>Ga0209415_10007543_pt1 | contig 18987 bp, 11 predicted proteins | sample PeaSoiSIISIP2007_FD_187696 | JGI IMG/M metagenome (GOLD analysis project Ga0209415, IMG submission 187696) | Peat soil microbial communities from Weissenstadt, Germany - SII-SIP-2007 (SPAdes) (version 2) | ecosystem: Environmental > Terrestrial > Soil > Wetlands > Peat | place: Germany...
CCGCCGTGAGTCGCCTCCGCGGGATCGTCGTAGACTCCCCGGGGATGCGACCGGGTATCGGCGATCGTCGGCTGCGGGCCGAACGGCGGCTCTTCGAGGTCCACACGCGCCTCGTGCGCGCCCGCTCCGAGCTCGAGATCCTCGAGGAGCAGCACGAGGCGTTCGCCGAGATGGCCGAGGAGGCCAGGATGCGGATGCTCATCTCGGAGACCGCGCTGGCGCACCAGGAGTGGCAGGAGGCCAGGCGCCACGCCGAGGCCATGGAGCGCAGCTGCGCCGAGGCCCGGGCGCTCGTCGCCGACCTCGAGCGGACGCAGAACGAGCTGCTCGACGAACTCGTAGTCTGAGGGCGCACCTCGACGCGTCGGGGCGACCGGCCGGCACGGCTGGTCGGCCCCGCCCCGCGCGGCCCGCAGGACGTCCCGCCACCCGGCGGGGCCGGCAGGACCCAGCCCGGTGGAAGGAGCACAGCGCGTTGTCGAAGACGGTCGTCATCGCCGAGGACGAAGCCATCGTGCGCCTCGACCTCCGAGAGATCCTGGAGGAGGAGGGTTACGAGGTCGTCGGCGAGACGGGCAGGGGTGACGAAGCGGTCGAGCTCGTCCGCCGCCACCGGCCCGACCTCGTGATCCTCGACATCAAGATGCCAGCGATGGACGGGCTGGCGGCCGCCAAGGCGATCAACGCCGAGCGGCGCAACGCGGTGCTGATCCTCACGGCCTTCAGCCAGCGCAACCTGATCGAGCAGGCCCGTGACGCCGGCGCGCTCGCCTACCTGGTGAAGCCGTTCCAGAAGGAGGAGCTGCTGCCTGCGATCGAGGTGGCGCTCGGGCGCTTCGCCGAGATGCAGGCCCTCGAGGCGGAGAACGCCACGCTGTCCGAGGACAAGCGCGGCCTCGAGGAGCAGCTCGAGACGAGGCGCTGGATCGACCGGGCGAAGGGCAAGCTGATGGACGATCACGGCCTTCGCGAGGGCGAGGCCTTCTCGTTCATCCAGCAGAGCGCGATGAACCGCCGCGTCACGATGCGCGAGGTCGCCCGGGCGGTGGTGGAAGAGGGCCTGGCCCCTCCCGCCGACCCGGCCTGAGGCCCGGTGCTTCTCGCACGGCCCGGCCTCGGCGGCCCTGCCCGGCGGGGAGCGGGCCCCGCGCTCAGGCGGCGGTGACGTAGAGCTTCAGGCGGCGGTGACGTAGAGCTGTTGTGACATCTCCGGGCCGAGCGCGATGGTCGCGGTCTCGCCCTCGGCGCGCTCGAGCTCCACGGTGAGCGTGCCGTCGGGGGCGCGTGAGCGCACCCGGGCGTAGCAGCCGGGGACGAGCCCGTGGTCGCTCAGGTAGATCAGCGCCTCCTGGTTGACCTCGACGCGCTCGGTGATCCTGGCCAGACGCACCCTGCTCCCGGGCTCGGCGTCGGCCATGGCGATCTGCGGAGTGGCGTCGCCGATCACGCCGGGGATCGGGTTGCCGTGCGGGCACGTCGTCGGGTGCCCGAGGATCTCGACGAAGCGGGTCTCGACGTCGTCGGAGATCACGTGCTCCCAGCGGCCCGCCTCGAGGTGCGCCTTGTGCCAGGGAAGGCCGACGACGTCGACCAGGAAGCGCTCGGCCAGCCGGTGCTTGCGGACGACGCTCTCCGCCCGGTCCACGCCCTTGGCGGTGAGCTCGACGCCGCGCCCCGAGCGGACGACGTAGCCCCCGTCGGTGAGGCGGTGCACCATCTCCGAGACCGTCTGGGGCGAGTGCCCGAGGCGTTCGACGAGGCGCGCCTGGATCACCTGGACGCCTTCCTCCGACAGCGCGTGGATGGCCTCGAGGTACTCCTCGAGCGGGGGGTGGAACCCGTCCGACACGGGCGAATCGTACTCCTCCGCCCGGCGCCGGCCCACGGCGTGCCCGGCGGGCCCTCCCGAGGACGCCGGCGCTGGTTGGGCTTACGATCGTCCCATGGGCACCTATCTCCTCCTCGACGGGCACTCGCTCGCGTTCCGGGCGTGGTTCGCTCTCCAGGACGCGGGCATGAGGACCGCGTCGGGACAGGAGACCCAGGCCGTCTACGGCTTCGTGTCGATGGTGACCAAGCTCCTCGGCGACTTCCGCCCGACCGGCATGGCGGTGGCGTTCGACCGCCCCGAGCCGACCTTCCGGGACGAGATCGCCCCGGACTACAAGGCGGGCCGACCCCCGACCCCCGAGCCGCTCAGAGAGCAGGTCGGCCTGATCCGCGAGTTCGTCGCCGCCCTCGGCGTGCCGGTGCTCGACGCGCCCGGCTACGAGGCCGACGACGTGATCGCGACCCTGGCGACGCGCCTCGGGGCGCTCGGCGAGGACGTGGTGATCGTGACGGGGGACCGCGACGCCTACCAGCTGGTGGAGGACCCCCATATCAAGGTGCTCTACAACCGCCGGGGCGTGAGCGACTATGTCCTGTACGACGAGGCCGGGATCGAGGAGCGCACGGGTGTGCCGCCGGTGAAGTACCCGCTGCTCGCCGCCTTGCGCGGCGACACCTCCGACAACATCCCGGGGGTGCCCGGCGTCGGCGAGAAGACCGCCGCCAAGCTCGTCAGCACCTACGGCGACGTCGACGGCATCTTCGCCAACCTCGACAAGTGCACGCCGAAGCTGCGCGAATCGCTGGCGGCCTACGAGGGACGGGTGCGCACGAACCTCACCCTGATCCCCGCCGTGCGCGACGTCCCGGTCGAGGTCGACGTGCCCGAGATGACGCTCGGTCGCCACGACCGCGACGCGCTCGGGAGGCTCTTCTCCCTGCTGGAGATGCGCGCGCTGCGCGAGCGGCTCTTCGCGCTGCTCGACGAGCTCGACGCCGGCTCGAAGGGTGCGGCCGCCGCCGGGCCGCCGTCGGAGGGCGTCCCCGCCGGGACCGGCGCGGCCCCGTTGCCCGTCGTCGTGCTGGAGGACGCCGCCGCCGTCTCGACCTTCGCCCGCTCGCTCGCCGCTGAGCCGAGGGCGACGCTCGCCGTCGAGCCGGCCTGGGCCGGGGTGCCGGGGCGCAGCGCCATCGAGGGACTCGCGCTGCTGCCCGAGGGCGCCGGGTCCGTGACGTGGCTGCCCGGCGACCTGGTAGCCGAGGAGGCCGCCGCCGCAGGCCTCGCCACCATGCTCGGCGCCGGGGCGCCGGCCACCGAGGGGGACGGCGCGCCGGCGCGCGGCCGGGTCGTCGCCCACCGGGCGAAGGAGCTCATGCGGGCGCTGCTTCCCTCGGGGGTCGACGTCACCGGCCTGGCGCTCGACACCGCCGTCGCCGCCTACCTAGTCGACCCCGCCGAGGGCCAGGCCAGCCTGGCAGAGCTGGCGCAGCGCTACGGGCTCGCCGCGGCCGCGGCGTCGCCGGCCGCCGGTGCCCAGCTCGGTTTCGACCTGGAGGGACCGCCGACGACCGGCGTCGCCGAGGCGACCGCGGGGCGCGCCGAGCTCGTCGCGGCGCTCGGGACGCGCCTTGTCGCCGAGCTCGACGAGGTCGGGGCGACCCGGCTGTGGGAGGAGGTCGAACGTCCCCTGGTGCGCGTCCTCGCCAAGATGGAGGTGGCGGGCATCGGCGTCGACGTCGACCGCCTGCGGGGGATCGGCGCCGAGCTGACGAAGGAGGCCCGCGCGCTCGAGGTGCAGATCCAGGAGCTCGCGGGCGAGCCCTTCAACGTCAACTCGACGACCCAGCTGCGCACCGTGCTCTACGAGCGCCTCGGCCTGAAGCCCCAGCGGCGGACGAAGACCGGCTACTCGACCGACGCGGCGACGCTCGAGAAGCTGAGGGACGAGCACCCCGTCGTCGAGGCGCTGCTGCGCTACCGGGAGGTGGAGAAGCTCCGCTCGACCTACGGCGAGGGCCTCCTCGCCGAGGTGGCGCCCGACGGCCGGATCCACGCCTCCTTCAACCAGACCGTGGCCCGAACCGGGCGGCTCTCCTCGGACCGGCCCAACCTGCACAACATCCCGGTGCGCACCGACGAGGGCCGCCGCTTCCGGGAGGTCTTCGTCGCCTCGCCCGGCTCGATGCTGCTCGTCGCCGACTACAACCAGGTCGAGCTGCGGGTGATCGCCCACCTGGCTCGCGACCCGGGACTCGTGAGCGCCTTCGCCGAGGGCCGCGACATCCACTCGACGACCGCCTCGGCGGTCTTCGGCGTCGACGCCGGTGGAGTGACACCGGCCATGCGGGCGAAGGCGAAGATGGTCTCCTACGGGCTCGCCTACGGGATGGAGGCCTACGGGCTCGCCCAGCGCCTCTCGATCGGCGTGGACGAGGCGGCCGCGATCCTCGAGCAGTACTTCATCGCCTTCCCGGCGGTGCGGGCGTACATGGAGGGGACGGTCGCCGAGGCCCGCCGCCGCGGCTACACCGAGACCGAGCAGGGCCGGCGCCGCTACCTGCCCGAGCTCGCCTCGGACAACTTCCGGGTCCGCCAGGCGGCGGAGCGCCAGGCGATGAACGCCGGCATCCAGGGGCTGGCGGCCGACATCTTCAAGATCGCCCTGGTGCGCCTCGACGAGACGCTCGAGCGGAGCGGGCTCACCTCGCGCGTCGTGCTCCAGGTCCACGACGAGGTGCTGGTGGAGGCCCCGGAGGCCGAGCACGAGGAGGTCGAGCGGCTGACGCTCGACGCGATGCACCACGCCTACCCGCTCGCCGTGCCCCTGGAGGTCAACATCGCATGGGGCCGGACCTGGGCCGACGCGAAACAGGGCTGAATAGGCCTGTGTAGAATCGTTCTTGGTCGCGTCCCACCGGTCCCGCCTTCCACGAGCCGCCAGCGCGTGGTCGTCGATCTGGCCGGCGAGTGCGACCGTCCCAATGCCCATAGCCGCCCGTGCCCGGCACCGGTCCACGATGGCCCCGCAGCGGCGGCTCCCTCGACCTTTAAGGCGATATCCCTCTATGTCCGACCCCACGACCAGCACCCCCGACGAGTCGGCCGCCGCGACCGCGACGGCCACGGCCACGGCCGAAGCGCCCGGCTTGTTCGGCACCTTCGACGAAGACGGCATCTACACGCCGCGCCAGGTGATCGAGGACGACCTCGGCTCCGTCTCGTTCGACGACGCGATCGCGAAGACGATCGTCGAGTTCGAGGATGGCGACATCGTGAAGGGCACGGTGGTCAAGGTCGACAAGGACGAGGTCCTGCTCGACATCGGCTTCAAGTCCGAGGGCGTCATCCCCGCCCGTGAGCTCTCGATCCGCCACGACGTCGACGCCCACGAGATCGTCAGCGTCGGCGACGACATCGAGGCCCTCGTCCTCCAGAAGGAGGACAAGGAGGGCCGGCTCGTCCTGTCGAAGAAGCGCGCCCAGTACGAGCGCGCCTGGGGCACGATCGAGGAGACGAAGGAGAACAACGGCGTCGTCCGCGGCCCGGTCATCGAGGTCGTGAAGGGCGGGCTCATCCTCGACATCGGCCTGCGTGGCTTCCTGCCGGCGTCGCTCGTCGAGCTGCGCCGCGTCCGGGACCTCCAGCCCTACGTCGGCCGTACGCTCGAGGCGAAGATCATCGAGCTCGACAAGAACCGCAACAACGTCGTGCTCTCCCGGCGTGCGTGGCTCGAGGAGACCCAGAAGGAGCAGCGCGGCGAGTTCCTGGTCAACTTGAAGCCGGGCGAGATCCGAAAGGGCGTCGTCTCCTCGGTCGTGAACTTCGGCGCTTTCGTCGACCTCGGTGGCATGGACGGGCTCGTCCACGTCTCCGAGCTGTCGTGGAAGCACGTCGACCACCCCTCCTCGGTGGTCTCGGTCGGCGACGAGGTCACGGTCCAGGTGCTCGACGTCGACCTCGACAAGGAGCGGATCAGCCTCTCGCTCAAGGCCACGCAGTCGGACCCCTGGCAGGAGTTCGCCGGAGCGCACCGGATCGGCGAGCTGGTCTACGGCCGCATCACCAAGCTCGTGCCGTTCGGCGCGTTCGTCCAGGTCGGCGACGGCATCGAGGGCCTGGTGCACATCTCGGAGATGGCGGCCCACCACGTCGACCTCCCCGAGCAGGTCGTCAGCCCGGGCGAGGAGCTCTGGGTGAAGATCATCGACATCGACCTCCAGCGGCGTCGGATCAGCCTGTCGATCAAGCAGGCGGCCGAGGGCGGCGAGGTCGCCGAGGAGTACCGCGAGGCCTTCGGCGAGCACGCCTACGACGCCGAGGGGAACTACATCGGCACCTTCGACTACTCCGCTGCCGAGTTCACCCCCGAGACCGAGGCCCAGGCGGCCTGGGCCGACTTCGCCGAGGACGGCACGCCGAACACGGCGGAGGCGGGGGAGGGCGCGCCCGCCGGCGCGCCCGTGGAGGCAGCCCCCGTGGAGGCCGGAGCTGCCGAGGGCGCGGCCGCCGAGAGCGTCGCCGCACCAGAGCCGGCGGCGTCCGGCGAGGACGAGGCCTAGCACGCATGGCCTTCGCGGGGTCGCCCGCGGGGCGCCCGCGGGGCTAGCGGTCGGCTGACGGCGGTCGCGGCATGCTCGTCGTCGGGTGCACGGGTGGCATCGGGTCGGGAAAGTCGACGGTCGCGGCGCTCCTCGGTGAGCGTGGGGCGGTGGTCGTCGACGCCGACGCCATCGCCCGCGCCGCGCTCGAGCCCTCCGAACCCGCCTTCGACGCCGTCGTCGAGCGTTTCGGGCCGGGCCTCGTCGGCGAGGACGGGCGACTCGACCGGGCCGGCCTCGCAGAGCTGGTCTTCTGCGACCCGATGGCCCGCGCCGACCTGGAGGCGATCGTCCATCCCCTCGTCCGCCGGGTGATCGCCGAGCGCCTGGACGCGGAGAGGAGCGGCGAGCGCGTCGTCGTGCTCGACGTGCCCCTGCTGGTCGAGACCGGGGGTAGGCAGCGCTACGGCGTCGACGCCGTCCTCGTCGTCGACGCCCCCGAGGAGCTCGCCGTCGCGCGCGTCGTGTCGACCCGGAGGATGACGCCCGACGCGGCGAGGGCCCGCGCGGCGGCCCAGGTGTCGAGGGGCGAGCGCCTGCGGGCCGCCGACTACGTCATCGTGAACATCGGCAGCCTCGACGAGCTCGCGCAGATGGTCGACGCCGCCTGGCGGTGGATCGAGCGGCTGCGCCTCGAGCGCGCCGGGGCGGCCGGAGCGACCTGAGCCACGCCGGGTCCCGGCGGCCGGCCGGCCGCCGGGAGTGACGCACCCCGTCGGTACCATGGCCGCGTGCCCCCTTTCCGCGTCGTATCGGAGTTCTCACCGGCAGGGGACCAGCCGAAGGCGATCGAGGCGCTTGCCGAGGGGATCCGCTCCGGGGAGCGCTACCAGACATTGCTCGGCATCACCGGGTCCGGGAAGAGCGCGACCATCGCCTGGACGATCGAGCAGGCCCAGCGGCCGACGCTCGTCATCGCCCCGAACAAGTCGCTCGCGGCCCAGCTGGCCGGGGAGTTCCGGGAGTTCTTCCCGGACAACCGGGTCGAGTACTTCGTCTCGTACTACGACTACTACCAGCCCGAGGCGTACCTGCCGTCCTCGGACACCTACATCGAGAAGGACTCGTCGATCAACGACGAGATCGACCGGCTGCGCCACTCGACGACCGCCAGCCTGCTGACGCGCCGGGACGTGATCGTCGTCGCCTCGGTCTCGTCCATCTACGGTCTCGGCTCGCCCGAGGAGTACCGGGACCGGATCCTCGTGCTCCACCCGGGCGAGACGCACGACCAGCGCGCCGTCCTCCGGCGCCTCGTCGACCTCCAGTACGACCGGAACGATCAGAACCTGATCCGCGGCAAGTTCCGGGTCCGCGGCGACACTATCGAGCTGCACCCCGCGTACGAGGAGACCTCGGTGCGGATCGAGCTCTTCGGGGACGAGATCGAGCGGATCACCCGCTTCGACGCGCTCACCGGGGAGCTCCTCGGCGAGCTCGACGAGCTTGTCGTCTTCCCGGCGACGCACTACGTCGCCGGCGACGAGCCGATGCGCCGCGCCATCGCCTCGATCGAGGCGGAGCTCGGCGAGCGCCTGCGCGAGCTCGAGGGCGAGGGCAAGCTGCTCGAGGCCCAGCGGCTCCGCATGCGGACCGAGCACGACCTCGAGATGCTCGCCGAGGTCGGGACGTGCAGCGGGATCGAGAACTACAGCCGGCACCTCGACGGGCGTGGGCCGGGCGACCCGCCGTTCACGCTGCTCGACTACTTCCCCGACGACTGGCTGCTCGTGATCGACGAGAGCCACGTGACCGTGCCCCAGCTGCACGGCCAGTTCGCCGGCGACCGCTCCCGCAAGGAGGTCCTCGTCGAGCACGGCTTCCGGCTGCCGTCGGCGATGGACAACCGTCCGCTGCGCTTCGACGAGTTCGAGTCCCGGGTCAACCAGGCGATCTTCATGTCGGCGACCCCGTCGCCCTACGAGCTCTCGGTGTCGGGCCGGATCGCCGAGCAGATCGTTCGTCCCACGGGCCTCGTCGACCCCGAGGTCGTCGTGAAGCCGACGAAGCGCCAGATCGACGACCTGATCGCCGAGATCGACGCGGTCGTCCAACGCGGCGAGCGCGTCCTCGTCACGACCCTCACGAAGAAGATGGCCGAGGACCTGACCGACTACCTCCTCGAGTCGGGGCTGCGCGTCCGCTACCTGCACTCCAACGTCGAGACGCTGGAGCGGATCGAGATCGTGCGCGACCTCCGCCTCGGGGAGTTCGACGTGCTGGTCGGGATCAACCTGCTCCGCGAGGGGCTCGACCTGCCCGAGGTCTCCCTCGTCGCGATCCTCGACGCCGACAAGGAGGGTTTCCTCCGCTCGGCGACGTCGCTCATCCAGACGATGGGGCGCGCGGCACGCAACGTCTCGGGGCGGGTCGTGCTCTACGCCGACGTGCTCACGGACTCCATGCGCCAGGCGATGGGCGAGACCGAGCGGCGGCGCACCCTCCAGCGGGCTTACAACGTCGAGCACGGGATCGACCCCCAGACGATCCGCAAGGCCGTGACCGACCTCGTCGCGCAGTTCCGCTCTGCGGCGGGCACGGCCGAGCTGCTGGAGCCGGTCGGTGCCCCGCTGCCCGGTGGGCACCGCGGGCGTTCGGACCGGTCGCGCCGCTCAGGCCGGCGCGCCGCCGAGCGGGCCGGCGCACCGCTGCCCGAGCACCCGGCCGAGCTGCCCACGGAGGAGCTCGGCCGTCTCATCGACACCTTGGAGGCCGAGATGCGCCAGGCCAGCGCGGAGCTGCGCTTCGAGTACGCCGCCCGGCTCCGGGACGAGGTCCGCAGGCTCCGTCGCGAGCTACGGGAAGTCGGCTGAGAGGTCGGTACGCTCGGACAGTGCACGAAACTCTCGTCATCCGCGGCGCGCGCGAGCACAACCTCAAGAACGTCTCGCTGGAGCTGCCGCGGGACCGCTTGATCGTGTTCACAGGGCTGTCCGGGTCCGGCAAGTCCTCGCTCGCTTTCGACACCATCTATGCCGAGGGCCAGCGGCGCTACGTCGAGTCGCTCTCCTCCTACGCGCGCCAGTTCCTCGGCCAGATGGACAAGCCCGACGTCGACTTCATCGAGGGGCTCTCTCCGGCGATCTCGATCGACCAGAAGTCCGCCTCGCGCAACCCCCGCTCGACCGTCGGCACCATCACGGAGGTCTACGACTACCTCCGGTTGCTCTACGCGCGCATCGGCCAGCCCCACTGCCCGAAGTGCGGGCGCCCGGTCACGCGCCAGAGCCCCCAGCAGATCGTCGACCGCGTGATGGACCTGGCCGAGGGGACGCGCTTCCACGTCCTCGCCCCGGTCGTGCGTGGCCGGAAGGGGGAGTACGACGCCCTGCTCGAGGACCTGGCGAAGCAGGGCTTCGCCCGCGTACGGGTCGACGGCACGGTGCACGAGCTCGCCGAGCGCGAAGAGATCGCGCTCGCCCGCTACGAGCAGCACACCATCGAGGTGGTCGTCGACCGGCTGGTGCGGCGGGACGGGATCGAGCGCCGGCTGACTGACTCGATCGAGACGGCGCTCCGCCTCGGCGAGGGCATGGCGGAGATCCAGCTCGTCGATGCCGAGGAGATCCTGACCTTCTCCCAGCACCTCGCCTGCGTCTACGACGGCCTCTCCTTCGAGGAGCTCGCGCCCCGGAGCTTCTCGTTCAACTCGCCCTACGGCGCGTGCCCGGCGTGCGTCGGGCTCGGCACCCGCTTCGAGGTCGACCCCGAGCTGGTCGTGCCGAACCCCGACCTCGACTTGTCCCACGGCGCCATCGCCCCATGGGCCGGGGCGCGCACCGAGTACTTCTCGCGGGTGCTGCACGCCGTGGCCGGCGCCTTCAGCTTCTCGATGGACACACCGTGGTCGAAGCTGAGCAAGGCGAACCGGAAGATCCTGCTCTACGGCGCCGGCGCGAAGCGCGTCCACATCTCCTACCGCAACCGCTACGGCACCCCCCGCTCCTACGACACCGGCTACGAGGGCGTCATCCCGTGGCTGCAGCGCCGCCACTCGGAGGCGGAGTCGGACTTCCAGCGCGAGCAGATCGAGGGCTACATGCGCGAGGTGCCCTGCGCCACCTGCGGCGGAGCGCGACTGCGCCCGGAATCGTTGGCGGTGACGATCGACGCCAGGAACATCGCCGAGCTGGCAGCCGAGCCGATCGGTCGGGCGTCGGAGATCCTCGACTCGCTGCAGCTGTCCTCGCGCGAGGCGCTGATCGGCGAGCGCGTGCTGAAGGAGATCCGGGCCCGGTTGCAGTTCCTCGTCGACGTCGGGCTCGACTACCTGACCCTCGACCGCTCCGCGGGCACCCTCGCCGGTGGGGAGGCGCAGCGGATCCGCCTGGCGAGCCAGATCGGCAGCGGCCTGGTCGGGGTGCTCTACGTGCTCGACGAGCCCTCGATCGGCCTGCACCAGCGGGACAACCGTCGGCTCATCGAGACGCTCGAGCGCCTGCGGGACCTCGGCAACACCGTCATCGTCGTCGAGCACGACGAGGAGACGATCCGGGTCTCGGACCACGTCGTCGACATCGGTCCGGGCGCGGGCGAGCACGGCGGGGAGATCGTCTTCTCGGGCGACGTGGAAGGGCTCTTGAAGGCCGAGGAGTCGATCACCGGCCGCTACCTGTCGGGCAAGCTCGCGATCGAGGTGCCGACGAAGCGGCGCAAGCCCGACGGCGGCGAGATCGTCGTGCGCGGCGCGCGCGAGCACAACCTGAAGGACGTCGACGTCGCCTTCCCGCTCGGCAGCCTCGTCGCCGTGACGGGCGTCTCCGGCTCCGGCAAGTCGACGCTCGTCAACGACATCCTCCACCGGGCGCTCGCGCAGCGGATCTACCACTCGCGCACCGTCCCGGGCAGGCACCGCACCGTCGAGGGCGTCGAGCTCCTCGACAAGGTGATCGACATCGACCAGTCGCCGATCGGCCGGACGCCGCGCTCGAACCCGGCGACGTACACGGGGGTCTTCGACCACGTCCGCAAGCTCTTCAGCCAGACCCAGGAGGCGAAGCTGCGCGGCTACCAGCCGGGTCGCTTCTCGTTCAACGTCCCGGGCGGCCGGTGCGAGTCCTGCGCGGGCGACGGCACCATCAAGATCGAGATGCACTTCCTCCCGGACGTCTACGTGCCGTGCGAGGTGTGCAAGGGCGCCCGCTACAACCGGGACACGCTGGAGATCCAGTGGCGGGGCCGCACCATCGCCGAGGTGCTGGAGCTCTCCACCGAGGAGGCGCTGGAGCTCTTCGCGGCCCAGCCGGTGATCGCCCGGCACCTCCGGACGCTGGTCGACGTCGGGCTCGGCTACGTGCGCCTGGGCCAGCCCGCGCCGACGCTGTCGGGCGGCGAGGCCCAGCGGGTGAAGCTCGCCTCGGAGCTGTCCAAGCGGTCCACCGGGAGGACGCTCTACATCCTCGACGAGCCGACGACGGGCCTGCACTTCGAGGACGTGCGCAAGCTGCTCGGCGTGCTGCAGCGCCTGGTCGACCAGGGCAACACGGTGGTGGTGATCGAGCACAACCTCGACGTCGTCAAGTCGGCCGACTGGGTGATCGACCTCGGGCCGGAGGGCGGCAACGGCGGGGGAAGGGTCGTCGCCGAGGGGGCGCCGGAGAAGGTCGCCAAGGTGAAGGCCAGCTACACGGGCCAGTTCCTGCGCCCACTGCTCGCCCGCTGAGGCGCGGCGCGCGCCTCGTCCGCTGAGGCGCGGCGCGCCGGGCAGCGCCGCGGTCCCCCGGCCGCTACCGTCACCACGGGCAGGGGTGGCGACATCGACGAGGAGACCCAGGAGATGGCGCAGGAGTGGTCGGGCGTCGCGGGCAAGCGCGTCCTGCTCACGGGGGCGACCGGTGGGATCGGGCTCGCCGCCGCCGAGGCGCTCGCCGCACGGGGGGCCCAGCTGTCGATCGTCGCCCGGAGCCCCGAGCGCGCCGAGCAGGCGCTCACGCGCATCCGCGGATCGGCCCGGGCCGACGCCGGCGTCGACGTGCTCTTCGCCGACCTCTCGTCCGAGGAGTCCGTCCGCCGGCTCGCGGGCGAGGTGCTCGAGCGCTACGACGCCCTCGACGTGCTCGTCAACAATGCCGGCGCCGTCTACCGGTCCCGCCAGCTGAGCGTTGACGGCATCGAGCTCACCTGGGCGGTGAACCACCTCGCACCGTTCCTCCTCACAAACCTGCTGCTGGAGCGGCTGCGGGCGAGTGCGCCCGCCCGGGTCGTCACCACGTCGTCGATGGCCCACCAGGGCGCGCAGCTTCCCTTCGGCGACGTGAACGCCGAGCGCTCCTACCGCGGGATGCGCCGCTACGGCGAGACCAAGCTCGCCAACATCCTCTTCACCGCCGAGCTCGGCCGCCGGCTCGAGGGGAGCGGCGTGACGGCCAACTGCTTCCACCCGGGCTTCGTCGCCACCGGCTTCAACCGCAACAACGGCCGCGTGATGCGCGCCGCGATGACCCTGCTTCGACCGCTGTCCCGCAGCCCCGAGAAGGGCGCCCGCACCCTCGTCTGGCTGGCCGACTCCCCGGAGGTCGCCGGCGAGCAGGGCGGCTACTTCGTCGACCAGCGCCGCAAGGTGCCGAGCGCGGCGGCACAGGACCCGGTGGCCGCCGGCCTGCTGTGGGACCTGAGCGAGCGCCAGACCGGGCTGTCGGCTGACTCGACCCCCTGAGCTGGGCGAACGCCTGCACCGGGCCGCCCTGCGCGGCGTTTCGGGCCCCGGTCCCGGCCCCCGGAGCCGGATATGACCGAACCTTGGCGGCGCCGTGGGGGTCGCCTTACCTTCGCTTAACTCGCTGGTGGGCAGAGTTGTCAGCGAAGGAGGACGGGAAGCGCCGAGCACGACGGACGGACGGCGCAGCCCAAACGCAATGTTGACACTCGCATGGCTCTGGATCCCAGTCGCACTCGTGATCACCGGGGTGATCGCCGGCTCGCTGGTTATCGCCTCAGTGCTTGAGCACCGCAAGCACCTCCGCGGAGAGCTCGGCGGGTCGAGCGTCTCCGCAGAGACCGCCAAGGTGATCGCCGCCGAGACCCGGCGCACGATGGCCGAGGACCCCCAGCGCGTCGCAGCCTGACCTGACGGGCGCCTGGCGCCCCCCGGTGCCGGACCGCACGCCGGCAGTGGCAACCCGGAGCGCTCGAGCTCCGGGTTGCTGCATCAGCCCCACAGGACCGCTCGACCCCGCCTGCTGCCTCAGGCGGGGTCGAGCGCGTCCGGGCACCCCTCGGTGCCAGGAGCTCGGTGCCCGGGAAGGCGCCCGGCCGCCACCCAGCGGCTCTCCCGGGGTGGCGCCCGCGCGCCGGTCGGCTGATGGCGCTGTGCGCTCGCCGGAGCTGTCCGGTCGCCCCACGACACCCGTCCGGTGCCGTGTCGGCCGGCGGCTCGTGCGTCACGGGCCTGCGCGCCGGCCCGGCTCCGACGCAAGGCTCCTGGCCGACGCCGCTGGCCGCCGGCTGCCCCGGAGGGCCGCTGCCGCCGCGCTCGGCGAGCCCAGACACTCGCGTTCGGCGTTCGCTCACCCACGCAATGTGGTCGGCATGAATTCTCTCCGGCGCCGCGCGCTGACATCGAGCATGTAGGAAGCTGGACGAGGGTCCGGCAAGGCAATGGTGCCGAGCACAATGTTCCTGATTTGCTCCAATCAACGGTGCCCTCAAGATTCGATGTGAGGATCGCTCCGATGGACGGATCGGCTTAGGGCACCTACTACCTGATGGTGAAGCAAATCGGGTGCAGTAAACGGCTATGAACTGGGATGATAGGGGAGTCGCTAAACGATTCACACAGAGCACCAGTTCACACTTCCACCATCTGCATGACGAGAAACACGTCGATGGGCGAGGCAAGCCCGGCGGAAGTCCGGCATGCTCGGTTCATCCCTGACAGTGCTGCGTGATGCCGCTTTCGACGGGTCTGAGCACATCCGACGAGCTGGAGATGTTGCCGTGAGCCGGAGCTCCAACGATGAGAGTCGACCACAGTCGATATGCCGAACGCCCGTGCGTGGCGCACGCGTCGCCGGGGTCCTTGCCGCCGCTTTGGCGCTCGGCGGCACCGCGTCCGGCGTAGCGCAGGCGAGCGCCTCCCCGAGCCCGACCCCGCTCCTCTCGGTCTCCACCACCGAGACCCCCGCCTCCGGGGCCGTCAGGTTGGACGATGCGATCGCCGAGGCCACCCGCTGCTCGGTCAGCGCGACGATCTCGCTTCCGTACCGGGACAGCACCGCCACGACCGGCCCCTACGCGGACACGCCCGCCTCGTCCGTGCTGTGCCTGGACTCGACCGGCACCGCCACGGTGACGCTGCCGGCGGACACCACCACCGGAGGCACCGCCGCCACCGACACCTTGACGTTCACGGCGGGGAGCATCGCCGGGACGAGCCGGGCGACGCGCACGCTCTCGCTGGTCGTGCCGGCGCCGCCAGTGAGCATCACCGCCTCGCCGCAGTCGCTGGACGTCACCGGCGGCATGGTCTCCTTGCGCTCCCGGGCCGCCGGCGCGTCGAGCTGCACGGTCAGCTCGGCGGGGCTGCGCTTCAACCAGCTCGTGAGCTGCACCGACGGCTCCGCCTGGGCGCTCGTCCCGCCCAACGCCACGTCCTCGGCCGAGACCTACACCTTCGTCCTCACCGCCGACGGTCCCTCGGGCACGTCGTCGACCGCCTCCACGACCGTGACCGTCGCCGCCCGCCCGGCGCACCGCCAGCAGGACCCGTGGTCGTGGCTGCTCGCCGGATGGGGGTAGTGACGAGCTGACACCCGGACACCCGACGGAGGCTTCGCCGGCGCAGCGGTGACCGGGGACAGGCGGGCACGGCTCGCCGCTCCCCGGGCACCTCGGCGCCGGCGGGAAGACCGGCTCTCGCCCAGCCGGTACCGACCCGAAGGTCCCCGCCCTGCCGCCGCAACCGGCAGGGCGGGGACCTTCGCGCGTCGGCGGTCACGGACGCTCGCGCTCGAGGAGCCGGGGTCCCGGCACGGGCGCGTGGGGCGCGGCGTCAGATCGGGAGGAAGCCCGCCGCGACCTGTCGCCGACCAGGTGTCACGGTGCGGTGACGAGCCGCATCGAGGCGCGCTCGCCCCGCCGTGAGGGGTGGAAGCGGTGCAGCCCGCCGCTCGGACGGAACGGCCAGCCGCGTAGCCGGGCTAGCTGGCCTGGGTGGTGTCGACGATGAGCACCGCGCACGGGGCGTGGTGGGCGATCGAGTTCGGCACGCTCCCGAGCACCCGCTTCGCGCCGCGCATGCCCTTGTTGCCGACGACGATCAGGTCGGCGCCGATCCGGCTCGCCACGCGCACGACGGCCTCGGCGGGCTCGCCGGTCGCTGCGTGGAACTCCGCCTCGACGCCGGCCTTGCGCGCCATCGCGCCGAGCTCTTCGAGGAGCGCATCGGCCGGGTGCGTGGGCGCAGCGTGCTCGAACTCGGCGGGAAGCGGGCCGGTGCGGACCGGCTCCGGCTTGTAGGCGGTGACGATATGGAGCTTGGACCCGAGCTTTTGGGCGAGCTCGACGGCCGTCTCGACGGCTCGGCGCGCTGTCGCCGAATCGTCGGCGCCCACCAGCACCCTCTCGAACATCTGGCCCCCTCGCGTCGGCGACTTCGTTGCGTTCCTGGCCGGCAATCCTTCTACACTCGCAGTTCACGAGGCAAATGTTCATGATTGTGCCGTGACTGCGGGGCGGGGGGTCGAGCGATCATGGCGTCGCCACTCGTAGAGCCATCGGAAGCATCACGCTCGGCCGACACCTACGACCTCCTGGTGCCGTATCTTCCCCGGCTCGTCGTCGACTGGCTCGCCGATGCGCCGCAGCAGCGGCACCAAGCGATCACCGGCTCCATGGTCCACATCGACATCAGCGGGTTCACCCGGCTCGCGGAACAGCTGAACCGCAACGGCACGATCGGCGCGGAGCTGCTTGCCGACGCGATCAACACGTGTTTCACCAGGCTCCTCGTCGTTGCCTACGAGAACGGCGGATCCCTCCTGAAGTTCGGCGGGGACGCGCTCTTGCTGTTCTTCTCGTTCCTCGGCCACGAGCAGCGAGCGGCGCGCGCCGCGATCGGGATGCGGGGGGCGCTTCGCGAGCTCGGCAGGACGCCGCTCCTCGGGACGACTGCGACGCTCCGGATGTCTGTCGGGGTGCACAGCGGTGCGTTCGACTTCTTCCTCGTCGGCGCAGGCCACCGCGAGCTGGTGGTCACCGGGCCGGGGGCGACCGCCACCGTCGAGATGGAGTCCGCCGCCGCGGCGGGTGAGATCGTGGTCAGCCCGGGCACGGCGCGAGCGCTACGCCCCGGTGTTCTCGGCGCGCCGCGCGGCGCGGGGTGCCTCTTGCGGCGAGCTCCCGCCGAGGGGCCGAACCTTGACGAATCGGGCCCGCGGCCGCGACGGGAGGTCGACCTCACGGGCGGCGTGCCCGAATCGCTGCGCCAGCATCTGCTCGGAGCCCTGGGTGAGCCCGAACACCGCTCGGTGACCGTGGCCTTCATCAGGTTCGGCGGGACGGACGAGCTGATCGCCCGCGTCGGGGCGGGGCGCGCCGCGGCGGAGCTCGACGCGTTCGTCTCGGACGTGCAGCGAGCCGCCACGGCCCACGGCGTGGCCTTCCTCGGGACCGACATCGATCGCGACGGGGGCAAGGTGATCCTGACGGCGGGCGCGCCGACGACGTCGGGCGACGACGACGGCAGGATGCTGCGGGCGCTGCGCGAGGTGGCCGACGGCGCGCGGCGGATCCCCCTCCGCATCGGGGCGACCCGGGGACCGGCCTTCGTCGGCGACATCGGGCCGCCCTACCGCCGGACGTTCACCGTGATGGGCGACACGGTGAACCTGGCGGCCCGCCTCATGGCACGGGCGCAGCCCGGTCAGATCCTCACGACGCCGGACACCTTGGAGCGGTCCCGGGCCGCGTTCGAGTCGCGCGAGCTCGAGCCGTTCCACGTGAAGGGCAAGGCCAAGCCCGTGATCGCCCGGAGCGTCGGCGCGCTGCGCGCGCCGTTGCGGCGGCCGGCGGCGGGGCGGGAGACGGCGTTGTTCGGTCGCCGCCACGAGCTCGAGGTCCTGTCCGGCCTGGTCGACTCGGCGCTCGCCGGCCGTGGGGGAGTGGTCGAGCTCTCGGGCGATCCGGGCGTCGGCAAGTCCAGGCTGGTGGCCGAGCTCTGGCGCAACGCCGAGGGCCTCCGCCGCCTGCAGGTGAGCTGCGACAGCTACGAGTCGGCCATCCCCTACCTCGCGTTCGGCCGGCTCCTCCGCGAGCTGCTGGCGATCCCCGCCGGCGCGACCGCCCGCCGCTCGGCGTCGGCGCTGGCGGCCGCGTTGGGGGCGATCGCGCCGGATCTCTCCTGCTGGGCCCCGCTGATCGGCGCGGTTGTCGGGGCGGCGGTTCCCGACACGCCCGAGTCGGCACAGCTCGAGGAGCGCTTCCGCCGGAGCCGGCTCGTCGAGGTGACCGCGGAGCTGTGCAAGCGGGCACTCAGCGGGCCGGCGCTGATCGTGTTCGAGGACGTCCAATGGATGGATGAGGGGTCCGTCGAGCTCCTCGGCCGACTCGGCGAGGACGCGCCTCGGCGTCCTTGGCTCGTCTGCGTCACGAGGAACGACCACGACGGCGGCTTCTCCCTCGCCGAGGAGCTCGGGTGCCGTCTCCGCCTCGCGCCACTCGATCCCCACGACGCCGTCGAGCTCCTCCACGCGACGACGCGCGACGCTCCGCTCGCGCCCCACCTCGCCGCCGCCCTTGCCGAGCGTGCGGGGGGCAACCCCCTCTTCCTCAGGGAGCTCGTGGCTTCCCGGCCGGCGGCGGGACACGTCGAGACGCTGCCCGACTCGGTCGAGGCGCTGATCGCGACGAGGATGGACCGCTTGGCGGCGAGCGACCGGGCCGTCCTCCGGCGCTGCTCGGTGCTCGGTCGCTCCTTCCCGGCAGAGCACCTCGGCTTCGTCCTCGACGAGGTCTCACCGGGAGACGACGAGCGGTGGGCCCGGCTGGCGGGCTTCCTCAGGCGCTCGGACGGGCGCGTGAGCTTCGAGCACGCGCTCGTCCGCGACGCCGCCTACGGCGGCCTCAGCTACCGGGTGCGGCGCGAGCTGCACGCCCGGGTCGCCGACGCCATCGTCGGGCAGTCGCCGGGCGCCCTCGAGGAGCACGCGGCGCTCCTCTCCCTCCACTACCTCTGCGCCCAGCGCTACGAGGAGGCGTGGAGCTTCGCGGTCGCGGCAGGGCACCGGTCCGAGGCGGTCTGGGCGGACGCCGAGGCGATCGAGCACTACGAACGGGCGCTCGAGGCGGCGCGCCACCTGGAGGTCAGGCCGCCGGAGCTCATCGAGGTGACCGAGGCGCTCGGCGACGCGCGTTGGCGCCTCGGCATGTTCGCGCCGGCCAAGACGGCGTTTCGGACAGCTCGGCGAGCGGTCCGCGACGACGCCGTTGCGCAGGCTCGCCTGATGCTGAAGCTCGCCCGCGTGCAGGGGATGCTCGACCGCTACGCCAACTCGCTCTCGTGGATCACGCGCGCCCTCGGCCGGTTGGACGGCGCCGACTCGGCGGGCGCGCGCCGCCAGC
>Ga0209415_10007545_pt1 | contig 18984 bp, 11 predicted proteins | sample PeaSoiSIISIP2007_FD_187696 | JGI IMG/M metagenome (GOLD analysis project Ga0209415, IMG submission 187696) | Peat soil microbial communities from Weissenstadt, Germany - SII-SIP-2007 (SPAdes) (version 2) | ecosystem: Environmental > Terrestrial > Soil > Wetlands > Peat | place: Germany...
CAGGCCCGCCAGAAGCCGATGAGCCAGTAGGTCGCATATTCCTGCCAGATTTGGGGCGTCAAATGGTAAAAGGGCTTCATCGCCAGATGATAGGGCCAGCACCGGCGATACAGCGCCGCCGGAATCCCATGTCGATTCCGGTCTGCCATCCAAAAACCGGCCAGGGCCTCTCTGGCCGAAAAGGCCAGGGCGGTGCGCTCCAGATGCCAGGAGCGAGTCGTCGTGACAAGCACTCGCATGCGTCCGGCAGTCTGAAGCAGCCTGCCCCTGGGGCTCAAGGCATTGTTTTCTTATTTTTGCGCGGTCCCTAAAGCGACGAGCCTCTCGAACTGGTCCCTGGACATGGGGACCACCGAAAGACGAGGCCGAGTCACCAGGGGCATCACCTTTAGACCGGGGTCGGCCTTGATGGTGTCCAGGGTCACCGGCTTGTCGAGCGGCTTCACGGGGGCCAAATCCACACAGACCCAATCGCCTCCCTGGGCGGTGGAATCGGGATAGGCCGCGCGCTCGACGCGGGCGATCCCCACAACCTGCTTTTCGCTGACGCTGTGGTAGAACAAAACGAGATCCCCTGGCGCCATGGCGCGCAGATTATTGCGCGCCGCGAAATTGCGGACGCCAGTCCAGGCCGTCGTGCCATCCGCCACGAAGGTGGACCAGGAGTAGGCCTGGGGTTCCTGCTTCACGAGCCAAAATTGTTTCGCCATGGGCTTCAGAAATAGGCCGCCCCCGGCCGTGGGAACGGTCTGCCAGGAGACTCCGGGGTGATCTTGTGCTCGATAGGTTTTGCCAAGCGATTCACTTGTCTCCCGAAGGGAGGGGCCGCTTTACTTGTGCTCCGCACCCGGCACGCTGACCATCCAGCCCACGCCGAAGCGATCCGCCACCATGCCGAAACGCGGCGACCAGAACGTTTTCGCCAGGGGCATCCGCACCTGCCCACCCGCTGACAGCGCGGCGAAAACCCGGTCGGCTTCGGCTTCGGTGGGGACCGCGAGCGCGAGCGAAAAACCCTGGAAGCTGGCCTTCTCGGCGGAACAGCCGTCGGACGCCATTAGCGTGGTGTCGCCGATGTGGAAGGTGGCGTGCAGGATTTTATCCTCGAATCCGGGTGGAACCATGCCCGGTTTGGCCGGTTCAGGGCTTTCCTTGAAGCGCATCATCATCTCGACTTCGGCCCCAAGGGCCTTGCAGTACAATTCGAGGGCTTGTTCGCAATTCCCGTTGAAGAACAGATACGGTTGAACGGACGCTTTTGTCGTGCTCATAAGGCTCAGTCGGTTGTTTTGTTTCGTTACGTTCCACACTCGCCTCAAATGCTGCGCAGATCAAGCAAGGGCGCGGGGGGCAGGACAGATTTCTTCGACCGCCCACGCTGCCGCCTTAAGGCGGCGTTCCGGTTGGCTGCGGAACGCCGCCTTCAGGCGGCAGCGAACAATTCTGTCCTGCGCCCAGGGCGCGCTGCCTCCAATAAATGCCTGGAATAACGCATCCGATCGGCATATCGTCCCGCAAGCGTATGAACGTGCCGGTATGAGAATCGCCCATCTCTTGCTGGCTGCCGCCTGGCTGTCGGTCACACCAGGCCGCCCCGCGCCGTTGCCGTTGGCAATCGCGGACGGGGATGGTTCCACCGGGGTTGACGAATCCCCGGTTTTGATTCAGGTGGATGCGGGACAGCCCCGGGGTGAGTTGCTTCCGGTTTGGCGTTTCTTCGGTTACGACGAACCCAACTTCACTTACATGACGAACGGGCAGAAGCTCCTCACCGAGCTCGGCGAACTGGGCCCGCACACCGTGTTCATCCGCACGCATCATCTGCTCACCAGCGGGGATGGTGTGCCGGCATTGAAGTGGGGTTCCACCGACGTTTACACCGAGGACGCGCAAGGCGGGCCGGTTTACCATTGGGCCATCGTCGATCGCATCTTCGATACTTATCGCCAGCGCGGTCTCCGGCCCTTCGTGGAACTCGGTTTTATGCCGGAGGCCCTGTCCACGCATCCGGCGGATTACCCGCACCATCCCCCTCCGCGGGAGATGGTCTGGCCCGGTGTTGGCTTCAGTTACCCGCCCAAGGATTATGCCAAATGGGGGGAGCTTTGCCACCAATGGGCCAAACATTGCATCCAGAGATATGGCCGCACCGAAGTTGAGCAATGGCGGTGGGAGGCGTGGAACGAGCCCAATATCGCTTACTGGAAAGGCACGCCGGAGGAGTATCACAAACTCTACGATTTCGCCGTGGACGGCGTGCGGCGAGCGCTGCCGGCCGCGACGGTCGGCGGCCCGCACACCGCGGGTGGTCCCGGCGGCAAGTTCCTGCGCAATTTCCTCGAACACTGCCTGCGCGGCACCAACTACGCGACCGGCAAACTCGGCGCCCCGCTGGATTTCATCGCCTTCCACGCCAAGGGCAGCCCCAAATTCGAGAACGGCCACGTCCGCATGGGCATCGCCAGCCAATTGAATAACATCGATGCCGGTTTTGCAGCCGTCGCGGCCGTTCCTGAGTTGAGGGATAAACCGATCATCATTGGCGAGTCGGACCCCGAAGGCTGCGCCGCCTGCCAGGGTCCGCAGCTTGGCTATCGCAACGGCACGATGTACTCGAGCTACACGGCCGCCAGCTTCGCCCGGATATTCGATCTGGCCGGCAAGCATCGTGTGAACTTCCAAGGCGCGCTTACCTGGGCCTTCGAATTTGAGGACCAGCCGTACTTCGCCGGCTTCCGCGCCCTGGCCAGCAACGGCCTTGACCTCCCGGTGCTCAACGTCTTTCGCATGTTTGCCAAAATGGGCGGCCAGCGTCTGCTCGTGAGCAGCAGTGCCGACCCGGGCGTCGAAGCCATGCGCACCCAGGGTGTGCGCGGCGCCCCGGACGTTTCGGCCTTGGCGAGCCTCGACCAAACCGGATTCTGCGTGCTCGTATGGCACTACCACGACGACGATGTCCCCGGCCCCGGCGCCGCGGTCGAATTGTCCGTGGTCGGACTGCCGCTCACGAACGGCCAGGTCAGATTTCAACACTATCGCATCGACCGCGAGCGCAGCAACGCCTTCGAGGCCTGGAAGCGGCTGGGCTCGCCGCCCAACCTTACACCGGGCCAGTACCGGCAACTCGAGGGCGCCGGCCAACTCGCGCGGCTCGTTCCCCAGACCGTGTCCCTTGAAAACGGGCAAGCCAGACTCCGGTTCTCACTCCCGCGGCAGGCAGTCTCATTGTGGGTGTGGGAAAGAACACCATGAAACCGTTGAACTTAACGACAGTGAAAGCAAGTCTGATCGGCGTCCTGATCGTGGCGGGCATCGCCACCCCCGCGTGGCAGCAAACGCGCTTGCAGCGCGCGCGGGCCGAGAACACGCGATGGCGGGCGCAGGCGGCCGAAGTCGCCGCCTTGCGCGGCGAGGTGGCGCGTCTGCGCGGCGCCGAGACTAACCAAGCCGGCGAGTTGGCGCGCCCCGGAGGCGTCGACGCCGACCGAGCCGAATTGGAGCAATTGCGTCAATGGAAAGCCCAAACCCAGCGCGAATTGCTCCGCTTGCGCGGGATGGCCGGGGTGGCCCGCAGGGCAAATCTCGAGGCGGAGGCCCTGAAGACGCAACTTGCGGCGCGGGCCAATGGCGCCGTCGCGGCGCAAACCTCCGGGCCGATGAATGATCTGACGAAGCTTTACATGGACCAACGAGTGGACGGTCAGTTGTCCCGCATGAAGGCGACCCTGCACCTGACGCCGGAACAGGTCCAGGCGGCTCGTGACATCCTGATGCGTCAGGCGCAGGTGATGACAGCAGGGCTACAGCAGGGGATGTCCGGCCAAGTCGACATGGACAAGCTCACCAGCCTGGCCAAGGACGCGGGCAATCCCGACGAACAAATCCAAGCCTTGCTGACTCCGGAGCAAAAGGCCGACTTCAAGAACTACAAACAGGAAGAAGCGGCCTACACCGCGCGCCAGGCGGCCAACGTGGACCTGTTTACTATCCAGTCCACCCTCGATTTGACCTCGGAGCAGGAGGATCGGGCTTTTGCCGCACTGTATGACCTTGACCTCAACCAAATGACCGGCGGCGCCAAGCCCCCCTCGAAACCGGCCTCGACGAATGCGGCCGACCTGATGCGTTGGACCCTGGTTGACCTGCAGCAGTGGACCCTTGACCAGAAGGCCAAAGCCCTCGAGCCCGTGCTGACACCCGCCCAGTTGGAAAACTACCGCCAACAGCAAGCCCTTCAGCTCCAAGCTGTCAAAGACATGTGGAGCAAGATGGGAATCAGCGGCGGCTCGAAGTAGCGCGAGGGCTGCTCTAACCAGAGCCAGTGCCAAAAGCTCCGATTCGGGGCCTTTGTAGCAAACTTGGTCGAACAATGGCGGTTCCGACAAAGGCTGCCGACAAAGGCTGCCGACAAAGGCTGCCGACAAAGGCTTGCGACAAAGGCTTGCGACAAAGGCTTGCGACAAAGGCTGCCGACAAAGGCTGCCGACGAAGGCTGCCGACAAAGGCTGCCGACAAAGGCTGCCGACAAAGGCTGCCGACAAAGGCTGCCGACAAAGGCTGCCGACAAAGGTTTCCGACAAAGGTTTCCGTTCGCCGGGGTTTTGGCAGAAGCTCTGACTAACTATCCAACTTGAGGCCCGGCTGCGGACGGGCCTGGACCAGGTAGATATCCCTCCCCACCAGGGCGCCTTCGATATCTTGTGGTCCCTCGAAGGCCTGCTCGACTTGGCGGCCAATGCGGGCCAAACGACCACCCAATTCCTTTCGCGCCACCGCGTTGCAAGACAACGGGATGCGCGAATAGTCCACCGTCTCGCGCGATATGCCGCCGGCGGCAGCTGGCCGGAGCGCCTGGCTGAAACTGGCAAAGGCCAGCGTCCGCAACGTTCCGGATTCCTTGTCGCACACGAACCGATAAGGATTGCCGCGCGTCGCGCCAGAGGCCAGGGTTTCGCCCAAGCCGACGGCGACCTCGGCATACAGCTCGCGCGCGTTGCCATTCAACGGATTGACCGTATGCAGGACAAAGGACAAATCCGGCGAGAGCATAAGCTGAATGAGCACCGCGATATGCGCCTGGTCGTGCGGAATGCCCGCCTGTTTGCGGCTCAACGCCGCCCGCCGAGTCCAGAGCGAGGACCACACGGCTCGCACTGCCGAGGCCACCTCCGCCGGGGCTACGTTGGCAATCGAGTCATAGAGCCCGGCGCCCGCCAACTCCGCCAAATCTTCGCCGTTCGCGCTGGACCGCACCATGAGCCGGTCCCGCCCCTTAAAGTGCCGGCCAACCATCGCCGCGACCTCGGCTGGCACGGCGACTTGCCCAATCAGCTCGCGCAACTCTTGGGTTGCCGCCGCGAACTGCTCGGGCGCCATTCGGTTGATTTCCTCCCGCAACCGCCGGTGCTTCGCCTCCACTTCCGGGGCGGCTCGCAGGCCCGCTTCCAGCACCCCGAAGGGAACCACCCAGGCGGGGGGTGTTTTGAATCCGGCGCCGGTCCGAACCGCCAATTCCGCAAGGCGCCGGGCTCCCGCCGCCTTGCCGCCGCAGGAGTCCGGCGCGGCCTGTTCGAGGGCGAGGCACGCCGGTTTCGGCGCCAGACGCGCGGGTGGAATGTGCGCCTGCCGGCCCTCCACCCGGGTTGGGGCCGGACCCCCGGCGGTGGTCCATGCGACCTCTTCAGGCGTGGCCGTGCACGAAATCACCTGCCCCTCAAGCGCCTTTAACTCGTCGAAGACCGCCGTCTCTTCACAAGCAACGAAGACCACGCCTGCCTGCCGCGCCCGGATTCCCAGATGGGACAAATGAGGCAGGTCATGCGCCAGCACGATGCCGGCGACACCCTTGGGGATTTCCTCGTCCCCTTCCGCCCGGTTGAGCACCGCCATCACGGCCTCCGGCAGGACCTCGCCCAGTTCCTCGAGCGCCTGAACCGCCCGGACCCGCCCCACCGCCTGCCCGCTGACCAGCACGTCCCACGGCGGCGACCTCAGTTCCGCGCGCAGGCGCCGCAACAACTGCGCGCCTAGTTTGGAGACCTGGAAAATAAGCTGGCCTCGGATCTCGGCCTCGCAAAAGGCCCGGATGGCTGGTTCGGCCACGCCCAGCGCCCGCCCCAGTTTCTCCACGCGGGGGGGAAGCAGCGCCAGGATGCGTTGGCTGTGCTCCTCGGTCAGGCGCAGCACGCGGTCGGCCGTCGCCTTAAGGCGCAAAAGTTGTTCGCGATCCTCGTGGCAAAAACCGCGCATCCAGGCGCCCAGCTCAGACTGAATGGCCCTGCATTCCTCCGGTTCCACGCTGCTGAGCGCCAGGTTCACCAGGGTCAAAAGCAGCGTGTCCAGCAAGGCGGAGGGCGGAGGGCCGAGGGGCGAGGGGCGAGTGTCGAGGGGCGGGTGTCGAGTGTAGCCGGCGCTCTCGCCCGCCGTGGGGCGGGCATCTTGCCTGCCGACGGGACGATTCGCCTCGAGACCCAACCCGGGCGAGTCGCCGGCGCCATCCTGCCTTTCGAGCTCGTTGATCATCCGGCTCAACAAAGCGAAAGCGAAGTCTTCCAATCCAATATCGGCCAGCAGAAACTCCGGCCGCTCGAGGCTCGGTCGCTTTTCGACCGCCGCCAGACATTGGCGCCGCAACGCCGTCAGTGCCGTCAGCGCGCGCGCTTGCACCGGCAGACTGGTCCCGGCCTTTTGACTCAGGAAGGCGCGTATCAAATCGGCTTCGCCCTCCCCCACTTTCGGCAGCAGGGCGTTCAACCGCTCATCCAGCGAACGGGCGTTGAAAAACTCTTTGAGCTCCTCGTGGAAGGTCTTGAATTGTTCGACGAAGGCCGCCGAATAATGAGCGCCGGGGCCGGTGATCCGTTCCAAGATGGCGGTGGCGGTGACCAGGTCTTCGGGCCCGGCGCAACGATGCAGCTTGTTCTGGAGCGAGTGCTTGAGCTCCCGCTTGAGGTCCGGGGGAATGTCATTTCGATGCGCGATAGCGCGAATTCGCGTGAGCGGCTCCGCCCGTTGAAAAGGCTCCGCCGCCGAAGGCAGCCAGGGATAAATCTTGCGCGCAATGAAAACCTCGGCCGGACTGCCAAGCCGGGCCAGGCGCTCCTGAATCTCGAGCGCGATCCGGGCGTGATGGGCCGGGCGGAAATGCCGCCCATCTTCGGCGCAGGGAATTTCGCCCGTGCCCAAAAACCGCAAATAGACGGCCACGTCCACCAACTCCTCGAGCGTCAACGGCCGAGCCTCCTGTGCCAGGCGGTCCCGCACCCAATCCAGCTTCTCCCGCCAACTCCGGCAGCGCCGGTCGCCGGCCACCAGGGCCTCCGTGAACTCCTCCGGGTGCGGAGTGCGCCCGTCCTCGGGCGCAGCAAAGTTGGATGGCGTAAACCGCGGGTTATCCCGAGCTGTTCGAGGTCTTGCGATGCTGCGCCCGAGGACGGGCGCACCCCGCCTCGTTAAGTTAGAGCCTATGGGGTCGAGGGGCGAGTGTCGAGGGTCGGGGGGCGGCGATTCGTTCCCTCGCCCCTCGACACTCGTCCCTCTCCCCGCTCCCCTCGCCGCCGTCCCCAGCATTTGGCGCAAGCGGTCGCGCGCGGTGTCGAGCAGCGACGGCGGCTGCGGCCATTGTTCCAATATAATGGAGCCGGAGAAGTTCCGGGCGCGCAGCCGCTCGATCAGCCCGCGCAGGCCGGACTCATTCTGCGCGGAGGGTCCGGTGAACAGGGGCAGGTGGCTGTCGGCATCGCCCCAGTTCTCGTGCAGGTGCAGATGCAGGATAGGCACCTGCGGACCCAGCCGGTCCACGAAGCCCAGGTAGTCGTTGTGGGTCGCCGCGCAGAGGTTCGCATGGCCCAGATCCAGGCACATCCCGACGCGCGAGGCGAGCATGGACGCTTGTCCCCGGAGACAATCGAACAGCGCATTGAACACCTCCGGCGCATGGCACGGCGTGTTCTCGATCGTCAGCACCAGCCCCGCTTCCGCTGCCAGCCGGACCAGTGGCAGGCTGGCCTCGACGAAGGCGGGCACTCCGGCCTCATGAAAGAGATGAAGGTTGAACAGCACCGCCCCCAGGTCCTGGGCCAGCTCGAGGTCCTCCCGGAGCCAGCCCTGGCGCTCCGGACGCACAGGATTCGCCTCCAGGCGCGCATGCACCGATATTCGCATCCCCGCCGCGCGCGCTCTTTCTCGAAGCTGCGCCCGCAGCGGCCCCGCGAGCTCGCTGGGGTCCCAGCCCGCTGCCTCGTGCTTGTCCGGGAACCATTCGAAGGCGTCAAACCCCTTGGAGAGGGCGTAATCGAACGGCTCGGCAGGCGTTGCGGCAGTGAAAGAGGTCTGGTTGCCGATGGTGATCATTTCACCTTAGTGCGCCTTGATATAGTTGTAGATATTCACGTAGTCCCGGCCGGAGTGGTTCCAGGACCAATCGTAGCGCATCCCATTGGCCATCAGCTCGCTGAAATAGTTCGGATAGCAGTACCATAGCCCAATCGCCCGGCGCAGGGCCGATTCGAGCCCCGTCCAGTTGTAGTCGTTAAACACGTAGCCATTGCGCTCGTGATAAGGCTTGTGCGCGTAATCCGCATCGAACACCGTGTCGGCCAGTCCGCCCGTGTTGCGCACCACCGGGACCGTGCCGTATTTGAGGCCGATAAGCTGCGCCAGGCCGCAGGGCTCGTACTCGCTCGGAACCAGCAGCAGGTCCGCGCCCGCGTAAATCAGGTGGGCCAGTTCCTCGTGGTAACCGATCTCCAAGTGGCAGTCCGGATGGTCGTTGAAGCGCAGCTTGAGGCGCCAAAAGGCCTCGTTGACGTGCCCGTGAGGGCTCGAGCCCAGCAGGACAAACTGACAACCGTGGTCCAGGCAATACGGCACGGCGTCGAAGATCAGGTTCACGCCCTTCTGGTAATCCAGCCGGCCCACAAAGGCCACCAGCGGCTTGAAGCCGTCCCTCAGCCACAAGCGTTCCCGCAGCGCTTGCTTATTCGCATACTTGTCCCGGAGCGTCCCCAGCGAATAGCGGCGGGCGATGTGCGGGTCCATTTCCGGGTTCCACACGTTGTAATCGATGCCGTTGATGACGCCGCCGAATTTCTGATGATGGACGTTGAGGATGCGTTGGAGTCCCATGCCCAAGTGCGTGTTCCGGATTTCCTGCCCGTAGGTCGGGGAGACCGTGGTGACGAAATTCGAATAAACCACCCCGCCTTTCATCAGGTTGGCACAGCCGGGATACCGGTCGTCCAGCAGGCGGTCCGGCTTCATGAGCGCCCCGGGGTTCAACCCGCCCTGCCGCAGGATTTGCTCGCCCTGGCGGCCCTGGTGGGCCACGTTGTGAAGCGTGTAGCATACCCGAGGATGCGTCATCCCCAGGCGCTGATATATCTCGTACAGCAGCACCGGCGCCAGGCCCGTCTGCCAGTCATGGCAGTGGATCACCTCCGGGTGCTTGTTCGCCTTGAGCATGAACTCGAGCGCGGCCCGGCAGAAAAAGGTGAATCTCTCCCCGTCGTGGTCGCAATAAAACCGGCCGCGATTGAAAAAATTGTGGTGCGAGTGGGAATCGATGAAAAAGCACCTCGCACCATCCACAAACCCGAAATAGACGTCGCAATGAATCCACTGGTCGTAATACGGCACCCACAGATCGCTGTAGCACTTGGTCAGGCCATGAATGCGATCGTACCTCAGGCAGTCATATTTGGGCAGAATGACCTCCACCGCATGGCCGCGGATGGCCAATTCCCGCGCCAGGCCGGACACCACGTCGCCCAGGCCGCCCACCTTGGCCGCCGGCGCGCATTCGGTGGCTATCATGACGATGAACATAGGCCAAAAAGGCAAGGCCCGAATCCAGACCGGACCCGCCAAACACGCGAAAAACGCAAAATCCAGAGACCGTCTTCTTTTGAGTACCTCGCGTGTTTAGCGGGCTCCAGGGTCCGGATTCAGGCCCGCCCGCAAACTCCGCAGGGTTACTGCTTCTTCTCGCTCTGCGCTTTCCTCTCCGCGTCTTCGGCCTTGATGATCTCAGGCTTGGCGCCTTTCTTGATCTCCTCGCTCGAGGGCACACGGATTATGTCGCTGGTGAGCGGGGTCGGACCAGGACCGGCGCCCCGCGGGGCCGGCGCCGGCGCGGCCTCGATGCCGGTCAATTCCATTTCGTAGATCAAGGTGGACCCGGGTTCCACGTTCGGAGGAATGGGCCGATCCCCGCGAGCCAGGGTCGAGGGAATGTAAAGCTCCCATTTCGAGCCGACCTTCATCTCCTCCCAGGCTGCGCTCCAGCCTTTGTAAGGCGCGCGATTCACCATCATCTTGGCGGGGCCCGGTCCCCGCTTGGACGAGTTGTCGAACTCCTTGCCGTCGAGGGTGGTGCCGCGATATTTGACCGTCACCACCTCGTTGCTCTTGGGAGTGGGACCGGTGCCCTCCGTAATGATTTTGTACTGCAGTTCGGCCGTCTTGCCACCGGGCACCGGCACCATAAGGGTCTTCACCCCCTCCTTCTTCTTGTTCTCCGCCAGGAACGCATCCCCCAGTTCGCGGTTCTTTTCGGCCGTCTTGCGCTGCTCCTCCTGCCGCTTGGCGTTCGATGCAGTCGAGTAAGCCCGCGTGCCCTGCCCCATCTGATCGTCGGTCAACCGCATGGTGCCCCCATTCACGGATTCTCTCATCGCGCCTGCAAGCACGTCCAGGTCCAAATCGATCATCCCCTGCTTGATGGTCTTGCCGATGCTCATCCCGATGCTGTAGCTCATCAGCTCTTTCTGGTCTTTGAACCCCTGCGGCAGCGCCGGCGCCGCTGGCGCCTTAGGCGCGGGCATTGCCGGCTGCGCGGGCGGTGCCGGTTGCGTGGGCGGCGCCTGCTGCCCGGGCGCCGGCGGCACCGCCGGTGCGTTGTCCGCCGCCACCGCTGCCTGCAGCAGCCCGGCGCCGACTCCCATGACTAAAATCGATCTCAATGTGCTCTTCATAGTTGTATGTGATGTGAACATTAAACGTTTATGGCGCTCGATGTACACGAAAACTCACAAAAGTCCAGCGGGAAGATAGCGGCCCATGCGACCCGGGCGCAGCTTACTTTCTTTGGGTGGCAGCTTCCGGCTCCTAATCAATCCGGCTCCTAATCTTAATCCTAATCTTAATCTTAATCCTAATCCTCCCAGCGAATGGGAGATTAGGAGCAGGATTAGGATTAAGATTAAGATTAAGATTAAGATTAGGAGGGACGCCCCACCCGCCCTTACGCTCCATCCGCTCTTTCGCTCCATCCGCGCGCGCTCCGCGCGCTCGGCACGCTCACTTCGCTGCTGCCTTCGCCCGAGCTTGGTCGAGCAAGGACTTGGCGCGAGCGGCCAGTTGAGTGCTGGTGCTCACGCGCGTCAATTTCTCGAGCGGTTCAATCAGTTTCGCAGCGAGCTTGGCCGCTTCGCCGCCTTGAAGGATGCCGGTGGCGATGCCGGCCACGGCATTGCCGGCTTCCTCGCGCACCCCGGCGTCATCCAGGTAGGGTTGAATCAGTGCCAGCGAATCTGGCGACCCGATGCTGCCGAGGGCGGCCAGCAAGAGTTTCTTCTCGTCGTCGCTTTGGACCAACCCGGCGGCGTTGCGGCACATGGCCAGGCGCTCCGGACCCGGGACCTCCGCGTGGCCGGCAAAACCCAGATAACCGCGCAGACAGAGCAGCTTGTCGGTGGGAGTCGCGGCGTTGCGGGCCAGCTCCAGCAGGTCGGGCGCGGCCTCCGGCGTGCCCCAACCGGCCAACGCGCGAATGGCGGCGGCGTGGACTTCGGCATCCGGCTCGCTAACGGCGGCCCGGACGCACTTCAGCGCGGGCGTATCCCCCACGGACGCAGCCACGCGCAGCAGGGCGCATTTCTGAGGCGGCGTGGCCTGCGCCAGACGGGCGGCGATCTTTTCGACACAGCCGACGCGGTCGGTGGTTCCGCCACAAAGCGCGCTCAGCGACTGCTCGGCCGCGTCGAGGTCCTCGGCGGATTTGGTTTTGGCCAGCAGGTCGAGCAGCGCCGGCAACTCGCCCGCGCCGGCCAAGCCGCCCACTCTTCGGAACGCGGCCACGCGGACCTTGGCTTCGGGGTCCTGGGTTGCCCGGAGCAGGTACGGCACCGCCGCAGTCATCCGGCGGCGGGCGACGAGCTCGATGCCGGTGACGCGCTTGTCCGGCTCGGCGCGGCCCAGCATCGATAGCACGGCCGCATCGACTTCCTTGCCTTGCAACCCGGCCAGGCTTTCCTGAGCCGCCTGCGCGATTTCACGGTCGCTCTCGTCCAGCAACTCCGCGAGCACCGGAACGGCGGCCGGCGAGCCGATCTCGGCGAGGCCGCGGATCGCGGCCGCGCGGACCGGCTTTTCGCCGTTCCGGGCGGCCTCGAACAAGGCCGGCAGCGCCTTGGGGTCCCGGCGTCGGCCCAGGGTTTGAATCAAGAGGATCTGGCGCTCCGGGGATGGCTTCTTGAGTTCGCTCGCCAGGGCGAGGGTGACGCGGGAGCCGGGCAATTCGTCGGAGATGCGGGCGGCACTGGCAAAGAGCGAAAAGTCGTCGCTGTGCAGGGCCTCGATCAGCAAGGGCAGCCCGCCCTCCCGGCGGGTGAGAATGGCGCCGCGCCAAGCCGCCGTGCGAACCTGCGGGGCCACCGGGAGAGCGCGCAAATGGTCGTAGATGGCGGTGTCTTCCCGGGCGAAACGCCCGGTCGAAAGAGTCTCGGCGCAGCGCAGCAGCCCCTCGCAGAACGCGAGTTGGTTGGCCGCGGGCGATTGCGGCAAGGCGGCCTCGATGGCCTGGGCGGCGCTACGCCCGCCGATCTTGCCCAGGGCCCGCGCGGCGGCCTGGGCCACGTCAGGGTCGGCATCGCCGAGCAACTTGGCCAGAGGTTTCACGGCGCTGGCATCGCGGCGGACGCCGATGCTGCCGATGACCCCCGCGAGGAGACGTCCATGGAGCCGCCCCAGCGCGTCGCGCAAGGCGCCATCCACCGAGCGGTCCGGGATGGTCTCCAGCCCGTAGCGGGCCATGTGCGAGAGCTGCTCATCGCCCAGCAGCGCAGCCAGCGAGGCGACGGCATCCGCGGTTCCGACACGGGCCAGCTCGCGGCAGGCGTCGGCTTTGTCTTTCTGGGGCGCTTCGGACTTCAGGACGGCGACCAGCTTATCCACTTCGGAGCCGCCTGCAGGCCCGGAGTCGGCAGCGAACAACGGCCAAGCGGCAAGGCACAGCAGGAGGGCGATGGAATTCAGTTTCAAGGTTGACATGGGGCGGTGTAATTTGAGGGTTAAATCCAAATCAGATAATCCACGGCTCACGCATCGCGCGGGAGCGCAGGCGGTTGGCTTCGGGGTCGTTGATGAATTCCTCCTTGGCCGGGTCGTATTTGATGTCGCGCTTGAGCCACATGCAGATGTTGGCCGCATGCACCGTGGACATCGAGCGGTGCATGACCACCGGGTTGGCCACGGTGAGCCGGCGCGACTTGACGCAGTCGAAGAGATCGCGCACGTGGCTCATGGGGCGCCGCGTGCGGGCCAGGTAATCGTTCACCAGCTTCGCAAAATCGGCCAGCAGCGCCGGGTGGGACACCTCCGGCTTGGGGTAGCCGTCGGCAATCGCCACCCAGCCTTCCGTCCCTTCGTAGCGGACGCCGCACGAGCCGTGCCACCACTGGTCACCGCGCGCGAGCACCATTTTGATCCCGTTGGCGTAGCGCACGACCATGCCGTCGCCCGTCGGGTTGTTCACATAGGTGTATTCGATGCCCGACGTATCGGCCGCACCGATGGCGACCTGGCATTGGGCGAACGTGTGAGCGCCCCACTCGCCGATGCAACTCGTATGGAAGTCATAGTAGCCGCGCCAACCCCCGCGCGTGTATTCCGAGTTGTAGGGCCGCCAGGGACACGGCCCAAGCCACTGATCCCAGTCCACCTCATCCCGCGCCGGCTCGGGCTCGGCGGCCAGCCAGTCGTATTTCATCTCGGCGGCGTCCCAGGGCGCGATGTGGGCCCGGACGGTGTGGATTTGGCCGAGGCGGCCCGTGCGCAGGAGTTCGTTGGCAAAGGTGAAATTGTCCTCGCTCAGGCGCTGCGTGCCCGTCTGATACACACGCCCGTAACGGCGCGCCGTGTCCACCACCGCCTGCCCCTGGGCAATCGTCATCGAGGAAGGCTTCTCCGAATAGACATCTTTGCCCGAGCGCATGGCCATGATCGAGGCCAGGGCGTGCCAGCGGTCGCCCGTCGCGATGAGCAGGGCGTCCAGGTCCGTGCGCGTGGCCAGGAACTCCCGCATGTCGCGATACATGGCGCAGTCGTGGTTCCCGTACTTGGTGTCCACAATCCGCTTGACCGCCTCGCGTTGCGACTTCTTGGCATCGCAGATCGCCACGAACTGGACGTCCCGTTCCGGCAGCATCCAACGCAGGTCGTCCGAACCGCGCGCGCCGACACCCATGCCGCCCAGCACGATCCGCTCGCTCGGGGCGACCGTGCCGTTGAGCCCCAAGGCCGAGCCCGGGATGACGCACGGCGCCGCCAGCGCGCCGCCCGCCAGCACCGCGCGCCTCAGGAATTGACGCCGGCTCAATGAGCCGGAGGCCGCGGCCGGCGAAAAGGATGAAACGCGAGAACCATCTTGGAAAAGCAACTTCGGTAGTGCCATGCCCGCACCTTATCAAACCTTCCTCGATAAAGGCAAAGAGAAATTCTCGTCGCGGGTGAGGCCTCAGTGACGGCGGGAATTCCAACCACGGACGGATAAACACAGATAAGGCCCAAATCCGTGTTTATCCGTGTCCATCCGTGGTGAAAAAATACCAAGCCCCGCCATCAGTGACCCATTACGTAAATTCTTCAATGTTTTGATGCCGGTGTTCAGGCACCGCCGCCGAGGCCGATCTCCACCTTCAGAAATAATCGATGCGGGCTTGACCAAAACGGGTGGCCCTGCATAGTTTTGCTGCCCCACTTGAGGCTGGTTTCCTCCAAGGCCACACCCAAGGGGCAAGACGACTGACTATGACGAAGGATTCTTTAGGGAAAGCCAGCACGAGCAACAAGGCCGTGTTGAGCTGGGTAGCCGAGATGGAAAGTCTCTGCCGCCCCAGCCAGGTGTATTGGTGCGACGGTTCGCGGGCGGAGGCCGAGGCGCTCAAGGCGCAAGCCGTCAAGACGGGGCTGCTCATCAAGCTCGACCGGAAGAAGCGCCCTGGCTGCTACTATCATCGCTCCCGCCCTAATGATGTCGCGCGGGTGGAACAGTCCACCTTCATCTGCACTCGGGATCAGGAGGAGGCTGGCCCGACCAACAACTGGATGGCGCCGCGCGAGATGTATCCGAAGCTGCGGGCCTTGAGCGAGGGGGCGATGCGTGGACGGACGATGTATGTGGTGCCGTATGTGATGGGGCCGCCCGGCTCTTCTCTGGCGAAAGTGGGGATCGAGTTGACCGACTCGATTTACGTGGTCTTGAGCATGGGGATCATGACGCGCATGGGCGACGTGGCCTTCGAGCAGCTCGGCGACGATGACGACTTCAACCGGGGCCTGCACTGCATGCTGGATATCGACCCGGAGCGCCGCTACATCGCCCATTTCCCGCAGGACAATGCCATTATCTCGGTGGGTTCCAATTACGGCGGCAACGTGTTGCTGGGCAAGAAGTGCCTGGCCTTGCGCATCGGTTCTTTCCTCGGGCGGGAGGAGGGGTGGTTCGCGGAGCACATGCTCATCCTCAAGGTGGAATCTCCCTCGGGCGATAAGACCTACGTGGCGGCGGCCTTCCCCAGCGCGTGCGGCAAGACCAACTTCGCGATGATGATTCCGCCGCCCTATTTCCGGGGGTGGAAGATCACCACCATCGGCGACGACATTGCGTGGATGAAGCCCGGACCCGACGGCCGGCTTTATGCGATCAATCCGGAGGCGGGGTATTTCGGCGTGGTGCCGGGCACCAACTCGGAATCCAATCCCAACGCGATCGAGATGATCGCGAAGGATACGATCTTTACGAACGTGGCCCTGACGCCCGACCTGGATGTGTGGTGGGAGGGCAAAGACGGTCCCCCGCCCAAGGAATGCCAGGATTGGAGGGGCAACCCGTGGACGCCGCAGTCGAAGGAGAAAGCGGCCCATCCCAACAGCCGATTCTGCGTGGCGATGGCCCGCAACCCGGTGCTGGCCCCGGAGGCCAACCATCCCGAGGGCGTGCCCATCAGCGCCATTATTTTCGGGGGCCGGCGCACGGACACCGTGCCGCTGGTATTCCAGGCCTTCAACTGGGTGCATGGCGTATATCTGGGCGCTACGATGGGCTCGGAGATGACCGCGGCGGCGGTCGGGGGCGCCGGCCAGGTCCGGCGCGACCCGATGGCGATGCTGCCCTTTTGCGGCTACCACATGGGCGATTACTTCCGTCACTGGATCAACATGCATCGCCTGATCAAGCATCCCCCGCGCATCTTCCACACCAACTGGTTCCGCAAGAACGGGCAAGGGGAATTCCTCTGGCCCGGGTTCGGCGAAAACATGCGCGTGCTCAAGTGGATTATCGACCGCTGCCACGGGCGGATTGACGCGGACGAGTCGCCGCTGGGTTGGGTGCCCAACCCCAAGAGCTTCGACCTCGGCGGCATGGCCAATTTCACGCCCGAGAAGTTCGCCAAGGCCCAGGCGGTCAACAACGAAGAGTGGCGCCATGAAGTCATCCTGCAGGAGGAACTCTTTATGCGGCTCTACTCCCACCTGCCCAAGGAACTTATCTTCCAGCGCGAACTCCTGGTGGCGCGGTTGTAGGGACGTGAGAGCGTGGCGCGTCGGAGCGTGACTACGATACGCTCACGCTCTGACGCTCGAACCAGAGATTAGGATTAAGATTAAGATTAAGAGGGGCCGCTTCAGTTCATAATCCTAATCCTAATCCTAATCCTGCTCTTAATCTCTGGCGGGGGAGATTAGGATTAGCTCCGACGCTCGACGCCCTTACGCTCCGACGCTCCGGCGCTCCACGCTCCACGCTCTCACGCTCCACGCTCTCACCGGCCTTGCTTCGTGGCCCAGTCCTCGAGGCTCTGGCCCTCGCTGATGTGGCTGATGCCGGCCTTGCGGGCGGTGTCCAGGAAACGCTTGAGCAGCTCGGCGCGGGCCTCGCCTCGCAGGTGGCCGGCGGCCAGTTGGACGTACCAGACGGGCAGGCGCGCGAGCCGCACGCGCACGCGAACGGCGTCGTTCTCGGCCGCAAGCTCCGCCTGCTCCAGCGCGTTCAGGGCGGCGGCAAGGAAATCGGGGTTCAAATAGGCCGCCTTGGACTTATCAAAGATGTGCGCGTGGGTCTGGCCATCGCGGACCTGGTGCTCGAGCAATTCGAGGTAGGCCCGCAGGCCGGGGGCCGCTTTGCCATAATAGGCCTCGAGGAATTCATCGGTGAGCTTCCGCACGTCGGCCTGCGGGTTCCAGAGCAGCTTGGCCAGCAGATAGGCGCGCAACGGCTCCATTTCCCCGGCGCCGCCCGGCGAGTAGTTGCCCTGCTCGAAAAGGCCTTTGACGCCGTGCTCGACGAAGAAGCGGACGTTGGGCTGCAAGGCGTCGAAGTTGGGAAAGGGCTGCTGGTAGTTGGCGAAATTCGGGGTGTAATCCCACATATAGAGCAGCGGGGCGACCGGCTGCCAGGCGATGATATCGTCGCGGAACCGGCGATTTTCCTCGGCCGTGCAGGTGGCCAGCGGGTGGGCGAAGCAGCATTCGATCGAGCAGAGGCGGATGATGACGTTTTGGCGGGGGCGGAGGGTCTTGGGCGGCTTGCGGGTGTACTGGTAAGCGAGCGTGTCGATGCGCACGTTTGGGTAGTCGGCCTCGACGTCCTGGGCCACGGCATTGACGAAGCGGATGAGGGAGGCGGCCGGGCTGCCTTCCTCGTCGTCCAGGGCCTTGCAGGGCGCGCAATGGCACCAGTTGCCGGTGTCATTTTGGGAACCGCTGATGATGGTCGCCTCGGGGTGGTCCTTGAGCCATTGGCGGACGCGGGCCTTGGCCAGGCTCAGCACGTCGGGGTTCGAGAGGCAGCGCTGCACATAGCCGCTCTTGCGTTGCCCATCGATGAGCGGGAAGTACTCGGGATGCTCCTTGAAAAGCTCCGGCGGGATCAGGTTCTCGAGGCTGTGAACGAACGGGAAATAGACCGCGAAGCGGCCGCCGTGTTTGTCGGTCAGTTGGTAACTGTTGCCATTGAGCCGGTGGCGCGCGGCAAAATCGGCGTCGTGGAGCATTTCCGACCAAAACACCTCGCGGTATTCGAGCGGGGGCACTTGGGTCTCGTTCAGAGCCGCCAGTTCCACGCGATGGGTTCGCGGGGTAGCTTCCAAGTCCGGCGTGAACCAGCGGACGCCCAGTTTTTCCTCGAGCAGGGCATAGACGCCGTAGAGGGTGCCACGCGGTCTGCCGCCGGCGATGATGAGGCGCTCGCCGTCGGTCCGCAAGGTGAAGCCGTCCTGGCCGAGGGTCTTGAAATCCAGGGCCGGCTGTCCCGGGCGCAGGCGGGCGTTGTCGCCGAGCAGGATTTCCTGCGAAGCGGCCGGCTCGGCGTCGGTCACGATCGGCAGTTTGGCGCTGCTGATTTTCTCGAGGTAACGCTGCAACTCCTGGGCCGCGTAGCGTTCCGAGGGGATGGCCGCGGCGGGGATGACAATGCGGTAGCGGCTTTGGCCGTCCTCGGCCAGGGTCAGCGCGGCGTGAGTTTGAACTCCGCTTGAGAGTGCCAGAGTCAAAAGGGCGGCCCCCGGGCCGAAGAATTTGCCAACGGTTTCGAATGCAGGAAGCATTCGCGCAGATTAGCGGAGTGAGGGACGCCGGGAAAGAAAAAGTTCCACCTGCAGGGGTCGGAGGCAGGGCTGATTCATGAAGCCGCAGAGCCAGGGGCGGGGATCCCGATTCGGAATCGGGACTTCCTCTTCCCACGGGCCGCCAAGAAGTCCCGATTCC
>Ga0209415_10007546_pt1 | contig 18983 bp, 15 predicted proteins | sample PeaSoiSIISIP2007_FD_187696 | JGI IMG/M metagenome (GOLD analysis project Ga0209415, IMG submission 187696) | Peat soil microbial communities from Weissenstadt, Germany - SII-SIP-2007 (SPAdes) (version 2) | ecosystem: Environmental > Terrestrial > Soil > Wetlands > Peat | place: Germany...
GGAATCTCCCCTTCAGGCTCATCTTGTGTGAGAAACAAGTTCCGGCTTCAGGCTCATCTTGCATGAGACAAGACTGCTTCTGCTTGATTGACCAACATACGATGTAAAGTGGTGCGCCGGAGCCCTAGCGCGCAGCCCACTGGAAACTTCGCGTCGACGGCTGTCCCGCGATCCAGGAATCGAATGCCCCGAAACGGGAACGAAGCTGCGGCGCTGATGGAAAGCCCAAGGTTTGAGAGAGCCGCTAGCGCGTCCGGCATCAGGCCTTCTCCGCAAGCTTTGTCAGCGGGAGGAATAATCGGGTCCGCGACCGTGACGCTGAAGCCCTTGCGGCGCGCGGCGATTGCGGTAGCCAGCCCGGCCGGACCGCCGCCGACAACGAAGATATCAGTGTTTACCATCGGAACAAGATCAGTTCGGCAGTCGTATGGAAGTAGCGGGTGATGCACGTCTCCTTCCAGCCGCGCCCCAGCTTCCAATTTCTGCCATCAATCGACTGAGTAAGGGTCGTTCGGCGGCAAAATGCCGCCCGGGTAACCAGCAAAATTGGATCAAGAAGGATCGCGTTTGGAACGATATAAGCGTGGAGGTACTTATGATCAATCCAGTCGCTTCAAGCAACGTTCCGCTCCCTGCGGCGCAGCCCCACACTGCCGCACCGGCCGCAAAACCGCCTGCCAATCCGCCTCAGGATACAGTGCAACTGAGTCACGACGTCGATCACGACGGCGATTCGCACTAGTCTCCCTTAACGTGTGTCGTCTTGGTTTCGGCACACGTTCTTCTCTTCAAGCGACCAAGAATCCCTTCCGCAAACTGTTCATTGCTGGGCGAACTGTCGCGGCATTGGTCTCGAATGCGGCAGTTTGCCACCGTCCGTTATCGACGTAACCCAACGACTTCCACGATTCTCCGGCAGCATGGTATTTGCCGTGCTCGCAGTGGATGTATGCTCTTCCATAGGTGCGCCGGGCTGGTGGTTCTATTGGCCGTGATACCCAACCATTCACTGGCTCAGACGACCGCTACTGCTCCAAACGCGGCTCAGGCGGAAGACAACAGGATATTCTGGATCATTCCGAACTACCGGACCTCGCCGAGCTTACACCCCTACGAACCTCTCATTCCGAAAGAAAAATTCAAAATTGGTACCCAGGACGCCTTCGACCGCGGCACGGTAGCACTTGGCGTATTCTTCGCCGGTGAGTCGCAGCTGACCCACTCAACTCCAGCATTCGGCCAGGGAGTGCAAGGCTATGCCCGATACCTTGGGACGTCATACGCGGACTTCGCGATCGGCAACATGATGACGGAAGCCATCTACCCGGTTATGCTTCATCAGGACCCGCGTTATTTTCGACACGGGGCGGGCACCGTCCGGTCGCGGCTAAAAAGTGCCGCCGGCCAGATCCTTTGGACACGCGCGGATTCCGGCCACTTACAGTTCAATTTCTCCGAGATCCTCGGCAACGCAACTGCTGTGGCGATTTCGAACGCTTACTATCCAGATAATCGGACGGCTACCAATGCCGTCTCCAAGCTTGGTTTGCAGCTCGGGGCCGATATGGTGGCGAACGTCCTGAAGGAGTTTTGGCCGGATATCAACCGCAAGTTGTCAAAAAAGCACAACTGAGGAATATCGGTCGCGATCCAACCTCAGAGCCGCGAAAAACGGGTAGTTTTGCGAGCAGAATCAAAGCCAGCGATTGCCGGCCTCATCCATGGCGCCCAACAGATCGTGAATATCGAGGCCGGGGTCGGCGTAACCGGCGGCTCCGACAGATTGAACCTTCAACTAATGGTGTCGCGCGACCTGAACGCCAAATCGAAGTGATGGCCTCGCGATTCCTGGCTCAGCATCCGTTACTCAGCGCGATGACGTCGGAATGTGTAGAGAAGCATAAGAGTGTGCCCTCCAGAATCCACGCCATAAGACGTCGAGAACATGTATTGCAAAAAGAGATTGTTCGAAAATCGCCATCCCGCGCCGAAGTCCGAAGAGTTCCTCGGCGGCCTGTATCCCGTCGCTGTCAGCGGCAGAAACGGATCGGCGATAAACACAGCGTTCCCGAAGCTATCCGGATAAACCAGCTGTCTCAAATGATAGGCCTGCCTGATATAGAGATATGACGCGTTCAGAAAAATGTGCGACGAGACATTGAATTGCCCTCCAACATTCGCCGATGCGAATCGGCTGTGCTGGTTGCCGGCCTGCAGCAGCAAGCTATCGGAAGTCTGCGTGCGATTCGTAGCCGCGAGCGAAGTACCGCCCGCAAAATCGAGGCTCAACAACGTTCGCCGGTTCAGAAAATAACCCAAACCCAAGGCCGCGGAGGTGCGCTGTGCACGATCCCTCTGGTACGAATTGACGGCGATCGCGCGCGCCAGACTGTCGCTGAGCCCCAGCCCCAGCCACGAGGCATTTATGCCATAGAAAAGCTTCCGGCTGATCGGCCCGCGCAGACGAAGTCCAAACTCTGAGGAATGCCCAGATGAGCTCGTCGCGTCGAGCGGCTCGGGAGTGTTGTTCAACGTGTGGCTTGTCTCGGTATCGTCAGCAGAGATTAAGCCGTATCGATAGAACAATCCCAGCTTCTGATCGTGCGGCAGATCCTGTTCAAGGCCGATCGATATGCGGTTCTGCGAGATCGTCGAACCAGAGTTTATCCGTTCGACGGAGCTGCTCGGCTGACCTGCCGCAAGGATTTGCGCGGCCAAGGAGCCCGTCCCTTGCAGGCTTTCGATTTCGACTCCAATGCTGGTCTTGCTTGTGAACCTGCGCGCCACGAGAAATGTCCCCGAGAGGAACTCCCCATTGGACGCGCCGCTCGATTGCAGGCTAGACCCAGGCTGGCTCTGGCTCAAGATGCTCGATAATCCAGGATCGGACAAAGCGCCTTGTACGCCGCTTCCGATGCGGGTTCCGGTAACGCTGCCGCCCATGACGAAGCCCTTCGGTAGAGGAACGAAACCCGAAATTTGCGACGCGGCGCTGTAGTTGACCGGGTTGACGGAAGAAAGCCCGGGCGGAGTCGGATTTTCGTCCAGTCCTCCGCTGCCGTTTAGCGAAGGCAGGAAGACCACCCGGCCTTCGGCTGCGGTGAAGCCAGTGGCGTACGCCGGGTTTTCCAGACTATCGAGGTGCGCCTCGGAAAATGCGTTGTAGCGAAGCAGAAAAGGGTCCTGACCGATTTCCGAGAGGCCAGCGATGTACTGTTCATAAACGCTGGCGATGTTGCGCGGCGTATCGATGTCGCGATTGTTCACCGCATTGTTGCGATTTTCTGTAGCACTTTCATTAGCCCCCCGCTGCTCCGCGATTTCCCGGGCCGAAGGCACATTGAACAATTCGAAAGCCTGTCCGGGAACCAGTAACGCGCCACGCCCCGCTTCAATGACAATCGATTGGGTGGGATCGGCGAGACTGGTCACTTGAACCATTCCCTCGTACACCAATACCTGGGTATCACCCCGGCTGTTGACGTTGACGCTGAACTCGGTGCCGCGCACGGCGATCGATGCGGTCGGACTATTGATGCGATAGGGGTTGGGCCGGCCGCCGAGATGATTGATCTTCACTCGGACGCTTCCCAGCATGATGTCGAACAATTCACGGACGGAAGCCGCGGCACGGAAGTCTTTGATCACGATCAACGAATCCGGCTGTATGACGATCATGCTTCCGTCCGTAAGTTCGATGCTGACTCGACCGCCCCCGTGTGTATCCAGCCGGTCCCCGGGAACAAGGTCATATCCCGGCGTCGGCGCAAATCCCGGGATTCCATTGGCGGTTAAGAGCAGAGCGGGCCCGGTTACGCTAGAGACTCGCGCTATAGGCTGAGCGCCTGCGACAAGGCAAAACACAACTACCGCGCCCAGCATCAACAAGGCACGTGCTGCGATTGTCGCGAAAGCTCGATGTGTCAAGGTAGCGGTAGCCGCCCCGTTCCAGCGTATTCCTTATTATCCAGTATGCTCGGGATCTCCTTCCGCGTCACCTTCCGGTTCGCTAGGCCCTTGTAGTCCATATCGGGCAATGAGGCGCTGAATCGTCCGCCGGTCAAGGTGAAGGACGGCGGCTGCCTGCCTGCGGTTCCAGCCGGTCTCGTTAAGGATAAGTTGGAGGTAGCGCCGTTGTAGCTCGTCCATGTCGGGCCGGTCGGCGATTAACCGCTGCCCGGCGTTCGCCCGGCTATCGGGCTTGTAGCCGGCGTCCGTAATTTCCGTGGGAAGACAGTCCGCCGTCACAAGGCCATTGGAGGAGAGCGCGACCGCCCGGCGCAGGGCGTTCTCCAGTTCTCGTACGTTGCCCGGAAATGAATACGAATTCAGCGCCGTCATCGCCTCGCGCGTCAGATGCGGGGGCGACGCGGGAGCGCCAAATTTTTGCAGAAAGTACGTCGTGAGCAGCTCGATATCTCCTTCGCGGTCGCGCAGCGGAGGAAGTTCGATACTGAGCACGCTGAGGCGGTAGAAGAGGTCGGCACGGAAAGTTCCCGCATCCACCAGCCCGCGCAATGGCGCATTACTTGCGCCGATCACGCGCACATTGACCTGCCGGGATTGCGTTGCGCCCACGCGCCGGACTTCTCCACTTTGCAACACCCGCAACAAGCTGGCTTGAAATGCCGCGCTGGTGGAACCCAATTCGTCGAGAAATAAAGTGCCGCCGTCCGCGGCTTCAAAAAGGCCGGTGCGGTCGGTGGTGGCGCCGGTGAAGGCGCCCCGTACGTATCCGAAAAGTTCTGACTCAAGCAACGTGTCCGTCAGGCCCGAGCAGTTTACCGAAAGGAACGGACGATGGGATCGGACACTGAAGTTGTGGATGGCTCGCGCCACCAGTTCTTTGCCGGTTCCAGATTCACCCAGGATGAGCACGGTCGCATCGCTGCGCGCGGCTTGGGCGATCAGCTTATACACGATCACCATCGGCACACTTCGGCCAACCAGTCCGGACGTCGAAATTGCGCTCTCGATGCCAGCGAGTGTTTGTGACGACTCCGCTTCGCGCCGTGCACCCAGATGGCGCCGTAAAAGCTCCACCACGGCGGAAACGTCAAAAGGTTTACCGATAAAATCGGTGGCGCCTTCGCTCATGGCTGTGACAGCGGCCTCGACGGAACCTTGCGCAGTCATCAGGATGATCGGGATCGCCGGGTTGATCTGGTGAATGTCCTTGATGAGATCGAGGCCTCCTCCATCCGGCATATAGATATCGCTCAAAACGGCATCGACGCCCCCGGCTCGCGCCACTTCGAGCGCTCGCGTTCCGGTGGGTACCGTGGTCACGCGAAATCCATTGAGCTTTAGACCCGCCTCCAGCATCAGGCGTATGGAACGTTCGTCATCGGCGACGAGAATGTGTGATGTCATGCTTGACCCTCAGAACATGGAACCCAAAGCGTGAATACGGAACCCGAACCCACCGAACTACGAACGGCAACCGATCCGCCATGCAACTCAGCGATTTCGCGCACCAGAGCGAGCCCCAGGCCTGTGCCAGGGACATCCACGTCCTCCACGCGGGGAACGCGATAGAACTTTTCGAAAATATGTTTCAAGCTGTCCTCCGGAATACCGTAGCCCTGGTCGGCGATTTCAATTGAAACACCGTTTCCAGTGTTCTTCGCCGAGACGACCGCTTCTGAATCGCGCGGGCTGTATTTGATGGCGTTTGACACCAGGTTGCTCACCGCGCTGGAAAGCAGGTCCGCGTCGGCAAGCACCGGGCTGGTAGCGAAACCAAGGTTTCGTATCAATCGGATGCCCCGTGCGGCGGCTAATGGATCCAACATCAACAAGGTCCGCTCCACCATAGCTTCTATCCGCACGGCGGAACGCCGCAATACTGTGGCACCCGATTCAAGACGAGTGATGTCTAGGTACTGGCTGATCATTCTGGTTAGCCGCTTCGCCTCGTCGTGAATTGCAGCGCTCATTACATGGGCACGTTCCGGATCGAGATCGAATTGCGCGAGCAACTCGCTCATGCCTTGAATAGCCGTCAACGGGGTACGCATCTCGTGCGAAACCAGCGCCATGACATCATTCTTGGTTTGTTGCAACTCGTGTTGCCGCGTGATGTCGGAGAGTGAAGCAACGATGCCCAACACGGAGCCAGGGCCATCTTCGCCCGAGCGTACCGCAGCCATCCGCAACATGAAGTGTCGCGGATGCATCCCCGGAATCGTGACTTCCCGCTCGACCTTAGCGCGGTCAACCACCAGGCGGACGAGCGATTCTCGGGGAGATCCCGGAGAACGCTGTTCGGCTTCGGCCAATACTTCCAGCAAATCACGGCCGCGCAGCGCCAGTTCAGGGGAGTCGAGAACCGCAACGGCGCGCGGGTTCGCAAACGTGATGCGGCCATCCACTCCGGCAATCAGTAGTACGTCTTCCACCGATCGAAGCGCCAGGTCCACGAACTTAGCGCGGTCCAAAATCCGGCTATTCAGGTAGTGTAAAGACTGCGCTTTCCAGGTAAGTCCTCGCGGCCACCACCATCGGGAAAGTTTTTCTTTGTCGGCCCATGTTTCCGCCGCGCTGACAGCGATCGCGGCGCACAGCCTCTGAACCTCGAGCCATGGTGGCCGGCCGGCGGGGTGCGCTATGACGAGCGTGACCGTAGCATTCGGCCTCTCGATTGGTATCGCGAGAAGATCTTTTTCAGCGCTTTGAGCCGGTAGCAGAAAACCAGCCGGGCCTTTCTGGAGTATTCTTATGCCGTGCTCTGTCACCAGCCGCATTCGCCCGCCCAACTGCGACGTGTAGATCGCGACACCATCGGCGTTAGCTAGCTGGGCGATGGATTGTGCCGCCGATCCCATATTCGTCGCACTGAGAGAGCTCTCTGCGCGCCTGATATCTTCAATGGCGCTATCAAGCTGTGCGCTTGCCACAAACGACCGCCGCAATTCTCCCAACAATCCCGCCGAGGCGAAGGAAACGAGAGACAGAGTGAGCGGGGGAAAGACGAGTAAACGGGTAAACCAAAAATAGCCCGCCAACAAAACCATCGCAATCACGGCAGCCAATGCGCCGATTTGCTTGATTCCCTCAAACCGGCCTTGCGCCGCCGACAGAGCGAACAAAGTAAGCGCAGCGACCAGCGCGCCGCACAGAAATGCCAGCCAGCCCGGTGTTTCGGAATAATAACGTGATCGTAGGATTGTATTGATGGTGTTCGCCAATATTTCGACGCCCGGCATCAAAGATCCATGCTGATTGGGGCCTGAGCTTGCCGTATGGATGAACGGTGAAGCCAGGCGATCGCCCAGGGAAGCCGCGGTTGCACCTATCAGGACGTACTTGTTGCGTAATTGAGCCGCCGGAATCCGCCCATCCACGACATCGGCGAAGCTATAACTTTTGTACGACCCCGGTGGCCCTATATAGTCTATGGTCATGCGGGCCGCGGGTATCGCCTGGGTCGTGCCGCCGTGAATCCCCACCACAGCACTTGAGACGTCCCCTTCCAACGGAATGACGTGCGAACCGAGCAATACTTCGCGCGAGGTCTCGGTGATGGCCTGCTCAGGAATTCCGTCGCCGACGCGAATGGCTTCGACTGCCATGGCCCCGATCGCGTGGCCCTGGTCGTCGGCCATATTGACCAGAATCTGCCGGGCGATTCCATCAGATCCGGTTGAGACGTTGACGTGGCCTACAGTAGCCGCGGCGTGTTCAACAGCCGGCAGCGGCATCAGCCAGTTCGCGGCGCCCCCTGCAGGCGTGGCCGCTATGAGCTGCGCGGCGACAACTACGTTTCCGGCCTGATGTATGGAACGGGAGAGAGCGCTATCGTCCGGCTCCGAAGTCGGATCGGCGTACAGAACATCCAGCGCGATTGCTTTGGGCTGCCCCGCGGCGGTAGCGTCGATAGCGCGCGCCGACAACGCGCGGGACCAAGGGAAGCGTCCGAAGCGGGCAATACTCTGCTCATCGATGGCAACAATAGCAATATCGTCTGGAGGCGGGAGCGGACCGCGCGCGCGGATCATTCGATCGCGGATGTATTGGTCGATTCCGGGCGCAGACCAGGAAATGAACGCTCCGAGAAGCGCCGACACAACGATGATTACGGCCAACGAACCGTTGTTAGCTGAATTTGTCTTCACCTTGGCTTTTGCAACTACCTCGTGATACAGGCTCTATAGGCTTTCATCGGAGTTTCGGAAGCACTCGCAATCGTAGCGCCAGTCCAAATCACGCTGCATTCTTGGTGGCTCAACCAAAGCGTAACGCCGTCCAGGTGTTAATGCACTCCAAGGGTGGCAACTTGCCGCCGGATGAAACCCTCATGCGGCAGTAATGTCCATGAATAACATCGTCCTCGATTGTGAACAAAAGGGCCTCTAGCAAGGTTGTGCCGACACAATTGGTCATGAACGTGCGGATTGCCAAGCCTCCTTCGCGTTCATTTACATTTTCATGCGTACTGCCATTGATTTCGGCCTCAAGATTTCCGTCATTCTGGTCTTCTCCTTTCCACAAGCCGGTTTGGCCGAGAATACGGCTTCGCTGGAAGTCAGCGCAGGGGCGGATCAAGGCGGCCCAATCCCCGGCGCCACAGTCACTCTTCGCTCCGAGGGCGGTTTGGTTCGAAACGGTGAGGCCGACACTTCGGGCGACGTCCGCTTCGCCGGCCTCGCGCCAGGTTCGTATCAGGTCGGCATAGCGGCTGCCGGCTTCCAGGAAGTGACCGTCGCAGTTACCTTGACCGACGGCGCCACCGAGCGCGTAGACGCAATTCTAGACGAAGGAACCACCCGGAAGGACAGCATTACCGTGGTCGCCAGCCCGGACGCTCCGCTTGAGCAACCGCTTTCGACGCCTGTCGCGTTGGATAGAACCGAGGTGAAGAACACGGTCGACCGTCCGGCATCCGTAGTTGACGCTTTGCCACTCGCCCCCGCAATTTTTCGCCTACCCAATGGGCAGTTGAGCATCTCAGGAAACGCGGAACATCGTAGCACGCTGTTAGTAAATTCCGGCACGGCCACGGATCCGGCAACCGGCCAGTTTGGCGCTTCTATCCCCATCGACAGCGTAGAAACGATGAACGTACTTACCAGCCCGTTCCTGGCCGAATATGGCGGATTCACATCCAATGTGGTTGCGGTTGAAACTCGCCGCGGCGGCGACAAGTGGCACTTTGAGTTCAACGACCCGCTGCCTGAATTCCGCTTCCGCAGCTGGCATATGGTGGGCATGAAGACGGTGACTCCCCGTGTTAACTTCGGCGGCCCGCTACTTTCCAGCCGGCTTCATTTGGTGGAATCCATCCAATACGAGATGCGCTCTACCGAGGTAATCACTCTGCCGTTCCCCAACAATCAACAGCGCCGGGAAGGCTACAACTCGTTTACCGAGCTGGACTACATTCTAAACTACACGAATATCTTGACCGCTACGCTTCACGTTGCGAATCAGCATACGCGCTTCGCCAACATGGATGCCTTCAATCCAGAGCTGGTCACGCCCAGCTCCGCCAATGCCACCTACGCCGCTACTGTGAGCGAGCGGATGTCGTTCGGTGCAGCGGTGCTTGAAAGCGCGCTAGCCGCAACCAACTTTCGCGCCGGAGTCTGGCCGCAGGGGGCTTCGGACATGATGTTGACTCCCACAGGAAATCAAGGCAATTACTTCAGCCAGCAATCGCGGACCGCATCCCGGCTGGAATGGCGCGAGGCTATTGCTTTGACCCGCAACTGGTGGGGTGTTCACAATCTGAAATTTGGCTCGACGATCGCAGGCTCAGCGGAGCACGGCTTGGTAGAGGATCATCCGGTCAATATCGTGGATACCTCGGGAACGCTGCTGGAAAGCATTCGCTTTACGCCAGGTCAGCCGTTTCAAAGATCGGATGTTGAAACCGCTTTCTTCGCCCAAGACCACTGGGTAGTCGGTTCTCGCTTTGCGATTGAGGCTGGAATCCGGGCCGAGCAGCAAAGCATCACCAACACCTTTCGTATTGGGCCGCGCGCGGGGCTCGCCTGGACCCCCTTTGGCGGAGGGCGGACCATACTGCGCGGCGGTGCGGGAGTATTCTACGATCGTGTTCCGTTGAACGTTTATGGATTCTCCGCTTATCCAAACCAGATCGTGACGTCATACGCGCCCAATGGTCAAATCATTAGCGGTCCGACGCAGTTCTACAACCTGTCGCAAGCAGTGGTCTCACCCGAGCTCCCGTTCATCCAGAGCGAACAGCAGCCGGGCAACTTCGCCCCTTACAGTGTCAATTGGAACGTTCAAGTCGAGCAGATACTTCGACCCTCGCTTCGAATTCGCGCGAACTATTTGCAGAGCAGTTCCGAAGGGCTGATTGTTCTCAACCCGCAAGTGGTGCAAGGAAGCAATGCCTACGTTCTTAACGGAAACGGGAGTTCCCAGCTCAAGCAACTGGAAGTGACGGCTGCGGTTCGCACCCCGCACGATGACCTGCTCTACTTCTCTTATGTCAGAACCAATGCGACTGGAAGCTTGAACGACTTTAACAACTATCTTTCGAACTTCCCCCCCGCAGTCATCTTGGCGAATTACTACACGGCGCTGCCAGGCGACGTGCCCAATCGATTCCTGGCATGGGGAACACTTCACTTTCCCTGGAAGCTACAGCTGATGCCCAAAATAGAATACAGGACAGGGCTCCCATACTCATCGCTGGATGCCAGACAGAATATGTCGGCGTCCCGAACCAGTCTCGCTTTCCCGGATACCTTTCCGTCGATGCGCGCATATCGAAAGACATCAAAGTTTCTGACAAATACACTCTCCGGTTTTCGATTGTGGGCTCGAATTTGACGGACCATTTCAACCCTATCAGCGTCCATGCCAACACCGCCGATCCATTGTACGGCCTGTTTTTTGGGGAATTCCGGCGGCGGTACACGGCGGATTTCGACGTGATCTTCTAAATGCGCAGCGGTCGCTCCCTATCAGAAGACTTGGTGAACCTGGACGGGTTGTGACGCGAGCCAGAAGCCTATGCTAGCTGCTAACTAAGAGCCGAGCCACGTAGGGCTGCAACGTACCACCAGGGCTAACGCTGGCTCGTCTGGTAGGCTCCCGCTGTCGAGGTGAGCATATTCTCCAACTCCATTTTCCCGCGTGGAAGAAGCGCAAAAAACGTACTTCCTTTCCCAACTTCGCTCGCTACCCCGACTCGGCCGCCCTGCGCTTCCACAATCCGCTTCGTTAGCGCCAAACCGAGCCCCGCGCCCTGAAATTGTTTTGCCACCCCGGCGTCGAGTTGATGAAACTCCTGAAACAGAAGCTGCTGGTCTTTCTGCGAGATGCCGATGCCAGTGTCTTGCACCTCCAGGCGGAACCATCGCTCCGCTTCGGCCAGCACTCGGACCGTAACGCTGCCCTTGCTGGGCGTGAATTTCAGCGCGTTCGATAAGAAGTTGAAAAGAACCTGTCTGAACCGGGCCTCGTCCAGGAATGCATAGCGCCCTTCAGGCTCGATTTCCCGCCGGATAATGATCTGCTTCTGCTGGGACATCAATTCCAGCATCTGCACGGTGCTCTTGATGGAATGCTCCAAGTCGACCACTTCAGGGCGGAACGTCATCTTGCCAGACTCCACCTTGGCAAGGTCCAGCACATCGTTGATCAGATGCAGCAGGTGACGGGAACCCTCCAGGATCTCTCCCAGATACTCCCGCTGGGCTTCGTTCACCGGTCCTGCAACCCCATCGATCAAGACTTCGCTGAATCCGGTGATACTGTTGAGCGGAGTTCGGAGCTCGTGACTCATGTTGGCTAAAAATTCACTTTTGAGTTGTGTGGCCTTAAGGATTTCTGCATTCTGGCTTTCGAGCTGGGCGGTTTTTTCACGAAGCTCCACTGCGGACCTTTCGAGCGCAGTTTGCGTGACTTCGCGCGATTGGACGGCCTGATAGAGGCGCACCCAGACGATGCGCGCCAGTATCAGAGAGAGAATCGCGCCACATACGAATCGCCACTGTGTCTCCCGCGCCCTGTCCCTTTGCTGCCCCGAGCGGATCTCCAGAATCTGGTACGAATCGCGGCGCGTCTCGTTTACGGCCGCGCGAATCTTGTCCATCGCGGCTTTCCCTCGGCCTGTCAACACTCTCTTGCGGGCTCCCTCGAAATCGCCCATGCGGCGAAGCTCGATGGTCTCAGCCATTTCCGAAAACTTGATACGGACCAACTCTTCAATGAGGTCCAGGTGAGTGCGCAGGGAAGGAAAAATACCCGCTGTCGAGCGCAGTTCGCTTAGGATCTGCTTGGTGTCTCGAACCCCGCTTTGGTAATCGGCCAGATAGCCGGGTTTTCCGGCAAGAAGGTAGCCACGCTGTCCGGTCTCCGCGTTTTCGACGCTCGACAACACGCGTTCAATCTGGGTGAGCGCCTGGTTGGCTGTCACCACCGAGTTGATGTCCCGGCCCCAAAGCACCAGGCTCCATGTCGCAAAGCCCCACACCGCCATGTAAAGCGCTATGCCGATATAAAAGCCGATCCGAATCTTCTGCGGCAGCGCGAGCTCGAGACGGGCTTTTCTGGCCGGCTGGGGATTAGCCGGCATGGGAAAGGGACGCCGCTTGCTGGTGCAGCAGCCGCATGATCCGTGTCGTCACGTCCTCGGGATCGAACGGCTTGATGGCGTAGTCGTTCGCCCCGTAGGCAAACGCCATGCCGATATCGTTTTGCTGTTGCCGCACGCTGAGCATCAGAATCTGCAGCGTACGATTCCCCTGGACCTTACGGATCTCTCTCAACACCGACAAGCCGCTCAGCCGAGGCATGCCGATATCTAGAACCAGCAGATCCGGCGATAGCTTGCGGACTGAATCCAGGGCCTCCTGGCCGTCGCGCGCGGAGAAGGTGTCCACCCCGAGCTTGCCCAGCATGGGAGACATGAGCGAGTGAATGATCGGATCGTCATCGGCGATCACCACCAGCGGTCTCGAGTTTCGCTCCATAGCCGGCTGAGGCGGCTTGGGTTTCTGGCCGATCACCCGCCGGGCGCGGCACAGCAATTCCTCAGCGTCCCAGGGCGCAAGAACGAAATCGGCGGCACGATCGAGCAGGGCCAGCTTGGAATCCATCACCGCAGTTCTGGACGAGATTAACAGAACAGGCTTCTCCAGGAGCGGCTGGGCGGCAACTGATTCCCAGCAACGGGTCCCTTCCTCGGTACAAATGTTCAGAATGATCAGATCGTGGGCGCGCATCGCGTCCAGGCCGAGGCCTAGGTACAATGCTCCCAGGTCGCGCGCGGTGGCGTGGACTTGATCGAACGCGGCGCGAACGCGGGCTGACTCGCCATCGCTAAAACCGACCAGTCCGATCTGTTTGGACGTCAGATTCGCGACCAGGTCTTCCGTAACAGCGGGCTCACCCGCGTTTCCTATGCTGCGGACGAAAAGCTCCCGAATCTCCGCGAAACAACGAGCGACGTGAGGCGCACATGTGCCCGGTGCAGCTTCCAATAGTGCTTCGAGTTCCCGCGCTCGCTGAGTGATCTCGGGATAACCAAGCGTACCGCCCATGCCTGTCCAATGATGGACTACCCGACGCATAGCCTCGATTTCGTCAAGGTAGTCTGCCTCGGCATATTGGCGGCTCACTTCCGCACCTTCAGCTATAAAGCCGTTGCGTAATTCACGCAGAAGGTCGTTTGGGTCGTTGGCATCGGGCCCCGGCGCGGCGGGCTGTTCGGGAGAGTTCTCCAGGTAACGCTGGATCTGACTTACGAACGTGCGCGTGTCGATCGGCTTGCACATGTAGCCATCGCAGCCTGCGGTTTTTGCTCTTTCCTCATCGCCTCTCATGGCATAGGCTGTCAACGCCACGATAATCGCGTGGCGCGTGGCTGGGTCATCTTTCAACCGCCGAGTCAGTTGCAGGCCATCCATGCCAGGGAGTTGGATGTCCATCAGAATGAGTTGCGGCGAGAATGACCGCAGGGTCTCCAAGGCCTCCGTACTGTCACTGGCCGTGCGGACATCGAAACCCGCGTTCACTAGCAGCAACCGGGCGAGCTTCACATTGGCGGGGTTGTCGTCGACGATGAGGATCGGCTCGTTTGCCATCTCGCTTCCCATTACATCGGCAGCAGATCAAAGGTTCAGCAGGCTTCTTCTAACTTATTGATTTGACAGCGTGTTGCCGAATCGAGCCTCTTTTTGCGATTGGTTTGAAGTTCCTAGTGTTTCGATTTTGCCCCTGAAAACCTGTTGTCGGAGCGCGTAGGTCTGAACTTGGGAAGGTATCAAGCAGACAGCGACTGATGAGCTTCAGTCCAAATCCGTCTGAGCGTGCCCGTCTTCAGTGCCGGCTCTTTCTCCAGCAATGACATCCTTCGGCGCTGAGGTGTCGGATTTAGCCCAGAACCGCAACAGAGAGTACTTGCGCGGCCTGGGTTTTCCAGGTATGGGCTCTCTGCACGTGTAGCACTCCAAATCAGTCTTCGCTATGATGCCGTTGCAAGCATTGCATCGTGTCATAAACCCATTAGAAGCGACCAGTGCTGACAAGTCGATAGAGCGCGTGTACCGTTGTCACGATGGCACCTTCGTTTCTTGGCTTGAGTGTTTCACCCGAGGCCAAGGTCTGAGTGTCGCTTGCACTGTGACGCTCGTGGTGGGACGCAGCGGTCTCTATGACCCTTACCTTGCTCGATCCGTATGCGGTCTGCGAGCCCGCGCGGAACCGGACGTGACCGGCGTTCCCAGGATCGATACGCTCCCCGCGTCTCTGGGAGTTTGAAACCAGACCGCGAAGCATCGCATTCGCACGCTCACGGACTTCCGGCTGGCGCGTAATTCAGGACTTGACCGCCAGCGAAGCCAGCACGGTCACTTCGACGAGAAGGACGACAGTCCAAGTGGAGCTATTCGCCCGTGGCGCATGCTGCTTGGCATGGGTTCACATTCCTGGCCTACCGGGATCCAATGCCGTGGTGCCTCAATACCGGGTGCCCCATGCGGGCGCCCCAGGCCGGGTATAATGTTCACCGCATGCCGCGAATAATTGTCGTTTTCTCAGTTCTCTTCTTTTGCGGACCACTGTTCGCCCAGCAAGGCGCCACTGGAACTCCAAACGGCACGCCCAAGAATCTAAAGCTCCTGCCTGCCGACGCCACCTTGATGGACGTGATGCAAGGTTTCGACGAAGCGCTGGGCGTGCAGTGCGTCTTTTGCCACGTGCCCGGCGATTTCGCGAGCGAAGCGAATCCACGCAAGGAAACCGCGCGCAAGATGATCGCGATTGTACGCGAAATCGAGCCTTATTTTCCTTCGACGGCCGGCGTTTTCCCGCGCGGCTATCACGAGGCGGATTGTATGACCTGCCATCGGGGCGCCGCCAAGCCCGAGACGAAAGGCACGATGCATTTCCTGAATCGCCGCGACGCTTCCGGCGCTCAGCCGGAGATGGAAGCCGCCGTCAATCTCACGGTTCTCCCCAAGGGAACGCGAGTGCACGGCGCTGGGTCCATCATGGAGGATTTTCGCGACGCGCTGAACGTCGATTGCTCTTATTGTCACGGAGGCGGGGTCGGGCAAGAGGCGGATACGAATCCGCGCAAGGATGTGTCGCGCCGCATGATCGAGATGCAGCGGAAGATCAATGCGAACTTTCCGGGCACCGGCGTGTATCCCGACGGTCCCCAGGCTGTCACATGCTACACCTGCCATCGCGCGGATGTTCATCCCGTGAGCTTGAGCAACAAGAACTACCCCGTGATGAAGAGGTAGATGGAAAGGCTTCATGAGCGGGCCCGCGCTGCGACGGTGGATGCTCTTAGTGGAAGGATACGCTGTGATCCAGGCGCAACTTGCGTCTTAACCGGCGCCGGAGGCAAGGGGAACTGTCCCAGGTCGATGAGAGATCCGGCTGGGTGCGCGGGAGCCGGGTCGCGTGCTTCTTCTCACGCACCGCGGGAGGCCGTAGGAACAGTACATCCCGAAGCGGCCGGGCGGGACCCGTCAGCACACTCGTGCGCAGGGCAAGCAGCTCGGCCGGCCACGACGAGTAACCGACAGCGCCGCCGGGGACGCTGGGAATTGATTAGAGTGTTACTGCGCGAAAACTCTTAGCGTCGGTACTGGCTCAGAGGCTATCCCAGTCCCGATGGGCCATTTCCGATTTCCTGCTAACATCCCATACTCTGATCAGGAGGGTAGCGGCCATGAAGTGTTCCCTGGGACTGCCGGCTGCATGTGTTGGTTGTGGCACTCAGACCGTAATGCGCATTAACGGACAGCCCGTGTGCTTGAACTGCGCAGAGCATGAGCCCCCCGCGGCCCGAGTGCTAAAAGCAACGAGCGTGTGACCGCTCGAGGTGTGCGGGCTCCGGTGGCGGGACATTGACCTGGAGGCTGGCACACTGTCGGTTAGGCGTCGACGGTATCAAGATGGAAAGACACCGCAGGATGAGCGCGACATCCCACTGGTGCGCAAGTAACGATCAAAAAATTAAGCGACAGCCGTCAAACAATGGGCTCGATCCTGGGTAGTGGACTACTCTGAGCAAATGAGGTTATCATCATCCGCATGTCGAATAAATCCGGCGGCTCCGTTGCCGCTTCTCTTATTGCGGATCTCGCCGCGGCCAGCCGCATACTTGCGGCCCATGGGGTCGTCGATAGCTCCGGTCACGTTTCGCTGCGTCATCCCGAGGTCCCCGGCCGTTATTTGATGGCGCGCGCGGTCGCGCCTGCGTTGGTCACGCCCGACGACATGATCGAATACGATTTGGATAGCAATCCGGTAAACGCGAATGGCCGCTCCAGTTTTATCGAGCGTTTTATCCACGGCGAAATTTACCAAGCGCGGCCAGACATTCAATCCATCGTGCATAGCCATTCACCATCGGTTATTCCGTTCGGACTGGTGCACGTGCCTCTCGAAGCGATGTTTCACAATGCCGCCTTTATTGCGGCGGGCGTGCCGGTGTTCAACATACGCGAGAAGTTCGGCGCCACGGACATGCTCGTCGGCAACCAGGAAAAGGGTGTCGCACTCGCTTCCGTTCTGGGCAGCAAGAACGTCGTGCTAATGCGTGCGCACGGCAGTGTGGCGTGCGGACCGACGCTCCAGACTGCGGTATTTCGAGCCGTTTACACGGAAGTCAATGCAAGGATCCAGCACTGGACCGTCGCACTTGCGGCACAAGCGGGCGGTGCGGGCATAGCCGCGCTGGATGCCGAGGAGGGGCGGCTCGCGGATGTCGTCAACGAGATGACCGGGATGCGCGCCTGGGATTTGTGGCGCAACCAGATCCGTGCCCAAGTCAACTGGTGAACGGAGGGAAGTGATGTCAGTAACGGAAGTGAAGCAGCAACTCGTCGATTGCATCCGAATGCTCGAGCAGTCGGATATCATCGACTATAATGGACACTGCAGCATCCGCCTCGACGACAGCCACATCCTCATCAACATCGGCTCGTGCCAGCGCAGCCGGCTTACGGTGGATGATATTTGCACGATAGACATCGAAGCGAATCAGATTGACGGACGCGATAAGGCACCGCTCGAGCGCCACCTCCATTGCGGCATCTACGTCGCACGAACCGAAGTGAAAGCCATCGTGCACACGCATCCGAAATGGTCTACCTTCCTTACCATGGCCGGCCAGAAGTATGAACCGGTGTACGCGCAGGGTTCGCTTGTACATCCCGTTCCGTTGCTCGATACGCCGAACTCGATCAACAATCGGCCGATAGCCGACCGGCTCGCGGCCACGCTCGGCAGCCGGCCGGCCGCATTGATGAAATCGCATGGCGCTGTGACAGTCGGAAAGGACATCGTCGAGGCGTTTGTGCTCGCGAACTATATGGAAGAGAACGCTTACCGGCAATACATGGCGCTGCAAATCGGCAAGCCCTATGTGTTCACTGAGGAAGAGATAGCGCTATGCCGTGAGAAGCTGTGGAACGAGAATCTCTTTAAGCGTACTTGGGATCATTTCCACGCGAAGCTGAGGTAATACCTTTCTCCATCAGTGCTCTCAATTCAGCTGTCACCACCGGCTCGATACCGAACCACGCTCGCCACGCGGGCCGGCCTTGATGCAATAGCATGCTGAGTCCGTTGATGGTGGGGTTTCCTCGCTTGCGCGCCGCGCGGAGAAACGGTGTTTCAAGGGGGATGTAAATGATGTCCACTGCGACGGCTCGAGCCGGCAGCTTGTCAAATGTGATGTCGAGCGCACTCTGACCGAGCATTCCCTGGCTCGTGGTGTTGATTACGATCGCGGCGCCGTCCAGAGCTTCGTGGCGTTGTTCCCAAGGCAGAGCCTTTATCGGGCCCGCGAAATCTTCCTCGATCCTTTTCGCACGTTCGAAGGTACGATTGACGAGCCGGATCTCTTTCGCGCCCGCCTCCGCAAGGGCGTAGCAAACGGCCTGCGCCCCGCCGCCTGCGCCGATCACGACACTGGAACCAGCGTCGGCGCGCCAGCCGGGTTGCGCCTCTTTGATGCTCTGGATGAAACCGTAACAATCGTTGTTGGTGCCCGCGAGCGACCCGTCGGGCCTGACAATCACACAACTGATCGCGCCTATGCTCTTCGAGACAGTGTCGACTTCATCGACCCACTTCATCGCCTCTTGCTTGTGCGGGAGTGTCAGATTGCAACCGGCGAATCCGAGCGGGTATAGCGCTTGGAGCGCTGCCTTGAGACCCGTCGGCGGTATCGCGAGCGGCACATAAGTTCCAGCCAGGTTATGCTGCTGGAACCAGTAGTTGTGCATCAGAGGCGAGCGAGAATGCGTCACGGGCCACCCCATGACCCCCGCAAGCAGGAAGCGGCCGGGAGGCAGCATGGTTAAATCTTCTCACGGAATTATGCCCTCGTCGTTCAGAGTTGTATGGCCGCTATAGCATTCGAACTATCGTGGGAGTTTGGGAGTGTCATAGGGTCTGTTCTTTACAGGCTGCCTTCCGCAACTCGCTGCTTTCAGAGCAGGATTGGTTTTTCGGTAGCCACACCCATCGTTTGCGTG
>Ga0209415_10007547_pt1 | contig 18982 bp, 17 predicted proteins | sample PeaSoiSIISIP2007_FD_187696 | JGI IMG/M metagenome (GOLD analysis project Ga0209415, IMG submission 187696) | Peat soil microbial communities from Weissenstadt, Germany - SII-SIP-2007 (SPAdes) (version 2) | ecosystem: Environmental > Terrestrial > Soil > Wetlands > Peat | place: Germany...
ACTACCGGGTGGACGATTCCAGCGTACAGGCGATCTCGTACAAGCGTTGCTGGCAAGAGACGGGGAATTGAGCCATCAGCAGATCGAGCACCTCGTCCATCGCTATGGGAGCCGCGCCGCCGAGATTCTCGCATTGCTCCAAGGTCGAAAAGAATGGAGCCAAATGCTCGTGCCAGGGATGCCTGACATTTGGGCAGAGGCGGTGTACGCGGCACAGACCGAATTGGCCGTTGTGCCTGATGATATCGTCATGCGCCGTACACACGTGGCCCTGAAGGCCCCCGAAATGGCAGCACAACTTGCTGAAAAAATTGAAGAAAGCATCATGGCCGCGGTGCAGCTGCCGGTCGTTTCTCGCGCCAATAGCGCTCGCACGCGAGGCCAGGAACCGCGTGAATTTTGAAAGCGGTAGGGTTTCTTCCCGCCGGTTTTCCGCCGTTGGAATATTTTTCTTGACAATTTTTCGGGCAGAGATGTATTATGTTTTGTGATTGTGTTATAAAATCGAGCGTTCGAAAATCGAGGGTCGCATCCAAGACGGAATCGAATGGCCGCTTATACGAAGGTCTCCAAAAAGGAATTCAACGAGATCGCTGCGGACTACGGGCTTCCCCGGCTCGTCGGCACGCGCGAGATTCGGGAAGGCTCGGTCAATACCCACTACCTCGTTGAGACGGCCAAGGGAAAGTTTCTCGTCAAAATCGATGAAGTGAAGAGCGAGATGGAGGTCAAGCGCGAGCTGGACCTCTTGGCGTTCTTGCGCAAGCACGGCTTCCCCTGTCCGGTGCCGCTGGCGGATCGGCGCGGTCGCCACTATCGCGAATGGGGTGGAAAGCTGCTGTCTGTTTATCGTTACATCGATGGTCACTTCGTCGAGCCAGACGATCTCATGCCCGGACAGCTGGAGAACGTCGGGCGTGTGCTGGCCGACTTGCACGTCGTTGGCAAGGGTTACAAGAAGGGCATCGACAATCGCTTCGGCTTCGAGCGCGTCGCGGAGGTCTATTACGAGGCGCGCGGGCGGCTGCCACATTACTTCAAGCGGATCATCCGCACCTTGGATGAAGAGATCGAGTACCTGAACCATTACTTGGAGGGCAAGCTGCCGAAAGGCATCATCCACGGCGATCTGTTTCCGGACAACATCAAGTTCAAGGGCGACAAGGTCGTCGCGGTGCTGGATTTCGAGGCGGCGTGCCGCGGCAAGTTCATTTTCGATCTGGCCACCGCCGTGAACTCCTTGTGCTTCGAGCATGGCAAGTACTCGCTCAAACGGTTCGAGGCGCTGATCGCGGGCTACGAAGCAATCCGTACCCTCTCCTTGGCCGAATGGGATGCCTTTCCCAACGAGCTGCGCTTTTCGGCCTTCCGCTTTACGGTGACGCGTCTGCGCGACTTCTTCCTCAACCCGATCGACGAGCGGCAACGCATCAACAAGGACTTCCAAGATTTTTACGAGCGACTGCGCATCCTGCGACGTGAGCGCTCCGGCGGCATGGAGCCGATCCTCATGGCGATGGCCACCGGCTACGATTACCGCAAGTATCAACGGGTCAAGGCCGTAGAGAAGCGCAGCGGGCGCTGAGAGCGGCTGCGTTCGTCGCCGAACGTCGGGTCCATTGCAGCACCGATCGTTTACGTTAAGATCGGTCGTTATGGCTGACATTTCGATCGAAGAATCGGTGACCGACATTCTGCGTGAGCTCGGGGAAGACCCGGAGCGCGAGGGATTGGTCAAGACCCCGCAGCGAGTCGCTCGCGCACTGCAATACCTCACTAAGGGGTACAACGAAGATCCGAAGGCGGTGATCAACGGTGCGCTCTTCATCGAAGAGTACTCGGAGATGATCGTGCTGAAGGACATCGATTTCTTCTCGATGTGCGAGCACCACATCTTGCCGTTCTTCGGCACGGCGCACGTGGCGTATATCCCCAAGCATCACATCGTGGGCATCAGCAAGCTGGCGCGCCTGGTCGAGGTCTACTCGCGGCGCCTGCAAGTGCAGGAACGCCTGACGACGCAGGTCGCCAACATGCTGATGGATGCGCTCGATCCGCTCGGCGTCGGCGTGGTGTTGCGGGCGGAGCACCTGTGCATGCGCATGCGCGGCGTCGAGAAGCAGAACTCGGTGGTCGTCACCAGCGCCATGCTCGGCGTATTTCGCAGCCACCACGAAACACGGCAAGAGTTCATGACGTTGGTCAACCGCGGCAACGCCGGCTGACGCAGGAACCGAGAATCCAAGAAGCGCAGTGAGTTGACAGGCTGGTGCCGATTGGCTACTCCACCGGAGGGAATTTGTTGGTCTGCACGACTGGCGCGACGTGGAACTAACCACGAGGAAGTGCTGACCTTCAGCGGGCCGAACGCCTGGGCCTCTGAATCGCAGAGGTTCAGGCTTTTTTTTGCTATAGGGGACATACGTGATTAAGAACTATTTGTTGGCTCCAGGTCCGACGCCCGTTCCTCCGCGCGTGCTGCTGGCAATGGCGCAGCCGATCATCCACCACCGCACGCCGCAATTCAGCGAGATCTTCGCCGAGGCAAAGCGCGGGCTCCAAGCGGTTTTTCAAACGGCGCAAGACGTGCTCATCCTCGCCGCCTCGGGCACCGGCGCCATGGAAGGCTCGGTGACCAATCTGTTTTCGCCCGGCGAAGAGGTGCTGGTCATCAACGGGGGCAAATTCGGCGAGCGCTGGGGCAAGATCGCCGCAGCGTACGGCTTGAAAATCACAGAGCTGCGGGTCGAATGGGGCCAGGGAGCACGCGTCGAGGATGTCCGCACGCTCCTCGATAAGCATCCCGCCATCCGTGGCGTCTTGGTCCAAGCAAGCGAAACCTCGACGGCCGCGGTCCATCCGATCGAAGCCATCGCCCAACTCACCCGCCAGCGCGACACGCTGTTCATCGTCGACGGCATCACCGCCGTGGGCGTGTGCGATATCCCGATGGACCGCTGGGGCATCGACGTGCTGATCACCGGCTCGCAGAAGGCGCTGATGCTGCCGCCGGGCCTGGCCTTCCTGGCGCTCAGCGAGCGCGCCTGGCAACGCGCCAAGCAGGCGAAGCTGCCGCGCTTCTACTTCGATCTCGCCAAGGAGCGTGATAACCTCGCCAAGGACACTACCGCATGGACGCCGGCAATCTCGCTGATCATCGGATTGCGCGAGGCGTTGGCCATGATGCGTGAGGAGAGCCTGCCCCGCGTGTTCGCGCGGCACGCGCGCATGGCCGCAGCGACGCGCGCCGCCGCCAAGGCGATGTCACTCAGACTGGTGGCACCCGATGCGCCGAGCCCGGCGCTCACCGGCATCTACACGCCACCGGACGTTGACGGCGGCAAGCTGGTCGCCTACTTGCGCGATCGCATGGGCGTGACCTTCGCCGGCGGTCAGGACCAGCTCAAAGGGAAAATTGTGCGCATCGCGCACCTCGGCTACATGGGCGTCTTCGATGTGGTGACGGCCATTGCGGCCTTCGAGATGGCGCTGCGCCACTTCAAGCACGACGTGCCCTTGGGACGCGGCGTCGGCGCGGCCGAAGACGTGCTGATGGCCGCCATGCCGGAGTGAGCCATGCACCGGGTGCTCGTCAGCGATAAGCTCTCGCCGCAGGGCATGGAGATCCTCCGTGCCGCGCCGGACTTCGAGGTCGACGAAGCGGTCGGCCTCAAACCCCCGGAGCTCGCCGCGAAGATTCCCCCTTATCACGGTCTCATCATCCGTAGCGGCTCGACGGTCACCGCCGAGGTCGTCGTCGCCGCCGCCAATCTGCGGGTCATCGGCCGAGCCGGGATCGGCGTCGACAACATCGACGTTGAAGCGGCCACGCAAAAGGGCATCGTGGTGATGAACACGCCCGCCGGCAACAACGTCACCACCGCCGAGCACGCGATCAGCATGATGCTCGCCCTGGCGCGTTCCATCCCGCAAGCCACCGCCTCGATGAAGGGCGGCAAGTGGGAAAAAGGGCGCTTCACCGGCTCCGAGGTCTTCAACAAGACCCTCGGCATCGTCGGCATCGGCAACATCGGCAGTCTGGTGGCGGACCGCGCCCTCGGGCTGAAGATGCGGGTGATCGCGTACGACCCGTTCATCTCCCAAGAAGCGGCACAACGCCTGGGTGTCGAGTTGGTCAGCCTCGACGCGCTGTATGCGCGCAGCGACTTCGTCACTGTCCACACGCCACTGACGCCGGAAACCCGCGGCCTCGTCGGCGCCGACGCCTTCGCCAAGATGAAAAAGGGCGTGCGCATCATCAACTGCGCCCGCGGCGGCATCGTCGATGAGGAGGCGCTGGCCGCGGCAATTCAGTCGGGGAAAGTCGCCGGCGCGGCGCTCGACGTCTTCAGCAAGGAGCCGCCGCCGCCGGATCATCCGCTGCTCAAGCTCGATCAGGTCATCTGCACGCCCCATCTCGGCGCCGCCACCGACGAGGCGCAGGTCAACGTCGCCATCGCGATCGCGCAGCAGGTTGTCAACTACTTGACTCGCGGCGTTATTCAGGACGCCGTCAACGTGCCGTCCATCAGCCCGGAGCTGCTCGAGGTTCTGGGCCCGTACCTGACGCTGGGGGAAAAGCTCGGGAGCCTGCAGGCACAGCTGCTCAGCGCCGCGCCGCGCGAGGTGAGCATCGAGTACGCCGGCGAGGTCGCGGACTACGACGTCAAGGCGCTCACCCTCGCCGTGCTGCGCGGCCTGCTGACCCGCGTGCTCGAGTCGAGCGCCGTCAACTACGTCAACGCCCCGACGATTGCCCGCGAGCGCGGCATCAAGATCGTCGAATCCAAAACCAGCCAATCGAAAGGCTTCTTGAACTTGGTGACCGTCCAGGTCAGCACCGCCAAAGGGACCAGCACCGTCGCCGGCGCGATCTTCGGCCAACGCGTCATCCGGTTGGTGCGCATCAACGACTTCTTCCTGGACGCCGATCCGCAGGGCTTCATCCTCATGCTCAACAACCGCGACGTGCCCGGGGTGGTGGGTGCCGTCGGCACGCTGCTGGCCCAAGCCAACGTCAACATCGCGCGCCTCGAGCTGGGACGCGAGCGCGTCGGCGGCATGGCGATCTCGCTCATCCACGTCGACGACGAGGTGCCGCCGGCCATCGTCGAGCAGCTGCGGACGCTGCCCAACATCATCTCGGCACAGCTCATTCGGCTGTGAAACGACACATGACCACCGCCGCCGATCCGCGGACGGAAAGCTGAGGACGTATGCCCGCCGTGGTCGTGGTCGGAGCGCAATGGGGTGACGAAGGTAAGGGCAAGATCGTCGACATCCTCGCCGAGCACGCCGACATCATCGCCCGTTACCAAGGCGGCAACAATGCCGGCCATACGCTGGTCGTCGACGGGCGCAAGACCGTGCTGCATCTGGTCCCGTCCGGCGTCTTGCATGCGGGCAAGGTCTGTGTCATCGGCAACGGCGTGGTCATCGATCCGGGCGTGCTATTCACCGAGATCGACGAGCTGCGCCGGCGCGGCTGCCTGCCGCACGACGGGTTGCTGAAGATCAGCGATCGCGCGCATCTGATCATGCCGTACCACCGCGCCATCGATCAGGCGCGCGAGCGGCTGCGCGGCGAGGGGCGCATCGGCACCACCGGCCGCGGCATCGGCCCGACGTATGAGGACAAGATGGCGCGCATCGGCATCCGCGTCGCCGACTTTCTGGACGACGAGTTCTTCGCCGCGGCCTTGCGGTCGACGATGGAGGAAAAGAACGCCTACCTGCGCGCCATGTTGAAGGAGCAGGCCCTCGACTTCGATGGCATTCTGGCCGAGTACCGCGGCTTCCGTGCGCGTCTGGCACCGCATGTCACCGACACCGGCGTCTACCTGCACGACGCGCTGCGCGGCTCGCGACGCGTGCTGCTCGAAGGCGGGCAGGGCACCCTGCTCGACGTCGACCACGGGACCTATCCGTACGTCACCTCGTCCAACACCGTGGCCGGCGCCGCGTGTACCGGCACCGGCATCGCGCCGCAGCAGATCTCGGGCGTCATCGGTATCGTCAAGGCCTACACGACGCGCGTCGGCAGCGGCCCGTTTCCCACCGAGCTCAACGACGCGCTCGGCAAGAAGCTGCAACAGGACGGCGATGAGTTCGGCGCCACCACCGGGCGGCCGCGGCGCTGCGGCTGGTTCGACGCGGTCGTGGTGCGCCACGCCGTGCGGCTCAACGGCATGCGCGGCCTAGCGCTCACCAAGCTCGACGTGCTGACCGGCTTGGACCCCATCCGCATCTGCACGGCGTACGACTTCGACGGGCACCGCCTGCACGAGTTCCCCGCGAGCTCAGCGGTGCTGCGCGGCCTGCGGCCCGTCTACGAGGAGCTACCCGGCTGGCGCGAGCCGCTGAACCGCGCCCGCTCGCTCGACGACCTGCCGGCCAATGCGCAAGCGTACGTGCGGCGCTTGGAGGAAGTGACGGGCGCGCCGATGATGATGGTGTCGGTGGGCGCCGGCCGCACCGAGACCATCCTGCTCGCCAATCCATTCGATGGCCACTGATGATGCCGCGCGTGCCGGAGCGGATATCGACCGTTACGTTGACGTCGACTGCCCGCGCATCTCGGTGCTGGCTCAGTTACTTGACTTGTTGCCGGCGCGTGCCGCGTGAGACGCGGCCGGACACTCGGGTTACTTGCCGAGGGGGATGCCCAGCTGGCCGGTCATCTTCTTGACCACGTCCGGTGAATCGCCGACCAGGCTGCTGGCATCGTGCTTTTGTCCGAGGTTCGCGGCTGTGTCAGTCGCCGGGGCAACGGCGCCGGCGCGGTCCGGCGGGGGCACGCCCGTGCCGGCCACGAGCGGATGATTGTTGGCCAAGCTTTCGGGCCGCCCGGCACCGATGAACTCGATACCCTGCAGCTGCTGCCGGAAGATCGAATCTTCCAACCGGTGCGGTGATGTTGGGAGTTGACCCGGGGCCACCGATGTCGCTTCATCGGCCGTGAGCAACACGCCCGGCCCCGTCGGATCGGCGGCGCTGTGGACTTGCACGACGCCGGTGATACCCACCACTTCGGTCACTTCGTCTTGCGGGTTGTAGGTCATCGCGAACTCGGTGCCGCGCACACCGGCGACCGCCGTCTTGGTTTTGATTTCATATGCCGCACCCGAGCGGTGATAGTACTCGCTCACCAGCGCGTTGACCTTGCCCTTCAAGAGTTGCATCAGCGAGTGCGACGTTCCTGCAGCCGCGTTGAAGATCTGTTGGTCTATGGTCACCGTGGAGTCGTCGCTGAGGCTAATCACGCTGTCGTCCTGGAAGACAACGCGCAGGCGTCCGGGTTGGCCGGTGCGCAGCTCGTCGCCCTGGCTCACCGGCACGCCGAGGTTCGCCGCCGCGAAGGTTCCGTTACGGCCGATCTCGGCGGCCCCCTCCACCGCGGCAACTGTGCCGACCTCCTGGCACCAGGCGGGCTGCGCAAGCGCCGCGAGGGTCGCCAGCATCAATGCGAATCGGTGCGCAGTCATCATCAGTACCTCACTCCCAACGTCAGCGAGACGATCTGACGGTCGTATTTGAAGCGCGGATCATTGGAGTTATTGAAGTCGCCGAGGAACGCCGCCGTTACGTCGAACCACTCGTTCAGTTGTTTGCGCAGCGCGATGACGAACTGATGCTCCTTGTCCTTGCGGGGCTGAAGATTGTCTAAGGGATTCTCGCTTTCGGCGGCATAGAGCTCGTAGCGGAACGCGTACGTCGCGTCCGCCGTCACCGCATAGGGAAACGCCCAGCCGACGCCGGCGTCGAGCTCGTGGCCATCGTATGCGAAGCTGCGCGCGTCGCTTTCCGTGAACACTCCCTCGTGCTCGAGCCGTGCGGAAGGCACCGGGTCCTCACGGTCGAACTGGTAGCCGATGGACACCGAACGCTCGGGCGCACCGAGGTAAATGGTCTCGCGTACCGCGGCGGCGTGGTTGAACGAGTCGCGCACGTCAAACGACAGCTTCTTAAAGTCCCGCCGGCGCATACGATATGATACCTCGGTTCGTCCGACTCTGCCATCGAGAATTGCGATCCACGGCAACACCGTGCCTTCCTGGAGAAAGCTGTCCGACTCGAGCAGATAGTAATCGTAGCGACCAATGACCCCATATTGGATGGGTCCGGTGTGGCCGGACAGCTGCATGCTCGGGCCGTGGTCTTCCAAGTTGAAGTCGCTGAGCTTGAAGTGCAGGCTTTGATAGAAGTCGTAGCCCAAGGACAGCTGAAGATGGTCCGAGCGCCACGGGATGTAGAGGCCCCCGGCGCTGATCGTACCGCGCCCGTCCGCTTGCTTGGAGATGTCGTTGGAGCTTTTTATTGCTTCATCGGAAGGCGCCAGGACGACATTGCTATCGTATTGGAAGCCCAGGGCTCCGTAGACTTGGTAGCGCTGTTGTTGGCCGCGACGGATTTTGGTGAGGAACGCGGCGGCTTCGCGCCCGATCGCCGAGTCGGGGCTCTCCTTTATGACTTCGGCGAAGTGTGCTTCAGCACTCGCCCAGTAACCTTCCTGGTAGTCGGCAACGCCTTCGTAGTAGGTGGCGGTGAGACGTTGGTTCTCACCCTTCGCGGCGGCGCGTTGAAAGTTGCGGCGCCCCTCGCGGATGCGGTCGAGCCGCAGCTGCCCGAGCCCCAGGAAAAGTGAGGCTTCGCCGTCGAGATCGGAAGTGCGCTGCGCCTGCCGCAGCAACGGCAACGCTTCGCGATACTTGTGCGTCTGGATGAGCGCGACGCCGAGGTCCAACGCCGCTTGATCGAGATACGGCATGGCGGCGAGGACGGCACGCAGGTCGGCGATCGCACTATCAAAATCGCCGAGGCGGCCGCGCGCCGTGGCGTGGTAGTAGCGGGCGTACATGTCCTGAGGATCGGCCGCGACCGCCTGCTCGAACAGTTCCAGGGCTTTTGCAATCCGGTCCGCGTGGAACTCCACCAACCCGCGTGATGAGAGCAGCTGCGACTGCTCCGATGCACGGGCGGTGCCTGCCGCCAGCAGGCAGCACAAAGCGACGAAGGCGATCACGGACCGTCTCATCGGATGGTGCCTATCGCAATGCTGTTGGGGGTCTCGCCGACGGCGATGGACCCGACGGGCTGGTTGGTGGCGGTATCGATAACCGATACGTTGTTGCTGAATGTGTTTGTGACATAGGCAAATGCACCGTCCGGGGTGATCGCCACGTCGCCCGGCTGACCCCCGACCGGTACGGTGGCGATCAGGAGGTTGGAAGTGAGATCGAGCACGGAGACGGTGTTGGCGGAATAGTTGGTGATGTACGCCGTCGTCCCGTCGGGAGTCAGTGCGAGATCCTCCGGTCCGCCACCCGCGGGAATATTCCCGGTGGTGGTTTGGGAGGCGATGCTGATACGCGTCACCGTGTCGGAGAACTCGTTCGTCACGTAGACAGAGGCTCCGTCCGGCGTCACCACCACACCTTCCGGGTTGTTGCCGACCGGGATCGTGGCGATGACGTGCTGGGCCGCGGTGTCGATGACCGAGACCGTATCTGCCACCTGATTCGTCACGTAGGCCAGTGCGCCGTCCGGAGTGAACACGACGCCCTCGGGCTCGTCGCCCACCGGGATGCTGCCGACGATACGATTCGTGGTGGTGTCGACGATGGACACAACGTTCACGATCTGTGTGGACACGTAGGCAACGGAGCCGGTCGGGGCAAAAGCGATGCCGGCGGGCCGCCCGGTCACAATGATCGTGTCGGTGACGGCGTTCCTGCGGGTGTCGATGACCGAGATCGTCTTTGACGACCGGTTTGATACGTACGCGACGCGCCCGTTCGGGCTGACTGCCACGCCTTCGGGAAGGGTATCAACGAAGATCTTCTTGATGAGGGTGCGAGAAGCTGTGTCGATCACCGACACGCTGCCCTCGGCGTTGTCGGTCACGTAGGCCAGGACTTGCGCAGTCGGGGTGGCGGTTGACGTGCGCGTCGGAGTGGTGGTCGGTGTCGTGGTCGATGTCGTCGTCGGGGTCCGCGTCGGGGTGTTGGTCGGCGTCGGCGTGGCCGTTGGTGTCGGCGTCGCGGTGGGCGTCGGCGTCGGCGTCACGGTGGGCGTCGGCGTCGGCGTGGCGGTCGCTGTCGGCGTCGCTGTCGCGGTCAACGTAGTCGTTGGGGTAAACGTCGGCGTGGCCGTCGGCGTCGGGGTCGCCGTCGGTGTGTGCGTCGGCGTGGTGGTCGGCGTTGAGGTCGCCGTGGGGGTGTTGGTCGGTGTTGGTGTGGGCGTTGGCGTGGCCGTCGGCGTGTGGGTCGGCGTAGCGGTCGGTGTTGGGGTGAGCGTCGGCGTATTCGTCCGCGTCGGTGTCGCCGTGTTCGTCGGCGTTGTGGTTGGCGTTGCGGCGATCACCGTGAATGTATACGTGAAATCTACCGCGTTGGGTGGCGAGTTGGTGTCTTGCGCCGTGATATGCACGCTCGCCGAACCCAGGTTGAGCGACAGCGGCGCGACCGTCACCGCGTAGCCGTTCACTCCGAACTTGCCGCCGGCGCTGCACTTGGGCGCACCGGCGTCGTCGCACGCGCTCAATTCCGCCGGAACCAAGCCGCTTCCGGCGACGTTGACCGTGATCGAGCTTGGGGCAATGTGGCCGACGGCATCAACGACCGCGAACGTGATGCTGACCGGAGCCGTCACCGAGCTACCGATCGGCGGACTCGGGTCGAGGACGAACGGCGCGGCCATGATACTGATGCTACCGCCGGTCGCGCGTGAGCCCGACACGATCGTGACCGCGGTCGGCGCGCTTTGGAAGCTCGCCGTTGCCGGCCGCGTCGGATCGCAGGCTTCTCCGACGCCCGCCGGGCTGGTTTGGCACGTCTGGGTGATGCCGTTCACCGCCGGTGCGAAATCCGTGGCGAAGCCCGCCAGCGTGAAGGTGGCGGGACCCGAGGGCAACCCGTCGAGGACGAGCAGACGCTGGCCGCTCGACGGATCGACCGGGACGGTGCTCGGGTTGACGGCGAGACAACAGTTCAGGTCAGCGGATTGGACGACCACGCGAACCGTCTGCACCGCGTTGGGCAGTTGATCGCTCATGGTGCCCCCGGGGCCCTCCCACATTGCCCCTACGCCGAGGCTACCGCTCCCGCCGCCTCCGGACGTGCCGCCACCGCCACCACACGCCGAGAGCGCGAGCATGCTGAAGCCGGCCAGAACCACGGCGTACGGCGCCAGGGATCCTCTGGGGCCGCGTGCCGTGAAGGCGGCTGACGAGTGACAGTGCGCAAGTCCCATGGTCTTGACGTTCCGAGTATCCGGTCGCGGTTCCTACTTCCCGAACTGGTCGCAAACGTCAAGCAGTTTCCCTCTGGTTTGGCACCACTCGAAAGGCCCCTTAACTATCCGCCCCATTCCTACATCTCATTTTTCGGGAGGCCAAACAATGCGCGCGAGCTTCGTGACCGCCAACCGCTCCCCGCACGCGGATGGCCATCTCCGAAACCGATGGAGCCCGATGAGGTGATTGCAACCCATGGCGGTTGCCGCTAAGCCCAATGCATCGCCGGCCCAAACCGGGGCGTGGACACGGCGAACCGGAGCCGGTTGCTGCAGTGGACGATGCCGACCTCATCCGCGGCACCCTCGCCGGGCGTCGCGAGGACTTCGATGCGCTGGTGGAGCGCTACCAGAAACCAATCTATGCGTTCGTCTACCGCTTCGTCCACGACTATGATCAAGCCGCGGACCTCGTCCAAATGACCTTCCTGCAAGCCTACACGCACTTGGGCCAGTTCGCCGGTCGCTCCAGCTTCACGACCTGGTTGCATCAGATCGCGCTGAACCAGTGCCGGGCGGCGCACCGGGCCGGACGGGCGCAGCAGTACGTACCGCTCGATGACGTCAGCGAGGCGCGCCTCGCTGCGGCCGGCGGGTCGCCGGCGCCGGACAGCACGGATCCGGGGTGGAAGCCGGCACTGGAACGGCAGATCGCGCGGTTGCCACTGCGCCAGCGCAGCGTCGTCACCTTGCGCCTGTTCAGCGACTTGCCGTTCAAAGAGATCGCCCGCATTGAGAGAATCAGTGAAAATTCCGCCAAGGTGAACTACCATCACGCCATCACCCGCTTGCGACAATGGCTGCGCGAGAACGAATCATGATGCGTCGGAGCTGCCGCACATTCCAGCCGCTGCTGGTCGACTACGCCGATGACGCGCTGGACGCGCCCGGCCGGCAACGCCTCGAGGATCACCTCGCCGAATGCCCGCGCTGTCGCACCGACCTGGCGGCGCTGCGGGAGGTTCCGTCGCTGCTGCACAGGTCGAATGTCCCCGACCCGGGTGACGTGTTCTGGCTGCACCAGCGACGCGCCATCGGACGAGCGATTCGCAACCTGCCCGAGCCGCGGGCCGCCGGGTGGCTCGACCGGCTGCGCCCCACATTCGCCATGCCGAGCCTGCGCTATCCGATTGCCGTGGCCGTATCACTGGCGGTCGCGCTGGCCGTGTATCGTTTCGCCGAACGCCCGCCTGAGATGTCACAACTTGGCGCATCCACCGAGCAAGTGGCGCAGCTCGATAACCAGTCGCTGGCTGCGCTGCATGATCTGATGCAGGCGGTGGTTCCGACCGATGAGTCGTTGTCGCAGGGATCAGCCGATGACGAGACGCTGCTCGCAGCATTGCCGTTGAACGAGTTGGTGGGCGTCGCCATCCTGCCGGAAGCGCCGCGCGCAGCGGATCTGGAGGAATCGGAGCTGGAAGGAATTGACGACTTGATCGGCGACCTCGGCTGATGGGCGCCGGGCCGTTTTCGAGGAGGATCAAATGATGAGACCGAAAGCGCTGCTGTTGCTACTGGGACTGAGTGTGCTTCCCTGCATTGCACTCGCTCAAACGCCCGGCCCGCGGCCCGAAGGTCCACGCGGCGAAGGCCCGTGGCGCGAGCGCGCCCGCATGTTTCTGGTGTTGCGCATCGCCGATGCCCTCAAGCTGAACGATGCGGACGCCTTGAAGGTCAGTAACGTCATCCGGCAGTCCGATGAGCAGCGCCAGGCGTTGGTGAAGCAGCGCCAGGCGTTGGAGGACAAGCTGCGGGACGCCTTGGCCAAACAGCCGCCGGACTCCGCCGAGCTCACCAAGTTGATCAGCCAATGCAACGAGATCGATCAAAAGCTGGCGTTGGTGCCGGAGGACAGCTTTCACGAGTTGCAGAAGATCCTTACCGTCGATCAGCAAGCGCGGTTGATGCTCTTCCGCCGCCAATTGCAGGGTGAGATCCGCGGGGCTCTGGCGGGCCGCCATTCCGGGGGCGGCGGTCGTCGCCCGTGGCAAGGACGCGGCGGCTTTGAAGGTCCTGAAGGTCCAAGAGGTCCGGGCGGCCCCGGCGGTCCGCCTCCGGCGGACGAGTAAGAGGCGCAGCATCCTGCACGCTCGACGACTATGGTGCCGGCGTCGTAGCCGCCGCCGGCCACACGATACCGGAGGCATGGGTCAGGAACACCGGATCGAACAGCTCCGGCGGGAAGGTCGCCTCCTGACTCCAGTGCAGCGAGAGGGTCGAGTGCGTCTTCAGCTTGAAGCTCTCCATCGACATCGTCGTGGGTAACCATTTGCGGCCGACCAGCACCCAGCCGTCGCTACGCTCCATTTTTACAAGATTGTTCAGCGTATCGTGATAGTACAACGTCTTTATTGGTACCTTCTTGTCACGGTCGAAGGTGACAACGACGAGACTGTACTGCGAGGTGTCGGGGTACAGCGTCACGGTGAGCTCCGCTCCGCTCAGATCGGAAATGCGTGCGTCCTTGTAGCGCGCCATGCGAAACGGCTCGAGGTCTTCGCGGGTGAAATCGCTGTCGGCAAAGCCGGCGTCCAGCGGGAAGTCATCGGCCTTCGCCGCACCCTTGGCGAGACGATAGGCCTTTCCGTCCTTGCTGAGCAGGACCGACTTGATGCCTTCCTGGTGCAGCTCAATGTACGTGTCGGCGGGCGGGCGCAGGATGACCGCGACCTGATCGCGGCGCGTGCCGTCCGCGGCGTCGACTTCGAGCTGGCCGTCGGCGCGCAGCGGGACGGCGACCTGCGTGGCCTCCTCAGCGCTGTGCAAGAACTGATGGAGATCCTCCGTATCCGCGAGCGTGCGCCCGCAGGCCAGGATGCTCACAAGAGCGACGACGACACGTGTCCGCATGAGATCTCCTTTCGCCAAGGGCCGAGATCCTGCCTCGCTACAGCCTGAGCACCGCGGCCAGCTGATCGGGCTGGAAACGAATGCCGATGTAGAAGGCGCCGAACAGCCCGTACATGGCGCTGGCCGGGTCATAGCGGAGCTCGTAGACGATGTCGCGGATGGCCTTGAGGTCGCGCGTAAACAGCGTCACCCCCCATTCCCAGTCGTCGATGCCGGTGCACGTGGTGATGAGCTGGGTGACGCGGTCGGCGTAGCGCCGGCCGGCGTTGCCGTGGGCGATCATGTACTGCTTGCGCTGCTCGAAGCTCAGCCGGTACCAGTTGTCCTGATCGCGGCGTGCCTTGGCCATCGGGTAGAAGCACAGGATGGGATAGTTGTCCGGCAGCTGCGGATGGAGGCGCGACCCGGCATACATCGTCGTGCGTTTCTTCAGCGCCCCGAAGCGGGCGGCGAACTCGGGCGCGGTCGGGTCCAGCTTCTCCTCCTCGATCAACAACTTCGCCCAATCGGTTTCGTTGGTGATGTATTCGCTGGCTTCGGTGAGCGACAAGAGCTCGTAGACCGGCGCCAGGCACGAACCCAGCGCCGTCGCCCGAATCTCCTGACTCAACTGCTGCACGCGCCAGAGGTCGGCGTGCACGGCCATGACGCCGACGTCGGACTTGGTCACCCCGGCGAAGGGAATTAGCTGCAACCCTTCTTCCGCAGCGCGGGCGCCGAGCCAGCCGCCGAATTCGTCGGTCGCTGCCGTGCGCTCCGCGCTCGTGAAGCCGTGCCACCGCACCCGATCGATGCGGTAGAAGAGATGGATCACCGCCCATCCCGCCGACGAAACCAACCCGCGTGGCTGCTCAGACATGCGCGCTCTCCTCATGTAGCTACGTAGTGCAGCGCGCGTTGCGGTTCAACCGCGCCGAACGCCCTCGTGTGATTTGGAAAGCTTCTGCGCTCAGCCGGTAACGCTTCCATGCTCCAGCAAGGTTCGGATCTCTTCCTCCGTGAACCCGAAACTCGCAAGGGTCGCGGCGCTTCCTCTCGGCATTGCGGTCGCGGCGGCCTCGAGGCGAACCGGCGAGCGCACCAGCGGAGCGCCTTCCGCTGATACCGCGGCGGTGCGCTCCACCTGCATCGTGTGCGCGGCCTCGCCGGGGGTCAGCACCGGCGCGACGCAGACATCCTCGTTGCCGAGAAGCTCCATCCACTCGTCGCACGTCTTCGACCGGAAGATGCCCGCAAAACACTCGAAGAGGGCTTGGCGCTCCGGGCCGTCGACGAACTGCCGGCTCGCAAGATCCGCGCGTCCGAGCACGTGACAGAGCCGTGCATAGAACTGCGGCTCGACGGCCGCGACCGAGAGGTAGCGCCCGTCGGCGGTCTCGAAGACGTGATACCACGGGTACCCACCGCAGAGATGGGTGTCGCCGCGCTGCCGGTGGCGGCCGGTGTTCCAAAAGTAGTCGTATTCCATCGCCATGAGGAACGCTGGACCGTCGACGATGGCGATGTCGAGGTAACACCCCGTGCCGGTCTGGTCGCGCCGCCACAGAGCGGCGACCACGTTCAGCGCCGCGCTCAGACCCGCGAGCCCGTCGGCAAACGGCACTCCCGGAACCGCGGGCGGGCCGCCCGGCTCACCGGTGAGGTGTAAGACCCCCGACGCCGCCAGGTAGTTGAGGTCGTGTCCGACGCGCTGGCGTGCAGGCCCATCTTGCCCATAGCCGGAGATGGCCGCGTAGACCACGGTGGGGTTCGCGTTCTTCACCGTGTCGTACCCGACACCGAGCCGTGTGCTCGCTCCCGGCCGAAATCCCTCGAGGATGACGTCCGCCTGCCGTGCCAGCCGCAGGTACGCATCGCGGCCGCGTGTGTCTCTGAGGTTGATCGTGCAGTGTGCCGTACCCGCCAGGAGCGACCGCGTCGGAAACAGACCCGCGAGGCCGGCGTAGCGCGTCGCCACCGCCTCCGCCGCAGGTGCCTCGACGAGTGTCACGTCGGCACCGAGATCGCGCAGCACCGGGATGCAGTACATCGCCGGGAGGGTGTGGCCGACGGAGAGCACCCGCACCCCGTCGAGCAGCGATGGCAACATGCCGGCTTACTACCCCGCCCGCGGGGCCGGCTCAACCGGTGCACGGGTCACCGCAGAGGCCAGCCCGCGACCCCGGCTCATTTGGCCAATTGGCTCGTTAGAGGTAGACCTCGCGCAGCTTGGCGTCGTCGTGAAGGTCGGCAGCCGATCCGCTGAAGGAGACGCGGCCGTTGCGGAGGACGTAGACGCGGTCGGCGATCTTCAGGACCGCACGGACTTTCCGCTCGACGATCAGGACCGCGACTGGGCGGGAGGGGGCACTCGTACTCTTTACCGTCGACCGACGGGGCTGATAGAAGCAATTTAAAGGGGCCGAGCATGAAGACCTACACACTCACGGCGGTGATTTGGCAGGAATAAGGAAGGGTACGTGCCCAAGTGTCCGGAAACGGGCGTGGCGAGCTGCGGCGATTCTCCGGAGGAAGCGCTGCAGAACCTGCGTGAGGCGGTCGAGCTGTATTTGGAGAACGCGAAGCGCCTCGGTCTGATCCGCGACCTGGAAGGCAGCCTGACCGCGCGCGGCAAGTTCACCGCCTCGTTCGAAGCCGCGGTGGCATGACCACGCTGCCCGTTGTTTCCTCTGTTGATGTTATCCGCGCGTTGAAGAAGGCAGGCTTTGTTTACGCGCCCCGACGCGGGAAGGCTAGAGGTCCGGCCGAAAATGGGTTGCGAAGCGAAAATTGCCAGCCGCCGCGAGCGCCAGGAGCCGACCTCGACCGCGTATCTATTTGATCCGCCGAGAGGTCGGCGACGCAGCGATTCGCGGATGGATGGCGATTTGCAGCCGCAAGCCACTTTTCGGCCGGGCCTCTGGCCACGTCGCCCTCTACCGGCTCGACCGCCATGGTCGACACCAGCTTGTGATCGTTCCTAAACGAAAGGAGCTGCCGCGGGGAACCCTGAAGGCCATCCTGGAGCAGGCGCGTCTGACGACCGAGGCGTTTGTCGCACTACTGTGAGATCAACTTGTATGGCCAATGGGTCTGGCGATACGCCATATGCGATCAGCCATATGCGCGGGGCCCGCCGATGTTGCTTGTTGGTCCGAGGCGCGCCTCGCTAGAGGTAGACCTCCCCCACCTTGGCGTCGTCATGAAGGTCGGCGGCGGGGGACCCGCGAGGACCTGCGGTAGCGACCGACGGAGTCGTAGAAAGGCAAGAGAGCGATGAAGAACTTCGGGTTTGTATATCCGGCCAAGTTCGAAAGGCATCGGGGAAGTGTGCTCGTCCGGTTTTCGGACCTCCCCGAGGCCCTTACAGAAGGCGACGACGACCAGGGTGCGCTGGCTCAGGCCAGGGACTGCTTGGATGAAGCGATCGCTGGGCGCATTCGCCGGGGCGATGAGATCCCCGCCGCCTCGCCGCCACGTCGCGGTGAGCGCATGGTGCCGGTCTCGGCACCGATGGCCGCCAAGGCGGCCTTGTATCTCGCTCTTCGAGAAGCGAAGCTGACGAAGCTCGATCTCGCCGCCCGACTCGGGTGCGATGAGAAGGCGGTGCGCCGCCTGCTCGACCCGCGGCACCCTTCGAAGTTGCCGCGGCTGCAAGAAGCGCTGGAGCAACTGGGTAAGCGTCTCGTCGTTGAGATGCAAGCGGCCTAGCCAGCGAAAACGTAGAGCACGGAAAGTCCTGCCCGGCAGCGCAGCGTCATGCTTCGCCGGTCACCGTCGCTGAGATCCTTGGCCGGTTCAGGCAGCGTGTCCCCATCCATCCCCCTGCGCGCCCGGACATTTTGACTGCGCGCCTTCGGTTCGCCCTGCTACAAGTAGACCTCCCGCAGCTTGGCGTCGTCGTGCAGGTCGGCGGCGGCGCCGGAGAAGGAGACGCGGCCGTTGCGCAGGACGTAGACACGGTCGGCGATCTTGAGGACTTCGCGGACTTTCTGTTCGACGATCAGGACTGCCATGCCGGCGGACGACGCCCCGCTCGCACCGGAGGGCATCAAGCGCACGCTCAACCTGATCGAGGCTGCGGCATGGCTCGCCGCGGAGGCGCAGCGCGAATGCGAGTCGTTGGTGGCAGCTGCCTTCCGAATAGCTGATAGCTGACCGCTGACGGCTTCATTCGGCTATTGGCGGCTGCCTGCAGGAGCGAGGACATCAAGGAGGCGCAGCTGGCGTTGATCGAGAAGCGCAAGCATCCTTCGTCGGCCCCTTCCGCACGCCAAAGTCCATTGTCCAGACCCTCATGGTCGCTCATGAGAAGCTTGTCATTGGAAATCTATTGCCCAATCCGTGTACACCAGGACTGCAACTGGAATGAGGTTGAGGCAGGTTGCCGGTGTCCTGTAGGTGGTTCCGCTCATGACGGCTTCGCTGCTTTTGCGAAGTCCAGTATCGCAGCGCACAAGCGCTCGAGACTGGTGGACTTCTTGCCCTGATCGCACAGTTCCTCGAGAACGTACCCAAGAAACAACGTGTTCTTCTCTAGATCTTTCTCGCTGAGTTTTTCTGCTTTTCGGACCGCCTCTTTGGCCGCACGGAAGGTGTCCTCACCGAAATCCGCTTCCACAACGTCGCCAATCCGCGTTTTCCACATCACGACTTTACTCAACCACAGATCGTCTCTGGGGATCGGGGCTTCGGACTCCGCGGAACAAAGATGCAGGATGGCCCGGTTGTCCGTCTCATGCTGCTTGCGTTGGCTCTCGCGCTTCTTCTTCGTGTCCTCGTCAGCGTGTTCGGGGATCACGCATTGATCAGCGTCAGCATCGAAAACCGTGAAAGTGGGAATCTTCAAGTGCTCTGC
>Ga0209415_10007548_pt1 | contig 18980 bp, 23 predicted proteins | sample PeaSoiSIISIP2007_FD_187696 | JGI IMG/M metagenome (GOLD analysis project Ga0209415, IMG submission 187696) | Peat soil microbial communities from Weissenstadt, Germany - SII-SIP-2007 (SPAdes) (version 2) | ecosystem: Environmental > Terrestrial > Soil > Wetlands > Peat | place: Germany...
CACTGCGCCAAATCCTGTTCTCAGCATGGGTCAGTTTAAACGAGCAGAAGTGGTCAACTCTTGGCGAGCGCCGAGGGCGCGGAGAATACAGCTACAAACGCACACAGTGTAAGGATTCTTCGCATATTTCTCGTCCCTTTTCAAGATTCGAAATTTGTCGAAGGGCGCTTTCAGGCCGAACCCCTGCAACTTATGTTCCAGATATGTGTATGCAATGCCTTCGGGGAATTCCGGGTCAGGATACGGAGTGAGGCGTGTAAAAAACGCTCACGCCGCCCACGTAGACGGCGCGCGCCGTTTCCCGTCCGAAAAAGTACGGAAGCTCCCGGTAGTCGCTGCAGTCGTGGATGGCGAAATCCGCCTGCTTGCCCGGCTCAAGTGAGCCAATCGCGTCGCCCCGGCCAAGGCTATATGCGGCGTTGATGGTGGCGGCCGTGATGGCTTCCGCCGGCGTCATCTTCATTTGCGTCGAGGCCAGCGACAAAACCATCGGCATCGAAGTGGTCGGCGAAGAGCCCGGATTGAAGTCGGTCGCCAGCACTACCGCCATGTCGAGATCGATCATACGCCGCGCCGCCGGATAGTGGCTCGATCCGAGATTGTAGACCGATGCCGGCAGCAGCACCGGTTGCACGCCCGCCGCCTTCAGCGCTTCCAGTCCGCCGGCGCCGGTGGACTCCAGATGGTCCGCCGTGGATGCTCGCATCTCCGCCGCCAGTCTCGCGCCCTGGTCGGCGCTGAACTGATCGGCGTGCATCCGCAGTCCGAATCCCAGACCCTGCGCCGCCCTCAAAATGACGCGTGCCTTGTCCGCGGGAAACACGGAAGGCTCGCAAAACACGTCGCAGTATTCCGCCAGCCGCTCTTCCGCGACGCGCGGCAGCATCTCGCCGGTGAGCAGATCGATATAGTCGTCGATGCGCCCGCGATACTCGTCCGGCACTTCGTGCGCGCCGAGAAACGTCGGCACATATCGAAGGACTCTATCCGCCGCAAGCCGCCGGATCACCCGCAGGATCTTCAGCTCCGATTCCAGCGACAGACCGTAGCCGGATTTCGCTTCGATGGTGGTGGTCCCGCCTCTGTGGAACCACCCCCGATAGCGCCGCGCCGCGTCCAGCAGCTCGGCCTCAGTCGCCTGGCGCGTGCGCCTCACGGTTGAGCGGATTCCTCCGCCGCGCGCCGCAATCTCCGCGTAGGTAGCGCCTTCCGCGCGCTGTTCGAATTCATCCGCGCGCGTGCCGGCGAACACCGGGTGCGAGTGGGCATCCACAAATCCAGGAAGCACGATGCGCCCGCCGGCATCCACAATTTCCGTCTCCGCGGAGACCGCGCGTTCGATTTCCGCGCGCGTCCCGACCGCATGGATCGATCCATCGCGCACCAGCATGGCGCCATCGGGAATGACGGCGAGATCCCGCATTTCGCGCCCCCGCCGCGCCTGCCGCGGACCGGCCAGCGTTACAAGCTGGCTGCAATTCCAAACAACGAATTCCTTCACGCTCTTCCCAAACACCGCTCCCTTTTCTAAACGTTCTGAGAGAAAGCAGCTACCTCTCCATGGGCCGCTTCAAATCATGCTCCCTCGCGAACCGCACGGCCTCCTCGTACCCCGCGTCCGCATGCCGGATTACTCCCAGCCCCGGATCGCTGGTCAGCACGCGCTCTAACCGCCGCTCGGATTCATCGCTGCCATCCGCCACCACCACCATCCCCGCATGCAGCGAGTACCCGATTCCCACCCCGCCGCCGTTGTGGATCGAAATCCACGACGCTCCCGCCGCGGTGTTGACCAGCGCGTTGAGCAGGGGCCAATCGGCGATGGCATCCGAGCCATCGCGCATGCCTTCAGTCTCGCGGTAGGGCGATGCCACCGAACCCGCGTCCAGATGGTCGCGGCCGATGACGATCGGCGCTTTCAGCTCGCCCGAGCGCACCAGCCGGTTCATGGCCACGCCGAACTCCGCGCGTTCGCCATAGCCCAGCCAGCAGATGCGCGCCGGCAGTCCTTGAAAGTGGATGCGCTCTCGCGCCAGCGGCATCCATCGCGCCAGCGTCTCGTTGTCAGGAAACAGCTCCAGCGCCAGGCGGTCCGTGCGATAGATGTCCTCGGGGTCCCCGGAGAGCGCCACCCAGCGGAAGGGCCCGCGCCCTTCGCAGAACAGCGGCCGGATGTATTCGGGCACGAAGCCCGGAATGCGATATACATCCGCCACGCCCGCCTTGGCGGCCTGCGTGCGAATGTTGTTGCCGTAATCGAAGGTCACCGCGCCGGCCTTCTGCAATGCCAGCATGGCTTCCACGTGAACTCCCATGGCCGCGATGGACCGCGACACGTACTCTTTCGGATCGCGCGCGCGCAAACCCCGCGCCTCTTCCAGCGTCATTCCGTTGGGCACATATCCGTTCAACGGATCGTGCGCGCTGGTCTGGTCGGTGAGCACATCGGGGACGAAGCCGCGCCGCACCAGATCCGGGACGACGTCCGCGCAGTTGCCCACCAGGCCCACCGAAACCGCGGCCTGCGTGGCCCGCGCCTCATCCAGAATGCGCAACGCGTCGTCCACGCCCCACGCGATCCGGTCGCAGTAGCCGGTCTCGAGACGGCGCTGGATGCGCTGCGGATCGACCTCCACCCCCAGAAAGCACGCGCCGTTCATGGTAGCCGCGAGCGGCTGGGCGCCGCCCATCCCGCCCATTCCGCCGGACACCACAATCTTGCCCGCGAGCGATCCGCCAAAATGCTTCCGCCCCAGCGACGCGAAGGTCTCGTACGTGCCCTGCACGATTCCCTGGCTGCCGATATAAATCCATGAGCCCGCAGTCATCTGCCCGTACATCGTGAGACCCAGTTTTTCCAGCCGCGTGAACTCTTCGAAGTTCGACCAGTGGCCCACCAGGTTCGCATTGGCGATGAGCACGCGCGGCGCCTCCGGATGCGTGCGGAAAATGCCGACCGGCTTTCCCGATTGCACCAGCAGAGTCTCGTCGTTTGCGAGCGACTGAAGCGAGCGCACGATGGCGTGAAACGAGGGCCAATCGCGAGCCGCGCGCCCGCGCCCGCCGTAGACGATCAGCTCATCGGGATTCTCCGCGACCTCCGGATCGAGGTTGTTATGAATCATGCGCAGGGCGGCTTCCTGGTGCCACCCCTTGCAGCTCATCTGCCGCCCGCGCGGCGCCGTGACTCGAGTAGTGGTGAGGGTCATGTAGGCTCCGACCGCAATGATAACGCTGTGCAGCGCCACCCGCCTATTTTCGCTTTTTCTTCGCTATAATGAAGTCGTGTCCTTGAAGCTCTACCTCATCTCCTGCGACCTGCTCGAAGCAGGCGATTACGACTCCTTCAAAGCCCGCCTGCGCACCTTTGAAGCGCGCCAGGTGCTGGCCAACCAGTGGGCCCTGCACAGCACCCACACCGCCGCCCAACTCAAGGAAATCCTGCGCCAGTTCCTGCACGAGCGCGACCGGATTGTGGTGACGGAAGTCGGCGCGGAACGGGCCAGCCGGCGGGCGCTGTGTAACCTTGCGGAACTTTAGGAAGCTTTCCGCAGAGCCTCGGCCACTCCGTTGGGATTGCTGCGAATCACAGCCATGTAGGCGCGCACAGCCGATTCGGGTTGGCGTCGGCCCTGCTCCCAATCCTGCAATGATCGCGGACTGAACCCGTATGCCCGGGCAAACTCCGCCTGCGAGAGGCCGAGCGATTCGCGTAGTTCCTTGATATCGATCAACGGCACGACGGGATACACAACCTCCGTCAACTGAATCTCACCGCGCGCGTGGCGCAACGCTTCCTCAGCCGCCCGAATGAGCCGCCCGCCGAGGGCGGTAGATCTACTCCGCGCGGAGGCTTTCTTGGATGGAAGCCGCGAGCTTCTTGAGGTTGTTCTTTTCGGCATCGGTCAGATTCTCCTTCTGGTTTTTTGGGTAGACGTCGAACAGATAAAGGACGTCAGGCAGCGGCGCAAAGAAATAAATCACTCGCAACCCGCCGCTCTTTCCTTTTCCCTGCCGCGCCCAACGCGCCTTTCGGAACCCGCCGGTTCCCGGCACTACCGGGTATCCCTCGGGCCGATCCACGAGGGCTGCCTCCATCGCGGCTTGCGCTGCTGCCGACAGGAATTTCGCGGCTGACTTCTCGTAGACCGTAGTCCGTATCAGGCGTCGCACTGGACTTTATAATACGGCGATGCCGTATACAGTAGCAACGGCCGGTGTAGCGGAACTGTAATCGAAGAGGTCTGCGTGTCCTGCTCATCGTCCTCGTCGGTCTCTCCGTAGACGTGGTAGTAGTAGCTCGCCAAGCCGCAGCCGATCAGCAGCGCCAGCGTGATGCCGAACCATTTCAGCGTCGCCCCGTTCAAGGCGTGAGCGTGCGAAACGGCCGCCGCGCTGGTTTTTACGGCGGCGAACGCCGCTCCCGCGCCGAGCCCCAGTTTCAGGTACCACGGCATCAGGTCGAGGTGGCTCTGTCCGCCTACCTGGCTCCAGAGCACAAAAACGGCGATTACAGCGATCAGAAACTGCGTCGCATATGCAAGACGGAGAATGGGCATTCGTGGCGCCGAACCTCCATCTTACGTTATCCTGAATAGAGATGGCCCAATCCGGTCCGGGGCCTTTCCGCTCCCGGCATCAATTTCAAAATGCCTTCAGGCTGGCGATGGATTCGATCCGCGCGCACACGCTGCGGAGCTTTCTCACCCTGCTCGGCGTGATCATCGGAGTGGCCAGCGTGATCATGGTGGGCGCCGCCATCGAGGGGCTCAGCGTGTATGCCGAAGAGAGCACCGCCAAGGCGTTCGGATCGGAGTCGTTCATGGTGGCGCAGATCGCCGCCACGGGCAGATTGAGCCGCCGCGAGTATTTCGAGAAAGTGAAACGCAACAAGCCCATCCGCGATGCAGATGCGCGCTTCGTGGAGGCGGTCAACGGCGGCAGCATCCTCTATAGCCCCTACCGAAACCACACCTCCGACGTGAAGCGCGAAAACGCGATCTGCGAGGACACGTCCATCATCGGGGTCTCGGCCGACATGGCGAGCATCCGCGATATCGGGGTGGTCGAGGGCCGCTTCTTCACGGAGCGGGAGGACCGCTCGCGCGCTTTTGTCGCGGTGATCGGCGAAACCGTCCGCACCACGCTCTTCCCCGGCGACACCTCGCCGCTCAACCAGATCATCCGCATCGAGGGCATCGAGTTTACGGTGATCGGTGTGCAGGAGCGGCTGGGCTCGGCCTTCGGCCGCGACCAGGACAACTCGATCTACATCCCGGCCACCGCGTTCAACCGCATGTACGGTCCGGGCAACGGCTTCGCCCTCTTCGGCCGGCCCAAGCCGTCGAGCGGCCTCAGCCTGGATGCCGCGCTCGACGAAACGCGCGTGGTGCTGCGCACCCGCTTTCACGCGCGGCCAGGCGAGCCCGACAATTTCGACACGCTCACGCCGGACGCCATCCGCGGCTTCATCGATCAGTTACTTGGCCTGGTGGCGGCCATCGTGGTGCCGGTCACCTGCATCTCGCTGGTGGTAGGCGGCATCGTAATCATGAACATCATGCTGGTGAGCGTGACGGAGCGCACCCACGAAATTGGAGTGCGCAAGGCGCTGGGGGCGCGGCATGCCGACGTCATGATGCAAATTCTGATTGAAGCGGTGGTAGCTGGCGAGCATGGGCGGGGCCGTTGGCATCGCACTGGGCGCGCTGGTCACCCTGCTGCTGGGACGGATCTTCGAGCTCTCGCTGCACATCACGGCGGGCTACGTGATTCTGGCGCTGGCGGTATCGAGCATCGTGGGCGTGGTCTCGGGCTGGTATCCGGCGTCGCGCGCCGCGAAGCTCGACCCGGTGGTGGCCCTTCGTGCGGAGTAGACCGTGAACATCAGCACCGGCGAGAACATGCAGATGGCCATCGGGGCGGTGTGGACCCACCGCTTCCGGTCGCTGCTCACCATCCTGGGGATCGTCATCGGGATCACCACGGTGGTGACGGTCGCCTCCCTGCTGACCGGCCTGCGCGAGGGCGTAGTGGTCTTCTTCCAGGAGCTCGGCCCCGACAATATCTTTCTCTTCCGCACATCCGGCGACCCGAGCCAGAACGTCAGAAGTCCGAAGGAGGCCAAGCGCCGCGCGCTCAAGCCCGAGTACGCCGATTACATCCGGCGCTGGTGCTCTTCCGTGGAAGACGTGGGGCTCGAGGTTGTCATCCCGCCTGTGGTGGATGGAAATCCCATCACGGTCCGCGTTCCCGGGTTCGAATCCGACACCATCAACGTTGCCGGAATGTCATCCAACATGGCCGACATTTCGCCGCGCGATTTCGAATCGGGCCGGTTCTTTACTCCCGAGGAAGATCAGCGGGCCGCGCACGTGGCCATGCTCGGCTACAGCGTGGCGGAGGCCCTGTTTCCTGCGGGCCACGCGGTGGGCGGCTCCATCATGATGGATGGCGCCGAGTACACGGTGGTCGGGGTATACGCCAAGGCCAAGGGCGGCTTCTTCGGCGAAAACGGCATGGACAATGCGGTCAACATCCCGCTGCACACGGCCCAGAGCCGATACCCGCAGGTGGACCGGTTCATGATCACCGCCAAGGCCAGGCCGGGGATGCGGCAAGCGGCTTTCGAAGAAGTGGAAGGCGTGATGCGCAGGATCCGCCGCCTGGCGACGGGCGTGGCCGACGATTTTTCGATCTCCACGCCCGATCAGATCATCCAGCAGTTTGACCGCATCACCGGTCTCATCGGCCTGGTGGCCATCGCGATTTCGGCGCTGGGCCTGCTGGTGGGTGGCATCGGGGTGATGAATATCATGCTGGTGAGCGTGACCGAGCGCACGCGCGAGATCGGGGTGCGCAAGGCCCTGGGGGCGCGCCGCCGCGACATCGTCGGCCAGTTCCTGGTGGAGGCCGTGACGCTGACCGGCGCGGGCGGCATGCTGGGGATCGCGATCGCGGTGCTGATCACCATGCTGGTGGGAGTGCTGGTGCCTGCGCTGCCTTCCAAGGTGCCCGCTTGGGCGCTGATCACGGGCTTTACGGTTTCGGTGGCGGTGGGCGTGTTCTTCGGCGTGTGGCCCGCGGTGAAAGCGGCGCGCCTCGATCCAGTGGAGGCGCTGCGGTACGAGTAGCGCCTGGTGAGCCCGGGAGGAGCGAGCGTCTATTTGACGCGACTTTTCCCAACGGCCTGTCCAGCCAAATATCCGCTAGAGTAGAACGGTGAGGACAGCCATGATCTCCCGCATTTTCGCGGTCGCTTTCGTTCTCCTGCCGGGCGCCTTCGCGCAGGCTGCCGCAGACTTGCCAGTACCGCCCGACGTCGAGATCCGGCAAATTCTCGCCGCTCGCATCGGTAGAGAAGATCTGGGCATCGGCATGGTGGCCGGAGTGATCGACGCGAAGGGCCGGCGGGTCGTCTCGTTCGGCAGTCTCGCCAAGGACGACAAACGGCCGCTCAACGGCGACACCGTCTTCGAGATCGGCTCCATGACCAAAGTGTTCACATCCCTGGTGCTGATGGATATGGTCCAGCGGGGCGAAGTCGCACTGACCGATCCGATATCCAAGTACCTGCCGCCGAGTGTCAAAGTGCCCGAGCGGAATAACCGCAAGATCGCTCTCCAGGATCTTTCGACTCAGAGCTCCGGCCTGCCGCGATTGCCGTCGAATCTCACCCCCAAGGATGGGACGAATCCTTACGCCGACTATTCCGTCGAGCAGATGTATCAGTTTCTATCGGGCTACCAACTGACGCGCGACATCGGCGAGAAGTACGAGTATTCCAACCTGGGAGTCGGCCTGTTAGGGCATGTGCTGACTCTGCGCGCCGGGATGGACTACGAAGCGCTGGTCAGATCCCGCATCTGCGAGCCCTTGGGGATGGCCAGTACCCGCGTCACTCTGTCGCCTGAAATGAAAGCGCGGCTGGCGATCGGACATAGCGCCACTCTGAATGCCGTGCCGAATTGGGATCTCCCGACCCTGGCCGGCGCGGGCGCCTTGCGGTCGAGCGCCAACGACCTCCTGACCTTCCTCGCGGCGAACCTGGGCTATGTCAAGACGCCGCTGGCCGGCGCGATGGCCGCGGAGGTTTCCATCCGGCGGCCCACCGGTGTTCCCAACATGGAGATCGCTTACGCTTGGCACGTTCAAACCAAGGATGGCAATTCCATCATCTGGCACAACGGCGGAACGGGCGGATACCGGACGTCTATGGGCTATGACCCGAAGCGCCGCGCCGGCGTGGTGGTGTTGTCGAACATCTCGACCCCCGAAGGCCCCGACGACATTGGACGGCACCTGCTCGACGCGAGCTACCCATTGCTGAAAACTGAACCGCCCCAGGAGCATAAAGAGATCACGGTCGACGCGAAAAATTTCGACCGTTATGTCGGAAGCTACCGGATGCCGAACGCCATTCTGGCAATCTCGCGTGACGGTGACCAGTTGTTCGTGCAGCTCACGGGACAGCCGAAGTTCCCGTTGTTCCCTGAAGGCGAACGGAAGTTTTTCCTGAAGGTGGTGGACGCGCAGATCACCTTCGATACCGACGCTCAAGGCAAAACGACGCAGGCGGTCCTTCACCAGGGCGGCAGGGACACGGCGGCCAAGCGGCTGGACGAGGCTGAGGCCAAGCGGGCCGCGGATGAAGTAGAAGCGCGGGCTGCCGATGCGGCCAAGAGATTCAAGGACCAAAAGCAGTCGCCGGGAACGGAAGCTGCGCTTCGCCGCACCATCGACGAGCTCCGGCTGGGACAGCCCAAATACGAGCTGATGAGCCCGGCGTTCGCCGATGTTACCCGCCAGCAGTTGCCTCAACTCAAATCCGCGATTACTCAGCTTGGTTCGGTGGAATCGGTAACGTTCAAAGGGGTCGGGCCCGGGGGCGCCGACATCTACGAGGTGAAGTTCGAGCACGGTTCGACGGAATGGAGAATCTCGCGGGGGCCGGATGGGAAGATTGAAGGCATGCTATTTCGCGCCCAGTAGGCGTATTCGGTGACCGGCGTGAGGATGGACAAGTGGCTCTGGGCCGCGCGATTCTTCAAGACGCGCTCGCTCGCGGCACGGGCATGTGAGATGGGCAGGATTGAGTCCAACGGACAACCCGCCAAGCCTGCGCGTGAGGTCCGGGTCGGCGATTTGTTGCAGGTGAAGAACGACAGCGGCGACTTTCGGGTGGAAGTCCTGACCCTCAGTGAGATGCGCGGTCCGGCGGCGGTTGCACAGACGCTCTACCGCGAGACTGAGGCCAGCCGGGAGTTGCGGCTAAAGTTGGCAGCGGAGCGCAAAGCGATGCCGCATTTCGAAGCGTTGCGGGATGGCAAGCCAACGAAACGCGACCGCCGTAAAATCGACCGTCTGCGGGGTAGAGTGTAAGCGCAGGCGGGGCCCAGGGGCGTGTGAAGTTCGCAGTGACTTGCGCGCCGGACCCAGCTCCGCAACGAGCGGCCCGGCCACACGCCTAGATCATGGCCAGGGGGCGATCGGATTTCGGCGAGGGGAAGGCGCGGTCAAGGGCGGCGATGTCTTCGGGTGACAGCGTCCAGCCCATGCCGCCGGCATTTTCACGTGTATGCTCGGCGTTGCCGGCCTTCGGAATGGTAAAGACGTGTGGCCAGCGAGTGAGGAAGTTCAGGATGACCTGGCGCACGGTGCGGCCGTTCCGCGCTGCGATTTCGCCCAGCACTTTTCCGGCGGCGGAATCGGGCCGCGGAAAGGCTTCGCGGCCGAATGGAGTGTAGGCGACCACCGCGACCTGGTGCTCTTCGCAGTACGGGATGAGCTTGCGCTCGATGCCGCGCTCGCGCAGATGATAGAGCACCTGGTTGGACGCGAGCCGGTGGTTGCGCAACGCGGCCTGGGCCGCTTCCATCTCCGCGACCTCGAAGTTGCTGACTCCGGCGAAACGGATATGGCGCTGATCGATGAGACGCTCCATGGCGCGCATGGTGTCCGCGATGGGGTAGCGTCCCTTCCAATGCAGGAGATAGAGATCGAGATGGTCGGTTCCGAGGCGGGAGAGGCTGCGCTCGCAGGCCCGCAAGGTGCCTTCGAAACTGGCATTCGTGGGCAAGACCTTGCTGACCAGGAAGACCTCATCGCGGCGCCCCGCGATGGCTTCACCGACCAGCTTTTCGGAGCGGCCGTTGCCGTACATCTCGGCGGTGTCGATGTGGGTGAGGCCCAGATCGATACCCGCACGAAGGGCCTCGACGGCGCGCCGCTCGGCGTCGCGAGAGGCTTCGATCATCCACGTGCCCTGGCCGATGATGGGGACTTCGACGCCGGTCCAGCCGAAAGGTTTAGCTTGCTGCATGTGCCAATTCTTCCAGGCTCAGGCGGCCGGTGTAAATCGCCATGCCGAGGGCGGCGTGGACGTTCATCGCCAGGAGGGCGCGGACATCGTCCATGGTGGCGATGCCGCCGGCCGCGGTGAGCTCCAGGGTGGTGGCCGCGCGCAGGCGGCGGAACCAGTCGAGGTCGGTGCCCTGCATCATTCCCTCCTTGTCGACATAGGTGCAGAGGAAGCCGAAGCAGTAGGGCTCGAGAGACCGGAGCACGTCTTCGGCCGCGAAGTTGGTGGACTCCCGCCAGCCCTTGACGACGATTCGGCCGTTCTTGGAATCGAGGGCAATAAGGACGCGCTCGCGGCCGATGGCGTCGCGGAGGGCGGTGAGGAAAGGCTCGTTGGCTCCGGTGTTGCCAAACGCCGCGGTGCCCACGATCACCTTGCGCGCGCCCTGTTCCACGAGCGTCCGGGCGCGCTCCACGCTGCGCACACCGCCGCCCACGCGAGTGGCCGCGCGGGACGCCAGCAAACACACCAACTCGTCGTTCGAACCGCGGCCCATGGCGGCATCCAGATCGATCACCTGGATTTCGGGAAAGGCTGCAAATCTGCGGAGCATCTCTTCCGGCGAGCCGCCCTCGAGCGCTTTGTCGCGCCCCTGCACCAACTGAACCACCTTGCCATCCATCAGGTCGATGCACGGAAAAATCATGCCGTCAACCTCACCGGAATCCCGCGTTTGTCCAACTCCTCTTTCAGTAGGTTGACCGTCCAGGTTCCGTAATGAAAGATGGATGCCGCCAACGCCGCGTCGGCGCAGCCCTCGGTGAGCACGCGCACGAAGTGCTCGGGCTTGCCCGCCCCGCCGCTGGCGATCACCGGGACGTGCGTGGCGCGCGAAACCGCCTGGGTCAGCGGGCAATCGAATCCGTCCTGAACACCGTCGGTGTCCATGGACGTGAGCAGAATCTCGCCGGCGCCCAGGGCTTCGCCGCGCGCGGCCCATTCCACGGCATCGATGCCCTCGTCATCGCGGCCGCCGCGCGTGTAGACGTGCCATCGCCCGGCACTTTGCCGCCGCGCATCGATGGCCAACACGACCGCCTGCGCTCCGAACTCGCGCGACAGTTCCGCGATCAATTCGGGACGGCGCACGGCGGCGGTATTCACCGACACCTTGTCGGCGCCCGACAGCAGAATGCTGCGGGCATCGTCCACCGAGCGGATCCCGCCGCCCACGGCCAGCGGGATGAAGACCCTGCGAGCGGTTCGCGCGACCACGTCGGCCATGATGTCGCGCGCGTCGCTCGAGGCGGTGATATCGAGGAAAACCAGCTCGTCGGCGCCATCGCGGTTGTAGCGATCGGCCAGTTCCACGGGGTCTCCGGCGTCGCGCAGGTTGACGAAGTGGACGCCTTTAACGACTCGGCCGCCGGTAACGTCGAGACACGGGATGATGCGCTTGGCTAGCATGTTATAAAGTTCTTCACGATCTGGAGCCCGACGGGTCCCGACTTCTCCGGATGGAATTGCACGCCAAACACGCTGCCGGCTTCGAGAACGGCAGTGTACTCGACCGCGTAGGTACAGGTTGCCGCGGTGTGTTGGTTCACCGGGACATAATAGCTGTGGGCGAAATACACGTACGGCCGGCCGGGCAGATTGCGCACCAGCCTGGAGTCACCCGGCACTTCCAACTCATTCCACCCCATGTGCGGAACGCGGGCGTCCGCCGGGAAGCGGCGAACGTCGCCGGGATAGATGCCGAGGCCGCGAACTTCGGGCGCTTCCTCGCTGCGCTCGAACAGCGCCTGCAGGCCGAGGCAGATTCCGAGAAACGGGACACCGGCGTTGATGCGGTCTACGAGAATCTCGCGAACGCCTAAGGTGTCGAGAGCGCGCATCATCTGGCCGAAATGGCCGACGCCGGGGAGCAGGATTTTGGATGCCTTGCGGAGTCCTTGGGGGTCGCGGACGAGGGTGTATTCGCATTGCAGCTCGGCGAGAGTGTTGGCGACGGAACGGAGATTGCCGGCGCCGTAGTCGAAGACGGCGATCATAGGGACCGCTCCCTTACTCGCCAAAGCGCGAGGACGGCCGCGGCTCTGACGACAGGAACTTGGCCAAGCGGAGGGGTGACAGACGACAAAAACCGATCGTCTGTCCCACCTCTGAGCCCAGGACTGGTTGTGGTGGTGGAGGGTGCTTGGTGGGTCATAGCAGGCCTTTCGTGGACGGAAGCTGGTCCTTGAGGCGCGCGTCCTTCGAGCAGGCGTACTTCATGGCCCGGGCGAAACACTTGAAGATCGCTTCGATCTTGTGGTGATTCGAGCGGCCGTAGAGCACTTTGGCGTGCAGGTTGGCACCCGCGTGATTCACGAAACCGCCGAAGAAATCCTCCACCAGCTCCGTCTGCAAATCGCCTACCAGCCGCACCTTCACCAGGCCTTTGTAGACCAGGGCCGGGCGGCCGCCGAGATCCAGCGCGACGAAGGCGAGCGTCTCGTCCATGGGCAGGATGAAGTAGCCCGCGCGATTGATGCCTTTCCGATCGCCCAGGGCCTTGGCGAACAACTGGCCGAGGACGATGCCCACGTCTTCCACGGTGTGGTGCTGGTCCACGTCCAGGTCGCCATCGGCGCGGAGCTTCAGATCGAATCCACCGTGCTTCGTGAACAGCTCCAGCATGTGATCGAAGAAGCGAATGCCGGTCGCGATCTCGTACCGGCCGCGGCCTTCGATTTTGAGGGCGCCCGAGATGCGCGTTTCCCTGGTATCGCGCTGAATGATGGCGCTTCTCATAAGACCTCGCGCAGGTAGTTGATGTCGTCGACGATGGCGTACGCCCGCTCGCCCTGAAACAGAAATACCAGGTCGATGTAGAGCGGATGGGATGGCGCGGCGATCCCGATGAACGGCACGTTCGCGGCGCGGGCGGCGCGCGCGTCATCGACGGTGTCGCCGACATAGAAGGCCGCGCCCGCGATGCTCAATAAGCCGTCCGGCGCGGGTTTGGGGTTCGCCACGTCCTCCATGGCGACAATCGGATCGAACACCAGATTAGGGGCGAAGCGCTGGAGCGTCAGATCGGCCTCTTCTTTGGGACGGCCCGTGAACACCGCAAGGCGGAAGCTCTGGTTCAGCTTTTCCAGCGTGCCGGGACGCGCCACCCACTGCTCGCGGAGCATGAGCCCATCGTTCCCGTTGCCGCGGAAGAGCTTTTGGAACTGCGCGGTGACCTCATCGAGCGGCACTGCCCGGCCCGCTTCGGCGATGATGTGTTGGGTGAGCCGCCAATCGTCATTCCAACCGCCCTGGTTTTTGTACTCCTGGATCTGGCGGCGCGTGACCTTGTCCCCGGTGAAATGCTCCGCGGTGCGCGCGATGGTCTCGCGGTACGATTCGGAGACATCCACCAGGACGCCATCCACGTCGAAGACCAGGGTTGGTTTGGTCATCGGTTCCAAACCTCTTCCAGCGCCGCCAGCAGCTTGCGGGTCTGCTCACGCGTGCCGACGGTGATGCGCACGCAGCCGGGCGCTTCGTAGCTGCGGTCGCGCACCAGGATGCCCTGGCCGCGCAACGCATCGCGCACTTCGATGGCGCGCTTGCCGAAATCTCCGAGCACGAAGTTCGCGGAGCTGGGCACGTAGCGGATTCCCAACTGCTCCAGACCCAGACAAAGCAGCTCGCGCGCCGCCAGCGCCTCCGCCACGTAGCACTCGATATAAGCCGTGTCCTCGACGGCGGCCTGCGCCGCCACTACCGCCAGCGAGTTCACGCTGTAGGGCGAGTGCGCCTTGTGCAGCATTGCCATGTTCGCCTCGTGCGAGAAGAGGCAGCCCAACCGCATGCCCGCCATCCCGAAGACTTTCGAAAACGTGCGGCACACGAAGAGGTTGGGGACGCGCTCGATCTCGGTGAGGGCGGTGACGCCGGAGAATTCGTAGTAGGCCTCGTCGACCATGACCACCGCTTTGCGCGCGCGGTGCAGGATGCGCTCGATGCCCAGGAGTGAAAGGCCCGTGCCGGTGGGATTGTTGGGGTTGGCCAGCAGGACCGCGCGGGTTTCCGGCGTGATGGCATCCAGAACGTCCTGTAGAGGGAACTCCATGCCCGGCCGCGGGTATGCCACCTCTTTGATGCTCGCGCCCGCCACCTCGGCGTAGAAACGATACATGGCGTAAGAGGGCTTGAGGAGCAGCACCTCCTGCCCGTGATCCACGTAGGCGTTGAGCAACACCTGGATGGCCTCGTCGGTGCCGTTGGTGAAGACGAACTGCTCGGGGCGGACGCGAAAATAACGCGCGATGGCCGCTTTCGCTTCGCCGTATTCGGGATACACCGCGAGGCCATCGGCGGTGAGATGGTCTTTTAGAGCCGCGACGACGCGCGGTGAGCAGCCGACAGTATTCTCATTGAAATCGAGGCGCAGCTTGCCGGCCCGGCCCGCGGTGGGCGGGGAATAGGGCGCCATGGCGACGACGGCCGGCCGGGGTTTGACGGCGCCTCTGGGAAGCTTGGGGAGTTTAGGCATGGGGCAGTCGCACCTCGATGGAGCGCGCGTGCGCTTCCAGGCCCTCGGCGCGGGCCAGCGTCGTGATGGCGGGCGCCAGGCGCTCCAGCGCCACGGCCGACAATTCCTGTACTGAAATCACTTTCACGAAATCCGTCACGGCGAGACCGCCCCTGATCCGGGCGGCGCCGCCGGTGGGCAGCACGTGGTTGGGTCCCGAGGCGTAATCTCCAGCGGCTTCCGGACTGAACGGCCCGACGAACACACTGCCGGCATGCTTCACCTTTTCCAGGAGGCCGCTCGCCGGGATGCTCAGATGTTCCGGAGCGAAGCGGTTGGAAATATCCAGCGCTTCATCCAGCGACCGCACCAGGACAATTGCGGAATTCCCCGCGATGGACTTGCGCGCGATGGGCGCGGTAGGCAGGGTGGCGAGCTGCCGATCGACTTCCTTGGCCACGGCCGCGGCCAGGCGCTTGGAGGTGGTCAGCAGCACGGCCGACGCGTCCACATCGTGTTCGGCCTGTGCTAGCATGTCCGCGGCCAGGCGCCGCGGATCGCCATCCGCTGCGACGATCAGAATCTCGGTGGGACCCGCCACGAAATCGATTCCCACATCGCCCGCCAGGATTTTCTTGGCTGCCGCGACGTAGATGTTCCCGGGGCCGACGATGCGGTCGGCTTTGGGCACGGTCCGGGTGCCGAACGCGAAGGCGGCGATAGCCTGCGCGCCGCCCATTTCGAAAACGTTGTTGACGCCCAGCAGTGCGGCGGTCCCAAGAACTTCCGCGGACGGCTTAGGCGAAGCGATGCAGATGTTCGGAACGCCGGCGATCTGCGCCGGGACGACGGTCATCACGACGGTGGAAGGCAGCGGGTAGCGTCCGCCGGGGACATAGACCGCCACGGTATCGAGTGGGCGCACGATCTGTCCGAGCTGCATGCCGTTGCGAGTTTTGGTCCACTCGCGGGGCATTTGCAGCCGCGCGAAGGCGCCCACGTTGCCGGCGGCTTCGAGCACCGCGCGTGTGAAGGCGGTGGACAGGCTGGTGCGCGCGGCGCGAAGTTCGCTTTCGGGCACGCGCACGCTATTCCGCGCCAGGCCGTCGAATTTTCGCGCGTACTCCATGAGCGCGCGGTCGCCACGCTGGCGCACCGCGTCGAGGATGGGACGCACGATGGCCTCCGCCTCCGACAGCCGGGCTTTCCGGCGGGCCAGCAAGCGGCCGATGTCTTTGCTTTGCAGGATGCGAATCACAGTACGATCTTGTTGAGCGGGTACTCAACAATTCCCTCTCCACCAGCCTGCTTCAGACGCGGAATGATGTCGCGGACGGTCGACTCGTTCAGAATGGTGTTCACCGCCATCCATTCTTCATCGCTGAGGTGCGAGATGGTGGGGCGCTTCAGGGCCGGCAGCACGGCCAGCACCGCGCCCAGGTTGTCCTTGTGGACGTTGAGCATGAGCCCCACTTTGCCCAGCGCGTTGATAGCGCCTTCGAGCAGCATGCGGATATCTTCCAGCTTGCGGCGCTTCTGTGCGTCGTCCCACGATTGGTGGTTGGCGATCAACTGGGTGTTGGATTCCATCACGGTATCGATGATGGCGAGCTTGTTGGCGCGCAGCGACGAGCCGGTCTCGGTGACTTCCACAATGGCGTCGGCCAGCACCGGCGGCTTCACCTCGGTAGCGCCCCAACTGAACTCTACTTTCGCAGTGACGCCGTGAGCCGCGAGGTAGCGTTTGGTAGTGGCCACCAACTCGGTGGCGATGATTTTGCCTTCCAGGTCCTTTACCGTTTTGAAACTGGAGGCCTCGGGCACGGCCAGCACCCAGCGCACCTTGCCGAAGCTCTGCTTGGCGTAGATCAGGTCGGCGACGGCCACCACGTCGGCGCCGTTCTCCTCAATCCAGTCGCGCCCCGTCAGACCGGCGTCCAGGATGCCGTCTTCCACGTAGCGCGCCATTTCCTGCGCGCGGATCAGCATACACTCGATCTCGGGATCGTCGATGCCGGGAAAGTACGACCGGCTGCTGGTGGTGATGGCAAAGCCGGCGCGGCGGAACAGGTCGATGGTGGCGTTTTCGAGGCTTCCCTTTGGAATTCCGAGCTTGAGCTTCACGGCTTGCCTCCGTAGACCGCGGAGGGATCGTAAGTGCGCTCCTCGGAGACGCGCCACTCGCCGTCTTCGAGGCGGCGGAAGAAGCAGCTCTGGTAGCCTTTGTGGCAGACGCCGGGGCCGAGTGCCTCGACCTTGACGAGCACCGCGTCACGGTCGCAGTCGGTCGAGATCTCTTTGACCGCCAGGCGGTGTCCGGAGCTTTCGCCCTTGAGCCACAGCTTCTGGCGCGAGCGGCTGTAGAAGATGGCGTACCCGGTCTGGGCGGTGAGGCGGAACGCTTCTTCGTTCATGTACCCGACCATCAGGACGCGGCCCGAGGAGTAGTCCTGGATGACGGCCGTTACCAGGCCGCCGGACTTTTCAAAATTCAGATTCATCGTGAGAGCAATAAAAAAGCCCGCCATTGACTCCGGCGGGCGTCCTTTCCAATTTCAGTCTGAAGCGAATCAGAGCATCGCCCGTCGCGTATTGGCAGGATGATGGTGGTGATGCCGGGCGACGGAGGGGATTTCCATAGACTTCGATGATAGCACGTGGGGGCCGGGGGCCAGGGGCCAGGGGCCGGAGCACTTTGGAGGCGCATCTTTTCCGGGTGTGTGGAGTTATTATTCGCGGCGTTATAAGCTGCCCTGTTTCTGTGGGTTGCGGAGGGGGCTCGAAATGGGGGGGCATCTTTCGCGTTTTGTGGAAAAGATGCACCCCCGCCCTCCTCGCGGAGCTCGATGATCCGCCTGTTCCCGTGTAAGTGACGGAATTTCAATTCGATACCAGTGTCTGCCAGGGTCAGCATTGCTCGCCAAAGCGCGAGTGCAGTTTTTGAGCTGCTGAGAGACACCTTTGGGAGTCTGGCAGGGAACGAGCGGTTGCAGGAGCTCCAGGAGCTCCGTGGCGGTGCCGGTCCACTGGCGGCGCTGCTCGAGGAGAGCGCGGACAGCTTCGGCCATGGGGTGGGGCGGTGGCGGGGGAGCGAGGGCGCGTTGCATTTCCTCCTCGGTGCAGTTGAGGGCGGGGCTGGCAGCCATGGCCCAGGCGAGCGCGTTGGCGGAGCGTCCGGTGAGCAGGTTGGTTTGGGGGCGCGGCTGAGGGCGGTGCTGACGGCGGAGCAGAGGGCTCCCAGGATGGCAGGCCAAGCTTGTTGGAAGGCGGTCAAGAGGGCGGTTTCGGTGTTGCGAGACGCAGGGGGCAGGGGCGGGAGGGTGACGACGAAGGCGCGTTCGGCGAGGTCGGCGGGGCAAGACCAACGCTCGGTGACGGTGAGCAGCACGGGGCGCCGGATGTATTGCTGGAGCGGTTCGGGGGCGGGGCCGGAAGTCTCGCGGAGGGTGGCACCGAGACCGGAGGAGAGGCGGCAGAGGGCATCAGTGAGCGGCAGGGAGAGGGTGGAAATGTGGTCGAAGGCGAGGATCCAGTTGTGGCGGGCGAGGGTGAGAAGGTCGCGGACGGAGGCCGGGATGGGGGTGAGGGGAGCAGAGCAGGGATCAATGAGGGAGCGGAGGATGCGGGCGGCGAAGGTCTTGCCGGAGCCAGGGGGGCCCTGGAGGATCAGGAAAGGAAACGGTCCAAAGGGGCGGAAGGCGGCGAGGAGCCAGGCGAGGCAGCGGAGCCAGGCTGCGCGGGTCGGGAGGTTGAGGCAGGAGCGGAGGGTATCCAGAGCAGGGGCCACGGGTGGAGGGCAGGGGTCGGGGGCTCCGCGGTGGAAGATGCGGGCTCAGGGAGGGACATGGTAGAGCGGGAGGTCAGGAGGAGAACGCCGGGGCCGGCGGTGGTCTTCCAGCCGTCCGGAGAGATCTCAACGAACTGACCTTGGGGATTGGCAAGGTCGAGGAGGATGCGGTTGAGGTTGAAGCCGGAGCCATTGCATGCGACGCGGCGAAAGACGGCGAGTCCTGACAAGGGCGCTTGTCGTTAGTTCCCGTTATAGGGGCCCCAACGAGAATTTTGTTCTCGTTGTGCGAGATCAAGCGGCAATTTTGAGACCGACAGCCCGCAAGAGCGCATCCAGATTGTCGGAGATGTGTTGATACAGGCGATCGAGTTGACAGCGTT
>Ga0209415_10007549_pt1 | contig 18978 bp, 10 predicted proteins | sample PeaSoiSIISIP2007_FD_187696 | JGI IMG/M metagenome (GOLD analysis project Ga0209415, IMG submission 187696) | Peat soil microbial communities from Weissenstadt, Germany - SII-SIP-2007 (SPAdes) (version 2) | ecosystem: Environmental > Terrestrial > Soil > Wetlands > Peat | place: Germany...
TGCAGTGGAAGACGCCCGGCCCGCAGCCCGAGCCGGCGATCTCTCTCTGGTCGGAAGTGGGGGAGGGCGTCGATTATTATTTCATCAACGGTCCGAGGATCGACGACGTGATTGCCGGTTATCGCCGGCTCACGGGGCGCGCACCCATGATGCCTCAATGGGCTTTCGGTCTCTGGCAATCGCGGCAGCGATATGAAACCCAGGACGAAAGCCTCGAGGTTGTCGCCGGATTCCGCAATCGTGGAATTCCGTTTGACAACATCGTTCAGGATTGGCGTTACTGGCCGGAAGGAAAATGGGGATCGCATGAGTTCGATCCGGACCGATTTCCCGATCCGAAGGCATGGATCGACCAAATTCATCGCAACCACGCCCGGCTGATGATCTCGGTCTGGGGGAAATTCTATCCCGGAACGGAAAATTTCCGGCAAATGGAGAAGGGCGGCTTCCTCTATCCGAGCAACCTCCAGGAGAACGTGCGGGATTGGCTGGGGTACAAATTCACCTTCTTCGACGCGTTCAATCCCGAAGCGCGCCGCCTTTTCTGGCAACAACTGTTGCCGACGCTGTTTGCCAAGGGCGTCGATGCCTGGTGGCTGGATGCGACGGAGCCGGATCTTTTACCCCGGCCCACGCTCGATGGGCAGCGCAGCCACATGACTCCCACGGCCCTGGGACCCGGCTCGCGTGTGCTCAACGCGTATCCCCTCATGGAATGCCGGGCGGTGTTCGAAGGCCAGCAGCAGGCCGCGCCCAATCAGCGGGTTTTCATTCTCTCGCGATCCGGGTATGCCGGCCAGCAGCGTTTTGCCGCGGCCTGTTGGTCCGGCGACACGTCGTCCACCTGGCAGGCCATGCGGGCGCAGATCGCGGCCGGAATCGGATTTTGCATTTCGGGCGTGCCGTATTGGACGATGGACATCGGCGGATTCTCCGTCCCCGAGCGGTTCAAGGCCGATTCGCCGACGCCGGACGATTTTGAGGAATGGTGCGAACTGAACACCCGGTGGTTCGAGTTCGGCACATTCTGTCCGCTGCTTCGCGTCCACGGCGAATTTCCCTATCGCGAGATGTGGGAATTCGGCGGAGATTCCAGCCCGGCCTACAAGGCGCAACTCCGGTTCGACCGCCTGCGCTATCGGCTGCTGCCCTACATCGACTCGCTGGCGGGCTGGGTTACGCTGAACGATTACACCATGATGCGCGGATTGGCGATGGATTTTCCAGGCGACTCCGTGGCGCGGGAAATCAAGGACCAATACATGTTCGGCCCGGCGTTTCTGGTGAATCCGGTGACCGCGTATCGCGCCCGCAGCCGCGAGGTCTACCTTCCCGCCGGCGCAAAATGGTACGATTTCTGGACGGATGATTGTTTCGCAGGCGGTCAGGTGGTTACGGCGGCGGCGCCTTATGATGCCATTCCATTATTTGTCCGCGCCGGATCGATCGTTCCCCTGGGTCCGGAATTGCAATACACCGCCGAAAAACCTGCCGATCCGATTTCACTTTACGTCCACCAGGGCGCCGACGGCGACTTCAGTCTTTACGAAGACGACGGCCTCACCAATGCCTGGCAAAACGGCGAATTTTCGCGGATCAACCTGCATTGGAACGACCATTCCAAAATTCTTACGATTGGCAAGCGGCAAGGATCGTTTGCCTCCATGTTGCCGGCGCGCGTTTTCGACGTTTTCCTTGTGCCCGAGAAGAAGCAGTCCAACGCGCGCGCACCTTCGCCGAAAATCGCGCGATACGCGGGCGACGCGATCGACATTCCGTTGCGTTAACGATGTTCGCGCGGAGAGCCCTCGAATGGAGATTACCGCGAAGGAGCGAAGAAGCGAAGTTGCGCGAAGAAATCAAATTCAATTCTTATTCTTTCTTCGCGCAACTTCGCTTCTTCGCTCCTTCGCGGTAAATCTTTTTAGGAAAGCACCCGAAGGTCAGTCTCCCTCGATGCGCGCTTCGATCACCGCACCGTCGGTCAATTCCGAGATCGGAAGGAGATTGCCCGGAATGATTTTCCCGTTGACCTTGAGATTGCGGATGCCTTTGCACTTGCCCGACGGATTGGCAATCTTGATGGTGATTTTCCTGCCCCGGAAATCACGCCGCATCTCGAAGCCCGGCCAGGCTTTTGGAATGCACGGATCGATGCGAAGGCCGTCGATTTCAGGGCGGATTCCCAGGATGTATTGCACGGCGGCAAAATAGCTCCAGGCGACGGTGCCGGTGAGCCAGGGAACGCGGGCCTTGCCGGCGTTGGGGCTGCAGGTGGCGTAGGTCGTTTGCGCGTGCGCGTACGGCTCGATCTGGCGGATTTCAGCCCGCGTGTTGTAGGCGGCCGGCATGAATGCCCGGTAATACTCGTAGGCCTGATCCCCGTGGCCCAAAATGCACTCGGCCATCACGGCCCAGCTTTGGGGATGGTTGAAAATGCCGGCGTTTTCCTTGATCCCCTTGTTGTAGACCACGCCGCCCATGATGCTCTTGGGCGTCTTTTCAAACGGCGGAGCGCTCAGCATCAGGCCATAGGGCGTGAACAAATACTCCTTCATCGACTTCATCGCCAGCGCCGCCTGCGCCGGCGTGGCGGCGCCGCTTATCACCGCCCACGCCTGCGTGTTGATGTAAACCTTGCCCTCTTCCAGGTTCTTCGTACCGTAAATGGTCCCGTCCTTGCCGGTGGCCCAGATGAACCACTGACCGTCCCAGCAGATTCCTTGAATCGCCTTGTCGAGTTTTTCCCGCTGATCGACGGCCCATTTTTCCTCCTGGGGCAATTTCAGATGCGCGGCAATGTCGGCATAAACCCCCAGGCCGAAGCGCACCTGGAACGCGACCATGACGCTCTCGCCGGTGTAGCCGAGGTTGCAGCAATCATTCCAATCCGCCGCCAGTCCGCAGGGCAAACCGTTGCGGCCCACGCGCTCGAGATTGAATTCCAGCGCCCGCCGGAGATGTCCCAGCACGGTCGCCTGACCGTGATCGGCGTAGGGGAGAACCTTGTTATAAAAGTCGCTTTCTCCGGTTTCCGCGACGTACGCCGGCACAGCGTTGAAGAACCACAGCGCATCATCGCTGCGAAAATGTTCCTTCGCAGGTGCGGGCTCGTGTCCCGGTTTATGGCTGAACGGTTTCAAGAGCGGCATCGCGCCGCCGCTTTCGACCTGCCCGGTCAGCATTAACTCCAGGCGGTCGCGCATTTTTTCCTTGAGCGAGGCCGTGACGCCGAGGAAATCCTGAACGGTGTCGCGGAAACCCAATCCATCGCGTTCGCCGTTGTAAATCAGCGATGCCGACCGCGACCAGGCATAGGTAATCAGCGCGTTGTATGCGTTCCAAACGTTCACCATGCTGTCGAATTCCGCATCCGGCGTTTTCACGCGCACGGATTCCAGCAGCGAATGCCAGGACTGCTTTAGCTTGTCCAATTCGATCTGGCAGCGCTGCGGATTGCCGAATTGCCCGACGACGGCTTTTCCGTGGGAATCCGGCGTGCCCAGGCCGAGGAGAATCAGCAGCTCGCGAGTTTCGCCAGGCTTGAGATCGAGATCCGCCTGCTGCACGCCAACCACATTTTCTCCGGCGGTCTGGAAATTCGTCAGCTTTCCGCTGGCCAGAGCTTCGGGGTTGGCATAGGTGCCGTAATTACCAAGGAAATGATCGCGGAGGGTTTCGAACGCGGCGACCGGAGCGCCGATCAGCTTCATCCAATAGCGGCCGGGACTGGCCGGATTCGCCGGGTCCATCGGCTCATAGGGATGCGACGCGATCGCCAGCATTCCGTCGATCATGTCCGCCTTGTTCACGAACATGGAATATTGGAGGTTGACCAAATCGTTGTAGAGACTGCCGACGCTGGCGAATTCGCAGTAGGTGTAAACGGAGATCGTCCGGGCCTTCTGCGACCGGTTGGTGACGCGGAGGCGCCAGCATTCGAACGTCTGACCGAGCGGCACGAAATACGTCGCTTCCATTTCGATCGAGTCGTATTGCGAGGTGATGACGGTGTAAGCGGTGCCGTGGCGGCAGACGGATTTGTACCGGTCAAGCGGTTTCCCGACCGGCTGCCAACTGGCGCTCCAGAACTCGCCGCTTTGGCGGTCCCGCAGATAGAAATATCGCCCCGGCTGGTCCAGCGGCACGGCATTGCTTCGCAAACGAAGGAATCGTCCATTGGCGGCGCTGCGGTAGAAACTGTAGCCGCCGGCGTTGTTGGTGATGATCGCGCCGTACTCGGTGCTGCCCAGATAATTGGACCACGGCCGCGGTGTATCCGGCCGCGTCACCACGTACTCTTTCGCCTCGTCGTCGAAGTGTCCGAATTGCATATCCACATAGCATGGAGGATCGGCGCGGCGAATTCAAATTTGTTGAGCGGTGGGGCGGTTTCGGGGTATTCAGAGCATACGGCGAGCAAGCTCGCCGGCTAAACGAATCGGTCATCCGATTTCCGCAACCACGTTCACGATGTCCGCGCCGAGATTCAGAGGGATTCTATTTCCGCGCGTTTCCTTTCCGTCGATGATCAGGCGCTTGACGCCCCGGCTCTTGCCGGATGGGTTTTTTACCTCGATCTTATAAGTCTTGCCGCGAAACTTGCGCTGGATTTTGAAACCCTTCCAACTCGATGGGATGCAGGGGTCCACCACCAGGCCATTGGGGCTAGGGATGATGCCCAGGATATATTGACTGATGGCGACGAAACTCCACGCGGCGGTGCCGGTGAGCCAGGAGTTCTTCGCCTCGCCGGGCGTGGCCGCGTCGGGACCGGCCGTCATCTGGCTGTAGACGTAAGGCTCGCAACGGTAGATGTCGATTTGCTCTTGCTTCTTTGACGGGCAGATGGCCAGGTAATAGGCCATCGCCTGGTCGCCATTGCCCATCAGCGCTTCGGCACATTGAATCCAGGTATTGTTATGGGTGAAAATCCCCGCATTCTCCTTGTAACCCGGCGGGTAACTGGTGACCTCGCCCAATTCGACGTGGTACGTCGAGTAGGCGGGCTGAAGCAGAACGATGCCGTTAGGGGTGGCTAGGTGTTTCTTCGTCGATGCCAGGGCCAGGCTGGCTTTTTCATCCCGGAAGCCGCCCAGCACGCACCAGCCCTGGCTCTCAATGTAGATCTTGCCTTCCTCGCATTGCGCCGAACCCACCTTGTTGCCGTGAGCGTCGTAGGCGCGAAGGAACCAGTCACCGTCCCAACCGTGCTGCTCGATCGTCTTTAGCATGTCCCGCTTGTGGGCCTGAAATGCGGCGGCCTTGCCGGGTTGGTTAATCATCTCGTAGATTCCCGTCATCCGATCGCACGCGGCACAAAACAGCCCGGCAATCATCACGCTCTCGGCCGAACTGCCGCCGATGTCTCCGGCGCACTGGAAACTCTCGCCCGGGGTCGTCGAAAAGCAATTCAGGTTCAGGCAATCGTTCCAATCGGCATGGCCGATCAGGGGAAGTGAGTGCGGGCCGCGGTTGGCCAGCGTGTACTGCATGGATAGCTGCAGGTGATCCATGAGCGTCGCGGGCGTTTGCGGTTTGTCGGGATATCCGCAACGTTCGGTGAGGATGCTGGTATCGCCCGTTTCGCTGAGATAGGCGTAGACCGAAAGCGGCAACCAAAGCGGGTCGTCGTTGAACCCGCTGCCGGCGTCCCGGTTGCCCTTTTTTGTCAGGGGCTGATACTGATGGAAACAGGTGCCATCGGAAAGCTGGGTGGCGGCCAGATCGAGGATGCGCTGGCGCGATCGGGCGGGTTGCAGGTGAACCACGCCCAGCAAATCCTGGTTGCTGTCGCGGTAGCCCATCCCGCGGCCGATTCCCGATTCAAATCCCGATGCCGAACGGGATAGGTTCAGCGTGGTCATACACTGATATTGGTTCCACACGTTCACCATGCGCCGGACGTGCGGGTCGTCCACTTCAACGCTGTAGATCGACAGCAAATCCGCCCAGTATGCCCTGAGAGCGGCAAATGCTTCATCGATAGCTGACGAGTCTTTCAGAAGCTCACGAACCTTGTCAGCCGGCGCCTTGTTGGCCACGAGTTGACCCGGTCGAACCCAGCCGGGAACGAACTTTCGGTCCTGGGGGTTTTCGGCGTAACCCAGAAGAAAGTGCAGACGTTGCTCCTGGCCTGGTTTCAGTTCCAGGTTGATCTGGTGCGCCGCGATCGGCTGCCAGCCGTGGGCAATGCTGTTGGTACATTGGCCGGCCATGACCGCCTTGGGTGTGTCCAAGCCCTCGTGGACGCCGACAAAGGCGTTGCGGCTGGAATCGAAACCCGCGGTCGGCACGCTGCTGGTGAAGTAGGCGAAGTGGTTGCGTCGCTCCCGGTATTCCGTGACGTGATAGATCGCCTGCGGTTCGACTTCCACCTCACCGACGGAATAGTTGCGCTGGAAGTTGGCGGCATCGTCCATGGCCTCCCATAGGCACCATTCGACGAAACCCCAGAGCTTGATGGTCTTGGTTGACGAGCCGCGGTTGCTCACCCGCACTTCCCAGACTTCACAGGTTTGGCCCAGGGGCACGAAGTAACGGACGACGACCTCGATGCCATTCTTTTCACCGGTGATCTGCGTATATCCAAGTCCGTGGCGGCACTCATAGCGATCGAGCTTGGCGCGGGTGGGTTTCCAGCCGGGATTCCAGACGGCGTCGTTGTCCCTGATATAGAGGTATCGCCCGTTGGAGTCGAGCGGAACGTCGTTATAGCGATAGCGGGTGAGGCGGCGAAGTCGGGCATCGCGGTAGAACGAGTAGCCGCCGGCGGTGTTGGAGATGATGCCGAAGTAGTCCTCGCAACCCAAATAGTTGATCCACGGCAACGGCGTGTCGGGACGCGTAATCACGTACTCGCGTGCCGCGTCATCGAAATGCCCGTAGGGGTTCATGAACGGACTCCACGGAAAGGGTCATTTGTCACTGGTCATTTGTCATTTGTATCGCCGATTCCGAATTATCTTGCAAATGACTAATGACCAATGACCAATTCCGTCCAATTTGACTGCGGCTTGCGGAATCACTATGGGTGGAAGCGGCAGGAGTCGGCGATGCGTGTGGACGGTGTCCCAATGCGAACCATCTGGCCCGAGGCGGGCGCGGCGGTGGGGATCATCGACCAGACGCGGCTGCCGCATGCGATGGTGACGCTTTCGCTGCGATCTGCCGACGAGGTGGCGGAGGCAATCCGAACCATGCGGGTGCGCGGCGCTCCGTTGATCGGAGCGGCGGCGGCCTATGGAATGGCGCTGGCCGTGACGGGCGATCCCTCCGATGTGTCGCTGCATCGGGCCGATCTGCTTCTGGCGGCGACTCGGCCGACGGCGGTCAATCTGCGATGGGCGCTGGACCGGTGCCGAAGAGAACTGGCCCCGCTGAAGCCGGGCGATCGGGCCAAGGCGGCATGGCGGCTGGCGGGGCTTATCTGCGATGAAGACGTGGCCATGAACCGGGCGATCGGCGAGCATGGCCTGACGCTGCTGAAAGCGCGGCGGCATGGGGATCGTCCGATCCAAATCCTGACGCATTGCAACGCGGGATGGCTGGCAACGGTGGACGTCGGCACCGCCACGGCGCCGGTTTACGCGGCGCATGATGCCGGCATCCCCGTGCATGTCTGGGTCGATGAAACCCGGCCGCGCAATCAGGGCGCCAGTCTGACGGCGTGGGAATTGGGACAACATGGCGTACCGCATACCGTGATTGTGGATAATGCCGCGGGACATCTCATGCAGCTTGGAAGGGTCGATCTCTGCATCGTGGGCACCGACCGGACCGCGGCCAACGGGGACGTGGCAAATAAGATCGGGACGTATCTCATGGCGCTGGCGGCGAAGGATAACGGGGTGCCGTTTTACGTGGCGCTTCCGTCGCCGTCGATCGACTGGAGCCTGAGCGACGGGGGAAAGATCCCCATCGAAGAGCGCGACCCGGCGGAAGTCACGCGGATTTCCGGTCTGACCGGCGATGGAACAGTCGCGAGGGTGCAACTCACGCCCCAATCCAGCCCGGCGGCCAATTGGGGATTCGACGTCACTCCGGCGCGGCTCGTCACCGGGTTGATTACCGAGCGAGGCGTCTGCGCCGCGTCCCGCGCGGGACTGACGGGACTCTTTCCCGAGAGGCGGGGGCCGGAACATGCGTAGCGGATGGGTCGATCAGGATGCGCGGCGGTGCGTGGATCATTACGGCGCGGCGGGCGTCAATCCGGACCTGGCGCTTCGCGTTTACACCTCGCGATTGCTGGGGCGGGATCCAAAACTGGTTCTGCATGGCGGGGGGAATACATCGGTCAAAACCACCGGCCGCGATCTTATGGGGGAGATGATCGAAGTGATTCACGTCAAGGGAAGCGGCTGGGACATGGCGGAAATTGAGCCGGCGGGATTACCGGCGGTGCGGCTGGCGCCGCTACGGAAAACGCGGGACTTGGCCACGCTCGCTGATGAGGAGATGGTCGCCATCCTGCGGTCAAACCTGGTCGATCCCGCCGCGCCGACGCCGTCGGTCGAGACGCTTCTGCACGCATTCCTTCCGCATAAGTTTATCGACCATACGCATTCCAGCGCGGTCCTGAGCATCGCCAATCAACCAGAGGGTGAGGCCATCTGCCGCGAGGTGTACGGGGAACGGGCGGCGCTGGTGCCGTATGTGATGCCCGGGTTTGCGCTCTCCATCCGGGCGGCGCAGGTATATGAAGCGCAGCCGCAGGTGGAGGGATTGATCCTGCTGCACCATGGCATCTTCACGTTTGGCCAGACGGCGCGGGAATCATATGAGCGAATGATCGCCCTGGTGAGCCTGGCTGAAGAGCGGCGGCCGGCGGAAAAGACGCAGGTCTTTGTCCCGGCTGATTTGGCAAGGACGAGCGCGCCCGTGGCGCAGATTGCGCCGATCGTGCGCGGAGCGTGCAGCATTCCCGATCCGACGGTGCAGGGAGCATACCGGCGAATGGTGCTCGATTTCCGGACCAGTTCGATCATCCTGCAATATGTCAATGGACGCGAACTCGGACGATATAGCCAGTCGGGCCCGGTAACGCCGGATCACACCATCCGCACGAAGATTCGGCCGCTCATCGCCCCGCCTGTCCGACCGCCACTTTCCAAATCGTTCGCCGAAGAACTGCGCGCGGCCGTCCAACGCTATGTGGCGGAATATCAGGCTTACTTTGCGCGCCAGAATGCGCGACAGAAAACTCCCAAACGCCAACTCGATCCGATGCCTCGCGTCGTTCTGGTTCCGGGACTGGGATTGTTCGGGCTGGGGCACAACGCCAAGGATGCGCGCATCGCGGCGGATATCGCCGAATCGACCGTTCAGACGATTACCGATGCCGAAGCGATCGGGCGGTTTGAATCCCTGCCGGAAAACGATCTCTTTGACGTGGAATATTGGTCGCTGGAACAGGCGAAAATGGGAAAGAACGTCCCCAAACCGCTGGAGGGACAGATCGCGGTCATCACCGGCGGCGCTGGGACGATCGGGGCGGCGACGGGAAAACTTTTCGCCGACAACGGGGCGGAGGTTGCCCTGCTCGATTTGGACGAATCCGCGGCGCAGGCCGCGGCGCGGCGGATCGGCGGGGCGACCATGGCCGTTCGATGCGATGTGACGGATGGGGCGTCGGTGGCGGCGGCGTTCGAGGCGGTGACGGCGCGATTCGGGGGCGTGGATATCGCCGTTTCCAACGCGGGGGCGGCGTGGCAGGGACGAATCGGTGAAGTCGACGAGGCGATCCTTCGCCGCAGTTTCGAGATCAATTTCTTCGCCCATCAGAAAATCGCGCAAGCCGCCGTGCGATTCATGCTGGCACAGGGGACAGGCGGGGCGTTGCTATTCAATGTTTCCAAGCAAGCCGTCAATCCGGGCGCGGATTTCGGGCCTTATGGGCTTCCCAAGGCGGCGACGCTTTTCCTGGTGCGGCAATACGCGCTGGATTACGGCCGGGATGGCATTCGCGCCAATGCCGTCAACGCCGATCGAGTTCGATCCGGGTTGCTGACGCCCCCGATGATTGCCGCTCGCTCGGCGGCGCGCGGGATGTCCGAAAAGGACTACATGGCCGGCAATCTGCTGATGCGCGAGGTGACGGCGCAGGACGTGGCGCAGGCTTTTCTGCATCATGCCCTCGCCTTGAAGACGACGGCGGACGTTACGACCGTGGATGGCGGGAATATCGCCGCGGCGCTGCGATAGGGAATGGGGATTAACACGTTCGGCAGGTTTTGCGTTGATAGCGTGCCAAGCGGATCGCAAGGCGTGCCTGTAAGGCGGCGGGAGCTTCTAACGAGCCAACAAATCAACCAACTCCCTTTTTAGAATGGGCAGCTTGTCCTGAATGACTTGCCAAGTGACATTGTCCTTTACGAACCCGTACCCGTGGATGATCTGGTTTCGGAACCCGACTATTCGGGAAGATTCGGAAATGCCGTCAAAGGTGGTTTGGTCCAGCCGACGCAGTTGTGAAATCGCTTCGCCAATGACGACGAATTGATAGCTGATGCCGGATCGAAGCAGTTTGTCGCGTCCCAAATCCGCAAAGGTGCGCCCCTTGGTGAATTCCTCGATAGAGGCCACCGCCTCCAACATGTCCAGCAAGAGCTTTCGCGTTTCAAGCTGCATAGAGCTGGATCTTGTGCCGGTTTGCCACTTGCAGGAAATAGGGATTCGTAGCGTCGGGAATACTTACCAGGTCGACTTTGCAAGCAAATAGCTGCTCAAGGCCTTCCTGTAGACCAAACCACCGATCCGCCGCTCCATGCCAGTCATCGCTCAAGAAATCGACGAAGAAATCCAGATCGCTTTTAGCGGGGTCAAAATCTCCGCGGGCGGCCGACCCGAATAGTTCCAGACGCTTGACGTCATATCGCCGGCACAGCGCGGTAATTTGTTCACGATGTTGTTCAACCAGGTCGACCACGAGCATGCCGGCATTATACACCATTTGCCGCAGGTCGGGGTGGAGAAATCAATTGCGCATTGCCCCATGACTTGGTCCCGCGACCTGCCCAGGCTTTTCTGCATCATGCCCTCGTCTTGAAGACGACGGCGGACGTGACGACCGTGGATGGCGGCAATATCGCGGCGGCGCTGCGATAGGGAATGGGGAGTGATTAATTCCCCGGCTCATTGGGGGGATTGGGGGTGTCCTCCGCCAGATCGACTTGAATGCTGTCTTCGTCGATCCAGAGTTTCCCGCGGCCATTCATCGTTAGGCCGCATAAGATCGATGTCGTTTGGGGCGGAACGTCGGCGACGGCGGTGTACTGTTTCCAATCATGCGTGCCGATAATCGGCCGATGTCCGCGCTGGCCTTCGTCGGTGAGCTTCTTGTCCCCAGGTGCGAAAGTGATGATCTGAAAACCGGACCCACCGGTGACGCCGCTGGATTTGATCCAAGCAGTCACACGAATGCGATGGCCGAGGAATTTTGGATCGGGGTGCAGTTCGTAATGTTGATACATAGCCCATCCGTTGTGGGGGGCGGTCCTGGATTGGAAGCAGGTCGTGGCGTGACCATCGTGTTGTACGGCGGGATCGGGCTCGGCGGTGTATCGCTGGGCAATTGGACTAAAAATCTTCCAGTTTTGGTTGTCGGTGAGCGGGACGTCGCTACCGACGGCCTCAACCTGGAAATCGTCGGTCCAGATTTCCCCGGAGCAAAAGAGGATCGCGCCCAGAATGATCTTCGCGGCGTCCTGGGGAATGTCCTGAACGATCTGATATTGCTGCCAGTCGGTGGTGCCGTGGATCGGACGCACGCACATCATGTTGTCGATCGCGACCAATCGACCGTCTGCGGTATAGGCGTACATCTCCAATCCGGCGCACTCGCGGACGTCGTTGGTCTTGATCCAGCCTGAGATACGAATCCGCTTTCCGCGAAGTTTATCGAGCGGGCTGACAAACGTTCGCCTCGCGATCATCCGGCCGGGGTTGGTCCAGAAATCATAGTGGCCGTCCGTGGGAATATTGGGAATCAGTGCTTTAATATGCCCGGCCGGAGCGGAGTTGGGCGTGCGCAACGTGTTGGGATCGAGTTCGTTGAGATATTCATCGGCCTGAGCTATGCCTCGGAAGGCATCATTGGCCAGGTGAACGACCGAAGATTCGGCGACGGCTGCGACGGGGGCGGGAGCCGTCGAGGGAACGGTTGCCGGAGCCGACGGATTGTTGATGGCCGTACCGGCGGCCGCGGCGCGCGTGTCGGGCAACGAATTGACGGCGATGGCCGCCGCCATCGCGACCACGGCTCCTGAGGCGGCAAGCCCCAGGATGAGGGATTGGATTTTCGCCCAGAAGAGGGTCTTAATCGTGGAACGGGCCAGTAACGGCCCCACGCCGGCCGCGGCTTTCCCGATGGCGCTGGAACTGGCCAGTCGCGCCAGACCCGGCGGTGCGGCGCGCAGAACCTGGGCGCAGAGACCTTGTTCCAGCGCCGCTCCGGCAGTGACGATGCCGTGACGGGCCAATAGGTTTTTAAGGCGGGACAGAGCGCGTGCGATGCGTTTTTGCGCGGCGGGCGGAGAAATATGCAGAGCCAGGGCGACATCGTCCACGCTTTTGTCCTGCAAATATCGAAGGACTATGGCGCCGCGGTCCCGCTGGCCAAGCCGTGAAAGAAATTCGTCAAGGACGCCTTCGATGCGCGCGGCAGCCGGGTCTGCGCCGGGCTGTTCTTGTTCGGTCTTCATGGTCGCGGCCTCTTGTTCGTGGCGGCGCCGGCAACGCTCAAAGCGAATGGCATTGCACGAGGTTTGCCGGGCGGTCTTCAGCAGCCACGCCCCAAGCATGGCCGGATTGCGAATGGCCGCCGCCTTGCGGGCCAGGATTATGAAGACAGCCTGGGTGATGTCTTCGGCCATGTGAGCGTCGCGCACCTGGCGGCGGGCGGCGGAATAGACCAGATTGATGTGGCGCTCCACCAGCTCCGTGAAAGCCGGCTCGGAGCCGGTTGCCAGATAATCGTGGAGAAGCTGGGCGTCGCTCATAAGGTTGCGTTCCGCATTGAATGTACCTTGCCGAAAGGGAAAACGGACAGGAATTTGGTCAAAAAGCGAATTCTTTCCAACCGCAACGCCGGAAGTTGGAAAAGTTGTGAGGAGCCGGGCGTGACCGCCACGCGCACTTCTGGCAGAATATTCCAATGCGCGGCGTTCGACTCCACGGCCCGGCCGACCTGCGGCTGGAAGACCTCCTCAGCCCCGCGGCCCCCGCGCCCGGGCAAGCCCTGATCCGCGTGAAAGCCGTGGGAATTTGCGGCAGCGATCTCCATACCTACCAGGATGGCCGGATCGGTACGACGGTCCTCCAAAGCCCGCTGGTGCTGGGGCACGAATTCGCGGGCGTCGTCGAGGCCGTCGGCGAAAATGCCGTCGATGGCAATGGCCAGCCGCTCGCTGCCGGCCAGGCCGTCGCGGTCGATCCGGCTCAGCCCTGTCACCGGTGCGAGCTTTGCCGCATGGGACATCCAAACCTCTGCCAGGACCTCCACTTTGCCGGACACTGGCCCGATGACGGCGCTCTGTGCGAGCGGATGATCGTTCCCGCTTCCACTTGTTTCGTCTTGCCGCACAAAACGGATTTTGGGGTTGGCGCACTGCTGGAAACCTTCGGCGTGGCGCTGCACGCGATCGACCTGGCGAAAATCCGCGTCGGCAACAGCGTGGCCATCCTGGGCGCGGGGCCGATCGGGCTGTGCATCCTCCAGGCCGCCCGGCTCGCCGGAGCATCTCCCATTTACATCACCGACAAATTCCCTTGGCGCCTGCAACTGGCCGAGAAATTCGGCGCGATTCCCGTCAACTGCGATCAGGCCGATCCCGCCGCGGCGGTGATTTCCGCGACCGGCGGACGCGGCGTGGACATCGCCATCGAAGCCGCCTGGGCCGACCAATCCATCCAGCAAGCTGCCGACATGGCCCGCAACGGCGGCCGCCTGCTTCTGGTGGGAATCCCCGGCGACGATCGCCTGATGCTTCGTCATTCCGTCGCCCGCCGCAAGGGCCTGAGCATCTACCTGGTCCGCCGGATGAAGCACGTCTATCCGCGAGCCATCGATCTGCATCGCCGCGGCCAGATCGACCTGGCCAGCCTGATCAGTCACCGATTCCCGCTGGAAAAAACGGCCGAGGCATTTGCGCTCAATGCGCGATATGCTCCGAAAGTCGTGAAGATCATCATCGATATCTGATGCGGCTCGGACCGAAAAAGGCCGACTGCGCAAACCCTCGTCAATCCAAATCTTTCCCAGAAGGGCTCGAACCTTCAACCTTCTACGCCCGCGCTCGTCGCCGGAATATCAGCCACTTGCCAGGGAGCGGCGCCAGCGAGCGACGACTCCGCCTAGACTGCCGGTCAGGCTGCCTGCGACGAATCCCGCCAGCAAGTGTGTGAATCCAGCATCAAGTGAGTTGGCAATGGAAAATGCCCGGACGTCGCTCCATCCGCTACGTTTAAACTCCTCCCACGTTGCCACATAGGCCAGGGGTGGAACCGCCGAAAACATCTGAGCGAATCCGAAAGAAACCGCCGCTAAAACACTTAACGTGGCGCACCAACATCCGGCTATCGTTCCAGTCGTCAGGCGTTTTGAGGAATAAGTCCCTTGGTATCCGGCTATACCCCATATTGAAAAGGTTGTCAGCATGAACGCGAGGGTCAGTGCGGCGTTCTCGCCAACCCTGGAACCGAATTCCTCAAGAGCCATGTGCGCAACGAGCAGGACACCGCCGACGATGCCCCAGGCGGTTGCCGGCATCAAAGCCGCTCCATGCCGGTCGGCGGCAGGAGAGGAAGCCCAGAGAATGAAAGCGCCCGCCGCAATCAGCGCGATAGCGGGTTCAGCAATGAAAACTCCGGCTTGCGGCATTTCTAAGAGTGGGCGGTAAGAAAATACACGAACTACGATCAGTGTCAGATTAGCAATGATGACGCTCAAGACAGCAACACGCGTGATTTGGAAGGGAGCAGTGGACACGAAACGCAATTGTAACTGCGAGTATGAACTGAGACGCGGCTAATTAAAAACCAGCCGCGTCTTTGTTCATGCCTCGATCATGCCTTGACTGCATCAAGGCCGGTTAACCGCGCCGCTTGCAAGGCGCGGCCGATTTCGACGCCGCAGCAGCAGCCATGCCGGGAAAATCGCCGCCAGGCCAGCGGGCTCCGGAACGGGCTCCACGCCGTCCACCGCCTCCACATCGAGCCCGATGCCTGTTCCATATTCCGGCTGGTTAAATGTTGGATCGTCCAAGATATCATCCGCCAGTGCCAGCCGCATGGAATCATCCGGCGACACGCTGAATGAGATCGGAATGTCCGACGGCATGGTCGGATTAGTGGCGAAGAGCTGCGACAAGAAGGAGTCGCTCAGCGGAATATCGAGCATCGCGCCCCCAGTCGATGGAATGCTGAAACTATAACTCCCCAAGGAAATTCCATCGATGGAAATTCCTATCGGCCCAGTTACGCTTCCCTCAGAAACGGAAAGGAAGAAGTCCGGCTGGTCCGCGCGGAAAAGCCCCGGCGTATTTTGGGTGACGCCCTCCTGAAGGTCCGACCAGAACCCGGGATCCATCCCGATGTCCAGCGAAAACGGAATGCCCGGCGCCGGCGGCGCGATTTCCTCCCCCTGCTTGGGCGTGGCCGGAATCGGCGCCGGTTTCGGCGTCACGTTCTTCTCCGTCACGTAGCCGTGCCCGTCAAGTAGGATGTTGGTCGCGACATTCCCTTTGTTGGCATTGATTGCCGTCTGGAGGTTGGTGAGCCCCGTTGTAAAGCTGTTGTAGCTGCCGTCTCCGTTGACCGTTATTTTGCCGTACGTCTGCGCATCGCGATTGTAGCGATAATAGCTCAAGGTATTAACCAGCGGATTGAGCGCCAGGTATGGTTGATCCGGAATACCGGAATTCAGGCCATCGTTATTTCCAACGAATTCCATTGCCAGGCTGCTGGCGCCGGCATTGATTTTCGCCGCGGCCGTGCCGCCGTTTCCGCTGACCAGTTGCGGTGTGCCTTTGACCCCCGCCGCCGCCATGTTATTCACGATCAAATCGTTAATCTGCTGTACGGTTGACGCTCCGGTGCGAAGCTGCTTGGTGAAAAACGCGGTGTAGCTTTTGTAAAAGCTGTCCGCCACCACGTCGTCGTCGCTGTCGTGCTTAGGCAAAAGGCCGGGCGGGTTCTGGTCGGTGTTGCGCCATCCGTCCGGTGTGGTTTGATCGACCTTCGTCGCCGTGCTGACAACGTACGGGACGGTCTTCAATCCGCCGGCAGCATTGGCTAATCCGCCGGAGTGGCATGTGCCCGCAAACACGTTCAATTGCTTGGCGTTTGACAAGTATTGATTGAACAGGGCGACCATTTTTGTCCACGATATGCGCGTCGTGTCGCCGGGATTGTTCTTCTCGAATGCATATCCGCTGTCCTCGATGACGGTATCCGCGCGCACCCCTGGGCAAATTCCCATCAACCCAACCGCGAAACAGGAAAAAGCAACCAGCCCGAAACGCTTGGAAATGAACCTTCCCATGATCCCTCCCGGCAAAATGCACTGGTCTCAACAACCGCCGGCCAAAACAGGTAAGCGAGCGGTATTACAACGCTTCGGGCCGCCAAAATAATCAGCCAATCGACGTTTGTCTACTCAAATATCGCAAGAGGTCGCAAATAGAGGCGCGCATGTCGCAAAAGGGGATATTCGCCAGCGAGCTAGACTTGAGGTGGGATGAACTGATTACAACCGTCTGGGATCCGTTTACTCAGCGGAGTGGAATATTCTGTGCTACCAAGGCGTCGTGGATCGCGACTGCGAGGTCGCTGCGGATTTGAACCCACTCTTCGGCGTTGTTTGTCCAGGCGTGCAGTTCGTAATTGAACGCATCGGCGGAGAAGTCGATCAGGAAAGCCTGCGGGGGCGGGTTGTCGGTGATTCGTTTATGGGCGGCGGCAGTTTTCTTCAGGAGTTCGATGACCTCCATCGGCTTGGCCGAGGGCCCTACCGCGACCTTGATCTCGATTCCGCGCTGGCGGTTGGAGAGGGTCCAGTTGGTCACCTGGTTGGAGATGAGATTACCGTTGGGGATGATGATTTCGGCGCTGTCCGGAGTGCGGATGATGCTGGCGCGGATGCCGATGTGTTTGACGACGCCGGTGGTGTCGCTCATTTGAATGAGATCACCGACTTTGACCGGACGCTCGAAGAGGAGGATCAGGCCGGAGACGAAGTTGTTGACGATGTTCTGCATTCCGAAACCAAGACCCACGCCGAAGGCGCCAACGAGGATGGTGAATTTCGTCATGTCGTAACCCAGCGCCGAGACGGCAACGAAGAAGCCGAGTAGCAGGATCACGTAGTTCAGCATCTTGGAAATGGCGTAGGGAATTCCGGACGGCAGTGCGAAGCGTTCGTAAACATCTTCTTCGAGAACGAAGCGGATGAATCGCGAGATCTGGAACGACAGCCAGATGGTGAAGGCGAAGATCAGCACGTTGCCGAGGGAGACGCTAATCTGGCCGTAGCTGAGGTTGGCCGTGAGAATGCGATGCGCCAGGTCCCATGCGGCCGGCGCGATGGAGAGAATGGAGAGCACACCCCAGAGCCACGCCGCCGAGGCGATCCAGATAAGGATCATGTTCAGCCGGTGAAGGATGAGGTGGTGATGCTCGCGAACCAACTGGAGCCTGGCGAGGAAGCGGCTGTGCAGAGCGATGGTCAGGAAACCGCTGATGATTCGAGCGCCGGCGTAGAAAACGACGGCGGAATAGGCGCTACCGAGGGCTGCGTCCCCGAGCAAATTGGCAAGGCTGAGATAGCCCAGCACGTCAGCGATCAAGGCCACTGAAAACACGACGAGTAAGAGATAAGCGACCCATCGGACGGCTTTTGCAACGGGCGGTTTTTGGGGATCGCGCCGGGGTGGGTGGAGGGTTGCAAGAATGAGCGCGACTCCGCCGGCCATTTCAATCACCAAGAGGGTTCTAACCAGTTCGGGGATTGCCGCCGCGATCAGGCGGATTTGATCGAGAAAGTAGAAGACGACGAGGGCATTGAGTGCGGCGAACCATCGGCGATCGATGAGGCGGCGGAGAATGATCACGGTGGGGATGAGTGCCGCAGCTTCGATGGCGGCCGAGAGGAGCCTGGGGGCGCGGGGAAAAATCCAGGCGCTGACCAGCAGCGAGAGCACCAGGGCAGTGGCGATTGGCGAGGCGAAGACGCGGGTGGACTCGGCGAGCTGGGGCGTTTCCTGGCACCATTTCTGGATCCGGCGATGAATCCAAAGGAGGACAGATGCCAGCACGAGGAGCAAGACCACCAGCCCTGCCAGGAGTTCGCGGCGCTGGCTGAGGTAGTCGCGCACTTCGTTGATCTGCCGGCTAAGTGAATCCTGACCCTGGAGGGAAAATCTTCCGCCCGCATTGGAGCGGAAGAGGTTCCAAAGTGGCGGACTGTCGTGAACGAGCAGCCGGTTGAAAGCCTCGTCACGGGCTTGCTGGACGGAATCGAGAACGTCCAGCACGCGGGCGTTCTGGGTGTCGATGGCCTGTTCGATGGCGAACAATCTGATCCTGGCGTTGCGAAGATCGGTGCTGGTTTGAACGATCTGCGCTCGAGTCTTTGCGACCGATGCCTCGGCCGCTGAGAGCAGGTCGGTGTGTTTCGCATGTATGAGCCAGTAATCAACGACCTGTTGCTCCTGATCCCAGGCAGCGGCCAGACGGGAGATTTGGTCGGTTGCCTGCTTGAGACGATCGCCCCGCTCCTGCAGAACGCGCTTCCAGTCGGCGAGCGTATGCTCGATCTCCGTCCAATCGATCTCCTGCTGCTGCAGGAGTTGGAGAGACGGCTGAGATGCCAGGAGCGAAGCGCTTTCGGCCAGCCGGTTGTTGATCTCACTACTGAGGACGGGCGTTTCCTGCTCGATGTCTGACAGCGGCCCGCCGTTGTTCAATTGCGCGTTGATGCCG
>Ga0209415_10007551_pt1 | contig 18974 bp, 14 predicted proteins | sample PeaSoiSIISIP2007_FD_187696 | JGI IMG/M metagenome (GOLD analysis project Ga0209415, IMG submission 187696) | Peat soil microbial communities from Weissenstadt, Germany - SII-SIP-2007 (SPAdes) (version 2) | ecosystem: Environmental > Terrestrial > Soil > Wetlands > Peat | place: Germany...
TTCACGTTCAGGATCACGTGCGCAATCGGGTCCTTCAGGTCGTCGGAATCGCGATGCGTGATCACGATCGGCTCGCTTTTGTTGGCCTTTGCGGCGTCGATCGTCGCACCAAAGTTCACGAAGATCTCCGCTCCTCCGGGCACACTGATGCGATTGACCTCAAACATGCCGAACGCGGCCTCGTAGAACTTCGCCAATGCAGCAGTGTCTTGCGCGCCGACTCGCACCGAGTTCAGCGTCACCTGCGCGCGCACTGCCGGCGCGACCAAAATCATCGCCGACAAAAGACCCGCAACCGCGAACAGCTTGGTCATCGCATCCTCCCGCGCGCCGCTTCTACGCTCAGGCGCTGATGTTACTCCCGGTGGAAGGAGCCCGTCAACGTGGCAGAGGATCGGTGGCGATTCCAGCAACGCACCGTAGCTGAAAGCGGTGTATGATGCCCGCAATTCCCCGGACCTGAAGGGCAATCCACACAAGGAGATCACATGAAGAGAATACCGATCCTGCTCGCCCTCGCGACGCTATTCGTTGGCGTATTGGTGTGCTACGCCGCCGGTGACGCGATCATGGGCACCTGGAAGCTGAACGAGGCAAAGTCCAAGATCAGCCCCGGAACCGCGAAAAATATCACCGGCGTCTACGCGGCCGTAGGCGACAGCGTGAAAGTCACCGTGGACGGTGTCGACGCCAACGGCAAGCCCACGCACAGCGAGTGGACGGGAAAGTTCGACGGCAAAGATTACCCCATCACGGGTGATCCGGCAGCCGATTCGCGAGCGTATACGCGGGTCGACGACCACACCCTGACGTTTACCAATAAGAAGGGCGGCAAAGCTTCGCTGACCGGTCGCATCGTCATCTCGGCCGACGGTAAGAGTCGCACCGTCACCACGACCTCAACCGACGCCAAAGGTAACAAAACCACCAGCACCCTGGTTTACGACAAGCAGTAGCCAACAGACCTGCTAAGTCACGACGGGCCGCGGATTCCCGCGGCCCTTTTTCTTTGAGGTGGCATGGATCCTGGCGGCACGTCGTCCGCGCGCAGCGTTTCGGCCACACGCGAATGCGAGCTGGACTTACAATACAGTCAGGAGGAGTGATCCATGAAAAAGGCCCTAGCGACGAAGCACGTCAGCACCGGAAGCGCGACAGCTCTGGCGGTTGCCGTCGCCGTCGGCGCGGTGGCGGTCGGCGCGCTCGCGATCGGAGCGTTGGCCATCGGCCGGATGGCGATCGGAAGAATGTTTGTCGGACGCGCGAAATTGAAGTCACTGGAGATCGGCGAACTGACGGTGACGCGTCTTCGCGTCTCGGAGCTTGAGGTCAGCGACTCGCTCAGCGTGCCGCCAAAAGCCCTCGCCGGGGAGTGAGGATTTGGATAGAAGTGATCGGTCGGGCTCGCCAGCGGCTCAGCGCGGCGCGCCGTGCCGTGCTGCAATCCCCTTCTTCGGCGGTGTCGCGCAGCCTAAGTACGATTCATTCTTTCAGACTGATCGTCGAACCTAGCCTTCGGGGACCGCAGCCGCGGCGAGCGAGCTTGTCGATGCCGTGCGAGGCGATAGAGTGACCTGGAAATCCGAAATGGCTTCATCCAGAATATTCGAATAAATCACAAACATTCCCACCACTGCATCGAGGACCATTTGCACCACCAAGTTTATCAGCGCGGAAGCCACGGGGCCCGGTAGGAGGGCTGAGATAAATCCCATCGTCCATCCCAATGGGAACATCACCGCAACCGCGGCGATGATTCTGTAAATCACGGCTCGCCAACTGAAGGCCCACCAGACTCGCGCCGTGCGTTGGAGCGTTCGGGGGAGCGGCGTAGCTCCTTCTCCGCCCCGGTTTGAAAGCAACACGATCCGAAAGCGCCGGAAGTTCTTGCGCAAGATATACGCGATCATGAAGAACGCGGCGAGGTAGTAAAGCAGATAAGCACCGTACGTTGAGATGAACACGGTCGCCGGGCCGTGCGAAAAGCGCCGCAACATTAAGTAATCTACCCCGGCGGCGACAGCCATCGAACTGAGGACGGTTCGCCAATAGAAGGCCCACCAGATCCGCAGCCCGTGTCCCAAATTCGGTTGGATGTAATCGCCGCGCTCAGCGACGGAACTCGCCGGGCGGGGCACGTCGAACATGGAAGGCGGGCCGGGCATCGCGATGCGGGGGATTGTGCCGAACAGTACCGCCGAAGTCAACTTATGGATTGGGTCAACTGCGGTTCAATTCATGTTGGTTTCGTTGCCCGCGCGAGCTCGGGAAATGACGCCCTTCTGCAATCCTCTTTTCCAAGGGTTCCGCGGAGAGTAAACTCTTGCCGTCATGAAAACACGAAGCGAGCGAAATCGAGTTGTGCGTTTCATCGCGTGCGCGGGATTGTGCTGCGTTGCCGGGATTTCCGAAGCGCAAAGCGTTACATTGCCGCATCAGCCGGATGCATCGCCCGCGGCGCCGCAATCCCGAAGCATCGGGATCGCGCAAGCGCCGGCGCCGCAGCTACCGCAGCTCGCCGATGGCGTGGTGTACGCCGTTTCGCCGAGCGACGCCGATCCGCAAATCAAGCGATTCACGGCAAACAACCTTGTGCTCTTCAAGAATGGCGTGGCGAAGAACGCGAATCTGCTCGTCTTTTTCCCGTACACGGGAGGCAAGCCTGAGAGCGGCTGGCCGTTCCTCGAGGCGGGCGCGAAGGCCGGGTACCGCGTGATCGGCCTGGAATACGACAACACGGCTTCGGTCCCAACAACGTGCGGCAAAAACCTTGATCCCGCGTGCTCGGACCGCTTCCGGCAGAAGCGCGTGTTCGGCGACGATGTCACAAAGGATATCGACGACCTGCCGGCCGAGTCGATCGTCAACCGGCTGACGAAGCTTTTGCAATATCTCGACGCGCATCACCACGACGAAGGCTGGGGCCGCTATCTGCGAGGTGGCAAGCCCGATTGGCCGCGCATCGCGGTCGCGGGACACTCGCAGGGCGCGGGGATGGCCGCGTACATCGCGAAGAAGGAAAAGGTCGCGCGCGTGATCGTGCTTTCGGGTGCGTGGGATCGCGTGGAGGCGACCAAGGAATTCGCGCCGTGGGTCACGTCGCCAAGCAAAACGCCGCTCGATCGCTGGTACGCGGCCTATCACGCGAAAGAATCGCGCGCCGACGCGATGAAGCCGGCGTACGTGGCGCTGAAAATTCCGCCGGGGCACGTCCGCGTGTTGACGCTCGAGCCGAATCCGGCGTACCCCGTAAGACCGGGCGGCGACGCGTATCACCTGAGCATGGCCGCGCCGGGCGTTACGCCGCTTGACGCGCAGGGCAATCCGGCGTATGCGCCCGATTGGGCGTTCTTCCTCGGCGCAGCGAAGTAGGACGAGATTCCCCACGCAGAAGCGAATGGCATAGCGTAGCCAAGGTCGTGCGCCGGGCAGGATATATCGTGCCCCTACGAAGAAAAACACCAATTCCCCACCCTTCGCGCAGTCACTCTGAGCGGGGTGCGCCCCTGCGAAGAAAAAGCGTAGCGCAACTGATCCCCCAGGCTCGCTGATCTCCCGAGCGCCTCTTACCGAGGCCTCGGGAGCCCTGTCATTACGTCGACCTGGGCGCCCCATCTGCAGCGCTCGCACAACCTTTTGGAGTCCGCCGGGTTTAACCGATTGGATATGGGCGCGCCTGTTTTTTTCGAGGCGCGGCCAATTCCGCTTCATACTAAATCATAGCTGGCTGGGCCTCGATTAGCCGCCGAATGCCCGCCCGAGCGGAGCGAGGCGAAGGGGGATTTCACGCATGCGCACGCACCTGAGAGCACGTCATCTTCTGCTTCTGGCATTACTTTTCGCGATACCCGCGGTATCGTTCGCGCAAGTTTCCGTGGGCGTGGCGATTCACATCGGTCCGCCGGCGATCCCGGTGTACACGCAACCGCCCTGCCCCGAGGAAGGCCTTCTTTGGACGCCCGGCTACTGGGCCTACGGTCCCGCAGGCTACTACTGGGTGCCGGGAGTGTGGGTGGCCCCGCCGCAGGCAGGCGTGCTGTGGACGCCCGGCTATTGGGGTTTTGTAGGGGGCGCTTATGGCTGGCATGCGGGCTACTGGGGACCCCACGTCGGCTTCTATGGCGGCATTAACTACGGCTTCGGTTACGGCGGCGTCGGCTTCTACGGCGGACGCTGGGAAGGCGAACACTTCCGCTACAACACGGCGGTGGTGGTCGTGAACCGGACGGTCGTGCACAACGTGTATGAGGACCGAACGGTGATCCGCAACACGACGGTCGTGAATCGCGCCAGCTTCAACGGCGAAGGCGGCGTCCGCGCCCGGCCCACGAATGACGAACGCGTCGCGATGCACGAGCAGCATTTCCAACCGACTTCAACTCAGTACTCGCACCAACGCTCGGCCAGCCAGGATCATGGACAATGGGCGTCGGAAAATCATGGCAATCCGCACAACATGGCTATGGGTTCGGTGAATGAGCGCCAGAATCGCCAGCAGCAGCGCATCGCCAATGGAGTTCGTTCCGGGCAGATGACGCCGCACGAAACCGCGCACGTGGAGCATCAGGAAGCGGGGATCCATCACGAGGTTCACAACGATCGCGCTGCCAACGGCGGCACGCTGACGCCGCAGGAACATCATCAGGTCGAGCACCAGCAGAACCACGTGAGCCACGAGATACACGACGACAAGCACAACGATCAGCATGACGAAAGAGACGGACACCACTAGAGCGAAGGTCGATTCGTTTCGTTGCGCGGAAGTCGGATTGGAAATAAGGGGCGACCAGCATGGCGGTCGCCCCTTTTTGTTTTCGCGCGGTCAACGCAGGATACGATGAGGCGAGCTTCTGGGCGCGCTTTACGGCGCGGCGTAGGTCCAGCCGGTCTCGATGACCTGCTGATTCGTCGTGCGCAACGCGTCGATTTGCTTCTGTAAGTCCGCCCGAGCCGCCGCCTGACTGGGTAAATCAGGACAGCTCCACAAGCCGTTGGACTTCCTCTGGTATTGCGTTTGGAGAAACGCGTCGTAGCGCCCTGAGATGATCCTCGCGTCCGTTTCCGCGGAGTCGAACGCGGCGCTGAAATAGGTGATCACCTGGCCCGGCTTCGAAACGCAGTAGTAATGGTGAGCCGCTCCGGAAGCCGTCGCAGCGTGCGGGGCAGGTGCTGCGGCGGCGGGTGGCGGTGGCGGCGCGGATGCGACGACCGCAGTATGGCTGGTCGCGTTATGACTTGTCGCAGTGTGGGTGACGCCGGCTGAGGCGGCTGGAGCGGGCGCCGCGGGTGCGGCTGCCGCTTCGCCGGGCGCTGGTGCTTCATAGGTCCAATCGGTTTCGACGATCTGCTTGTTCTGCAAAGTGTCGCGCTGGTCGCGGTACATATTCTGCGCGTTGAAAATCGTGTCCGTGGTTTTGCACGTGACCGCGCCGATGTATTTGTACTTCTGCGCGAGGAATTTCGTGAATGCGCTTGAATACGGCGCGCTCGAGGGAACGTCCGCCGTATCGAACGCGTCGCTGAAATAGATCGTCGGCTTGCGGACGTCCGAGAAGCAGTACGAAGCGCTTGGCCCACCGGGCTGAGTTGGCGCAGGCGCCGGAGTCGCGGCCGTCGGCGGCGGGGCCACTCCTCCCGGCCCGGGCGCCGCGGAATAGAGCGATTCGGCCGAAGCGGAGCTCGCGGCTTGTCCCGGCTTCCAGGTCACCTGGACCACTTCCCAGCCCTGCGTCTTCCAAACGTTTTCTTCGGCGGTGAGGACCTGCTCCTGCATCGCGGGATTCGTGCTGAGCGGCTGGCAGTATGTCGTTGAGGTTGCTTCGAGGTGATAGTTCGCCTTGATGTACGTGGCCCACGCGCCACTGATCGCGACGCGTTGATTTGCCTCCATCGGAATCAGCTGGCTGACGTACACGGTGACGTGTGAGGCACCGGGCGTGACGGACGTGGCAACGCAGTGATAGGACGCCATCTGCTGCGCCGAAGCGCGCGGCGCCGCGAGGATTGCGATCGCTAGAATTGCCGCCACCCCGAATCGTGCCTTCATGTGGATAAACCTCCGCGCGTGAGCTTCGTGGTGAAGCGCGGATGGTATCGCCGAAGGTGTGGATGGTCAACCGGTGACGAGATTTGAATGTAGCGCCGTGCTTCAGCACGGCACCGGTATCCGTTGCGTGCCGCGCTGAAGACCTCGACGGACTGTACCCCTACGAAGACCCACAACGCGCGCTGTCATCCCGAGTGAGGCCATCGGCCGGCATTGCGCCGAAGGCCGACGAGGGATCTGCTTCTGGAATTGGTGGCGAGAAGCAAAAGCAGATCCCTCACCGACATCCGCAAACAGCGCGGCTGGGTTCGGGATGACAACGGTGACTTCGTAGCGCCGGCGTCCTCGCCGGCGATTTTCCGCCACGCGTGCGGAAACCGACACCGCCGGCAAGATGCCGGCGCTACGTAAATCAGTACCCGGTCGGGATGGCGAGGTTGTCGATGAAGGCGCCGCTGCGGGGCGACTCGTTCCACACCTGAAATCCGGTCACGAAGTAGAAGATGTACGCCGAAGCGAGGCCTCCGCTCGCGCCGTAAATCGGGAACACCGTTTGCCCGCCGACATCGTAGAAGTCGATGTCCTGCATCACGGCGCGTCCCCAGTGCGAGAGATCGAGGAAATCCACGCGCGATTGATTCGCGTTGATGCTCGACTTGATGGGCACGCCCGCCATCGACTTCTCGCCGGTGAAGAGCAGATCGAGATCGCTCGCGCGCCCGCCCGCTCCCTCTTTGATGATTTGAGAAATTGTGACACCGAGCTGTTCCCACTGGTGCTCCTGCTCGAGCGAGGTGTAAGCGATCAGCTTGCTCACTTGGTTGGTGCCGAGAGCCTTGCGCACTTTATTGATCGCGAGGCGGACGGCGCCGGGAGTGAGCGCGGAGTTGTTGCCGTTGACGCGCGGCGTGGCGAGCTCGACCGGATACGTCGCGCGGTTGAGGTTGAGCCACGTGCCGGTGGTCGCGTTCGACTGGTGATAGAGGATGCCGAAGAGCGAGACGGGCGAAGAGCCGGTGAGGCCGTCGTGGACGATCACGTCGGTGGCCGTGGTGCCGCTGGGAAGCGCGTCCACCTGAATGAGCGAGTTGAAGGGATCGACGAGCAGGACGTTGGCCGAGCCGCGATTCGTGGTGAGCGTCGAGTCGTACACCTGCACGGTCTCGTTGTAGTAGAAGAGCTGCGCGCCGGGCGGCTTCGCCATCGTGAACTGCGCGGCGACGCCGGAAGGCAGCCCGCTCGTGGTGACGGTGCTGATCGTGCCGAGAACGCCGTTGCCGTTGGTCTGCATCAGCTTGTCGAGGAACGAACGGAACTGCACCATCGCGTTTTTCACTTCGCGCTTGGCGGCGTTCTCGACGGCTTTTTCGGGAGCGTTGCTCGCGTACTCGACGAGCTTGGTGATTTCGACGGCGTGGCGGAAAAATACGGGCGTCACCTGCGCGACGTCGTAGATGGTGCCCGAGCCGCGGCCCAGGTCGCCGCCGTCCATATTGGCGAGGCCGGCCTTGCCTCCCGGACGGATTTGCAGCGGAAGCCGCATGTTGCGCGCGCTGACGCGTTCCACGTCGCCGCGCTGCTGGATCATGGTCAGCAGGATGTCGTCCCGTTCGTAGAGCAGCGGAAGTTTGTCGCGGACCTTTTCGAGTTGCAGCGCGACCGATTGCGAGTTCTGCATTTGTGCCATGTTGTTGGATTCCCCTTTGGCGTGACGCTGCCCTCAACCGGGCGCAGCATCGAATTTGTTGTCGTGCTGGGATGTCCTTCACGGACGTTGGCAAGGAATCAGTGGGGTCGCAAAGGCAAGGCGGCGCCCGCAATGTGGGACAGCGCTGCGGCACTGGCCGCAACCTGCACCCACGAACAGTTGTGGCGCCGCGCGTCGAGCGAGATGATGCCGGCGCTGGACAAAGTCTGGGCCAGCGCGCGCTCCGCGTTCCCGCCTTCGCAGACACGCCAACAATCTCTAACTGGGGGTCTGCAAAATGAGAATTCGACAATTCGCAGCGGTATGGGTGTGTCTGACCGCAATCGCACTGGCGGAGCAGCCCGCGCGCGCACAGAATTGCACTGGGAGCCAGGATGCCGCGGTGCAGTGCTTCGTTGGGAATGCCGTAAGAACCAACCTAACTTCGCTGCGGTATGGCATGACCATGTCGCAGTTCAAGTCCTACGGTGTGGCCATCTCAAAGGTGCTGCAAGCGCAGCAGGCGTACCTGGTCCTCGCCGGCATGTCCAGCGCCATCGCGGACGCGATGCCTCCCACTAACGCGGATGGCACCGCGAACATCGCGGCGCAGCAGGCCGCGGTGTACGCCATCGTTCACGCGGAAATCCTCAACGACCTGCTCACCATCCCGGCGGAGGTGAACGAGCAGCAGCTGAAATGGCTGTCGCTCGACATGGTTTCGTCGATGAACGAAACCAACGGCATCATGCTGTCGCCGGGATTCTTTATTCGTATTACGGATTCCTACATCACCACGGCCACGTCGAACGGCGTGGTGAACTGGACGCTGGTGAATGCCAACGTGATGGCGATGGTGAACAATCTCGCGGGTGCGGGTCTGCTGAAGCTGCCACCGTCGATGACGCTGTCGCAAGCGCAAGGGTTCGCCGGGGATCTCGCGCAGGCGATCTACAATTACAAGCTCGCCACCGGCCGCAAGAATCTGTGAGGCGTGATTCGTGACTTGTGGCCAGTGGCAAGTGGCGGGATGTCCGTTACGGATGAGTGAAGGGAAATCGAGACCTCTTATGTAGCGACGGCCTTCGGTGACGCGGCAACTTGTTTCGTCGCGCCCCTGGTGTTAACGTAGGCGCTAAGTCATGCGGCGAACACTCACCACGATCGCCCTGTCTGCGCTCGCTACGATCACGCTAGCCGTGGTGCGCGTGAACGCGCAATCGCTGCCAACAAAGAAGCAGGCCGCCGACCTTCTCGCAAAGGCTGCCTCGCAAGCGCGGATCACCGAGCCAGGCAGTCCGCCGTTTCATTTTGTGTCGAAGGTGCATTACTCAGTCGGGGCGAGCGTGATGGACGGCACGTACGAGGTTTTGTGGGAGGCTCCAGACCGCATGCGAGAAGAGTTCCGGCTGGGTTCACTGAGCGCGTCGAGCCTCTGGGTGGGGGACACGCGCTATGTCCTGCGAAATACGCCCTATCTGCCATATCAGCTGTGGAGAGTGCGGGAACTCGTGTTCTCTGGTCTCTCCGGCGGGGAAGAGGAGCATCCCAAGGTAACGAAAGTTTACGCGGGTACGAGCGACTCTTCTGCCCGGACTTGCATCGAGATCGACGGTCCGTCAGGCCGTCCGACGGCTTGCCTGGACGCCGCGAGCGGAGAAATGCGGTCCTACGAATCGAGCGAGCGTTTCGGAGATGTGCAGATGCACGTGCTGAGTGACGACTTTGCGAAGGTGGGCCCGGCTCGCTATCCGACGCATTTTCGCTCGACGATTGCCGAGGAGAGCCTTGAAGTACATGCGGAGAAAATGGAGATCGTCAGCCGCTTCACGGACGATGTCTTCACGCCCCCGTCTAGGGCAACTGCGTACGGCTGGTGCGCACAACCGGATATCGAGAGAAAGCCTGGAACGTCTGACTATGTGGGCAATGCTTTTTACCGGCCACCTACACCGAATTCCAGTCTCCTCGCGCTGTACTACCGGGTATCGGCCGACGGGCAAATCGTCGACCTTCGAGAACTCCTTCCCGATGGGACCGCCAAGTCCGCTGCACTGAATTCCTTCGGGAGCGTGCGCCTTGCTCCTCGACTGTGCTGGGGCAAAGCCATCGAATACGAAGGCGTCCAGTGGCAATGGATGTTCGCTAACAGGTGACGCCGACCTCGGTGCGCCGGTTCACTTTCATTCGTTACAAATTCAAGATGTCGGAGTCGGACATGCGGGCATAGTCGACGTCGCGCGGGCCCATCGAGCGCGAGCCATCGTTCCCTCCACCGCTCGAGCCGGCGATATCGACGCGGCGCTCGGCGGCGCGCTGGCGTGCGCGGCGGTCGTGATTCGCGGCGACAACGGTGGATGTCCATTCGTTGAGGACGCGCTTGGCGACGCCGGGCAGCGCCTGTCGCGCGCGTCCGGTGATCAGCGAAACGATCGCGCGTTCGTGCTCGGCATCGAGCGAGCCGGACCTGAACGCGTCGCGCATCTGCTGGGAAAGCTGGCGATTCGAACGGAGCGTCGTGTCGAGTTCGCGGTAGATTTCGCCGACCATGCGGTTGCGCGCGCTTTTCGAGACGCCATCGGGCAACAGGCGTTCGACCTGCGATTCGATCACGTCGAGGACGCCTTCGACCGCCGCCGCGTTCGTCGCATGGAAGAATTCGGCTTGAGCTTGGCTGGGAGCGGTGCCGTCCGATCTCCCAGGCTCGGCTAACCGTCGACCCGGGAGCCCTTCCTGCACGTTGTCATCCCGAGTGAGGCCGTCTTGTGGCCGACGAGGGATCTGGTTTTGCACTTCCGAACCAACAGCAGATTCCTCCGCCCCGGACTGTGCAGGGGCGTTCGGAATGACAGGCCGAGTGCGAGGCGCTGACGATGAGCTGGGGTTCCCTGCTCGGTTTTCTCTGTGGCTCAGTGCCTCGGTGGCCAAGCCATTCATTGCCTGCGCGAGGGAGGCGAAGGCGGCCGGGTCGAGCGCGGCGACGGCGCGAGCGAGTTCGGCGTGATCTTCCGGGCGGCGCGAGAAGAAAAGCGCGTCCATGCGATCGAGGTCGGAGAGGAGGGCGGTCGCGGCGCGGGCTTCTTCGGGAGTGGAGAACGTCTCGCGATAGGATTGCGCGTCCTGCCAGGCACGGCGGAGTTCAGGATTGGCGTCGAGTGCGGCGCGGAGATTTTCGGGTAGCGCGGCTGAATCGTCGTCCTCCGGATTCGTAGGGGCGGGTTTGAAACCCGCCCCTACGGTGTCGCGATTGGTTTCGGCGGTGTTGTCCGCTTCGGGCGCGGTTGCCGTATGGGCAGAATCAAGGCCGAGGATTTCGTCGTCGGTGGGGCGATGGGATTCGCTGTAGGGCGAAGGCTGACCCGGACGCGCGGGGGCGGTCCCGAATCCTCGGGAGCGTGTTTGCGCGGGAGCTGCGGGAGCTTCGTGCGTGGCTGCGGGTGCGGTGGGCATGCTGAAAACCTCCATCAAAGGGCGTGAACGAGCGGGCGGGAGCGACTCGCGATAAGGCGTGACGGTAAGACGGTTCTACGGAAGGACGCTAACGCATAGTACCTACGGGACTTAGCATCGCGCCAAACGCGCCCACCATTCGAGAAATTGTAACCTTCGTACTATTCCGCGCGCAGCGGGCTACCGATAAATTCAGTCCAGCAGGGGAAGACATCTGGCCGTCCATGGGGGACACCAGCAACGCCCCGCAATAGATTCTGAGGTGCTGGACATGAATACGACGACAACCGTTGGATCCGTAGAAGAAAAAGTGAAGCCATCCGGGGCCGCCGCGCAGAGTGGGCAGAGCCCCATCGAGCGCCGCAGACGCCGGCGCGCCAAGATTTCCGCGCAGGTGCACGTCCGCGTGATAAACGGCGCGGAAAACTTTGACGAAGTTTGCATGAGCGTGGACGTCTCGCGCGACGGCCTGCTCTTTCACTCCAAGCGCCCGGGCTACTGGAAAGGCCAGCAGGTCGAGGTGATCTTTCCGTACTCGACCGAAGCGGCCGCGCTGAACACGGCGCAACTGGCCGACATCGTTCGCGTGAGCGACGTGCCGGCCGGCAAGCACGCCATTGCCGTGCAGTTTCAGACCGCGAAGCACGAAGCCAAGATGGACCACAAGGGACCCGGGCACGCGTTCGATGCCGGCGCGGTCGGCGGAACGGCGGCGCAGGGGCCGCAATCGATGGTGCTTGCCGTCGAGTCCGATACGCGCACGGCGGAAATCATGCGCAACGTGCTTCAGCAGGACGGTTACACCGTCGTGATCGTGCCGACGGCGCAGGAGGCTTTGGAGATTCTGCGCACCACGATCCCGGCCGCGTTCATTGCCGAAGTCGAAGCCGGGGACATGTCCGGCCACGACCTCTGCCTGATCATCAAGCGCAACGACCGCTTGCAGACCGTGCCCGTGATTCTGCTGACGCGCGGAGCGCATCCCGCGGATTACTCGGCGAGCCATCAGCTCGGCGCGGTGGTCTGCATGGCCAAGCCGTTCCAGCCCGAGCGGCTGCTGCACGTGGTAAGGCTGGTCGCGCCGCCGCCTTCGATGAAGAGCGCGTACGGCGCGTCGCGCATGTCGAACGGCAATATCGAACGCTCGTTTTAATTCACCCTCTCAATAGCAAGGCAGGCCGCAGGGGCGTCCGCTGAGGACGCCCCTTTTCGCATTCTCTTCTATTTCCTCCGCGATCCCGATGTTTCGGGACTGCGCCCGCTCTGCGGTCTCTGCGTTTAATCTTTTCGATGGTACGATGTCGCAGATGAGCGACAAATTCGTAATCGGGCTCGTGCAAATGCGCAGCACGAAGGACGCCGACGAAAATCTCGCGCGTGCGAGCGAGAAAATCCGTGAGGCGGCCAAGCGTGGGGCGCAAATCGTCTGCATGGACGAGCTTTTTCGCGGCGAATATTTCTGTCGCAAGGAAGATGCCGCGCTGTTCGACCTGGCCGAAGCCGTGCCCGGCCCGACCACCGAAGCGCTGGCGAAAGTGGCGCGCGAAAGCAAAGTCGCGATTGTCGCTTCCCTCTTCGAACGCCGCGCCGCGGGGCTCTATCACAACACGTGCGCGGTGATCGACGCAGACGGCACGTTCCTCGGCAAATACCGCAAGATGCACATTCCGGACGATCCGCTCTACTACGAGAAATTCTATTTCACGCCCGGCGATCTCGGATTTCCCACGTTCGACACGCGCTACGGACGCATCGGCGTGCAAATCTGCTGGGATCAGTGGTACCCGGAAGGCTCGCGCGCGGTGGCGCTGGGCGGCGCGCAGGTGATTTTCTATCCCACGAGCATCGGCTGGCATCCGGCGGAGAAAAAGGAATTCGGCGCGGCGCAGCTCGACGCCTGGCGCACGATTCAGCGCGCGCACGCGATCGCGAACGGCGTGTACGTCGCGGTGGTGAATCGCGTCGGATTCGAGGGCGGTCCGATCTCCCAGGCTCCCCGCACCGGGGATCTGGTAGCCCTTCGTTCGGCGGGTGATGCGGGGCTCGAGTTCTGGGGCGGTTCGTTCGTTGCCGATCCGTTCGGGCAGATCGTGGCCGAGGCGCCGAACGACAAGGAAGAAATCCTGGTCGTCGAATGCGATCCCGCGAAAAGCGAGGACACGCGGCGGAACTGGCCGTTCCTGCGCGACCGCCGCGTCGACGCCTACGAGCCGATCCTCAGCCGCTGGCTTGGGAAGTAATGCCGCGCCGAAAAACCCGCACGCGAGTTTGCCTTTCGGCCGCAGGGGCGGGTTTCAAACCCGCCCCTACAACGTCCACACTGATAGAAACCTGCGAAGGGATTCCACGCAACCTTGCCGACTGAAACGAATTTCCGCATGCCCGCCGAATGGGAGACGCACGAAGCGACGTGGCTCGGCTGGCCGCACGAGCTCACCGACTGGCCGGGAAAGTTTTCGCCGATTCCGTGGGCGTTCGCCGAAATCGTGAGGCATCTCGCGCGCGTGGAGCGCGTATTTCTCCTCGTCGAAAGCGCTGCGGCGGAGGCGCGCGCGAAGGGCGTGCTCCGAAAAGCGGGCGCCGATATCGGCATGGTCACGTTCTTCCGCATCCCGACCGACCGCGGATGGATGCGCGATTCCGGTCCGATTGCGGTGGCGGATGAGACAGAGAAAAGCGCGCTGCTCAATTTCGTCTTCAACGGCTGGGCGAAATACGACGACTACAAGAAAGACGCGAAAGTGATCTCGCGGGCGAACGCGAAGCTGAAGCGCCGCGTCGTGCTGCCGGAGCACAAGGGACGGCGCGTGGTGCTCGAAGCCGGCGCGATCGACGTGAATGGCGTCGGCACGCTACTGACCACCGAAGAATGCCTGCTCGGCAAAACGCAGGAGCGGAATCCTGGATTCACGCGCGAGGATTACGCGGAAATCTTTGGAAAATACCTGGGAGTGACGAACGTCCTATGGCTGAATCGCGGCATCGCCGGCGACGATACGCACGGCCACGTCGATGACCTCGCGCGCTTCGTCGATCCGACGACCGTGGTGACCGTGGTGGAGCAGGATCCCACGGAGGAGAATTACGCGCCGCTTCAGGAAAACTTCGCGCTGCTGCGCGAGATGAAAGACCAGGACGGGCGGCCGCTGCGCGTCGAAACGCTGCCCATGCCCGCGCCCGTCTATTTCGCGGGACAGCGCCTGCCCGCGAGCTACGCCAATTTCTACATCGCGAACGGCATCGTCCTCGTGCCCACGTTCAACGATCCCGCCGACCGCATCGCGCTGAACACGCTCGCAAAACTCTTCCCTGCCCGCAAAATCGTGCCCATCTATTGCCGCGACCTCGTCCTTGGCCTCGGCACGATTCATTGCATGACGCAGCAGCTGCCCCGCATCGACTAGTGCCGTTCCAACTTTTCTGGTCAAGAGAGTTCGATTTGGCTGGCACGCCGAGAGGCCAGTTGGCTGACAACCAAGCTTGTCGAGGCAAGTTGGGACGGTACCAGCCACAGGGTCGTATTAAGGTGTGGGTAACCCTCGCAAAACATGGGTACATAAGGACTATTGCCGCCGACGGCCTTGGGCTGCAGCATATAGGGAGGGACGGCAGGCTGCGGCACGCCCGCGGGCCGATCCAACACGGGGGACAGAACACCGGTGGCACAGATTCCGGCGAACGGGGCGAAAGCGCATGCCTGATGCCGCACGAATTGCTCAAGCACAGGCCCTGGAAGTTCCGGTCATACTCCAGGGGGCGAAGACCGCCGACGAGACGGGCCGTCGCGAACTATTCACCGAGAACGCGACAACCACACTCGTATTCGACAACGGCGCCGTGCTGAATCTGCGGTTGAAGCTCGTGGTCGGACAGGTCGTTTTTCTTCACAACGAGCAGAACAAAAGAGAAATTCTGTGCAAGGTGCTGGAGGCGCCGGCGGAGGGCGAGACGGGCCACACGGAACTGGAATTTACGGCCGTCGCGCCCGGATTCTGGGAAGCCGTCGTCGAGCAGCCCGAGGCGAGCGCGCAGAATCCGCAACCCGCCGCGGAGATGATGCCGGCGCAAGAACCGGTGCCAGCGCCAGCTCCAGAACCTGCTCCAGAATCGTCTGAGAATCCGCTGGCGATGATGAGCTCGACCGCCTCCACGGTGACGATGTCGCCACCCCACGAAGAGATCGTTCCGGCATATGAGCCGGTTCCGGAAACTGCGCCTGCTGCGTCCGCGACCGCGCCGAGCGAAGAATGGAGGGCGCCAACCGGCGAAGAGATCGACGCTGCCCTTCGGACAATGGAGGCTGCGCCAACGTCGCTCCCTTCACCCGGGACGGCAGACGCGTTATCTCATCCGCAGGATGCCGCGGATCCGAACGACCCGAAGTTCCAGCAGCATCTCGCCGCCATGATGGCGAGGGATGCCAGACTCGCCAAGTACGCAGCCGCAAAAGAGAGTCAAGCCGGAAAGATTCATCGAGACGCCGCATCCAAGGATGCACCGGAAGGCGCGACACCTGCCGACGCCGCAAGCGAGCCAGAAGTCGTTCCGATACGAGTGCCCTTATCGGACAGGCTGACAACCGGAAAAAACGCAGTCGTCGTCGAAATCGTCGCGTGCGTCCTGATCGCAATAGCGCTCGTTTTCATATGGCGCGCGATACGTCCCGCATTTGTCCATGAAATCCCGCCGCCCCAAGCGGCCGTGGCTCCGGCAAAACCAAAGGCGTCGCCCGCTCTTCCTTCGCACTCGTCCGGACCAGCTTCTGCCGTTGGCGCCGTGGCTCCGGGAGCGGCGGGAGCATCATCGAAGGCGCCGCAGCGCGCTGTCGCGCAAAAGCCTGCTGCCCAGCTTGCGAAAGTTGCGGCCGCGGCACCAGCAGCCGTCGGCAGCGGATGGGGCAGCGCCGTTGCGAAGACCTCTCCCGCGCCGGCCGACGCCCAAATGCCAGCGCGCCGAGACACGCTCGCGTCCAGCGAAGCCGCCGCGCAGCCAAAGCATCGAAAACCGGATGAGCCGGATTCTCTCGATACCGTTCCCGCAAAGATTCTGTTGCGACCTCAGCCGGCGTTTCCGGACTGGGCGAAAAGCCTCGACATTGACGACGTGGTGACGCTCGACGCCGTGATCGACGAAAAAGGAAACGTGGCGGAATTAAAAGTATTGTCCGGTCCGCGCCAGCTTCAACATGCGGCGGAACAAGCGGTCGGGCTCTGGCAATTTGAACCGGCGCAATCGGCCGGAAAGCCGACCACCACCCACATGGTCCTCACCGTCGAGTTCCAACGCTAGTCCGGGACTCGACACGATTCATTGCATGACTCAGCACCTTCCACCCGCTTGATCACGTTCCCACTGCGAACGAGGTAAATGGGCGGCATCGCGCCAAGGTCATGTGCCGGGCATCCGCCGCGGCCGGCTGCGCCCCTACGAAGAACGCGGCGGGGCCGATTGCTGGGACTGCGCTTGGGCGGCCTGGCGCTGCTGCTTGAGCAGATACTCGCGATGGAACATGGCGTGGGCGCGCACATTTGCATACCCGGCGGGGGCTTCGATCTTCGCGACCTGGCCGGCGTCGGCAGAAAACCAGCGCATGCAGATTTCGAGTTCGGTGGCGTGATTGTCGGCAAATTCGTCGGGCATGATGCTGGGTAGGATGACCTCGACGACGTGGTCACCAGGCCCAGCGGTAGGGGCGGGTTTCAAACCCGCCCCTACAGTCGAGGGTGGATGGCCTGCGCCCTGCCAAGGATCTGCGCCGGCGTCCGCCGCGGCGGACTGCGCCCCTACGGAGGCGGAATCGCCGGAACGCACGACGACGGGGGCCTCGGCGACGAGCTGAGCGATTTCGCGGTACTGCTTCGTGCGCGATTCCTCGTCCGGGATGACGAACTCCTCGAGACCGATCATGCGCTTGACGAGCGCCATATTTTCCGGGTGCGCGAGCACGCTCTGAATCTGCGGATCGCTGCTCCCGAGCAGTTGCATCAGCACGGCGCGCTGCTGCGCCCACAGCGTCGGGTACTGCTCGTCCGTCTCGGGATAGCTGAAGAGATTGCCCTTCAGGTCCGCGAGGCGAATCCATTTCGATTCGAACGCCGAGCCCGCGCCGAGCAGCGTGACTTCCACATCGTTCGGACGATTCCGCCGGAAGCAATCGACCCCGAGCAGCATGATATCCGCGTGAAAGAATTTCATCCGCCGCCAGACAAGCCCGATGCGGCCCATGGCCTGATCGCGCGCCATCGAGTAGCCGGCGGCGGTGTCGGTGTTGGCCATCGAGCCGCCGAAGAGCGCCGGGAACGCGCCGGTGAGAAATTGGGCGATCGGGCCCATCAAGTTCGCGGCGTGCTGCGCGAGATCGCCAGGCACCTGCGCAGGCTCCGGCTGGAAGAATCCCGCTGCCAGGGATTGTCCCGGCTTGGCGCGAGCCGGATAGTGCGCGCCCGGCTCGGCGGTCTGACTTTGCAGCGCGTCGAAATCGAGGACTTCGCTATCGGCGTAAATCGGAGGGATGCCGTATTCGTAGGTTTCGATTTGCAGATTCGAGAGCGTGTTGAAACGCTCCTGCACGCTGATCAGCGAATCGCCGAGCGCGGGGCGGCCGCTCGATCCGTCGCCGGGCAGCGCGTGCAGGACGCGCCAGTGATCGTCCATATTTTCGTTGCGCGATTCGCAGTACGCGTCGCCCGCGAAGGCGACGTACGCGCCGTCGGGGAATAGTTGCAGCAGCTCATCGCGCAGCGATTTGTCGTCGAGCGAGAAAAACGCCCACGGGCGCAGCCACGTCCGCTGGAACGTGATGAGATTCGGATTGAAGTCGCCGCCTTCGGTGACCGGTCCGCCCTGCGATTGCGCCAGCCGCGCGAGGCGTTCGTATTGCTGCATGCTGGTGGCGACCGGAGTGCCGATTTTGTCCGCCGCGTGCGGATACGCCGCGCGCAGCCGCGCCTGGTGAACTTCCATGTTCCACTGGATGTACGGATACTCGTGCATCTCGTTGGCCCACGGCGGAGTTTTCAATTCGAGGCCGCCGACGATGGTGATCACTTCCTGTCCGTTGGGCACGCGCAGGCGCGTCTCGGCCGTCGGCACGGTGACCGTTTCCGCCGCGACGAAATCCTCCTCGGTGAGCAGGGCGCCGCACTGGGGGCAATGCGTTCGTAGGGGCGCAGTCCGCCGCGGCGGACGCCCGGCAATGGAACTTGGCGAGGTTTCGCCATCCTCCGGGAATTCACCGGCCGAGGCACCGCGCTCGTGGCTCGCATTCGGTGAAGGTTCACCGGGCACGACTGATCCCCCAGGCTCGACTAGCCGTCGACCTGGGGGCCCCTCATGCCCGCAATCGGGGCAGACGTACACGTCCGCGCCGAGCTTGATCTCGCGCGCGGCGATTTCCGTCTCGGGATGAAATCCGAAGCGCTGGCCATCGACGACGAAGCGCACGTACGCGCCGACTTTCCCGCCGGTCCACAGATTGAATGCTTCCTCGACGATCAGGTTGCCGATGCGATTGTTGCGCTCGACGAGGCCCGCGACTTCGGTGGCGGCCTTCGCGGCGGCGACGTCCTCTTCGGCCTGCGCGGACGTTGGGAAAAAGCGCACGCGCGGCACGTCCTGCGAGAGAACGGAGACGAGCGAGAGGCCGAACGCCTGATAAATGTTGGTGACGAATTCGTAGCGCGGCATGTCCTCGACCGAGCTGCCGCCGGCGAGCTTCTGCTCGAAGGGCAGGTGCCAGTTCTGGTCGCGCTCGCTCCACCAGAGGTATTGCAGGCCGCGCCAGAATTGGTG
>Ga0209415_10007552_pt1 | contig 18973 bp, 18 predicted proteins | sample PeaSoiSIISIP2007_FD_187696 | JGI IMG/M metagenome (GOLD analysis project Ga0209415, IMG submission 187696) | Peat soil microbial communities from Weissenstadt, Germany - SII-SIP-2007 (SPAdes) (version 2) | ecosystem: Environmental > Terrestrial > Soil > Wetlands > Peat | place: Germany...
ATTCAACTGGCACACTTGGATCAGTGATGACCACAAACAACGGAAAGACCTTCAAGAAAATTAATGTTCCGGGTGCTGGCGCACTGGGCTCCGGCCCGCTGGACATCAACAACGAGAACGATGTCTGTTTCGAGTGGTTCGATAGCGCCGGACTGTACCATGGCGCCCTGCTCCACGGGGGGAAGTACTATAAATTCAACTATCCCAAGTCCTATGAATCCTACGGAGGCGGGCTCAACGACAAGAGCATGGTCGCTGGAGGGTATATACCTACCAGCGGCGCGGCTTCGCAAGGTTTCAACGCGACTTTCAAGTAACTGTTAACCGCAACTAAGCGTTCTCGGACGCGTGCTTCACTCGTTTGCTGATCCGAACAGGCTGGGCACGCGTTCGAGAATGTTGTATTCGAGATTTGTCTGAAGTTTCTTATGATCATGTAGCTGCCCTTGCCAACATTTTTCCTCGTTCATCTTTTTCCACGTATGCCCACGGCACAATCGGGTCGTGGGTGAACATGGTCAGCCACCTTTCGGGGATGGACTGGGCGTAATAGCGCTTGCGGCTTTCGATGGTTCGCAGCGGCAGGAGATCGAAGGCCATCACCCAGGTCAGATCAATATGCGCGCTGGTGGGGATCAGATCGGAGATATAGCAGGCCGTTTGGCTGCCGCTCTGGATGATGACGGCCTGCATGTGCAGGGTGTGGCCGGGGAAAACTCTTACTGAGATTCCGGGGACGATCTCCTGATCTCCCTGCAGCAACTCCATCTGGCCAGTCTTGATCAGCGGATCGTAGTTTTCGGACATGTAGCTGATGGCGTCGCGCTCGAGTTGAAGGCGTCCGTGCTGCCACTCGCCTTCGGGTGCGTAGTATTTTGCCTTGGGGAATGTCGGCACGATCTTGCCGTCTTTTAGCGTCGTGTTCCAGCCGCAGTGATCGAAGTGCAGGTGGCTGTTGATCACGATGTCGATGTCTTCGGGCGAAATTCCAGCGGCGTTTAGATTGTCGAGCAACTTCGCCGGCTGGCCGAATATCTTGATTAATCTCTCGGGAAGTTTGTTGCCGATACCGGTTTCGATCAGAACCGTGTGCTGGCCGGTTCGCACTACGACCGAATTCAATCCGACGGGAACGTAGTTCTCGGCATCAGCCTTTACTCTTTTCTCCCACATGACTTTGGGGACAACGCCGAAGAATGCTCCGCCGTCGAGGCGATACGTGCCGTCCGAAACAGCGGTAAGTTCGAAATCGCCTAGCGTCAAGCGGTGCATGAATCAGCCTGTGCTTTCACAGATTTATTTTGCACCGCTTTATTTTGCACCATCGGGTTCGGGATCGGTTGTTTACTTTTTCCGTTAGGAGGGGACCCCCTCCCCCCTGGTCTTTTGGAATCATGGGATTAGGGACACACTACCACCAAGATCTTTGAGTTAGAAGGACTTACATGCAAAATCTTCCGGACAAAGGAGTTAGCGGTCCTCTGTATTATCTATAGGCTGACTATACAGTTACAGGGTTAACTGAAAGGGCGCATGAGAGTCAAGGTTAAAATGCGAGAGGTCGAGCGGCATTTCCCGTTTTGGGAGAGGTTTGCTTCAGCCGAGTTGCTCGTTGCCGAGAGTCCTCCACAGGTACCAGCAGGCCACGGACCGGAATGGGCGCCACTTCTCGCCGAGGCACTCGACGCTCCGGGGCCTCCCGTACACGTTTGCGATGGCCCGTTCGAGCCCGACATCGCCTAACGGAAGCACATCGGGTTCACGAAGGACCATGATGCGGAATATTGAGAGTGTCCAGGGGCCGATGCCTTTAATGCCGGCTAGAGTCACTTCCCATGGTTGCCCTTGTTGCACCTTGGCGCGAATCTCATCTGATCTCTGCAGAATCGTGACGCAGCACTGTGCTCGCCGCTCGGGAAGACCGAGTGCGCGCAGGCTAGCGAGGTCCGGGGAAGGGGATCTGGATGGTTCAGTGATTCCCGGGTAGGCAGATTTGACCTTTTCTGCAAGGCGGCAGGCCACGTGAGTAATCAGCCGGTGCCGGTAAGAGGACGGTGGAAAGACTCTTCCAGGAAGAAGTGGGAATGACCTTCGGGAAGTGGCGCCAGCAGCTTCGTTTGATGCAGGCAATGCGCCTCTTGGCCGAGGGAGCCAAAGTCACGCACGCCGCTTTGGAAGCGGGTTACAGCACGCCGAGTGCGTTCATTTCCATGTTCAGGAAAGCGCTGGGGACCACGCCGACTTTGTACTTTCGGGCGAAAGGCAATGTCGAGCTGCGCTCGACGGGACAGCCGAGGGCGGCTGTCTCCACGTGAGTTTATTTCAGTTCGCGTTCGAAGTGGTCCTCGATCTGGTGGAAGAGGTGATCGCGGTCGTCTGCGCCGCGGATGCTGTGGGTCTTGTTGGGATAGACCATGAAGCGGAATTGTCTGCCCGCCTTGATTAGACCCTCGACCATCTGAATGCTGTTTTGGAAATGCACGTTGTCGTCCCCGGTTCCGTGGGCGAGGAGCAGCGAGCCTTGCAATTTGTCGGCTACTTTGGGCAGATTCAGATCGGTGTAGCTGGTCGTGTTCTTGTCGGTTGGCAGTCCGGCGTAGCGTTCCGTGTAGATGGAATCGTAGTTGCGCCAGTCGGTGACTGGGGCAACGGCGGCTCCGGCCTTGAAAACGGTTGAATGGGTCATTGCGTAAAGAGTCATTGATGCGCCATTGCTCCAGCCCCAAATGCCCACGCGGTTGCGATCGAGTTGGGGATACTGAGCGAAGAGCTGATCGAGGGCGGTGAGCTGGTCTTTGAGTTCGATCCCGCCGAACTGATGGCGGATCGCGGTCATGAACTTGCGGTCGCGGCCGGGAGTGCCGCGATTGTCGACGGTGAAGATCGCAAATCCTCGCTGGGCCAGAAGTTGATGAAAGAGTCCGGAGGAACCCTGCCAGTCCTCAATCCAACTATCGGTGACTAGTTGCGCGGCTGGGCCGCCGTAGATATTTACGATCAGCGGGATCTTGCCGGTAGGGTTGCTTTCTGAGGGAAGCACCAGTTCACCGTAGAGGATGGTCCCGTCGTCGGCTTTGAATTCGAGAAACTTCGGCGTGATCAGGCCGAAGTCGTCCACGCTGCGCGAATTCCATACTTTGTTGCATGATCCGCCGGCGGCGCAAACCGATAGACGCGGCGGTGTCATGAGGGCCGAAAATTCGTCCACATAGTACTTGCCATCTTCGGCGAATGTGGGGTGATGGGTTCCATCTTCCTGCGAGACACGATGGAATTCGGAACCATCAAGCTTCACCGCGTAGAGCTGGCGCTGGCGGGGATCGTCTTTGTTGCACCTGAAATAAACCAAGCCGGCGGCCTCATCTACGGCATCGACGCCCAACATCTCGAAATCACCCTTGGTGAGCTGACGTTCCAGCCTGGCGTCGGAAGCGAGCGGGTTGGCCTTGTCGAAGCTGTAGAGATAAAGCTGGGTGGTTCCATCGCGCCAGCTTGACCAGAGGAAACGGTCTCCCGACTTCAGGATGGTCATGTCGTCGTTCACGTTGACCCACGCGTCGGGGGTGGATTCGCTGAGCATTCTATGCGAGCGCCCGGAATGGGCATCGATGAAATAGAGGTCAAGGTTGTTTTGGGCGCGATTCAATACTTCAGCCCAGAGGACACCTTCGCTGACCCATCCGAAGCGCGGAATGTAAATCTCCGGGTCCTCAGTTAGCGAGATCCATTTAGTATCACCGCCGGATGCGCTCACCACTCCCAGGCGCACGACTGGGTTGGGATCACCGGCTTGGGGATACTTTTGCCTGTCCACAGTGGGATGCGTTGGCATCCAGTCGGTGATTGGATAGGTAGGCACTCGGGTTTCGTCCATGTGCAGGAAGGCGATGCTCTTGCCATCGGGGGACCAGAAGTAATTGCTGCGCACATCCAGTTCTTCGGCGTAGACCCAATCGACCTCACCGTTCAGGAGATTGGCATCTTTCTTCTTGTCGTCCTTGTCTTTGTCTTTCTCCTTGTCGTCCTTTTCCCGGGTGAGCTGCTTTTCGGTGTCGCCGGGGAAAGTGCGCACGTACAAATTATGTTTGCGCACGTAGGCGAGGCGGCTGCTGTCGGGAGAGAACTTGGGATCACCATTGGGATCGGGCGACGCGCTAAGTTGAACGGCGGTGCCGGTCTCGAGCGAATAGAGCCAGAGCTGACCTTGAGGAACAAAGAGCAAGTGTTTGGAATCGGGCGCCCAGTGGTAGGGATCGACGTGATAGCGGGTGATGCGCTCTATTTCGCGCTCATCCTTTTCGCGCTCATCCTTGATCTTTTCGGGGGACGGAGCCAGCGTCGCTAGTTTGGTTTCGCTGACCAGCAGCGTTTTCTGGCCCGTGGTGGCGTCCACGACCCACAGCTCGCCGTGTTCGCCGGCGTCGTCGCGCTGGATGAAAGAGAACTTCGCGCGGTCGGGAGTCCACTGGATGGTTTCCGGTGGGCGTCCGGTGATGCCGCCACCGGCGAAGATGGCCTCAATGGTGAGAGGTTTTTTGGGCGGAGTGTTGGGAGACTGGGCGCCCGCGAGGGGAATTATCAACCAGCAGATCACCGTTCGACGAATAAGTCGATTCAAAAGGCATCTCCGCGCATAGATTCTGCTCTGAAAGGCAAGGCTGAGAAGTTTACACCGGGAGAGTGGGTACGTGCAGCGCGTTGCCGCGGCTTCCTACTGTCATTCCGAATGCGGGACGACAAAAACCGGGACTTTATCGGCAAATTGAGACGTTGCAAGCAACGTCTCTACGGAAGCGCGTGGTAAAATCGGACTAGTGCTACTCTTAAAGATGCTTCCTGACGTGCAAAACCTGATCGCACTGCAACAGGCGGATCGGGAAATCCTGCGATTGAAGGAAGAAATCGCTGCCCTGCCCAAGCGAGTGGCCGCCATTGAAGAGAGGTTGGCTGGAACCAAGGCTATCCTCGAAAAAGCCAAAACCGCTGTCAAGGCCGACGAAGCGGCCCGCCGCAAATTCGAGAGTGCGATTTCCGACCAGCAACAAAAGATCTCCAAGTATCGCGACCAATCGCTCGCCGTCAAGACCAACGAGCAATATAAGGCCCTGCTGCACGAGATCCAGTTCGCCGAGCAGGATATTCGCGCCAACGAAGACAAGATTCTAGAGTTGATGGTCAATGCCGAGATCCGCGAGAAGGATGTAAAGGCAGCCGAAGCGGAGTTAAAAGCGGAGACGGCAGAGATTGAAAAGGAAAAGGTCGACGCCCGGCAGCGGACTGCGGAAGACGAAAAGGAATTGGCGGAGTGGAACGCCAAACGGGAAAAGGCGCGAGCCGGCGTGGACGCCGATCTGCTGCGTCAGTATGATCGGGTCGCGAAGCATCGCGGAAGCGGACTTTCCGAGGCTCGCGATCACAAGTGTTTGGCTTGCCAAGTCATGCTGCGTCCCCAGACCTACAATGAAGTGCGCGCGGGAGCTCAAGTGGTCGTCTGCGAGTCCTGCCAGCGGATTCTCTTCTACGATCCGGCGAATGACGAAGCGGCAGACCCCGCCGTGATCGCCAGGCGCCGTAGGGCCCACCCCAAGTTTGAATCAAGCCAAGCCTGGTATTACCGGCCGAATTTCGAGGATCATGGGGAAGTGTTTCTGGTTTATATCAACAGCAAGGGGATGTCGAGCCGGCACGTATACGACGGTTCATCCGGGCGCGGAGTTGGCGACATCCTGGTGCGTGAAGGCGAGTACCGGCTGGCCTTTCCTGAGGACCTCACCGACGATGCCATCCGCCTGAACGGGAGCTGGTCCGAGTCCGAGCTCGAGGAGTGGGGAAACGAACTTCCTACCGCAACGCTTGACGCTTTGCATCGAGATCTCGATTTGGCGCGGGCGGAATCGCGTACCCGCAGTCACGCCAGAGGCGAGGCGATCGCTTCGGAGCATCCCGCCGCTAGCTGAACGTCCAGCCCGAACCCATCATCTGTCGTCCCGAGCAAAGCGAGGGATCTAGGTTCTTCTCGTCGTGGGAAAGAACCGAGATTCCTCGTCGCTTCGCTCCTCGGAATGACAAAACAGAAGTATGTCCACCGCAGGCATGTCACCACGTGACCCTCGCCGGGGTAAGATTCTTTCATGCCTAAAAAATCAGCGGACCTGCACGGGCTTCCCGTGGTCAAAGTCTCCCGTAAGGGAGCGAACCGCCTCAACGACGGGCACGTATGGGTCTATCGCTCTGACATCGTCACGGCGGACGGCATTGCTCCCGGCTCCGCGGTTGGAGTGGCGGACGAACGCGGGAAATTTCTGGGCACTGCTCTGTACAGCAGCGCTTCACAGATTGCGATCCGGATGCTTTCGAAAGACGGGGTAAGGGATCTCGATGGTTTGTTGCGGAAACGTCTCCAGGAGGCGATCGCTTATCGCGAGCGCGTGGTTCGTGACACGGATGCCTACCGGATCGTCTTCAGTGAGGCGGATTTTCTGCCCGGCCTGATTGTGGATCGCTACAACGACCTGCTCTCGCTGCAAGTGCTGACCCAGGCGATGGATTCGGAAGCGGTGCGCCAGGTTATCATCTCCGAGCTGACGGAGCGGTTGAAACCCGCGGCAATTGCGGAGCGCGTCGATCCCCGCGTGCGCGAGTTGGAGCAACTGCCTGCCCGATCCTCCAGTTTGTTGCGAGGCGAACAGAAGACCACCGTGTTTTCCATGAATGGGGTTCGCTTTCACTACGAAGCGTTTGAAGGCCAGAAGACCGGCGCATTTCTCGATCAACGGGAAAACTATGCCGCTGCGGCGCAGTATGCTCGCGGCGAAGCGCTGGACGTCTTTTGTTACCACGGAGGCTTTGCCCTGCACCTGGCCCAGCACTGTTCCAAGGTCACGGGAGTAGATAGTTCACGACCCGCGCTTGAGGTCGCCGATCGCAACGCTACCTTGAACGGGCGCGAGGTCGAATGGATTGAGGCCAACGCGTTCGACCTGCTTCGCGACTACGCCAGCGCCGGGCAACAGTACGACACCGTCGTCCTCGATCCACCGGCTTTCGCCAAGAGCAAGAGCAACCTGGAGACGGCCCTGCGCGGATATAAAGAACTCAACCTGCGGGCTTTGAAGATGCTCCGTCCTGGAGGAATCCTGGTCACCTGTTCGTGCTCGTACCATGTTAGTCCGGCTGATTTTCTGGAAGTGGTGGCCCAAGCCGCCCGGGATATGCACAGAAATCTGCGTATTGTGGAGAACCGAACCCAGGCCAAGGACCATCCCATACTACTGACAGTCCCAGAAACCGCTTACTTGAAGTGCATTGTATTGGCTGTAAGCTAATGAAAAAGCAGCCAATAAATGTATTGACAACGACACACTCAAATTTTATGCTTCCCTTACGCTAATTTCGCATCGAAGGTGGTGTAAGGAAGCCCTAAAATCAGATTTCCAAAAGATCCTTGAAGGAGGAATTGAGCTATGACCGTTCTAACCCGTTGGGAGCCTATCCGTGAGTTCGCCACGCTGCAAGACCGCATGAACCGGCTGTTCCGTGATTCGTTCGGTGGCGACACACAAGACCAGTCTTTAGCCACGAGCGCTTTTGCACCGCCCGTGGATGTGTACGAGGACGACCACAACGTCACCCTGAAGATCGAAGTTCCGGGCATTGACGAGAAGGACATCGATGTTCGCATCGAGAACAACACCCTGACCGTGCACGGCGAGCGCAAGTTCGAAAAGGAAGAGAAAGAAGAGAATTTCCGTCGCGTAGAGCGGCAGTATGGAAGCTTCACTCGCTCCTTCACCTTGCCCCAGACCGTGGATACGGAGAAGGTCTCGGCCACCTACGATAAGGGAATCCTGAAGATCAGTTTGGCGAAAAAGGCGGAAGCCAAGCCCAAGCAGATCAAAGTCAACGTGGGCAGCGAGAAGACCCTCGAAGCCAAGGCTCCAAGCAAGGCCGCGTAAGCTCGACAGTTTTTGACGGGAGACGGCAGAGGTGACCGTCTCCCGTTTTCTATGAGCTGTCATTCTGAGCGAAGCGAAGAATCCCTGCATTTTTTTTGCCCCAACAAATACATAGGCCCTTCGCTTCGCTCAGGGTGACAATAGTAGTAAGGAAAAGATTATGGCAATTCGATGGGATAAATTCACAGTCAAGGCACAGGAAGCAGTCCAGCGCGCAAGCAATATGGCATCGGAGCACGGTAATCCCGAGCTCATGCCGGTGCATCTTCTGGCTGCACTGGTCGAGGACAAGGAAGGCATCGTTTCGCCGGTAATGGAGAAGATCGGCATTGGTCCGCAAGCCGTCCTGCACGATGCCTACGGCGTCATCGAGACCCTGCCAAAAGTCTCGGGCAGCGCGGCCCAGCCAACAACCTCCAATTCCCTGAATCAGTTGTTGGACAAGGCTTTCAAAGAAGCCAGCAACTTCAAGGACGAATACGTTTCGACCGAGCACCTGCTGCTGGCAGCAGCGCAACTCAAGCGCGATCCAGCACAGGAAATCCTGGCACGTCATGGCGCAACTTACGATGCGATCCTGAAAGCGCTCATTTCCGTGCGGGGCTCGCAGAAGGTAACGGATCAGAATCCCGAGGAGAAATATCAGTCGCTGGAGCGCTATACCCGCGACCTGACCGAGCAGGCTCGACGCGGCAAGCTGGATCCCGTGATCGGCCGCGACGAAGAGATCCGCCGCGTGGTTCAGGTCCTCTCCCGGCGTACCAAGAACAATCCGGTGTTGATTGGAGAGCCGGGCGTGGGCAAGACCGCCATTGTTGAAGGCTTGGCGCAGCGCATCATCTCTGGCGACGTACCCGAAGGGTTGAAGAACAAACGCGTGGTTGCGCTGGATCTGGGTGCCATGCTGGCCGGCGCGAAATACCGCGGCGAGTTTGAAGACCGATTGAAGGCCGTGCTCAAGGAGATCGAAGACTCTTCCGGGCAGATCATTCTTTTCATCGACGAGTTGCATACGCTGATTGGCGCGGGCGCGGCGGAGGGCGCGATGGATGCTTCCAATATGCTTAAGCCGGCACTGGCTCGCGGCGAACTGCGCGCAATTGGCGCGACCACGCTGAACGAGTACCGCAAGCACATTGAGAAAGATGCGGCGCTGGAACGACGTTTCCAGATCGTCTTCGTTGGAGAGCCGAATGTCGAAGACACCATCGCCATCCTGCGCGGCTTGAAAGAGCGCTACGAAGTGCATCACGGCGTACGCATCAAGGACTCGGCCATCGTCGCAGCGGCCACTCTGTCACATCGCTATATCTCTGATCGATTCCTGCCTGATAAAGCAATTGACTTGATCGACGAGGCCGCGGCCTCGCTGCGGATTCAGATCGACTCCATGCCCACCGAGATCGACCAGCTTGAGCGCAAAGCGACCCAACTTGAAATCGAACGCCAGGCGTTGAAGAAGGAAGACGACCGCAGCTCGAAAGACCGGCTGCAGTTGATTGACAAGGAACTGGCGGAAATTCGCGAAAAATCCAATACGCTGAAGGCCAACTGGAAGCGGGAAAAAGAACTGATTGCCCGTTCGCGTGCTCTCAAAGAACAGATCGAGCAGTTGAAGATCGAAGAACAAGCCGAAGAGCGCAAGGGAAACTTGCAGCGCGTGGCCGAGATTCGTTACAGCCTGCTGCGCCAGGCCGAGGAAGAGCTCAACAAGCTTACCGCCCAGATGGAAGTTAAAGGCAAGGCGCGCATGCTGAAAGAAGAAGTAGACGAAGAAGACGTCGCCCGGATTGTCTCCAAGTGGACGGGCATTCCGGTGTCGAAGATGCTCGAGGGCGAAGTCAAGAAGCTGATCAGCATGGAAGATCGTCTCAGGCAACGCGTAGTCGGCCAGGACGAGGCGCTGGAGCGGGTTTCAAACGCGATTCGCCGTTCGCGGGCGGGCTTGAGCGACCCCAAGCGTCCGATCGGTTCGTTCATTTTCCTGGGACCTACGGGCGTGGGCAAAACGGAACTGGCGCGCGCTCTGGCTGAGTTTCTTTTTGACGATGAGCACGCCATGGTGAGGATAGACATGTCCGAATACATGGAGAAGCACGCAGTATCGCGGCTCATCGGCGCGCCTCCGGGATATGTTGGCTATGAGGAGGGCGGGCAGCTCACCGAGCAGGTACGGCGGCATCCTTACGCAGTTATCCTTTTCGATGAGATTGAAAAGGCGCATCCCGATGTCTTCAATGTGCTGCTGCAAATGATGGACGATGGCCGGCTCACTGATGGAAAAGGCCGTACGGTGGATTTCCGCAACACCGTGATCATTATGACCTCGAATCTTGGATCGTCATTCCTGCAGGCGGAAGGACTGCGCTCGGAGAAAGATTTCGAAGAAGCCTCGAAGCAGGTGATGAACGCTCTGCACGGGCACTTCAAGCCCGAGTTCCTGAATCGTGTGGACGACATCATCATCTTCAAACCGCTGGGCAAGGAGCAGCTGGTGAAGATTATCGAGCTGCGTCTTGAAGATGTGCGGCATCTGCTGGCTGATCGCAAGATCTCAATCGAGTTGACCGACGCTGCGAAAGATCTGCTGTTCGCCGAGGGCTTCGATCCAAATTTCGGAGCGCGTCCGCTGAAGCGGGCGATTCAAAAGCTGGTGCAGGATCCGCTGGCAATGAAGATTCTCGATGGCGAAGTGCTGCACGGCGATCACGTAATCGTCGACGCGGACAAGAAAGCCGGGAAGATGAAGCTCGAAGTCAGCCGCCGCGTGGGCGAGGAAGAACCGGTAAAGGCAAAGAAATAAGAAAATCAGCCACGGATTTCACGGATCTGAAAAGAATTGGTTTGAAGTTGCTGATCCGCGTGAACCCGTGAAATCCGTGGCTAGTCTTTTGCGAATGCTCGCTTTACCGGCTCTTGATACAAGTACCGGACGATCATCACGCGAACGATAATTCCCAGTCCGGCCCAAAGCAACGACGCACGAAAATCCACCGCCGCAGCTGAAACAGCGGGGACCAGCATCACCACTCCAATGAATCCCAAAGCAATGGCCGCTCGCCGCGCCCAGTTGTTCAGCCGCAGCAATCCCCATCCTATGAGCACTCCCACTCCTGCCATTAACAAAAACATGTAAGGCCCAGCCAGCTCCAATCCGCTGAGCAGCGGCGCTCCCAGCGCCATGGACGCTGTGCCGGGCGATGCCAGCATGAGCAAACCGATCAAACCGAGATAGGTCGCAGCAAGGAAGAAGAGGGTTGCAATCGCGGCGACGCCGATGGGAATCGAGGAAGGCGGCTTCGACGCGTCGGCCACGGGCTTACCTCAGTGCACCATTGAATCACAAACGACGCTGTAGAGACGTAGCTAGCTACGTCTCTACAGTCGGTCGGATTACGCCAGATCGAACAGCAGAACTTCGGCGTCTTCTCTGCCTTTGATGGTCAGCTTCGCCTCGTCGCTCACCGCTGCGCCATCGCCTTGTTTGAGCGGCTTCCCGTTCAATTCCACCACTCCTTTAGCGACCTGCAGCCACGCATAGCGGCCCTTCTCCAGCGCATGGGTGACTTCCTGTCCGGGAGACAGGAGGGTCACGTAAAGGCGCGCGTCCTGGTGGATAGTCACGGAACCATCCTTGCCGTCTGGCCCGGCGATCAGGCGCAGCTTGCCGCGTTTTTCTTCGTCCGGAAACGCCTTCTGTTCGTAACTGGGCTCATGGCCGGCCCGGTCGGGCATGATCCAAATCTGTAGCAGATGAGCCGCCTCGGTTGGCGACGGATTCATCTCGCTGTGGCGGATGCCGCGGCCGGCGCTCATGCGTTGTCCGTCGCCAGGGCGAATGACCGAACCCGTGCCCAGGCTGTCCTTGTGCTCAAGCGCGCCGTCCAGAATGTAAGTAATAATTTCCATGTCGCGGTGCGGGTGTGTGGGGAACCCTTTGCCGGGCGCGACCCGGTCTTCGTTGATCACGCGCAGGGAACGAAATCCCATGAAGCGCGGATCGTGATACTGGTCGAAAGAAAACGTGTGGCGGGTATTGAGCCAGCCGAAATCGCCGCCGCCGCGTTCATTGCTGCGTCGAATGTTGATCATAATAAAATCCTCGTTACAACGACTATTGTTACCTCTACTTAGATGAGGGAAAATCCAAAGGGATTCAGCGTGCCCCTCCGGGCGGGGAACTGCCTGAAACAGGCGAAAGACGTATAAGGTTCGGGGAAGGTGGAGAAGAATTGCCTTATGCCGATGGCTTCAAGTAGTGGCTTGCAGGCGAGCAATGATGCGAAACATGCTCACGGTCATTATCACAGTGGTTCTCCTGGGGTGCGAGGGAAGCCCGCACATCCCGGTAGCCGCAGGATTTGTAAATCAGACCCAGCATTCCGACACCGAGTTGCAAGCAATCTGGACGGAAGCCCAGCAAAGCGTGGCCCAGAAGATCGACCTCAACCCGCTACAGCGACTTTCAAACAACGTGCCTCCGGACACGCTCCCCGGCGATTCGCGTGCCTGGAGCGTGGAACCTCATCAGCTTTTGGTGGCGGCGGTACCGGACGTTTCATCAGAGGATTTGCTTGCGGCGACCGGAGAGCACCGGTCCGACCCGACGGGCATGATCGCGTGTCCGCAGCCCTGTAATGTGCGATACACCACCGCATACTCTTTCTACCGGCCTGAGCTCACGAAATACGCTGCATCTTGGGAGTTTGCGGGAGACAACTTCAACGTGATCCTGGAGTATGAGTTTGAAAACCAAATCCTGAATGCGCTCGGCTACGCGATGACGTGGCGATAAGACACGTGAAACAATCTTGACGTCATCCTGAGAGACCGGCAGGTCTCGAAGGATCTCGCGGGCAGTGAGACTGCCCTCGGCCTCGCATCACTTCTTTTCGGCTTTCTTGCTGGAACCCTCTGACTTTGACTTTTCGCTCGATTTTGAAGACTTTTCTTCCTTCTTCGAAGCCGACTCCTCTTTCGAAGCCGATTCCTTCTTAGACGCCGCCTCATCCTTGGATTTGGAATCTCCATTCGAGGAAGACGCAGTCGCCGAAGGCTTCTTGGCGTAGTCGGTGACGTACCACCCCGAGCCCTTGAACTGCACAGCGGGGGCAGTGATCGTCTGCTCGACTCGACCGCCGCAGTCGGGGCACTTCTTCATGGGGAGATCGGAGTACTTCACGATCCGTTCAAAGCGGTGATGGCACTTCTTGCACTCGTATTCGTAAAGTGGCATGGACTCCTGAAACGCAGGCGAGGGCCGCCCGCACTTCCTGCTTTTGATTTTAGGGTCCGTGGCAGTTCCCCGTCAATTTGCGAGGCGGGTACGGGTTGTAGTTGGAGTGATAGACTCCGGTCGATGGTACTCGAGACATGAAGCCTGGCGCAACCTCCGCTGTTGCCGATTCGAGCCGCACACTGGCGCCCGGACTCTATCTGGTGGCTACGCCGATCGGCAATCTGGAAGACATTACTTTGCGAGCGTTGAGGGTAATGAAAGAATCCGATTTGATCGCGTGCGAAGACACGCGCCAGACTCAGAAACTGCTCAACCACTACGGCATCACCACGCGCACCACCAGTTACCACGAACACAACGAGATGACCCGCGCCGCGGAGCTTGTGGTTGACCTCGAGCAGGGCGCGCGGATTGCCCTGGTGACGGACGCGGGCATGCCCGGCATTTCCGACCCCGGATTCCGGCTGATCTCGCTGGCGATTCGGCATCAGGTGCCGGTCGTGCCGATCCCGGGCGCGTCGGCGTTTCTCGCAGCTCTGGTAGCCAGCGGCTTGCCCACGGATTCATTTCGCTTCAGCGGATTCCTTCCCGCGAAGGCTGGCCAGCGGCGGCAGATTCTGGAGGACATCCGGGAATCGCCCCGCACGCAGGTGTTTTACGAAGCACCCCATCGGGTAAAAGAAGCGCTGGAGGACATCGTCGAAATTCTCGGCAGGCAGCGCCATGTGGTTATCGCTCGCGAAGTCAGCAAGATTCACGAAGAGTTCCTGCGAGGGCACGCTGGCGATGTTCTGGAAACGCTGAAAGCCCGTGGCGACACCAAGGGCGAGATCACGCTGCTGATCGGCAAAATGGAAGCCGCGGAACAGAAAGCGTTACCGTCGCGTGTGAGCGTTCGGCAGCGGGTTGAACAGATCATCGCAGCAGAGAAATTGGACGAGAAGGCGGCGTTGAAAAAAGTTGCCAGGGAGATGGGGATGTCGAAGAGCGAAGCCTATCGGGAATTGCAGAGGAGCAAGTGACGGGACGGGCGAGACGCGCGTCATCCATCACTTCGGGGCCAACTCTCGTTTTACTGCCTCGCTGACTTGTTTGCCATCCACGCGAAGGCCCGCGCTGTTGAAGCGCGCCATGACATTCTTCATTACCGTCCCCATGTCTTTCATCGTGGGCGAGCCCATCTCGGCGATCACGGCTTTCACTCCGGCTACGATCTCGTCCTCGCCGGCCGCCTTGGGCATGTAAGCTTCGATTATCTTGATCTCGGCGGCCTCGTTGTCCGCCATTTCCTGGCGGCCGCCCTTGGTGAATTGCTCGACCGACTCCTTGCGCTGCTTGATCAGCGTGCTCAGCACCTGCTGAGCTTCCTTGTCGTCAAGCGGGGCCATCTTGTCGATCTCCCGGTTCTTGAGCGCAGTCTTCACCATACGGAGACAAGAGAGACGCTTTTCTTCGTGCGCTTTCATTGCGGCAGTAATGTCTTTCTGGATCTGTTCGATCAGGCTCATGATGCGCCAATTATAACGGAGCGATACGACAGCCAGTGCCCGGTGTCATGAGGTTAATGTTTGTTACCAATTCGTTCTTTTCGCATCTTATGTGCAGGAGGCGACCTCATGAGCAGATTAGCCATTTGGGCACAATTGGAAGCTAAGCCGGGCAAAGGGAAAGAAGTGGAAGCGTTCCTGAAATCGGCACAGCCGCTCGCAGAACGTGAGCCGGGAACAGTCAGCTGGTACGCCATTAAAATGGGACCGGGCAAGTACGGTATCTTTGATACGTTCGCCGATGAAAATGGCCGCAATGCACACCTGAACGGGGAAATCGCCAAAGCGCTTTTCGCCGAGGCGGCAGAACTCTTTGCCAAGCCGCCAGAAATAGCGAAACCTGAAATTCTCGCCTCGAAATCCGCTCGCGCCTGATTTTCTAAACCCGACCTGCGCCCGCTGATATCCCTGAAATACGCGGGCGCGGTGCATGTCAGAACGATCAGCTTCCGATAAACTAGTTGAGAACAAATTTTTACGATCTCAAGGACCTTATCGGAATGCTGCGCAAGAACCGTCTCTTTACTCCCGGACCCACACCCATTCTCCCCGCGGCTCAGACCGCGATGGCGTCATTTGCCATGCACCATCGCACGGCGGACTTCCGGGCGCTGTATTCGCGCGTGCTGGCCGACATGAAGGATTTTATCGGCACTCAGAACGAACTGCTTGTGCTGGCTTCCTCGGGAACCGGTGTGATGGAAGGCTCGGTGTCTAATCTGACTTCGCCGGGAGACAAGGTGCTGGTGCTCACTGCGGGAAAGTTTGGCGAGCGCTGGCGTGATCTGGCCAAGGCTTTCGGATGCGTGGTGGAGATTGTAAGCGTACCTTATGGCGAGACGTTCGCGCTGGACGAAATCCGGCAGAAGCTGACGCCGGACATTCGTGCGGTGTACGTGCAATCGACCGAGAGTTCCACCGGCACGCGGCATGACGTAAAAGGCATCGCGCAGTTGGTGCGCCAGACGGGCGACGGTACGCTGCTGGTCGTGGACGCCATCACCGGCCTCGGCACCACGCACTTCGATGTGGATGGCTGGGGCATTGACATCATCATTGGCGGATCGCAGAAGGCGCTGATGATTCCACCGGGTCTGGCCTATTGTGCGGTCAGCGAACGAGCGTGGAAGCGCATGGAGACAGCAAAGTCTCCGCGTTACTATTTCGACTTCCGCAGAGAGCGCAAGGCCGCAGCCAAGGGAGAGTCGGCGTACACGCCCGCGACCTCGTTATTCGCCGCCTTGGGCGCGGCGCTCGATTTCATCCGGCAGATGGGCGACGGCGATCTGGTAGCGGGCCGCAAGGCGCTGGTCGAGAATGCTGAGTTGGCAGCGGAGATGACTCGTGCAGGTGCGCAGGCGTTGGGATTGAAACTGTTCGCCCCCACGGCTCCCGCAGCGGCGCTCACTGCGATTCAATCGCCAAGTGGCACAGACTCTAGCGCAATCGTAAAGCAATTCCGCGAATCATTCGCTGCGGTGGTGGCCAATGGCCAAGGCGAGATGAAGGGGCAGCTGTTTCGCATCGCTCATCTGGGATACTACGACTATCTCGACACCATTGGGATTCTGGCTGCGCTGGAGCACGTACTGGCCAGCGTGACTGGGCGGCCAGTGGAGTATGGCGCAGCGGTTCGCGCAGCTCAGGAAGTGTACGCCGGCAGCTTACGAGGCCAAGCCGGCGCGGTGAGTGCCAGCCGATGACACCGCGCTATTTCACCGTGAACATCATCATGTTGGAAGCCATGCCGTTTGAGTTCACATACACTTGAACCGTGGCGGGCATCGCCAGCTCGGAAGTGGGAACGCCGGCGATGAGCTGGTTCCCGGAGACAAACCTGGTGCTCAGGGCCGTTGAGTTCCAGTAGACCGCCGAGTTGCTGGAAAAGCCGCTGCCGTTGACTGTCAGCATGAATCCGGCAGTACCCGCAGTGGCGGCGTTGGGCACAATTTGGGACATTTGAACTGCAGTTCCGGTCATCGTGTTGCTGTAATTGTGCATGGATCCGTAGCCGCATCCCAGGGCAACGACCGTCAGCAAAAGAACCCAAACAGGCTTCATATACTTTTCTCCAAAACGAAAGAATTGCCCCAGGCAAGACCAGTATAAGAAGCGAGGTGCGAGCAGGTGTCAAACCGGCGTCATTTGTTTGTAAAAAGCGATGTCGTGAGCGCGCGGGGCAATGGAGATGGCAAACGGTTGAACACGAAGGACAAAATTCATCATGAAAATTGTCGTTGCTGAAAAGATTTCCGCCTCGGCCGTGGACTTGCTGCGCGAGCCGCGCTGGATCGTCGTCACGCCCGATCAGATGGAGGGCGGTCTGGCGGCCCAGTTGGAAGCAGCGGACGCACTGATCGTCCGCTCCGCCGTGCAGGTCAACGCCGAGCTGCTGGCAAAAGCCCGCAAGCTACGCGTGATTGGCCGCGCCGGAGTGGGGGTCGACAACATCGATCTGGAACCCGCGACGCGACAGGGCATCGCGGTCATGAACACGCCCGGAGCGAATGCGGTTGCAGTCGCGGAACATACCTTGGCGATGATGCTGGCGCTGGCGCGCCATCTGTGCCGGGCAAATGAGTTGATGCATGCCGGCAAGTGGGAGAAGAAATCTCTGCAAGGAACGGAACTGCGGGGCAAGACACTGGGCATTGTAGGTCTGGGGCGAGTCGGAATGGAAGTCGCACGGCGGGCGCGAGCCTTCGGGATGGAGATTATCGCGCACGATCCGTTTGTCTCGATCGCAGTGGCCAAGGAGCAAGGTATCGCCATCGCCAAGCTGGAGGAAGTCTACGCGGCGTCGGACTATCTGACTCTGCATGTTGGCCTCACTCCTCAAACCACCGGCATGATCAACGCTGAGTCGCTAAAGAAGATGAAGCGCGGAGTGCGGTTGGTGAACTGCGCGCGGGGTGAACTGGTCGATGAGGCGGCACTCGCGCACGCTCTGAAGCAGGGGCATGCTGCTGGGGCTGCCCTGGATGTTTTTGTCGAGGAGCCGTTGAAGAACTCGCCCTTCACAACCATGGACAATGTCATTCTCACGCCTCACATCGGCGGCTCAACTCACGAAGCGCAAGAGGCCGTGGGCTATCAGATTGCGCTGCAAGTGAAGGAGTATCTGAAGCACGGGGTCATCCAGAACGCGGTGAATGTTCCGTCGGTTTCGCACGATGAGTATGTCGAACTGCATCCCTACATCGTGCTGGCGGAGAGACTGGGTTCCTTCCTGGCGCAGGTCACGGTAGGCGCGCTCGAGGAGATTTCGCTGGGCTACAGCGGCCATATCGCGGAATGGAAGACGGAGTTGATTCGCAACGGCGCGATCAAGGGCATTTTAAATGAGTCTCTGGAGGAGAAGGCGAACCTGGTGAACGCGGCTGCGATTGCTTCCTCGCGCGGATTACGCATTCACGAGGAACGCAAGCCCAAAGGTTCGACCGGAGGAGCGGGGAGCGTGCTTTCCATAGCAGTCAAAGCTCAAGCGGAAGAGCACATCGTCAAGGGTGCTGTGTTGCACAAGGATGCCCCACGCTTGCTGCACGTGGATGGAATCGAAGTGGAGGCTCCGCTCGAGCGCAACCTCATCTACATTCGCAATCGCGACGTCCCCGGCGTGATCGGAAAGGTAGGCACGATCCTGGGCAATCACAAAATCAACATCGCCGATTTCTCTCTGGGCCGCCGGGTGGGAACTGTGAAACCAGGTACTCCGCGCGAAGCCATCGCAGTGGTGCACGTGGATGGGGTCGTGCCCGAGCCGGTGTTGTCCGAGCTCAGGAAAGTGTCGGCGATTGAGCAGGCCAAGGCAATCCGGCTCTTTTGAAAGAAACAGAGGCATGCGGTTCCGGTGCGAACGCAGCTTGGTAATGGTCTGTTAAAGGTCATGCTGGGGCACCAAAAAGCTCTTCAAGCCATTGAATGAACTGTTTACACTTGGCCTCGATTTTTTCGAAAGTCTTTTTTTTAATGGCTACGCCGAGATACTGAATGTCGGGTGGATCTTGCCAAGCCATGTAAGTGCGGATGACGGCCTTTGAGAGATGGATGTCCTTAAACGTGGCGACTGCGTCGGTCTTAGCTTTGTTAACAACGGCACTCGTGTAGGTCCTCCCCTCCTCGGGGAGAGCTTCAATAAGTAAGTCCTCGAACATTCCGTAGGCCTTGTTGTTTGGCATCAGCCAGACTCCCAACTTCGGCAGCCGGTCTGCATCCGGCCGGCTGGGGAGAGG
>Ga0209415_10007555_pt1 | contig 18966 bp, 13 predicted proteins | sample PeaSoiSIISIP2007_FD_187696 | JGI IMG/M metagenome (GOLD analysis project Ga0209415, IMG submission 187696) | Peat soil microbial communities from Weissenstadt, Germany - SII-SIP-2007 (SPAdes) (version 2) | ecosystem: Environmental > Terrestrial > Soil > Wetlands > Peat | place: Germany...
CGAAGGCGTCGTGTTCGCCCCCCCCCTCGGTGAGGTGCCTCTCCCCGCTCGGAACGTCGCCTCCCTCCTGAGACGCAACGCCTTCGACCCGAGCTCCGGGAGCCGCCCCGCGCTTCGTTTCGGTGATCAGATCTGGACGCACGGAGAGCTACTTCTCGAGGCCGAGCGGTTTGCCGCCCTGTACCGCGCCCGGCTCGACCCCGACCGCCCTCCTCATGTTGCCGTTCTCCTGGACAACACCCCGGACTACGTGTTCGCGCTGTGCGGCGCCGGGATGGTGGGTGCGGCCCTGGTAGGGCTGAACCACACCCGGCGCGACGAGCACCTAGCTCGCGACATCTCGCACACCGACGTCCAGCTCCTGATCACCGAGCCCCGTCACCAGGCCGTGCTCGAGCCGGTGACCGATGCGTTGGACCTGCCGGGCGGGGTGCTGGTCTCCCGGCGCTTCGCCGACGCCGACGATCCGGCCATGTCGGTGGGTGAGGCCTTGGACGACGCCATCGAGATCGCCGGCGAGAACGATCGTGCCGACCTCGGCTCGGCTCGTCCGCAGGGGACCGATTGCGGGGATGAGGTCCTGTGGGCGCTGCTGTTCACGTCGGGAACCTCCGCCGCACCGAAGGCGGTGTGCTGCTCGCAGCGCCGGCTGCTGACCACGGGCCAGCGTATGGCCACGATGCTCGCAGTGGGGCCCGACGACGTCGGGTACGCGGCCATGCCCCTGTTCCACGCCAATTCGTTGATGGCGGGGCTCGTGCCCGCGCTGGTCACGGGCGCATCGCTCTCCCTGGCCCGCCGTTTCAGCGCGTCCGGGTTCCTCCCCGATGTACGCCGCTACGGGGTCACCTGGTTCAACTACACGGGCAAGGTGTTGGCCTATCTGTTGGCCACTCCCGAACGGGCCGACGATGCCGACAACACGTTGCGGATCGCCTTCGGCAACGAAGGGTCACCCCAGGTGGTGGAAGCCGCCTCGAGACGCTTCGGCATCGACATCGTGGACGTCTTCGGCTCGACCGAGGGGGCCATCGCGCTGGACCGCTCGGGTGGGCCGCCCCGCGGCTCGGTCGGACGCCTGCGTCAGGGGATCGTGGTGGTCGACTCCGACGGTGGCGAGGTCCCGAGGGCTCGCTTCGACGGGGAGGGCCGTCTCCTCAATGCGCAGGAGTGCGTGGGCGAGATCGTCAACACACTCGGTGTCGGACCGTTCGAGGGGTACTACCACAACGACGAAGCCATGAGCCGCACCACCCGCAACGGCTGGTACTGGAGCGGTGATCTTGGCTACGTCGACGAAGACGGGTGGGTGTTCTTCGCCGGTCGCACCTCGGACTGGCTGAGGGTGGACGGAGAGAACTTCCCGGCCGCCCCGATCGAGGCGATCGTGGCCCGCCACCCCGACGTCATGATGGTTTCGGTTTACGGCGTGCCTGACGCCGAGGCCGGTGATCAGGTGATGGCGGCTCTGGTGCTGCGCGCCGGGGCCCGGTTCGACGGCGGGTCCTTCGCCGCCTGGCTCGACGGACAACCCGATCTCAGCCCCAAGTGGCGACCTCGCTTCGTCCGCCACTGCGAAGTGCTCCCCACGACCCCGACCAACAAGGTTCTGACGCGCGCCCTCGTCCACGAGAAGTTCCGTTCCGACCTCGTCGGTGACGACCGCATCTATGTTCGAGGGCGCGACGAGGAGTCCTACCGGCTCTTCACCGTGGAGGATGAGCGAGTCCTGGGCCGGGCCTTCGAGGCCAGCGGACGAAGCCGCGCCTGGGACCTCTGAGGCGCACGTCCTCGCTCGGGGGCGGGAGGTGGGCAGCCGCGCCGGCCTCGGGCTACCCTCGCCCGATGCCCTCCGCTTCCCAGCCCCATCCGCGTGACGAGGTCCAGGCCGTCATCGACCGCTACCACGAACTGCGGCGCCGCATCGACGACGGCCTCGAGCCCCACGGCTTCGGGGCGTTGGCCGACTTCTACACCGACGACGCCGTCTACGTGGACGCCGCCTGGGGCCGCATCGAGGGCAAGAAGGCCATCGCCCACTGGCTGGAGCATTCGATGGTCGGCCTGGGGGATTGGAAGTTTCCCGTCGAATTCACGGCCATCGAGGGGGACGACGTGGTCGTGAAATGGACCCAGATCATCCCCGGCACCCGGGCGGACGGCACTCCCTACACCCAGTCGGCCTACTCACGGCTGCGCTACGCCGGTGACGGCAAGTTCTGCTACGAGGAGGACACCTACAACATGGCCCACGTCTTAGAGGACGTGTCGGCCAGCGGGTGGGTGCCGACCGAGCCCATGAACATGCCCCCGCAACACCCCGATCGCAACTGGGCGCTGCCTGACTGAGGCGGCGCCCCCGCACCGGGTCATCACGAGGACGGCTCGGGGCGATCCACCGGTCGTCCGCCGGACGCCACTACCGAGACGCTCCAGCTGACCGGTAGGGGCGGGGTGTTGACGACCACGGTGGCCGTAGCCGCCTGGTAGGACCAGCCCGGTGCACCCGAGCCCGACGTCTGGAGGCTCAGCGGACGCCCGTTCAACGTCACCTGGGAAGGTTGGCTGAGATCCACCATCTCCAAGCGGTAACTCACCGCGGTGGGCTCGCCGGGGTAGTGCCCGTGGGCCGCCCCGATGGTCACGCCCGCCGTGGTGGTGGCTCCGCCTGCCGCCACCGACCCCAGGGAGTCGCTGATCGGGGTCTCGGTGTACTGCCCCTTGGTGTACCCGAGGCCCGTCCCGCTGTCGGCGTACAGACTGAAGGTCCCGCTCGCCCCGGAGAACATCTCGAGGGTCATATGCCGGGCGGTGGTGGGCGACGGTGTGGTCGACGACGGTTGCTCGGGGACTATCCCACCGGCGCGGACGAACACCGGCATGCGGCTGAGGGGCACCGACAAGGTGGTGGTCGTCGGGCCGGTGAACGTGGCCCCGGTGAAGTAGTCCACCCAACGGCCCGGTGGTATCCACACCGTGGTGTGGGCCACGCTCCCCGGAGACGTGACCGGTGCGACCAGCACGTTCGACCCGTAGAGGTACTCCCCTGGACTCGTGTACGCGGCCGCCTGCTGTGGGTAGTCGAGATAGAGCGGTTGCGCCATGGGCAGGCCGTCTTGGTGCGACTGGGCGGCAAGGGTGTAGGTGTACGGGAGCAGGGCTTCGCGCAGGCGGAGGAACGAGTCGGTGATGCCCCGAACGGGCTGGGGGTACTGCCAGGGCAGTCGTTTCTCGTTGTTGGAGTGCAACCGCAGGATGGGCTGGAAGGTCCCGAACTGCACCCACCGGTCGTACAGATCGGCCGGGTCCTGGGTCCCCTGTGGTGGCGGGCCCAGGAAGCTTCCGATGTCGTCACTGACATAGGGTTCGCCGATCGTGGCTTCGTCCGGGGTGAGGGCCACCTCCTGAGCCAAGGTGTTCCACGTTCCCCAGGCGTCTCCGGTGAAGGCGATGGCCGAGGTGTGGTCGGACCACGGCCCCGCCGGGTACACCCGTTGGGGGTTGCCGTTGGACGACCCGATGCGCGCCAGCACGAAGCCCCGTTGGCCGTGGTCGACCATCTCCTGGGCGTAGAGGTGGCCGATCCACGCGTCCGGGGTCAACCCCGGCATGGACACCACCGACGCGTCACAGCACCAGTCCAACCACCAGAACGCCACCCCCTGGTGTTGAAAGCTCTGCTGCAGGGCGAAATTGGACTCGGCCTGGGGGACCGAGCTCCAGTCCCAGACCCGGCAGATGCCGGCCATACAGCTCGTCCTGGGTAGCGCCGTTCCGGCGACGCTCTGCGCAAGCGGCACCTTGGGGTCGTCGACGGCGATACTCGAGTGGATGTTCAAGGTGACGCTGATGCCGTTGGAGCGGGCCCACTGCACGAAATCGGCGGGGTGGGGGAACAGCGCAGTGTTCCATTCCCAACCGTCCCAATTGTTGGGCGACTTCCAGTCGGTGTCGAGCGACAACGTGTTGAGCGGCACTTGGTCTTTCTGGAAAGCGGGGTACAGCGAGTCCTCGATATAGCGGCTGGAATACGGGGTGTAGTCCGAGTACCACACGCCGAAAACGTCGCGGGGCAGGAGGGGGGCGGCGCCGGTCAATTGGGCGAACGTGCGCAGTGCACCGGCGTAGTCCTGGCCGTAGGCGAAGAGGTAGCCGTCCTCGAGGTCTCCCCCCTGTTGACGGCGTTGAACCCATCCCTGTGGCGTCCAGAGCGCGCTCTGGGTGTCGTCCAGCAGTCGCCAGCCGGCCCGGTCGAGCAAGCCGTCGGTGTGCAACGGCTCGAACGTGACCTGGCACGTGGCCCCGCTGGTGCCCGCCGCACACGGCTGTGCCGGTTCGTAGGTGAAGGTGTCGAATCCTCGGACCCAGCCACCCAGCGGGTCGGACGGCCCAGCCGCAGGCGCAGGCTCGGTGGTTGGGCTCAGCGACAGCGTGTCGACCTCCACGTTGCAGCTGTTCCCCGAGCCGCACAGCACCTCCACCGAATTGAAGCCCGCCTTCAGGGTGGTCGTGGTGGTGAAGGTCGACCACGGCTGTGCGCTGGTGGTCGGCGCAGCCACCAGTGTGGTGTCCAGATGACCGTCGACCATCAGGTCGAGCGAGCGCGGGCGGGCGGTGGAGGGAGCGCTCACCACGTCCGAGTAGCGGATGGACATGATCGTCGGCCCGCCGGGGGCCCCCAAGATGCTCCAGGTGGCGCCGGCACCAGGGCGGAGGAGCTCGCCCACATAGCCTGCGCTGCTCTGGTAGCCGCTCTGGTTCCAATTGAGCGACGCCCCGCCAGTCAGAACGGCCGCGCCGGCCTGGCATGTCTGGTCGAAGGGGCATTCCCAGTCCCAGGTGGGGTACGCGGTGGCTCGGCTGTTGCCGTTCGTAAATTGCAAGGAAGTGTTGGCGGCGGTGAAGGGCCCCGACCCGACCCGGTAACGCAAGGTGGCCCGGATTGTCCGAACGGTCAGCCACCCTGCTGACACTCGGGCGCTGTACTTCGGCACCGCCATCCTGCGGTTGATGGCATTGACGGTGGGGCTGTTCTCGAAGTTGTCGGTGGGCGAGTACTCGAGCCGTAGGAGGGTGGGGCTCAGCACCTCGATCCGGGCCTTGCCTGCCCGCACGATGGCGGAACGATGAGCCAGGCCGTTGGCCATGTCGACCGGAGTGGAGAGGTTCACGGGAGTGGTGTCGTTGCGCGCTGTGCCAGAGAGATTGGCCGCGACCACAACCAGCACGACCGCCATCAACACCAAGATCAACACGGCCACGAGCACGCGACGAGTCCTCGGGGTGTTCCCTCGAGCGCCATGTCGAAGCGGCGTCCTCACGCGGACACGTTACTGTGATTCCGCCGCTGCTCACCTTGACGTTCAGCGCCGACAAAGGGGGTCGGGCCCCTCGCGCACAGGGCACGCCGGGCACCTCCGGGTGGCGACCCCCGTCGCCAGGATTCCGAGACACGCACTACGATGACCGCCCTATGAAGATCGTGGTCTGCGTGAAATGTGTCCCCGACGGGCGTGCACGTTTGGATCCCGAGTCGAAGCGGCTCGACCGCGGCGGGGCACTGGAGATCAACCCCTTCGACCTCTACGCGGTGGAGGAAGCCGTTCGGATCAAGGAGGGCTCCGGGGCCGAGGTTGTGGTCGTCTCGATGGGCCCCGAGGCGGCGGCGGAGTCGTTACGGGGCGCGCTTGCGCTCGGGGCCGACCGTGCCGTGCTCGTGAGCGACCCCGGTGCGGTCGGCTCCGACCTGCTGGCGACGAGCAAGGTGCTCGCCAAGGCGGTCCAGCGTGAGGGTGCCGACCTCATCCTGTTCGGTCAGCAGACGAGCGACGGGGGTGGCGCCGCGCTGTGGGCGGCCGTTGCCGAGGGGTTGCGACTGCCGGCCATCTCCCAGGCCACCAAGCTCGAGATCCGGGAAGAGTCGGTACGGGTGACCCGGCAGACCGAGGTCGGTGACGACATCATCGAGGCGCCCTTGCCGGCGATCGTTGCCGTCACCGACGCCATCAACGAGCTGCGCTATGCCTCGCTCAAGGGTGTGATGGCCGCCAAGAAGAAGCCGCTCGAGGTGCTTTCCCTGTCGGATCTGGCCATCTCTCCTGTCGACGCCGGAGATGCAGGGGCGAAGACCGAGGTCCGCTCGATCGCCGACCCCCCGGCGCGGCCCAATGCGATCAGGATCGAAGACCACGACGAAGTAGCCCAGGTGATCGTGGACTTCCTGGAGCACAGAGCACTGCTATGAGCACCCTCGTCTATGTGGAGCATCGTCGAGATGAGCTCTGCAACGGCCCCTTGGGTGTGCTTGCCAAGGCCGCTGACCTCGACGACGACGTGGCGGCCGTCATCATCGGCGGCCCCGAGGTGAAAGCGCTCACGCCCGAGGTGGGCAGGTTCGGCGCCACCACGGTCTACGTCGCCGAAGAGGACTCCTTGTTTCCGCCGCTGCCCCAGCCCCGGGTCGACGTGCTGGCCAAGATCGTGGGGGAGGGCGGGTACGACACCGTCCTGTTCTCCAATTCCGTACTCGCCGCTGATATCGCCGGAGGTCTGGCGGCGCGCCTCGGCGCCGGGCTGAATTGGGACCTCGTCGACATCATCACGCGCGACGGTGACCTGATCGGCAAGCGGCCCGCACTGTCGGACTCCGTCCTCGTCGACGTGGGGTGGCGTTCGACGCCGCGCCTGGCGCTGTGCCGAGCGGGCTCGTTCCAATCGGTCGAGAGGGGTACCCAGCCATCGGTCCAACCCGTCTCGGTGGAGCTCGAGAGCCACTCCCGAGCTGCCCGGATCGTGGACCAGGTGACCCAGCCAGAGGGTGGGCCCTCTCTCGAGGCCGCCGAGGTGATCGTCACCGGGGGGATGGGACTGGGCGGGCCGGAGAAACTCTCGCTTGCCGAAGACCTCGCCAGCGTCCTCGGCGGAGTGGTGGGAGCCACGCGTGCCGTCGTGTACGCGGGATGGTCCCCTCATTCGGCGCAGATCGGCCAGACGGGCAAGACGGTCTCACCCCGGCTCTACGTCGCGCTCGGCGTGTCGGGAGCGGTGCAGCACAAGGTCGGCATGCAAAACTCGGAGACCATCGTCGCGATCAATAAGGACCCCCGCGCCCCCATCTTCGAGTTCTGCGACCTGGCAGTCGTCGGGGACGTGCACAGCATCGTCCCCCAACTGGTCGAGCTCCTGCGACGACGCAAGGGCTCGTGATGGCGCGCCCCGCCGATTACCCGCCCCCCTTTCGGGTGGGCGAATTCATCGCCGAGCCGACCGACCCTGTCGACACCAGGATCGAAGTCGGTGTGCTCGTGGTCGGCGCCGGTCCGGCCGGGCTCGCCTGCGCCATTCGATTCGGCCAGCTCCTCCAGGAGGACCCGGAGACCGCCGCCGGTCTCGGCGACGTGCCTCTGGCCGTGGCCGAGCAGGGCAAACATCCGGGATCCCACCTTCTCTCGGGTGTGATCGTCAATCCGCGAGCAATCGAGCGGCTCTTCGGCGGCCGGCTGCGGATCGAGGACATTCCGGGGTACGGACCGGTACCGGCGGAGTCGGTCTGGGTTCTGACGCCCCGGCGGGCGTTGCCGATCCCTCCTCCCCCGCCCATGCGCAATCACGGCAATTACCTCTTCTCGTTGTCAAAGCTCGGGCATTGGCTCGGCGAGCAGGCGGAAGAGGCGGGGGCGATGGTGTTGCCCGAGACGGCGGCCCGGACCTTGCTTGTGTCCGATGGTGTCGTCGTGGGGGTCCGCACCGGCGACAAGGGGCGGGGTCCCGGCGGCGAGGAGTTGAGCAACTTCGAGCCCGGTTCCGACATCGTGTCCAAGGTGACCGTGCTGGCCGAGGGAACCCAAGGCCACCTCACCGGAGTGGCCCTCGACCATTTCGACCTCCGTCCCGACCACCCCCAGGTGTGGGAGCTCGGCGTGAAGGAGGTGTGGAAGGTGGCCAGCCCGCTCCGGCGGATCATCCACACCATGGGGTGGCCGCTGCGGACCGGAGCCAAATACCGGGAATTCGGGGGCGCGTTCATCTACCCCATGGGCGAGGACATGTTGACGATCGGTCTGGTGGTAGGCCTCGACTACCGCGACAGCGCACTGTCGGTCCACGACCTCCTCCAGGAACTGAAGACGCACCCGAAGATCCGCCCCCTCCTCGAAGGCGGAGAGCGCTTGGAGTGGGGAGCAAAGACCATTCCCAGTGGGGGCTTCTACTCGCTGCCGCGCCGGCTCTTCGCGCCGGGACTCCTGCTCTGTGGCGACGGGGCCGGAATGGTGAACATCCCCACCCTCAAGGGCGTGCACTACGCCATAGAGTCGGGACGACTGGCGGCGGAGTCGGCGTTCGCGTCGCTCAAGGACGGCGTGGCACTGAGCTCATACGACGACGCCGTGCGTTCCAGCTTCATCTCGAAGGACCTGCATACGGTGCGCGACATGCGTCATGCCTTCGCCCATGGTTTCTTCGCTGGGGGGGCACTGGCGAGCGCGTCGTTGGTCTCCAAAGGGCGGATCAGCATCGGCAAGCCCGCTCAAGCTGACGATACCCAGCCGCTGATGCACACCGATCGCGCCGCAGGCTACCCGCCGAGTGACGGCGTGCTGACCTTCGACAAGCTCTCCTCGGTCTTCGCCTCCGGGAACAAGACGCGCGACGATCAGCCGAACCACATCGTGCTCACGCAACGAGTTCCGGCCGACGTGGCGGAGATGTGGGTCCACCTGTGCCCGGCCCAGGTCTACGAAGCGGGCGCCGCGGACGGCGACGGCCTGGTGACGCTGAAGATGGCGCCGTCGAACTGCGTGCAATGCGGCGCCATCTCGGCCCGGGGTGGGCGCCTCACCCCGCCCGAAGGCGGCTCGGGCCCCGAGTACTCGTTGACCTGACCTGACCTGACCTGACCTGACCTGACCTGACCTGACCTGACCTGGCGGGGCGGGCTATTGCTCGCCCGTGGGCATTGCCCCGGTTCAGGCTCCGGCTGTCATGTCCAGGTCAGGCGGGGGCTGGTCGGGGATCTTCCAACGCAGGAACGCCTTGTCGTACTTCTCGTGATAGCCGTTGGCCGTCTCGATCATGGCCGCGAAGGCTGGTTCGAATTCGTCCCAGTTCTCGGACTCGATGCACTTCCTGACGGCCGAAACGCTCTCGGAGGTGAACACCTCCATGTCCTCGGCGTACTTGGGGCGCAGGATGGCGCCTTTCTCCATGAGGTTGACGGCCTCGGAGAGCTGGAATTTCGCCAGCGGCTTGTTCCGAGCTTTGCCGGCGTAGTAGCACTTCCAGATTCTCTCGCCGACGAGGGGCATGACTTCCGCCATCCCGGGGAGCAGCTGCCCGAGGTCGCTCAGCGCGATCGAGCCCCCCTTGATCGTGAACTCGTGTTCGTGGCCTGTTGACTCTGACATGGCGGCTACTTTAGGCGTCCACCCCGCCCCCGCCCACTTCGGCGCGACGTTCAGTAGGCCTCGTCCGTGGGGCTCACCCGGGCGGGCGGGTGGGCCGGTAGGGGTTCGTCGCCCGGGGACTAACCCCGGAGCTCGTAGGCCTCCCACGAGGGGGCCGCCATCTCGACCCGGAACCTCTCGAACGGCCAGGGCCAGACGGCGGGGATCCCACGGTCATCGAGGTACCAGCTGTGACACCCGGTCGCCCATACCGTCTTCTTGGACGCTTCGACCCGGGCTCTCTCGAATTCCGCCAGGGCCGAGGGAGCTGCGCTGACCTCTCGGCACTCCCCCGACCGGATCCGATCGATCAGCTGCATGATGTAGCCCAGTTGCAGCTCGGCCACTTCCACCAGGGAGAAGTTGCCGACGGGACCGTTGGGCCCGTTGACCATGAAGAAGTTGGGGTATCCGGGAACCGAGATCGAGAGGTATGCCTCTGGTCGATCGGCCCACTCGTGCTCGAGGTCCTGGCCATCTCGACCCACCACGGACATGGGACGGACGAAGGCGTCAACCTTGAAACCCGTCGCCAGGACCAGGACGTCGAGCTCGTGCAATGCGCCGTCGGCGGTGCGGACACCGGCGGCCTCGATGTGGTCGATGGGCTCGGAGGCCAGCTCGGCGGTCGGCTTCTGGATCGCCTGGTAGAACTCTCCCGACACGATGAGCCGCTTGCACCCGGCGCGATAGTCCGGTCGCAAACGCTCTCGAAGGCCTGGGTCGTGGACGTTGTTCTCGAGGTTTGCTCGGCAGACCTCCTCGATCATCTTCATCGCGGGCGAGTCGGAGTCGACGACGGCATCGGAGAAGGAATCGAACAGATGCGAGGCGCTGGCGCGCAGATGCATGATCAGGTCGTGGTCATCGCGAAAGGCCGCCTTCTCGTCGGACGTGTAGGCGGGGTTGGTAGCCGGCACGATCCATTGGGGTGTGCGCTGGAACAACACCAGCTTGCTCACCCGGTCAGCGATGGCTGAAACGATCTGCACCGCGGTCGAGCCGGTCCCGATGATCCCCACCCGCTGTCGATCGATGGGGACAGCGTGATCCCAGCGCGCGCTGTGGAACACGGCGCCGCCGAACGACTCGAGCCCCTTGATGTCGGGGTACTTCGGATGATGCAGCACCCCGGTGGCGGCGATGACGACGTCGGCTTCGTCGCCATGGCCTCCGTTCGTCGTCAGTTGCCACCGTCCGTTTCGAAACGCGCAGCTCACGACCTCGTCGCCGAACCTGATGTGGGGTATCACGCCATAGCGTCGGGCGACTGACTCGAAGTACTGCTGGATCTCCTCTCCGGGAGGATAGGTATGGCTCCACTCGGGATTGAGGGCGAACGAGTAGCAGTACAGGTGGGAGGGGACGTCACAGGTGAGACCTGGGTAGGTGTTCTCCCGCCACGTTCCCCCCAGGCGATCGGCCTTCTCGTAGACGGCGAAGTTTGTGATCCCCGCTTCTTTGAGCTTGACGGCGGCCAGGATCCCCGCCATCCCGGCGCCGATGACGGCGACCCGAAGACCGGGTTTGACTGCTATGGCGTCGGCCACGGCACTCAGAGCATCTCGGTGACGAAGTCCGGCAGCTCACCGACGATGCGGTAGTGACCGGCCAGGCTGTCGTCCCCGACGATCTCCAAGACGGCGTCGGCCACGTCCTGGGGCGACAGCAACGGGAGGATCTCCCGGGCCTGGCGAGCCCAGGCGGCTTCGGTGGACCCGTCGCCGGATTTTCGCAGCAGGGGCGTGTCGACCAGGCCCGGCAACACGGCGTTCACTCGGATGTTGTGGGTGCGCACCAGGGGGGCGCAGGCCCGCGTGAACATGACGACCCCGGCTTTGGTGGCGGAATAGCCGGGCTCGTCTTCCAGGGGGAGGAGCGCTCCCAGAGACGCAATGTTCACCACCACGCCCCCGCCCCGGGGCCCGAGGATGTCGACCGCCAGCCGGGTGCCGAGGATCACCGCTCCGAGGTTCACCATGACCTGGGACGACAGGAGCTTCGGGTCGGTCGCCGGCCACAGGGGCTCTCCACACACGATGCCGGCGTTGTTGCAGAGGATGTCGACCCCGCCGAACCGGCTTTCGGCCGCCCCGAACATGGCCGAGAGGTCCTCGAGTCGACTGACGTCAGCCCGAACGGACTCGGCCGTCCCCCCGCCCCCGGTGATGGCGGTGACGGTGTCGCGCCCGCCGCTCTCGTCGATGTCCGCCACCAGAACGGCCGCCCCGGCGCTGCCCAGGGCCCGGGCGCAGGCCCGGCCGATTCCCGACCCCGCCCCGGTGACCACGGCGACCTTGCCGGCGATCTCCATGAGGCGAGGATAGGGGATCGGCTCCAGGCCCAACACGCTGGCGTTCGCTGTCCCCGCACGTTCCATCGGTAGCCTCTCGACGCATGACCGCTCTTCCTCGGGTGAGTGTGTGTCCGGCGTTGTCGGGGCGTGTGTCTCGTGACGGCTGAAGCGGGCGCCAGTTTCGACGAACTGCTCGAAGCCAACCGCCGGTACTCGTCTTTCTTCGCTCTGGGCGGGGTCCCCGCCCAGGCCGCCAAGGGCTTCGGCCTGGTCACCTGCATGGACAGCCGGATCGAGCCGCTGGCCATGTTCGGCCTAAGGCCCGGCGACGCCAAGATCGTTCGCAATGGCGGCGGGCGAGTCACCCCTGATGTCCTGCGATCGTTGGTGCTGGCGACGTCCTTCCTGGCCGTCACGCGTGTGGCGGTCATGCATCACACCGATTGCGCACTTGCGAACCGTGAGGAGAGCGAGATCAGGTCCGGGTTGAGTCCAACGCAAGCCGCCCACGGCGAGGGCTGGAGGTTTCTTGCCATGCCCGACCCCGACGCCGCCTTGTGGGCGGACGTGCAATCGGTTCGGACCTGCGCCGTGCTCCCCGACGGTGTCCAAGTCGAGGGTTGGCGCTACGACGTGGACAGCGGACTGGTGAGCCGGGTCATACCCAGCGACGCTGCCTGAAGGCGCGTCGACACCGGAGACGTGGTGGCGGAGACGACCTAATGATGTCCGTGATGGGCCGGTGGCGACGTGGTGTCACCGGACGCCGTGGAGGTCGTGGTGGGGGCCGGGACGTTCAAGGCGGTCGCCAAGGCGGCCACGTCTCCCATCAACGTGGCCGCCTCGGCCGGGCTGGCCTGCCCGGACTGCGCGGCGCCGGCGACGGCTCCCTCCATCGCCGCCACGGCGCTGGACGCCTGGCCGGTGGCACCGGTGTTGCCGGCGGCCAGCGCCTGGCCCAGCTGGTCGAGGATCGTGGTGCCGACGTCGGAGCTCAGCGTCCCCGCACTCTCTCCTTGTTGCACGTCACGGGCGAGTGCAGCTGACGCGCCGCCGGGTGACGGGGCGACGGTGGTCGTCGTCGTGGGGGATGTCGTCGTGGGGGATGTCGTGGTCGGGTTGGTGGACGTCGTGCTCGACGAATTGGCCGCACGTCTCGGGGATTTGGGGTGAGCCGAGAGAGCCCAGTGCGACACGCCCAAGCCCAGGGCGATCAGGGCCAGGACGACCAAGACCGTGATCACGCGTCGGTAGCGGCGTCGCTTCGTCGACGGTGGGTCGCCGTAGGGGCTGGGTCCGCCTCCCGCCTGGCGAGCACGGTCTGTCGGATCCGCTCCCGGACTCCCGGAGGCGAGCCCGACATCGACGAGCGCGGTGTCGCTCCTCGGGATCTTGGCGGTAGGCCCCGGACCCATGGCGTCGGGTTTCCAGGGCCGGGCGAATGCCGGTGACGGCAGGATCTCGGCCACCTCGGATGCCTCGGGTCGGCGGGCGGGATCGTGATCGAGCATCGAGGCGACGAGGATGCGCCACGGGGTGGGCAAGTCGTCTGACGACGGCGCGGCCCCGGCCATGCGACGCGCCATGACCTCGGTGGCGCTGCCCTCGAAGCCACGCCGGCCGGTCATGCACTCGAGCAGGACGACCCCGAGCGCCCAGACGTCAGCGGCCGGCCCGACGCGGTGATGTTCGAGTTGTTCGGGGGCCATGTAGGCCGCCGTGCCGAGAGTCGTGCCGGTGAGCGTCAGCGACGAGGTGTCCACCAGCTGGGCGATGCCGAAGTCCGCCAGCCGGACCCGGAGTCCCGGCCCGAGCAGGACATTGCTTGGTTTCACGTCCCGGTGCACGATCCCCTCGCCATGGACGTAGGCGAGCGCGTCGGCTAGGGACGCGCCGAGGACTGCGCACCGGCTGGGAGAAAGCGGGCCCCGTCGCAGCACGGTGGAGAGTGCAGGCCCGTCGACGAGCTCCATCACCAAGAAGGCTTGGTCCCTCACGACTTCGGTGCCCAGGAGTCGCACCAGCCCGGGATGGTCGAACCTCGCCACGGCATCGGCTTCCCGGGCCAGTCGCCGGGCGAGCTCGGGGTCGGTGGACCGGACGAGCTTCACGGCCACCGCCGGGCCCCCGGTGGCGTCGGTGGCCAGGTAGACGTCGGCCATGCCGCCGCGGCCGAGCAGGCTTTCGAGCCGGTAGCGGCCGCACAGAAGGTCCGTGGCAGGGAGGGTCGGGGTCATCGCGGGTGGCGACATCGGCGAGACAGCCATCCTGGCACGCCTGCCCGGGCGCCGGCACGCCCCGGCTCCGTGGCCGGCTCCGGGCGTCTGAACAGGGAGAACAGGACCGGTTCTCTCGTTCGGCCATTCACGGTCGCGTGGGTTGGCGGGCGGGTTTCTGCAATGATGCGCCCCACGGCGAGGGATCCGCGCCGAGGCCGGCGGGGCATGGGGAGCACGCAATGCCGGGGATGGGAACGTACCTTCAGACCAGGAACCCCGTGGTCGTGTCGGCGTTCCACACCGCCCTTCTCCACCAGATGCTGCTCATCGGTCTGGTCATGGCGCTGTTGTCGGTGGTGTGGAACGTCCTGCGCACCACCCAGTACCGGCGATCGGTGGCGGCGGGTCACGTCCCGGCCGAGCCGAGCCCATGGCGCCTGGCTCCCGAGCCCGTGGCCCGCCGGGTGCTGCGGATCGGGTTCGGGCTGCTGTGGCTGCTGGACGGCCTGCTCCAGCTCCAATCGGCGATGCCGTTGGGCCTGCCGTCGAGCGTGGTCCAACCGACGGCGAGCTCGTCGCCGGGTTGGGTCCAGCACGTCGTGAACTTCGGGGTGAAGGTCTGGACCGACCATCCCGTCCAGGCCGCCGCCTCGGCGGTGTGGCTCCAGCTGGGGATCGGCGCGCTGCTTCTGCTGGCACCCCGGGGACGGTGGTCCCGGCTCGCCGGTCTGGCGGCGACGGGGTGGGGGCTCGTCGTCTGGGTGTTCGGCGAGGCGTTCGGCGGGATCTTCAGCCCGGGGGCCTCGTGGCTCTTCGGCACGCCCGGGGCTGTCCTCTTCTATTGCGCGGCCGGCGCCCTCGTGGCTCTCCCCGAACGTGCGTGGTCGGCCCCGAGGCTCGGCCGACTGGTGCTGCGGGGCACCGGCCTGTTCTTCGTGGGCATGGCCGTCCTCCAAGCCTGGCCCGGTCGGGGGTTCTGGCAGGGCGCGGTCCGGGGGTCGAGCCCGGGCACGCTGACCACCATGGTCCGCCAGATGTCGCAGACCACCCAGCCCGGTCCTTTGGCGTCCACCTTGCGGGCGTTCGGTCGCCTCGACTCGTCCCACGGATGGGGCATCAACCTCGTGGTCGTGGTCCTCCTGGCGGCGATCGGGATCGCCTTCTGGGTCGGGACGCCTCGAGTGGTGCGACCGGCCGTGTACGTGGCGGTGGCGTTGTGCGTGGCGGACTGGGTCCTCGTCCAGGACCTGGGTTTCCTCGGGGGCGTGGGCACCGACCCCAACAGCATGGTGCCCATGGCGCTCGTGTTCGTCTCGGGCTACCTGGCCATGACCAGGGTGCCGGTGCCGGTTCCCCTCCACGCCCGTGCTCCTACCGCCGTCGCCGGCGAGCACGCCGCCGGCGCCGGGGTGCCGTCCACCAGGCCGTGGTGGGACCGGGTGTCTCCCGGCTACCTCACGCGGGTCCTGGCCGCCTTGGCGGCGATCGCCGTGGTGCTCGTGGGCGCCGTGCCGATGGCGGCGGCGTCGGTCAACCCGAATGCCGACCCGATCCTGGCGGAGGCGGTGGACGGTACCCCCAACATCGTCAATCTTCCCGCTCCGGCGTTCCGCCTCCTCGACCAGGCCGGCCGCCCGGTGTCGCTTTCGGGCCTTCGGGGCCGGACCGTGGCCTTGACCTTCCTCGACCCGGTGTGCACCTCGGACTGCCCCCTGATCGCCCAGGCGTTTCGCGGCGCCAACGCGCTGCTGGGAGCCGACTCGGCCCGGGTGGTGTTCGTGGCCGTGGTGGCCAACCCGGTCTACCGCACCACCGCCCTGACCAGTGCGTTCGACCGTCAAGAGGGCCTCGAGCACATGCGGAACTGGTTGTTCCTCACCGGATCGCTGCCGGCGCTCGAGCACGTCTGGGACCAGTACGGCATCGAGGCCGACATCCTGCCGGCGGGCGCCATGGTTGCCCACAGCGACCTGGCCTATCTCATCGACGGCCGTGGTCACACCCGCGAAGTGCTGAGCGCCGACCCCGGCGACGGCTCCCCGTCGTCGTCGTCATCGTTCTCGGAGTACCTGGCGAGCGCGCTCGAGCGTGTGATCCACGCGTGAGGAGGATCACCGCCGGCGCGACATCTGTCAGGGCGACGACAGCGCTCTTGGCCGTGGTGCTCGGCGCGGCGGCCTGCTCGAGCGCCGCGCCCGGGACGGGGGCGGCCCCGGCCGGCTCGCCGCTTGCGGTGGGGGTGCCGCTCAACAGCACGCTCGCCACCGAGGCCTTCGGCGTGGCCGTGGTGCCCATGGGCAGATTGGACGATCGGGACAACACGTTCTGGCAGCTCTTCTTCCGATCCCCTGGCACGTCACGGTGGACGCTCGTGACCCCGCCCGGGGTCGCCGACAATGGAGGCCTCGTCGTGACCACGGGCCCGACCGCCGACGGCAAGGCCGCCTTCTCGCTGGTGGGATTCGAGCCGAGCCAGGATCTCGAATTCTCCCCACTGGCCTCGAGCGTCGACCAGGGAGGAACGTGGTCGCCCGGGCTCGCCCCCGGTGCTCTCGCCGCCGTGCCCGACTCCCTCGCGTCGTCGCCGGACGGGGGTCTCGTCGCCCTGTTGCGCCTCGGAGGGGGCCAAGTGTTCGAGAGCTCCGGGGACACCTCGATGTGGTCGAAGCTCGTCAGCCGACAGGCCCTCGCCTCGTCGGGGGCGGGCCGGAGCTGTGGTGCCGGAGAGCTCACCGCCGTTGCCCTCGACGTCGCCCGCGCCGTGCAGGTGGGGACGTCGTGCTCTGTATCTGGGGTCGTCGGCATTTTCGGACGCACGGGTGGCGTCTGGCGCCTGGTGGGGCCGCGACTCTCGGGCTCGCTGGCGACCTCGCCGACGAAGGTGTTGCGCCTGGTCGATCTCGACGGTGTGACCGACGCGCTGGTGGCGGTACGCAGCCGGGCGCAGGTGGGTCTCATCGGGGTCACGGGCACCGACGGTGGGGCATGGGCACACTCGGCGTTGCTCCCCCTCGGCACGGGTCGGATCGCCTCCACCGGTGTCGAGCCCGGGGGCGGCTTCGTGGTCATCGTTACCCGGGGGAGCGGGAGGTCGGCACTCGCTGCCGAGACTGGCCCCGGCGCTGGCTGGCACACGCTGCCGACGCCGCCGCCGGGGACGGCGACGGTGTCGGTGGACCCGGGAGGAGTGGTGGATGCGCTGGCCGTGGCCTCCACGCAGTTCACGGACTGGCGCCTCGACACCTCGGCCGGTAGATGGAGCAAGATCGGCACCGTGACGGTGCCGATCCAGTTCGGCTCCTCCTCGTGAGGGCCACGCCATGTCGTACCTGACCGGGCACTGGTCGTTCGACCCGTTCCTCGTCGTCGTCGCCCTGGTGGTGCTGGCCCACGAGATCGGGCTGGCCCGACTTCGGGCCCGCTCGGACGGCCGGCGGACGAGGGTGCGGCGTTGGCGCTCGCTGGCCTTCTACGGGGGCCTGGCCTGCCTGTTGGTGGCGGTGGAGTCCCCCATCGACTACTGGTCGGAGGACTACTTCTTCGTCCACATGATCGAGCACATCCTCATCTCTTTCTACGCCCCCATCCTCATCGTGGTGGGGGCCCCGTGGGTCCCGCTGTTGTTCGCGCTCCCCGTGGGGCCCCGGCGCCGCCTCGTCCGCGCTCTCCTCCTCGGACCGTGGTCACGGCCGCTGCGGGCCGTCGGTCGGGCGGTCCGCAGCCCTTGGACCGCACTGGGCGCCTTCAACGCCGTCATGGTGCTGTGGCACTTCCCGGCGCTGTTCGACCTTGCCGAGAACAACCAGCTCGTGCACATCTGGCTCATGCACGGAAGCTTTCTGGTCACCGGCGTCCTGTTCTGGCTCCAAATCATCCCCTCGCACCCGCTCAAGCCCCGAGCCTCGTTCGTGTGGCAGGGGGGCGCCATCATCGCCACCAACATCGTCATGTTCGTGCTGGCCATGTCCTTGAGCATCTTCACCAGCTCTTCGTGGTACCCCGTCTATGCGCATATCCCCGGGGTGACGCTGTCCCCCTTCGCCGACCAGCAGATCGGGGCGGCCATCTTGTGGGTGTGCGGCGACTTCTGGGCCGTACCGGCACTGATCGTGGTTTTCCGGCGGGCCATGGTGGCGGAGGGTGGTTTCTCCAACGTCCTCGACCGTGTCGTCCACCGCCTCCCGAGCGCCCCCCTGGCCCCCCGAAAGATCGTTGACGAGGGGGGGTACCGGGCCTAGCGTCTGCGCCTGGCGGCCCAACCGTCGTGCGGACTAGGGGCTGAGGGGGCTGTATGCAGGTCGACGCAGCCGGGTCCTTCGGGGCACCGAGGGGGTGAACGTGGGACGCGGAGGTCGCCTGGCCATCGTCGGTGTGCTGTTCGTCGTCGCCGTGGGCCTCGTCGTGTTCACGGTCATGGCGTTTCTCCGGTCGTCACCTCCGACGGTCGACTTCACGGTGGGGCATCAGCCGGGAGCCCCCGTCGACCTCACCGTGCAGACGGTGGGGTCCATCGGTTTCGGCCCCCACCCCACCTGGGTGTCGTACCTGACGGAGACCCCCAGTGGGCAGTGGGTCCACACCACCTTGTGGGACGTCCCTGCCCACACCCGGATCAACATGACCGTGTACCAGTACGACAGCGGCTCGCCACTGCGCAACCAGCAGTGGGGCCGGATCACCGGGACTCTCGGCGACGACGCCACGCTGAACGGGAAGACGGTGAGCGTCATCGACTCCAACTCGGGGAACGGCGTGGCTCATACCTTTGCCATCCCGACACTGGGGATCAGTGTGCCGCTGTACGGCAACAGCTCGAGTGCCAACCTTTGCGGACAGGCACCCTGCACGACCAAGTCACCGCATAACGTGATGACCTTCTCCTTCATGACCCCGGGGCCGGGCCAGTACCCGTGGCAGTGCTTCGTCCCGTGTGGGCTGGGCTACCTGTACGGCAACGGTGGGCCCATGTCGACGGTCGGGTACATGGGCGGCTTCCTCAAGGTCGAAG
>Ga0209415_10007556_pt1 | contig 18965 bp, 20 predicted proteins | sample PeaSoiSIISIP2007_FD_187696 | JGI IMG/M metagenome (GOLD analysis project Ga0209415, IMG submission 187696) | Peat soil microbial communities from Weissenstadt, Germany - SII-SIP-2007 (SPAdes) (version 2) | ecosystem: Environmental > Terrestrial > Soil > Wetlands > Peat | place: Germany...
CCTGCGAAGAGCGCGGCGTCATTCCCATCTGACACCTCCAAATCAGGAGATGTCGCGGTCACCACTTGAGCCCAAGGCTAGAACATTTGCGAGCGGGTCCAGTTTGGGCGGCTCATCTACCACCAGTGCTGTACCAAGAGCGATCCCGGGCGGTGTGACCGAGCTATGTCAGGGTCGATCGGGGAGGCCGTGGAGCATTGGCGCATGTCATTTGATCCTCTCCGTCGCTACTTCGTCCGTTGACTTTCTGTTGTCCCAGGCGTAGGAACTCGGCGCTCGATCCCCCTAGCGCCTGCGTTCCGAGCGCGACAGACTGAGCCTGCATGGATAAGCCGACGGTCGCCGACGCAGCGCATCGAATTCGCAACGGCGAGGAGTCGGCCGCAAGCCTTATCCAGCGGTGTCTCGATGCGGTGTCCGACGCCAACGCCAAACTGAACGCGTTCGTCTGTCTCAACGCCGATGGGGCTCTTGCCGCCGCCGAGGCCGTCGACGAGGCGGTGGCGGCGGGGCGAGGTGATGAACTTGGCCCGCTGGCCGGAGTGCCCTTCGGGGTGAAGGACCTCGACGATTGTGCCGGTATGCCCACGACGCGTGGGTCACGTTGGTTCGCGGATACCCCCTCCAAGACGGTCGACTCAATCCATGTGGCCCGTCTGCGGGCGGCCGGCGCCATTCCCATCGGGAAGACCGCCACCCCGGAATTCGGGGCGTGGGCCTACACCGCCAGTCCGTTGCTCGGTGTGACCCGCAACCCGTGGGACCTGAGTCGCACCCCGGGTGGATCGAGCGGCGGATCGAGCGCCGCGGTGTCGGCGGGCATGGTGCCGTTCTGCACGGCGAGCGACGGGGGTGGCTCGATCCGCACCCCGGCCGCCTTTACTGGCCTGGTCGGTCTGCGGGCGACCTACGGGCGCATTCCGACGTTTGGCGACACACATCTGGCGCAGAACGCTGTGGTCGGTTGTGTGACCACCACGGTGGCGGACACCGCGCTACTGCTTGATGTCATGGCCGGGCCCGATGGGCGCGATCGGACGTGTCTGCCTCCACCGGCTGGTCGCTATCTCGAGACGCTTGGACAGCTCGATCTGTCGGGGCTGCGGGTGGCGTGGTCGAAGGACCTCGGGTTCGCCGTGGTCGACCATGAGGTGGCTGACATCTGCGAGCAGGCCGCCATGAGGTTCGCCTCGGCGACCGGGGCGGTCCTCGTCGACCGACCGATCGCGCTCGGCGACTACACGCTCACCTACGCCTACGTGGAGGGCGTCGACAAGTTCGTCGGCATCGACCGCACTCTGTGGGAGACCCGACTCGAGGAGCTCGACCCCCTGTGCGCGCCAGCCTGGGAACACCTCAGTCGCAAGACCCTGCCCGAGGCGGCCGCCGTCGAGTCCGCTCGCCGGGATCTGGTGATCGCCGTGGCGGCGGTCTTCGACGACATCGACCTGCTGCTGACTCCGATGGCCTCGGTGGCCCCGTTCGCAGCCGAAGGACCGATGCCCACCAACATCGACGGCGTCGAGGTGCACGCGGGCATGTCGGTAGTCCTGGGGTTCCTCGCCAGCCTGGTGAATCTGCCCGCCATCAGCGTCCCTGCCGGGCTGACCTCCGATGGGCTCCCGGTCGGCCTCCAGGTGACGGGGTCGAGGTTCCGGGAGGATGTGGTGCTGGCGGCGGCTGCTCTATACGAGTCGGCACATCCCTGGCCGCGCCACTGTCCGGATCGTGGTTCTGCTCTCTGACCTGAGGGTTGTTGGACCTGTCGCCTCTTCCTCGAACCTGCAACTCCACGCAGACCTAGACCTCGATCTCCACTTCGCAGACAGCGCTGCTCAAGATCGGGGGTCCGCCGTCCGGCATCAGCGCCGTGACGGCTGATTGGGCGTTGTCCTCGGAGTCGAATACCACCACACAGGTACCCGTCCCAACGCCGTCGTTCATCCAAATGCCCTTCTGGAAGCCCGGCAGCGCCTTCGCCGCCGGAATGACAAAGTCATTCAGGATCGCGTGTCGGTGCTCGATGTCCGAGTCCGGGTGGAGCTTCACCTGGATCAGAACGGCGTGTGCCATTTGGGCGCCTCCATGGGTCGGCGTGCAAGGAAGTCGGCAAAGTGACCATTTCATAGTGTGTCCATGGGAGTCCCCGCGCACCAGGCCACCACCCGCCATCTCGGCGCCCTCTACCCCTTCGCCTCGGAAGCGGGACTGGGCGGGCGCGGTGTGCTGATCGGGCGCGACTTGCTCGGCGGTGCCTTCGTCTACGACCCCTTCGAGCTCTACACCGCCGGGGCGCTGACCAACCCCAACATGGTCGTCTTCGGGCAGATCGGACGGGGCAAGAGCGCATTCGTGAAGACGTATCTGTGGCGCCAAGCGGTGTTCGGCCGCCAGTGCTGGGTGGTGGATCCGAAGGGGGAGTACGCACCCTTGGCCCGGGCGTGGGGACGCGAGTCTGTGGCCCTGCGACCAGGAGGAGACATTCGTCTCAATCCGTTGGATGCACCCCCGGCCCGAGCCGGCTCGGGCGACGATGACGACAAAGAGGTCACCCGTCGGCGCGCCGAGCTGCTCGTCTCCTTGGCCGGGGCGAGCCTCGGTCGATCGTTGTCACCGTCAGAACGGACGGCCGTCGAGCTCGCCGTGTCCGACGTGTCTGCCTCACCGTCGGGTGCCGGGCGTCGTCGAGGGTGGGCACCCACGCTGCCCCAGGTCGTCAACGCACTGCTGAAGCCGAACGAACCGTCCGCTGCCGCCGTGCGCACGACGGTGGAGGCGCTGGCCGCCGACGGTCGTGACGTGGCACTCGAACTGCGCCGCCTGGTCGCCGGCGACCTGCGGGGCATGTTCGACGACGCCACGTCGCCGGGCATCAGCCTCGAGGGTCCGCTCGTCGTCCTCGATCTATCCGCCGTCTACCACTCGGCCGCGCTCGGCGTGATCATGACCTGCGCCGCCGCTTGGCTGCAGGCGGCCGTGACCGGGCTCGAACCGTCCGCCGGTGTGATCGTGGTCGTCGACGAAGCGTGGGCCATCCTCGCCCACGTGGGGGTGGCTCGTTGGCTCCAGTCCAGCTGGAAATTGTCGCGGGCCTGGGGCGTGTCGAATATCGCCGTTCTGCACCGGGTGTCGGACCTCACCTCGGCCGGTGCCTCGGGCTCCGAGCAGGTTGCTCTCGCCCGGGGCCTGCTGGCCGCCTCGGAGACCCGGGTCGTCTACGCGCAACCACCCGGTGAGGTCGACCGGTCCGGCGAGCTCCTCGGCCTGTCGTCCACCGAGGTCGAGCTGGTGCCGCACCTGCAGCGGGGGGTGGCCCTGTGGAAGGTGGGTGGCCGGTCGTTCCTGGTCCAGCATCGGCTGTCGGCTACGGAGGCGGCCATGGTCGACACCGACGCGGCGATGACGGCGACGGGATCGACGCGGTAGGGGCGGAGAGATCTCGGATGGGAACGGTCACCTTCTTTCTCGCCGCGTCGATCCTGGCGTCGGCCTGGTTGATCACCGGTGCGACCGGTGCCACGGGAGCAACCGGAGCACCAGGCACCGGGGGCGGCGGACGGTCGCGCCCAGCGGGAAGCGGGCCGGGACCGTTCCTCGTTGGATGGCGCCGGCGGCGCGGCACATCGGGGCGCGGGATCGGCCGGGACCCGGCGCGGTGGGCGCGACGCAGCGATCTGCGGTCTCTCATGGTGAAGGCACCGATGGCTGGCCGGCTCACCCTGGGTGCGGCGGGCGGACGGCTGGTGGCGGCCGATGCCGGTCATTCGTTGCTGGTGGTCGGGCCCACGCAGAGTTTCAAGACGACCGGATTGGCGGTTCCCGCCCTGCTCGAATGGCAGGGTCCGGTCGTCGCCGCATCGGTCAAAGGCGATCTCGTCCGTGACACGATCGCCTGGCGTCGACGCCAGGGCCAGGTGTGGGTGTACGACCCGACGGCATCGACCGACCTCCCGTCGGCGCGTTGGTCGCCGCTCGCCGCCGCCGTGACCTGGGCCGGGGCCCGACGGGTGGCCGACGGCCTGGTGGAGGCGGGCCGGACGTCACCGGGCGGGCTCACCGACGGCGACTTCTGGTATGCCACCGCCTCCAAGCTTCTCGCTCCTCTGCTACTCGGCGCCGCCGTCTCAGGGCGCACCATGGCCGACGTCGTCCGCTGGGTGGATGTGCAGGAGAGCGAGGAGGTTGTGGAGGCGCTCGAAACGGCGGGCCAATGGCAGGCCCTGCAGGCGCTGCGGGCCACCTGGGGGCGCGACGACCGCCAACGCAGCGCCGTCTACACCACGGCCGAGACCGTCGTCGAGGTCTTCGCCGACCCGACGGTGGCGGCGTCGGCCACGCCGGGGTGCCGCGACATCGATCCGGCCGGGCTCCTCGAGTCGGACAACACGCTCTATCTCTGCGCCCCGGCCCACGAGCAACGCCGGCTCCGTCCGCTGTTCTCCGGACTCGTCACCCGCGTCATCGACGCCGCCTTCGACCGCGCCGGGCACCAGGGGGGCCGCCTCCACCCACCGCTGCTCATCGTCCTCGACGAGGCGGCCAACGTGGCACCGGTGGCCGAGCTCGACGTGCTGGCCTCGACGGCCGCCGGCCACGGGATCCAACTCGTCACCGTCTGGCAGGACCTGGCCCAACTCACCGCCCGCTACGGAGCCCGGGCCGCCACCGTGGTGAACAATCATCGGGCCAAGTTGTTCCTGTCGGGCATCGGCGACCCGGGCACGCTCGATCACGCCAGCACCCTCATCGGTGAGGGCGAGCACCCGGTCGCCTCCACCACCGTCGACCGCGGCCGCTCGGCCGGTTCGACGACGATGACCGCCACCTACCGCCGGCTCGCCCCGGCCGACGCCCTGCGCCGGATGACGCCGGGCACCGGGGTGCTGATCTCCGGCCATCTGCCTCCGGCCTGTCTCACCCTTCGTCCCTGGTACCGCGACACGGAGCTTCGTCGTCGCTCCGAGGGATACGCGTGAGCGGTTACCGCCGCCCCAGGGACTCGGCCACCTGATGCAGTTCGGCCCGGAAGTCGGGATGGGCGATGTCGGCCAACGCCCGGGCCCGCTCGCGGACGGTGAGGCCGTAGAGGTCGGCCGCCCCGTACTCGGTGACGACGGCGCCGGTGTGGTGGCGGGGGGTCGAGACCACGGCCCCTTCGGGGAGCAGGGGCAGGATCCGCGACCGCACGGCGCCGCCCACCGTCACGGTGGCGTGGAGGCAGATCACCGAATGGGCGTCGGCCCGCAGCTCGGCACCGGCGACGAAGTCCTCGTGGCCCCCCACGCCGGATATCTGCTTGCCGTCGATGTTGTCCGCCACCACCTGGCCGTACAGGTCGACGCACATGGCACCGTTGATCGACACCAGCTTGCGGTTCTGCCCGATGACCGACGGGTCGTTCACGATGTCGACCGGTAGGAAGGCGACCTCATGGTTGTCGTCGAGCCAGTGGTAGAGGTCCACCGTTCCCAAGGCGAACGTCGTCACCGACACGCCGTCGAAGACGCCTTTGGCAGCGTTGGTCACCTTGCCCGCCTGGTGGAGGCGCATGAGGCCGGTGGTGAACATCTCGGAGTGCACGCCGTAGCCGCCGCCCGCCCCGTCGGCCAGGGTTGTGGCCACCACGTTGGGGACGGCACCGATGCCCGTCTGCAACGTGCAGCCGTCGGTCACGAATTGGAGGGCGTGGCCGGCGATGGCGAGGTCCGTCTCGGTGGGCACCGGATCTTCGAGCACGTAGGGCTCGCCGTCGGCCTCCACCAACACGTCGATCAGGCCGACGGGAAGGCTGTTGTCGAACCGGGGCGGAAGACTGCGGGTGCGGGGGAGGTGGGGATTGACCTCGACCACAAGGAGGCGATCGGGATCGTTCCCGGCCTTCATCAATTCGTCCCGGGTCGCTCCCATGTGCAGCGAAAGGTTGACTCGTCCGTCGGCGTCGGGCGGTGTCGCCTGGACCGTCATGATCCGGGGGGCGAAGCGGGCCAGGATGGGGGCGAACTGGCGGAAGCCGCCGGGGACGAGTTCGACGTCGTAGCCCCCGGCCAACAGGACGCGCTCGGCCGGGCCGAAGAAGCCCGAGCGGAACGACACCCCGGGTTTCGTGAGCACGGTGTAATAGCCGAGCAGCAGGGCGCCACCCAGCACGAGATCCTCCCAGTCGTCGCGGGTACCGAGGGCGGTGAGGAAAGCGTCGGGGATACCCGGACCGAGGCCGAAGCCGATCGTGTCGCGGCCCCGCACCAGGGCCGCCGCCTCCGCCGGGGTGCAGGTCAAGGTCATCGTGCGAGAGTCTGCCCGGTCGTCCGCCGCGTCCGCCGCCCGGGCCGGGAGCGCCCGGGCCGGGAGCGTCTGAGCCGGGAGCGTCTGAGCCGGGAGCGTCTGGGCCGGTGGCGGCCATCCCCTCTTTCCCCTCGGTAACAGATCTGTTACCGTAACTATTACGTTACCGAAGGGTGCCGAAGGGGTGGTCACATGAGCGTCGTGGTCGTGCGGTACCGGACCAAGCCGGAGAGGGCCGAGGAGAACGCCGCGCTGGTCGAGAAGGTATTCGGGGAGCTGAACGCCGACAATCCGGCCGGGCTCCGGTACGCCACCTTCCGCTTGGCCGACGGGGTGAGCTTCGTGCACGTTGCCTCGGTCGAGACCGAAGACGGGACGAATCCCTTGAACGCCTCGCCGGCGTTCTCGGAGTTCCAACGTGAGATCGGCGACCGGCTGGAGGACGGACCCCACCCGTCGGCGGCGACCGTCGTCGGCTCGTACCGGTTCTGGCCGGGCGAGGAGGGACGCGAGGAGGGACGCGAGGAGGGACGATCGTGACAAGCGAAGATGGAAGTCCCGCCCATCCCTGGGTGCTCGAGACTCCGAGTGGTGGCTCGGAATACAGCGCCTACCGCGATGAAACGCTCGACCCGCCGTCGCTCGTGGTGCAGGTGGGCAAGACGCAGCTGCGGTACCACCTGAGCTGCATCGAGGACCTGCACGCCATGCTGATCGCCCGCGGGGACTGGGTGCCGCTGGGCAATGCCGACGAGCAGAAGCCGGCGGCCGACGGGACCGTGGAAGCCTGGGGTCGGGCCGCGGACAATCCGGTGGGCGGCTGGTACGGGATCAAGAAGGGGCTGCGGGGCCGATTCGCCAACTACGTCCCCCCGGTGCTCGAACGGCTGGGCCTGGCCGAGGTCGAGCACAACGCCCGGAACAACCGCATGCGGGCCGCCGGGCTCGGTTGACGCCCGATGACGGCGTCCGCCCCGGCTGGCGATCCGTTCGAGGCTCTTGGCGACCCGAACCGGCGGGCCATCGTCGAGCTGCTCGGCTCGGGCGGGCGGTCGGTGGGAGAGCTGGCCGACGCCCTCCCCATCAGCCGACCGGCCGTCTCGCGCCACCTTCGCCTGCTGAAAGAGGCCGGTCTGGTGGTGGAAGAGGCACAGGGGACCCGGCGTCTCTACCGCCTGCATGTCCTCGGCGTCGAGGCCGTGGAGACGTACCTGGCCCAGGTGTGGGGCGACGTGGCCACCAGGTTCCGGTTGATGGCCGAGAACACGGCCGATAAGGCCAATACGGCCCTCACCTCTTCACCCGACCCTCGGCCGAAACCGACGCGGCCACCGGGGGAACGCGGGCGGCCCCGGTGATGGAGTCGCTGCGTCTGAGCTTCGAGATCCGGTGCACGGTGGACCATGCGTTCGAGACGTGGGCGACCCGTTTTTCGAGCTGGTGGCCCAAGGGCCACTCGGCCTCGGGGAACCCCGACACCACGGTCGTGCTCGAACCCGGCGTCGGCGGACGGATATTCGAACGGACACCGGACGGCACGGAGATCGCCTGGGGCGAGATCACGCACTGGGATCCCCCGCACCGTCTGGACTATCTGTGGCACATCTCCCGTGATCGCAAGGACGCCACCGACGTCGAGCTGCACTTCGTCGACATCGGTGACGGCACGACCCGGCTCGACATCGTGCACAGCGGGTGGGAACGGCTGGGGGCCGAGGGTCAGTCCTGGCGCCAGGCGAACACGCGGGGCTGGGACGCTCTCGTCCCCCGCTTCATCGGCGCCGCCGAGGCGTGACCGGGTGGGACCGTCGCCCTTGGCGCCGGTCAGCGGACAAACACAACCCCGGTCTACCGTGAGCGGGGTGAGCACCTTCGCACTCGAAACGGAGCAACTCCTGCTGCGCCGTTGGCGGGAAGAGGACAAGGTTCCGTTTGCGGCCATGAACGCCGATCCGGCTGTGATGGAATTCTTCCCCGCTCTCCTGACCCGCGCCGAGAGCGACGCCCTCGTCGATCGTTTCGACGCCGAAATGGTGGAACGGGGATTCTGCCCCTGGGCCGTCGAGCTACGCGAATCGGGGACCTTCATCGGCTTCATCGGCCCCCACGGCGCCCCCGAGTCCGTGTCGTTCGCTCCCGCCGTCGAGGTGGGGTGGCGACTGGCCCGGCCCTTCTGGGGTCGCGGGTTCGCCACCGAAGGGGCCGGAGAGGCCGTGCGCTACGGCTTCGATGTGGTCGACCTCGAAGAGATCGTGTCGTTCACCTCGGTGGTCAACTTGCGATCGCGCCGCGTGATGGAGCGTTTGGGGATGTCACGCAGTCCCGACGAGGACTTCGAGCACCCGCATGTCCCGGAGGGTGATCCCCTGCGTCCCCACGTTCTTTATCGGCTGACCCGCGATGACTGGCGCGCCCGGTAGGCATCGGGACTCGCAGGCGATGCAGGAGGAGCGGGCTCCGGCGCCCGACGAAGACACGGCGGGGTGGCGCGACCTTTCGCTGAACCGACCCGGCCAAGGCGTTCGTGACAAAGCCGTCGTGGCCCTGCGCCGGGCACCGGTGAAGACGTTCATCGCCCGGGTCCTCGGTGTGAGGACGCAGGAGGGCGCCTGGAGGGCGGGCGCCGACGGCGAGATGGAGGTCGGGTGGCAGTTGCGGAAACTAGGCCCTGACTGGCACGTCATTCACGCCGTGGCCGTCGGCGAGAAACAGAGCGACATCGACCATGTCGTGATCGGACCGGCCGGCGTCTTCACGTTGAACACGAAGAATCACGGACGGAACCGGGTGTGGGTGGCCGAGAACGCTTTCCTGGTGAACGGGAAGAAGACGGACTATCTGCGGAACTCCCGGTTCGAAGCGCGGCGCGCCTCGAGGCTGCTTTCGTCCGCCTGCGCGTGTGATGTGGCGGTCGAGCCGGTCATCGTCGTCATAGCGGCCGGTGTGACGATGAGGGCTCAAGCCGCCGGCGTCCACGTGGTGCAGCGCAGGATGATCGCCCGGTGGCTGTCCACGCGGCCGGCCGTGCTGGCGCCCGACAGGGTCGAGGAGATCTTCGAGCAGGCCCGCCGCGACTCGACGTGGTGGACCGGATCCCGCTCCCGCAATCAGCGCCGTCCGTGCTCTACTTGAGAGCATCATGACCGGTGGCGGCGATGAGGCACGGGAGGCCGAGCTCGCCGAGCTCGTGGCCGAGCACAACGCATCGATCACCGAGGTGGCGCGCGCCGCGCGTGACCGGGCCGAGGAGGAAGGGACCCTCGTGTGGGACCCGTTCGATCCGGCGTGGGCGCGTGACCCGTATCCCGTGTACGCGGCGTTGCGGCAGAACAATCCCGTACACCGGAGCCCGCTCGGCTTCTGGGTCTTCACCCGGCACGCCGACTGTCTGGCCATGTTGCGTGACAAGCGGGCGAGCAGCGACGGCCGCAACATCGATGCCACCGATTTCCCCGCCATACGTGACCGCGACTTCTTGGAGGGCGGCGGCGCCGGCGAGATGTTGGCTGAGATGGCGCCGTTCCTCTTCCGCGATCCCCCCGACCACACGCGGTTGCGGGGACTGGTTCAGAAGGCCTTCACGCCACGGGTGGTCGAGGGTCTCCGGCCGCGGGTGGAGGAGATCTGCGACGAGTTGCTCGACGTGGCGCTCGAACGCGGGAGGTGTGATCTCGTCGGAGACTTCGCCTATCCCCTGCCCGTGCAGGTCATTGTCGAGATGCTGGGGGTTCCTGTCGAGGACCATGAGCAATTCCGGGTGTGGTCGAACGCGCTGGCGCGCGGGCTCGACCCCGACTTCCTGCTCCCCCCGGACGCCGTCCAGCAGCGTCTGGCCGGCATCTTGTCCTTCGTCCAGTACTTCGCCTCGCTGATCGAGGAGCGCCGGGCCCGGCCCGGCGACGATCTGCTGTCCCGGTTGATACAGGCCGAGGAACAGGGGGACGTCCTGACCCAGGGCGAGCTGCTCTCGACGTGCATCTTGCTGCTCGTGGCCGGGCACGAGACGAGCGTCAATCTCATCGCCGGTGGCGCGCTGGCGCTCATGGAGCACCCCGACCAGCTGGTCCGCTTCCGGGACGATCCCGGCGTGCGGCGCAGTGGCGTCGAGGAGATGCTGCGCTACGTCGGACCGGTGCAGCTGACGGGGCGGGTGGCGCTCGAAGCGATCGAGGTCGGTGGCGTCACGGTCGGGCCGGGAGAATTCTCGATGCTGCTCATCGGGTCGGCCAACCGCGACGCCGAGGCCTTCACCGATCCCGAGAGCTTCGATGTCGGTCGGGCCGACAACAACCACCTCGGGCTCGGTTTCGGGATCCACCATTGCCTGGGGGCGGCGCTGGCGCGGATCGAGGCGCAAGTGGCGTTGGCCGCCCTGGTCCGTCGGGCGCGCGTGCTCGCCCCGTCGACCGACGAGCTCGCCTACAAGGAGAACATCGTGTTGCGCGGGCTGGTGGCGTTGCCCGTCGAGCTGGCCCCCTGAATCACCGGCCAGCGCCCTGAATCACCCGACCAGCGCCCTGAATCACCCGACCAGCGCGCCGAACACCGAACCACGGGCCGGCCGGCGACGGGATGCTCAGTGGGGCGAGCCCGGGGCGACGAGGGGCCAGGGGCGTGCGCGCTCGGCCAGAAGGGCCAGGTCGAGCAGCAGCTGATCCTCGTGGTGGCGGCCGATGACCTGCATGCCGACAGGCAGGCCGTCGACGGTGCCGACGGGGATGGAGACGGCAGGGTTGCCGGCGAGGTTGGCCGGCATGGTGAGGGCGCCGTTGTTGCCGAGGGCGCGCTCGAATCCGAACTCGGCGATGAGGTCCCGGTCCCCGATGGTCGTCGCCATGGGGCCGGCGGCGTTGAAGGCGACGTCGGGATTGGTGGCGGCGAAGATGAAGTCCACGTCGGCGAAGGTCTCGGCCATGACCTCGTTGAGCGCGACGCGGAACATCTCGTTGGCCCCGGCCATCTTGAGGTCGAAACGACCGAATGCGATGTTGACGGCGAACTGGATCTCGGGGGTGAAGAGCTCCTCGCAGTCCGGATAAAGGTCACCGAGGTCCCCGATCAAGGTGACGAGGTTGCCCATGGCCCACTCGAACCCTGCTTCGGGCAAGCGGACGACCAGATCGACCTTCTTCAGTCCCGCATCGGCGATGAGCGCGTCGGCTGCGGCCGTGACGCGGTCGACGACCTCGGGTCGGACGATGGCGTCACCGATGTCGACGACGATGGCGGCGCGCTTGCCGCGGAGGTCGTCGAGGTGCGTGCCGAGGTCGCGCTCCCAGCCCGAGACGCGGGGGAGGCTCAAGGTGTCGCCGGCGTCGAAGCCGTTGCAGACGTCGAACCAGCGGGCCGTGTCGCGGACGGACCGGCTGATGCAGCCGAGGACGACGGTGAGCGGCGTGTGGTGGGTGCGGGGGCCCCGGGGAATGCGGCCGAAGGTCGACTTCAAGCCGAAAGTGCCGGTGAAACCGGCGGGGATGCGGATGGAGCCGCCCCCGTCGCCGGCGGTGGCCAGGGTGACGATGCCGCCGGACACGGCCGCGGCGGTCCCCCCGGAGGAACCGCCGGGGGTGCGCTCGGGGTTCCAGGGATTCCGGGTCGTGCCGTGCAGGCGGGTGTGGGTGTAGTTGACACCGCCGAACTCACTGGCCGTGGTCTGGGCCGTGAGGACGGCACCGGCCGAGATCAGCCTGTCGATCACGGTCGAGTTGCGGGTGGCGATACGGTCGGCGAAGACGAGGGACGCCTCGGTCTCGGGCCATCCCTTCACGATGTCGAGCTCCTTCACGCCTATGGGCAGCCCCCCGAAGGGCAGGCTGGTGTCGGCTGTGGCCGCCGCGGCGCGCGCCTCGTCGGCCGCCACGTAGCTGAAGGCGTTGAGTTCCGATCGGTCGATGGCGGAGAGGGAGAGTTCGAGAGCCTCGGGAGGGGTGATGTCGCCCTTGCGGAAGGCATCGACGAGTGAGCACGCGTCGCCTTGCCACGGCTGATCGGTCATGGCCGCAGGCTACGCCATAGGCTCGATGGGCGACGATGCGGAATCTGCCGGAGCGCCACCTTGACGGCCGTTCGGGTCCGCGGAAGCGTGGAGATATGTCAGAGGACCTGGAAGGCAAGATCGTGGCCGCCGCACCCACCGCTTCGGTGGGCGCGGCGCCGCCCGGACCGGTGACCGCGGCCGAACCCGGAGCCCCCGCCACGGCCACCCCGGTCGGCCCTCTGACCCTGGCCATCGACATCGGCGGGACGGGGTTGAAGGCATCGGTGCTCGACGCCCACGGGGCCATGGTGGCCGACCGGGTGGTCGTGAAGACGACGTATCCGTGCCCGCCGACGCGACTGGTCGACGACCTGGTGGCCCTGGTGGCGCCTCTGCCCGCCGCCGACCGGGTGTCCGCCGGCTTTCCCGGCATGGTCCGCAAGGGTCGGGTGCTATCGGCCCCGCACTTCGTGACCGAAGCCGGTCCGGGGACGAAGGTGGACGACGACCTGGTGAAGCAGTGGGACCAGTTCGATCTGGCCGGGGCGTTGCGCAAACGCATGGGCAAGCCGACGAAAGTGGCCAATGACGCCGATCTGCAGGGTGCGGCGGTGGTGAACGGGAAGGGTCTCGAGTTGGTCATCACCCTGGGCACCGGAGTGGGGACCGCCTTCTTCTACGACGGTCGGTTGCTTCCGCACCTCGAATTCGCCCACCACCCTTTCCGCAAGGGCGAGACCTACAACGGGCAGCTGGGCGAGGCCACGCGGAAGGAGATCGGCAACACCCGGTGGAACAAGCGGGTGCGGCGGGCCGTCGACACACTGCGGGCTCTGAGCTTCTTCGACCACTGTTACATCGGCGGCGGGAATTCCAAGCATCTGAGCGGAGATCTCGCCGACGACGTGTCGACCGTGGACAACACGGCCGGGATCCTGGGTGGGATCAAGCTGTGGGGAAGCCGGCAGATGTCGCTGTAACACGGCCGCGTCGTGACCCGGTCACGTCGTAACACGGTCATGCCTTAGCCCGGTCACTACGCTGGGCGCCATGGAGGAGACACCGGGCGCCGGGGTCGGGCCCGAACGTCCGGTCCGGGGAAACAGGGTCGGAGCCCGGGCCGTGGTCGGGCTGGTGCTCGTCGGTGGCGCCGTCGTCCTCGTCGTGCAGAACTCGCAACAGGTGACGTTGCGGTTCTGGTTCATCAGCGGTCATGTGCGCCTGATCTGGGTGATCGCGGTGAGCCTGGTGATCGGTGGGGCCCTCGGGCTGCTGCTGTCGGGACGCGGACGGCGCCGTCGGCGTCGCCGGCGTGCCGTCTCCGACTGACGCCGCTACCCTGCGGCGGGATGCGGGCGGTGACGATTGTCGACGGAAAGCTGGTGTGGACCGATCATCCTGATCCGGTGGCCGGCGACTACGAGATCGTCGTCGCCGTGCGTGGCGCCGGCCTGAACGCCGCCGATCTGATGCAGCGACTCGGGTTCTATCCCGCTCCGGCCGGGGTGCCGGCCGACATCCCCGGACTCGAGCTGGCCGGTGAGGTGGTGGCCGTCGGGGCGAAGGCGGAGCGCTTCGCCGTCGGGGACCGGGTGATGGCCGTGGTGGGTGGGGGCGCCCAGGCGGAGATGGCCGTGATCGACGAGCGGTGTGCGCTGGCCGTGCCGGACGGACTCTCCTGGGAGGAGGCCGGTGGCTTTCCCGAGGCGTTCTCCACCGCCCACGACGCGATGTTCACCCAGGCCGGCCTGGCCATGGGCAACCGTGTGCTCGTGACCGCGGCGGCGGGCGGCGTGGGGACGGCAGGGGTGCAACTCGCCGCCGCGGCCGGGGCGACGGTGGTGGCGTCGGTGCGGTCGGCCGACCGGCGGCCCGATGTGGTCGCCCTGGGTGCGACCGCCGCCGTCGATCCCGAGGAGGCGCTCGCGCTCGGGCCGTTCGACGTGGCCCTCGAGCTGGTCGGTGGGTCGAGTCTGCCGGGAGTGCTGAACGCCCTGTCCGTCGGCGGGAGGATCGTGGTCATCGGGGTGCACGGTGGAGGAGGGCGGGCCGAACTCGACCTGTTGGCGCTGATGCACCGGCGGGCCCGGATCAGTGCCTCCACCCTGCGGGCCCGACCGCTGCTGGAGAAGGCCTCGGTGGCGGGCGCCGTGGGAGCGCATGTGCTGCCCCACCTCGAAGCCGGTCGGATCCGGGTGCCGGTATGCGCGACATTCCCGATGGACCGGGCCGACGACGCCTACGAACTCTTCGCCACCGGCGGCAAGCTCGGGAAGATCGTTCTCGTGCCGCCCGACTCTGCCGGCTGACCGCGGCGGCGGCACCGGACGCGGTCGCGATCAGCGCGACATCCCGGGCACGGTGGCCGCCAGCCTCTGGGCGAGCTCGGCGAGATCGGCGTGGTCCGTCGTCACCACCGAGAATCCGTCTGTGTGGCGGAGCCACGACAGGTTCCGCCGGTGGAGGTCGACCGAGGCGTCGTAGCGGTTCAGGACGACGACGGGTGTCAGGGTGGGCCGCCCCGTGCGCCACTCGTCGGTGAGGGCAGCCACGCTGAGGCGGACGACGTTGACGGTGCCGAGGCCGGCGTCGGCCACGAGGACGACGGCATCGGGGGCGACGGCGGCCATCATGTCGAGGACGTCACCGTCGCCGGCCTGGGGGGAGCGGACGCCACCGGCCGTTTCCACCAGGCCCACGTCGACCGCCGGTCGGGGCCAGGTCAGCTCGCCGAGGAATTGGGCGATGGTCGGGCGGGCCCGGCCGAGGGCGTCGGCGGCCATGGGCGGGGCCAGGGGGACGGGGTAGGAACGCGCCGGGAGACAGACTGTGGACGGATCCTCGCCCGTGGCGGAGGCCAGGACCTCGGCATCGGTGGGGGCGGATCCCGGGGCGAAGGACTGGGCCGGCTTGCGGGCCGCCACGGAGAGTCCGGCGTGGCGCCAGTTCTCGAGCAGTCGGGCGGACACCCAGGTCTTGCCCACGTCGGTGCCGGTGCCCGCCACCAGGACGACCACCGAAGGGCGGGTGCCGCTCACCGACGCGGTGACGTCCTGTCCCCGGCCGGGGCGACGGACGGCCCGACGTGGGCCAGGGCGTCGAGGAGGAGCGAGACGTGGTCGTCGGTGTGGGCGGCCGAGAGGGTGACGCGCAGGCGGGCCGTGCCCGGCGGAACCGTGGGGGGCCGGATGGCCGGTACCCAGACGCCGTGGTCGAGCAAGGTGGCCGACGCCGCCATCGCCCGATCGTCGGATCCGAGGACGATGGGGATGATGGGACTCGGATGCCCCGGGGCCACGCGACCGACATGGCGGGCCAGGCGATGGCGCAGTGCCGTGCCCTCGGGGCCGGAGAGGATGCGGAGCGCGGCGAGGGCGGCGGCCGTGTCGGGCGGGGTGAGAGCGGTGGTGAAGATGTAGGAGCGGGCTTTGTTCTCGAGCAATTCGATGAAGGGCCGGGCGCCGGCCACGAAGCCACCCAGCGCGCCGAGCGTCTTCGAGAGAGTGCCCACGCGCAGGACGTCCACGTCGACGAGCTCGGGCGCGAGATCCGGGGCGAGGACGGCGTGGGCTTCGTCGAGGACGAGCAGGGAGCGGTGGCGGCGGCAGAGCTCGGCGATCTCCGCCACCGGGGCGGTGTCGCCGTCCATGGAGAAGACGACGTCGGTGACGACGAGGGTCGGGCCGGGGGCGTGGCGCAGGAGGGCGTCGAGGTGGTCGACGTCGCCGTGGCGGTAGACGGCCGTCTCAGCGGGCGCCAGCCGGGCGCCGTCGATGATCGAGGCGTGGTTGAGCTCGTCGGAGCAGATGCGGACGGCGCTGTCGCCGAAGGCGCCGAGCACGCCGAGGTTGGCGGCGAAGCCGGTGGGGAAGACGGCGGCGCGCTCGGTGCCCTTCCACTGCGCCAGGGCCCGCTCCAGATCGTCGTGACAGGGACGGCTGCCGGTGACGAGCCGGCTGGCGCCGGCGCCGGTTCCCCACAGGTCGAGCGCCTCGTGGGCGGCGGCCACCACCGCCGGATGCAGTGACAGGCCGAGGTAGTCGTTGGAGGCGAACGCCACCACCTTGGTGTCGTCGGCAGTGAGGATGCCCTCGGGTCCCCGGGCGTCGAAGGTGAGAGGGACACGCCAGCGGCCTTCGGCGGCCAGGCTCTCGTTTCGTGCCGCCACCCGCGACGACCAGGTGCCCGGCCTTTCCGGCGGTGTGGGAGTGGCACTCATGGCGACGTCGCCGACGCGTCGGCGCCACCGGAAGAGGCGACCTCGGTGATGGCCTCGGCCAGCGTCGAGGTGATCCGTTCGATCTCGTCCGCCGTGACGGTGAGGGGTGGCATGACCACGACGACGTCTCCGAGCGGACGGAGCAGGACCCCGCGGCGCACCGCCCCGGCGCAGACGCGTCGGCCGTAGCGGTGGCCCGGGCCCGGTGGCGCCAGTTCGACACCGACCATGAGACCGCGCTGGCGGACGGAGCGCACCGCCGGGAGGGGGGCGACGTGGCGGGCTAGGAGATCCTCGAGCTGACCGGCCCGGGCGACGACGTTGGCGAGGACATCTCCCGCTTCGAGTAGTCGGAGGTGCTCGAGGGCGACGGCGGCGGCCAGGGCGTTCCCGGCGAAGGAGTGGCCGTGGTAGAAGGTGCGCGACCCGAGGTCCTCGCCCAGGAATGCGTCGTGGACACGAGCCGAGGCCACGGTGGCCGACATGGGCATGTAGCCGCCGGTGAGTCCTTTGCCCAGACAGAGGAGATCGGGGCGGGTGCCGCTCCATTCGCAGGCGAAGAGCCGGCCGGTGCGGCCGAAGCCGGTGGCCACCTCGTCGGCGATGAGAAGGACACCGGCGTTCCGGCAGGCGTCGGCGACGTGGGCCACGTCGGCGGGATCGGTGACGAGCATGCCCGCCGCGCCCTGGACGAGAGGCTCGATCACCACCGCGGCGAGCTCTCCGGCGTGGGCGTCGACGGCGGCCACCGCCTTGTCGGCCCACCCGGGGTCGTCGTAGCCGGGGGTGCGGACGACGGAGAAGCGCAACGGGTCGAAGACGTCGGTGCCGAATCCACCGCCGCCCAGCGAGAGTCCCCCGACCGTGTCGCCGTGGTAGGCGTTGCCGAGCGCCAGATACCGGTGGCGGCCGGACACGCCGTTGTTGGTCCAGTACTGGAAGGCGATCTTCAAGGCCTGCTCCACCGCCGAGGCGCCGTCGGAGGCGAAGAGGAAGTGGGGATCGTCGACCGGCACCACGGCGGCCAGCGCCTCGGCCAGCTCGATGACGGCGGTGTTGCCGTTGCCGAGCAGGGTCGAGTGGGCGACACGGTCGAGTTGGCGGCGCAGGGCCTCGTCGAGTTCGGGGACCCGGTGGCCGAGGGTGATGACCCAGAGCGACGAGATGGCGTCGAGGTAGCGGCGGCCGCTGACGTCGACGAGCTCGCGGCCCTCGGCATGGTCGACGATGACCGGGGCGTTGTCGGCGTAGGTGGACATCTGGGTGAAGCCGTGCCAGACGACCGCCGCGTCACGGGTGACCCAGTCGTGTCCGTCGTCGCTGTGGAGATCGGGGGTCATCGCCCGTCAGACCTGGGAGCGGCCGCGATCGAGGATGCCGAGGCGGCGACGCTCGATGTCGGCCGGGTCGGCGCCGCCGCGCTGGAAGACGGCGGCCGAGCGGGCTTCGACGTCCCAGGCCTCGGCGCCGGAGACGCGACTGGCCGCCTCGTAGGTGGCGAGAATGGCCCGGACGGCGCGCTGGTCGGACGAGGCGATGTCGGCGGCCAGGCGGTGCGCCAGCGGGAGCAGCTCGTCGTGGGGAACCACGTGGTTGACGAGACCCCACTCGAGAGCGAGACGGGCGTCGACGAAGTTCCCCGTGGCCGACATCTCCCGGGCCCGGCGGATGCCGACCGCCTGGGGGAGAAGGACGGTCAGACCCCACAGGGGATGGACGCCGACACGGGCGTGGGTGTCGGCGAAGCGGGCCCGCTCCGACGCCAGCAGGAAGTCACAGTTGAGGGCCAGCTCGAGGCCACCGGTGACGGCCACGCCGTTGACGGCTCCGATGACGGGCTTGGTGGTGGGAAGGGTCGCGCCCCGACCCCGTCGCGTGAGTGCCCTCGACTCCGATTGACCGGGCCGGTGCGTCAAGATCCCGCCGTCGTGGCCGAGCTCCTTCAGGTCGAGGCCGGCGCAGAAGGCGGGGTCGGCACCGGTGAGGATGAGGACGTCGACGTCGTCACGGGTGTCGGCCTCGGCGACGAGGGTCCCGAGCCGGTCGACGAGCTCCGCCGACATGGCGTTGCGGGCCCCGGGCCGGTTGAGGGTGACGGTGGCCACCTTGTCGGCCACCTCGAGGAGTACGACGTCGGACACGGCGCGCCGGGCGGGCCGGCTATGTGGTGACGATGACGCTGGAGCCGTGGCCGAAGAGGCCCTGGTTGGCCGTCACGCCGACGCGCGCCCCCTCGACCTGGCGTCCCGGGGCCTGACCGCGCAGCTGCCAGACGAGTTCGCAGACCTGGGCGATGGCCTGGGCGGGGATGGCCTCGCCGAAGCAGGAGAGGCCGCCGCTCGGGTTCACCGGGATGCGGCCCCCCACGGCCGTGTCGCCGTCGCGCAGCAGCCGCTCGGCTTCTCCTTCTTTGCAGAGGCCGATGTCCTCGTACCAGTCGAGCTCGAGCGCCGAGGAGAGGTCGTAGACCTCGGCCACGTCGACGTC
>Ga0209415_10007557_pt1 | contig 18963 bp, 16 predicted proteins | sample PeaSoiSIISIP2007_FD_187696 | JGI IMG/M metagenome (GOLD analysis project Ga0209415, IMG submission 187696) | Peat soil microbial communities from Weissenstadt, Germany - SII-SIP-2007 (SPAdes) (version 2) | ecosystem: Environmental > Terrestrial > Soil > Wetlands > Peat | place: Germany...
CTGGAAGCGGAATAGGAGCCACGGATGGCGAATATCAAGGCAGACGAGATCACAAAGATACTGCGCGAGCAGATCGAGAACTATCAGCAGACGGTCGCGGTGGAGGAAGTCGGCTCCGTGATTTCCGTTGGCGACGGCATCGCGCGCGTTCACGGCCTGGACCGCTGCATGTCCGGCGAAATGCTGGAATTCCCGCACGGCGTATTTGGCATCGCGCTGAACCTCGAAGAGGATCAGGTCGGCACGGTGCTGCTCGGCGACTACACCCAAATCCGCGAAGGCGACACGGTGAAGCGCACGAACAGAATTATGTCCGTGCCGGTGGGCGAAGGGATGATCGGGCGCGTAGTGGATCCGCTCGGGCAGCCGCTGGACGGCAAAGGCCCGGTGCAAACGGATCAGCGCAACCCGCTCGAGCGCATTGCCCCGGGCGTGGTGGATCGCCAACCGGTGCGCGAGCCTGTGCAGACCGGCATCAAGGCCATTGATTCGATGATTCCGATCGGGCGCGGACAGCGCGAATTGATCATCGGCGACCGCCAGACCGGCAAGACCGCCATCATCCTCGATACGATTTTGAATCAAAAGGGCGGGGACATGATTTGCATCTACTGCGCGATCGGGCAGAAACGCTCGACGGTCGCGCAAGTGGTGAAAACGCTGACGGACCACGGCGCCATGGAGTACAGCATCGTCGTCGCCGCCACGGCCAGCGAACCTGCAACGATGCAATACATCGCACCCTTCGCCGCGGCCGCCATGGGCGAATATTTCCGCGATAGCAAGCGCCACGCGATCTGCTTTTACGACGATCTTTCAAAGCACGCGCAGTCTTACCGCGAAATTTCGCTTCTGTTGCGGCGGCCACCCGGCCGCGAGGCGTTCCCGGGAGACGTTTTCTTCCTGCACTCGCGCTTGCTCGAACGCGCGGCGAAACTGAACGATAAGCTTGGCGCGGGCTCGCTGACCGCACTGCCCGTGATCGAAACGCAGGCCGGCGACGTATCCGCCTACATTCCGACCAACGTCATCTCGATCACCGACGGCCAGATCTATCTGGAAGCCGACCTTTTCAACGCCGGCATTCGTCCCGCGATCAACGCGGGCATTTCCGTGAGCCGGGTGGGCGGCAACGCGCAGATCAAGGCCATGCGCCAAGTAGCCGGATCGCTCCGGCTGGACATGGCGCAGTACCGCGACCTCGCGGCCTTCGCGCAGTTCGGCACCGATCAGCTGGACAAAACCACGCAAGCACAGCTGGCGCGCGGACAGCGACTGATGGAAATCCTGAAGCAGGATCAATACCAGCCGATTCCGGTGGAAAAGCAGGTCCTGCTGATTTTTGCCAGCGCCAATAAATACCTGGACGATATTGCGGTTTCCGAGTGTGCGCGATTCGAACGCGAGCTATATCCATTCGTCGAGGCGAACTACAGCGGCCTGCTGAAGACCATCCGCGAGAAAAAAGCTTTGGATGACGCGGTGCGAGCGGATGCAAAAGCGGCGCTGGATGCGTTCAAGGAGCGGTTCCTGCAGACCGCCGGAGCAGCCGCGGCGGCCGACTAAGCCGACTGAGTTTCCTTCATGCCTACACTTCTCGATTATCGGCGCCGCATCCGCTCGGTGAAGAGCACGCAGCAGATCACCCGCGCGATGAAGTTTATTTCCGCCGCGAAGTTGCGCCGCGCGCAGGAAGGCGTGTTTGCGGCGCGGCCCTACGCCGGGGAGATTTTGCGCGTGATGCGCTCGGCTGCGGCGCGCATGGAATCCGCGGCGCACCCGCTGCTCGAGCGGCGGCCTGAAGAACGAATCCTGGTTGTTGTCCTGACGGGCGACCGCAGCCTGTGCGGAGCGTTCAACACGAACGTGATTCGCCGCGCGATCCTGTTCATCCAGGAGAACTCATCCAAGAAGTCGCAGATGATCGCTATCGGCAAGAAGGGCCGGGATACGCTGCGCAAGCGCGGATGGGCGATCGCGGGCGAGTATCTCAACGTCTCCGCCAGGGTGGATTTTCCCATCGCGAAGGAAATTGCCGGACGAATCGCGGAGATGTACGCGGCTCGCGAAGTGGACGCCGTGTATGCGGTCTACAACGAATTCAAGAATGTGATGGTACAGAAGCTGCGCACGGCGAAGCTGCTGCCGATTGATCCGGGTGTGCTCGATTCCGAATCACCGGAGAGCACCGGAATGCCGCCAACGAGCCAAGCGGTGGACGAGACTTCGCTCCCTCACGATTTATCCGCGAGCGGGAAATCGCAGCTGGTGGATTACATTTACGAAGAACCGGTGGAGGAAATATTCAGCGGTCTCGTGCCGCGCTATTTGGAAGCAGAAGTCTTCCGCATCCTTTTGGAATCGGCGGCCGCGGAGCATGCCGCGCGAATGACGGCCATGGATTCCGCCACGCGGAATGCGTCCGACTTGATCGATTCGCTTACGCTCGACATGAACAAGATTCGCCAGGCGAGCATCACGAAGGAATTGATCGAGATCGTCAGCGGAGCAGCTTCCGCTAATTCATAAGGCATTTGGCAGCGATAGGAGAAAGCCAGAATGGCAACGGATAAGAACAAAATCGGCCACGTGATCGAAGTCATTGGCCCCGTGGTGGACGTGCAATTCGCGGAGCACCATTTGCCGCTGATTCACAATGCAGTGCGAATCACCAGCGAAGGATTCGATATTCCGGCACCGCTCGATATCGTCGCCGAAGTGGCGCAGCATCTCGGCGAAGGACGCGTTCGGTGCGTGGCAATGAAGCCGAGCGAAGGCCTGGTGCGCGGGATGAAAGCAGAAGACCTCGGCGAGCCGATCTCCGTGCCGGTAGGGCGCGGGACGTTGGGCCGGGTGATGAACGTGCTCGGCGAGCCGGTGGACAGCCTCGGGCCTGTGAAGACCGATAAGCGGTATCCGATTCACCGGGCCGCGCCATCGCTGGAAGACCAGTCCACAAATCTGGAAATGTTCGAGACGGGCATCAAGGTCGTGGACTTGCTCGAGCCTTACCTGAAGGGCGGCAAGATCGGATTGTTCGGCGGCGCGGGCGTGGGCAAGACCGTGCTGATTCAGGAGTTGATCAACAACGTCGCGATGAAGCATGGCGGCGTTTCCGTGTTCGCCGGCGTCGGCGAGCGCACGCGCGAAGGCAACGACCTGTGGCTCGAGTTCCAGGAGTCGGGCGTTATTATCCCCGGCGATTCGGAAAAATCGCGCTGCGCGCTGATCTACGGGCAGATGACGGAGCCGCCCGGCGCGCGTCTCCGCGTGGGATTGACCGGACTGACCGTGGCGGAATATTTCCGCGACGAAGAGCATCTCGACGTGCTGCTCTTCATTGACAACATTTTCCGATTCGTGCAGGCGGGATCGGAAGTATCGGCGCTGCTCGGCCGCATGCCTTCGGCGGTGGGTTACCAGCCGAACCTCAACACCGAAATCGGAGAGCTTCAGGAGCGAATTACCTCGACCAAGCAGGGCTCGATCACATCCGTGCAGGCGATTTACGTGCCGGCGGACGATTACACCGATCCCGCGCCGGCCGGAACGTTCACGCATCTGGACGCCACGACGAACCTCAGCCGGCAAATCGTGGAGCGCGGCATTTATCCCGCGGTCGATCCGCTGGCGAGCTTCTCGCGCATTCTCGATCCGCGCATCCTGGGCGCGGAGCATTACTCCGTGGCCCGCGCGGTAAAGTCCGTGCTGCAGCGCTACAAGGAACTGCAGGACATCATCGCCATTCTCGGAATCGAAGAGCTTTCCGACGACGATAAGCAGACCGTGGCGCGGGCGCGCAAGGTCGAACGATTCCTTTCGCAGCCGTTCTTCGTTGCCGCGCAGTTCACCGGCATTGAGGGAAAATACGTGAAGATCGAGGACACCATTCGCGGCTTCAAGGAGATCGTCGAAGGCAAGCACGATGATCTGCCCGAGCAGGCGTTCTACATGGTGGGCGGAATCGAAGAAGCGCGCGAGAAAGCGGAGAAGATGGCGGCGACCGCGTAGTCTTCCGGCGCGAACGCTAAGCCAGGATCAAACGAATGCTACCCGAAGCCATCGAGCTGCAAATCGTAACGCCGGAGCGGCACGTCCTGCAGGAGACCGTGCAGTCGGTCGAGATACCCGGCATGGAAGGCTATCTTGGCGTTCTGCCGGGACACGCTCCACTGATCACGGAACTCGGCGTCGGAATCCTGGCATATCGCAAGGGCTCAGAGAACCACTTCCTCACCGTCATCCATGGCTACGCCGAAGTGCTGCCGGACCGCGTGATCGTTCTCGCCGAAATTTCCGAGCGGGCGGAGGAGATTGACGTGGAGCGCAGCCGCGCAGCGCACGATCGCGCACAGGCCGAGCTCGCCAAGGCGGGTGTGGGCAGCGACGAATGGCAGCGCGAGAAACTTGCTCTGGATCGCGCCTTGGTGCGCATGCAGGCCGCGGGCCGGACCGGCGCAACGGCCGGTGGCACGCAACACTAGTATGGCCTCACCGCGCTACGAGGATGTCCACTTCTGGTTAACCCGCATCGAATCCCGGCACTTCCCCCCCACATCTAATTGCTGTCAGGATAAAGGCAGCTTCTCTCTCGTTTTCATGACGGTGGGAAAGACGGAAATGGCTCAACTTACGATCTACGGCACCCCGTGGTGCGGCGATTGCCGTCGCGCGAAGAATTTTTTGCGCGAGCGGGGCGTCGCATTTCGCGAGGTCAATATCGACGAAACGCCTGACGCAGAAGAGCTTGTTCTGCGCGTCAACAACGGCCTTCGCAAAGTCCCCACGCTCGAACTCGACGGCCGCTATTTTGCATGCAGCCCGTTTGACCCCTACCTGCTTGCCGAAGAGTTGAAGATCCCGCTGAATCCTGAATCCAAGGGCTAGACTAGGCCGGCGCCGCGGGTCATCACGCCGGCTACGCGCAGGTCAGCCGTTAACGCCACGAGGTCGGCGTCCGCTCCCACGGCGATAATTCCTTTCTTGCCCGCGAGGCCGAGGCGGCGCGCGGGGAGGACAGAGGCCATGCGCACCGCGTCCTTGAGCGGCACGCCCAGCGCCACCACGTAGCGCAGCGCGCGATCGAGAGTCAGTGTGCTGCCGGCGAGTTTCCCCTCGGAATTTCGCGCGACGCCGTCCTTCACCGTAACCTCGAAATTCCCCAAACGATAGTTTCCGTCGGGCATTCCCGTGGCGGCGATGCCGTCGCTCGCGAGCAGTACGGCATCGAAGCCTTTGCAACCGAGCAGGACCTGGATTGTTGGTCCAGCGACATGCACGCCATCGGCGATGACCTCGGCCGTTACTTCGGGATCGGTAAGAATCGCTCCAACGACGCCGGGATCGCGATGAGTGAAGGGCCGCATGGCGTTGAACATGTGAACGGCGTGGCGGGCACCAGCCTGAATCGCAGCGCGCGCTTGATCGTAATCCGCGTCGGTGTGGCCGATGGCGGCGACGATTTTTGCTGCGACAGCGTATTCGATCAGCTCGCGCGCGCCGGGAATTTCGGGCGCGATCGTGACAATCTTCACGAGTCCGTCCGCCGCGTCCAGAAACTGCTGAAGAACTTCGACCGACGGCCGCGCGATTGCGTCCGGCGGATGCACGCCGCGGCGCGCCTTGCTGATGAAAGGTCCCTCAAGGTGGATGCCGACGAATTCGGCCGCGAGCTTGCCATTCTCCTGCGGCTCCTTCAGCTCTTCGTGGCTGCGAATGTAGCGCGCGATGCCTTCCAGGCTATGGCAGGTCTCCTCGATTGGCGCGGTTACGGTGGTGGCGACGAGCGAAGTGGTGCCGTGGCGCGCGACGGTTGCGGCAATGCGGTCGAGCGCGCGAACGGTGCCTTCCATCACATCGTGGCCGCCGGCGCCATGAATGTGCACGTCCACAAATCCGGGAACGACGGTCATCTCGGCGGCGACGTAATCCACCGCGTCGGCAGGCACGCGGATTTCGTCGCGATGTCCGATCGCGGAGATGCGGCTGCCTTCGACGACGATGATGGCGTCGTCAATCTCCTCGTCAGGCGTCAGGATCTTGCCGGCATGGATTACCGTGGTCTGCATCGTCTCCAGTGCTTTCCCAGGGGGCTACTCGAGAATGCTACCGGAAGCGGGCCGCGAAATCACAGCCGAGCTTGCATCCGTGTGCTTCTTCGTTACAATCATGTGTCGCTCAAAATCGGAGGAGAATGGAATGGCATACGACAAGCGTTACGTGGCGCAGAAGCGCCAGCGGCGCCGGCGCAAGACCGCCAAGGCGAAAGTGAAGCTCTACGAGCAGGGAAAGCTTCCGCATGACAAACTTCCCGCGCTGGCCAAGAAGTTCCTGACCCGCAAAATGCGGGCCCTCAGCAAAGCGGAATAACTCCGAACGAAAAGAAAAAGGGCGTCCGCCGCGGCGGACGCCCTTTTGTTTCACTAGCTGCTCCCGCCAGGGGAATGGCAGCCAGTTGAGTTAGTTTCCAGAGGCCTGTGCGTGCGCTGCACCGGCCTTCGGCACGCTCAGGTAACCGACGATCTTATCCTTGCCGATCGAGTTGACGACGAACTCGAGCGGCGCGCGGCTGCCATTCTGGAAGAAATACAGCGGCTCGTTGGCCGACAGATTCTTCTTTTCATGGAGCTGATCGTCAACGAAGATGCTGACCGAATACTGGCTCTTCTTCGTGTTGACGTTGCGAAGCTCGACCATCAGGCTGCCCACCTTTTCGCGGGTGTTCTTCTTCTCGATGGTGAACTCGTAGTAGTCGCGCTCGCCCAGGCGGCGGAGCTCTTCGACTTCGTCATGGTTCTTCGCGATCAGCGTGCCGAATTCGCCGCGAGTCAGGTTCAGGCTGTTCTTCGTCGCGTCGAGATCGGTCTTGACGCCGGTGACGTCCGTGCCGAGCTTGTTGACGTCATCAACGCTGGCCTTCGTGGCCAACTGACCGTTCACATTGTTCGTGAGATCCGTCAGCTGTTGCGCGTCTTCTTCCTTGATCTTTTTGGTCTGCGTGCGTGCGCGGCCGACTTCGCTCTCCGTAAGCTTCATCTTGTCGGTCACGACGCTGAGTTCACCCTGAAGCTGTGCGTTGGTGTCCTCCGCCTTCGCGAGCCGCTGGTTCATCACGTCGTCACTCTGCGTGAATTGCCGCGTCTGCGACGTCAGCGTCTGCTGCAGCGTATTCGCGCGGTTTGAAGCTGTCCAGCCCACGCCGAGCGCTGCGAGCGATACAATGGCCAGTACCACCACGACAATCCCGATCCATCGCGGGGCGGCCCCTTCCTGAGTTATGACTTCCGGTCTTTCGTCTATCATTTTCGTTTCCTCCGTGGGAACCCCTTGCAGAAACTAATAGAAGCACGCCCGGAACCAAATGGCCCATTCTGGGACGGCACAGCTAAGTGCCTATGAATTAATGCGTTAGCGCATGCTTTGGACGGACCGCGCAGCTTGGGAGCGGGGCTTACCCTGCAAATTTTACGTGGCTTTAACGGTTTCTGCGCAGTAACAAAAAAGGTACTAAGAGGCGGCTTCGGCGCGAATCCTCAAGATGTACGGCCGGCCCTTCGCCTTCGATATGGTAGAGCCGCGCAGACTGCTGACGCGATGCGCCTAGCGCGTGATGGTCATATTCTGCAAGCGAGCGATACGATCCCCGAGCGGCGGGTGCGTGCTGAACATATTGGACAGGAATTGCCGGCCGGTCAAAGGCGCCACAATGCACAGCGCGGCTGTGGACGGCGGAATATCCATGGGGATTCTCTGGTTGTAAGCGCCCAGCTTCTGGAGAGCACGAACCAGACCTTGCGAATAACCGACCATCTGCGCGCCCGAAGCGTCCGCCTGATACTCGCGCTGGCGGGAAATGCCGAGCTGAAGCAGCATCGCTGCCAGCGGTCCCAGGATGAGCATTAGAATCGCGGCGATTCCCCCGCCTTGGCGGTCGCGATCGCGTCCGCCGCCGAACCAGAATCCCATCCGTGCAATAAACGTAACGGCGCCAGCAATCGTGGCGGCGATCGAAGAGGTCAGAATATCGTAGTTGCGGACGTGCGAGAGTTCGTGGGCGATCACGCCCTCGAGTTCTTCGTCATCCATCAACTCCATCAGGCCCTGCGTCACGGCGACCGACGCGTGGCTCGGGTTGCGGCCCGTGGCGAAGGCGTTTGGTGCGGACTGCGGGATCATGTAGAGCTTCGGCACCGGCAGATTCGCCTTGGCGGCTAGCCGCTCCATCACCGCATAGAGGCGCGGCGATTGCTCGCGGCTAATCGGCTGCGCGCCGCTCGACATCAACGCAATCCTGTCGGAGAAAAAATAGGCTGTGCCGTTCATCAGGATCGCAAAGCCCAGCGCGAGCGTCATGCCGTTGCGCCCGCCATATGCTTCGCCGGCAAAGAGCAGCAACAGAGTTAAAGCCGTCAGCAGGAATGCAGTCTTGAATGTCTTCATGGCCCTTGTCCCTGGCGCCCGTTCAGGCAGCGCCTGCCTTCGCATGTTCGGTGATGAATTTCATCTCGCCACTTTTCGAATCGGCGTCCACAACCACCGAGTCGCCCGGCTTCACTTCGCCGTCCAGAATTTTCAGCGCCAGCGGATCCTGGATGAGGCGCTGGATGGCTCGCTTCATCGGCCGCGCGCCATACGCCGGGTCGTAACCCTCGCGGAATAACAGCGCCTTGGCTGCGGCCGTGAGCGTGAGGGCCACTTTCTTCTCGGCGACTCGCTTCATGAACGAATTCATCTGCAAGTCAATGATGCGCTCGATTTGGTCCTTGCCGAGCGGACTGAACATCACGATGTCATCGATCCGGTTTAGGAACTCCGGACGGAAGGTTTCCCGCAGCGCGCTCATGGCTTCCTCGCGCGCCTTCTTTGGGTCCTTGCCCGCGAGCTCGAATATGGCCGTTGAGCCGACGTTCGACGTCATGATGATCACCGCGTTGCGGAAGTCCACCCTGCGGCCCTTACCATCGGTTAGATGCCCGTCGTCGAGAATCTGTAGCAACACGTTGAAGACGTCCGGATGGGCCTTCTCAATTTCGTCGAGCAACACGACGGAGTAGGGGCGGCGGCGGACCTGCTCGGTGAGCTGTCCACCCTCTTCATAGCCGACATAGCCCGGAGGCGCGCCGATCATCCGCGCCACGGAGTGCTTCTCCATGTACTCGGACATATCGAGACGCACGATCGCGCGCTCGTCGTCGAAAAGAAATTCGGCAAGCGCGCGCGCGAGTTCCGTCTTGCCCACGCCGGTAGGCCCGAGAAACAGGAACGAACCGATCGGGCGATTGGGGTCGCTGAGTCCCGAACGGCTGCGGCGAACCGCATTGGCCACGCTCGCAAGCGCCGTATCCTGGCCGACGACGCGCAGGCGCAGCCGCTCTTCCATGTGGACGAGTTTCTGCACCTCGCCTTCAAGCAACCGCCCGACGGGAATCCCGGTCCATTTGCTCACGATTTTGGCGATCTCTTCTTCGCCAACCTCTTCCTTGAGCATCGGATGGTCCTTTTGCATCTCGGCGAGATGGTCTTGCGCGCTTTTCAGCTCTTTTTCGGCGGCGGAAAGTTTTCCGTAGCGAATTTCGGCGACGCGCGAAAGGTCGCCTGCCCGCTCGAATCGCTGTTCTTCGGCTTTCAGGCGCTCGATTTCTTCCTTGTGCTTGCGGATTCGTCCGATGGCGTCCTTTTCGGTCTGCCAGTGCGCTTTCAAACCGTTGGATTGTTCGCGCAGCGTGCCGAGTTCCTTTTCGAGGTGGGCCGTGCGCTCGCGCGAGTGCGGGTCCGATTCCTTGCGCAGCGCCTGCCGCTCGATTTCGAGTTGCATGATGCGGCGCTCGATTAAGTCTATCTCGGTCGGCAGCGAATCGATTTCCATGCGCAGGCCCGCGGCAGCCTCGTCCACCAGGTCAATCGCCTTGTCGGGCAGGAAACGATCGGTGATGTAGCGCTGCGACAGCATCGCTGCGGCAACAATCGCGGCATCCTTGATGCGCACGCCGTGATGTACTTCGTAGCGTTCCTTGAGCCCACGCAAAATCGCGATGGTGTCCTCGATGGAAGGCTCGCCGATCTGGACTGGCTGGAAACGGCGCTCGAGCGCGGGATCCTTCTCAATGTACTTCCTGTACTCATTCAGTGTGGTCGCGCCGATGGCTCGCAGCTCTCCGCGCGCAAGCGCCGGCTTCAGCATGTTCGAAGCGTCCATCGAGCCTTCGGCCGCTCCCGCGCCTACGAGCGTGTGCAGCTCGTCTATAAAGAGAATGATCTGGCCCTCGGATTCGGTCACTTCCTTCAGCACAGCCTTGAGCCGGTCTTCAAATTCGCCCCGGTATTTCGCGCCGGCGATCAGCGCCGCGAGATCGAGCGCCACAATGCGCTTCGGCTTCAATACTTCCGGCACATCGCCGGAAATAATCCGCTGCGCGAGGCCTTCAACGATGGCGGTCTTGCCCACACCCGGCTCGCCGATCAGCACGGGATTGTTCTTCGTGCGCCGCGCGAGAATCTGCATCACGCGGCGAATTTCCTCATCGCGCCCAATCACCGGATCGAGCTTTCCGCGGCGGGCGGCGTCGGTGAGGTCGCGGGCGTATTGGTCGATTGCGCGATAGGTGGATTCAGGATTCTGGGACGTGACGCGATGGCTGCCGCGAATGCTGGTCATCGCTTGCAGGATGGCATCATGGCTCGCGCCGTGTCGCGCCAGCAACTGACCCGCGGGGTCGCGGTCCGCGCCGGCAATGGCGAGAAGAATATGTTCGGTCGAGACGTACTCGTCCTTCAGGCGCTGTGCTTCGTCAAACGCTTTCTCCAGCACGGTGTTGGAAGCGCGGCTGAGCGACTGTTCCGAGCCGCCAGTAACTTTCGGAAGGCGCTCGATCTGTCTTTCGATCTCGCTACCTAGCGTTGCGGGAGACACTCCCAGCTTCTCGAGCAGCGGCGGCACCACGCCATCGCCCTGGGCGGTCAGCGCCCAGAGCAGGTGCAGCGGCTCAATCTGCTGCTGGCCCGAGCGCGCCGCCATTTCCTGAGCCGCCTGTAGCGCCTCCTGGCCCTTTACCGTTAATTTATCAAGTCGCAGCATGTTCAGAGTCTCTCACTCTTTCAAAACACGGGGAACCTAGATCGCTAATCAACGAGTTTTCCGTAAATTAGCTACACACCATGATATTATCTTAGCATATTACTGTCAACAATATTTTGAACGCTCTAAGGCTATTGAATACATGGACTTATTCTAATATAGAACCTTGAATATCATGCACTTGAGGTAGTGTGTCTCCGGCATCGTCAGCAGAATCGGGTGATCCTGGGCCTGGGTTCGCCGCTCGACGACGACGATATTCTTGCGGGCGTCGTTGGCGGCCTCGGCCACGATCTGAAGGAACAGCGGTTCGGTGATGTGGTAGGAGCAGGAACAGGTGACCAGAAAGCCGCCCGGCTTGAGGAGCTTCAGCGCCCGGAGATTGATCTCCTTGTATCCGCGACGAGCTGCGGGGATGCTGTCGCGATTCTTGGCGAAAGCCGGCGGATCGAGAATGACCATTTGAAAGCGGCGGCCGGCCTCGTCGTATTCCTTCAGGAGGTCGAAGGTGTTTCCTTCCCGGAAGTGAGCGTTGGAAATCGAGTTCAGCTGCTGATTTCGACGAGCCGCTTCCAAGGCCGCAGGCGCCATGTCGATCCCCTCGACATGGTCGCATCGGTCCGCGACCGTAAGCGCGAATCCACCCTGGTAGCTGAAGCAGTCTAGGACATCTCCGGAAGCATAGCGCCGCGCGGCCCAGTGGTTTTCGCGCTGGTCAAGAAAGGAACCGGTCTTCTGCCCTTTGGCTAGATCGCAAACGAACGTCACGCCGTTTTCCTTGGCGAGAACTTCAGGAGGCACCTCGCCATGAAGGACGCTGACGCGTTGGTCCAGCCCTTCCAGCATCCGCACCTTGGGGTCATTTCGCTCGACCAAACCCTTCGGCGAAAACTGTTCCACGAGAATCTCGACGAAGAGGCCTTTCAAGCGTTCGCTGGATTGGCTGAGCGTCTGCAGGACAATGTAATCGCCGTAGCGGTCAACGATCACGGACGGCAACAGATCTGCTTCGCTGTACACCACCCGATAAGCGTCGGAGTTTTCGACCACCAATTCGCGATAGGAAGCGGCCCGGCGAATGCGCGCCGCAAGAAATGGGCGGTCGATGGGAACGTCCTCGCGAGTAAGAAGCCGGATGGAGATTTGTGACTTGTCGCTATAGAAAGCGCGCCCAAAAAAATTGCCGCGTTCGTCGGTGAGCCGGACCACGGCGCCCGCCTCGGCATGGGCCGACCGAACATCGCTGCGATAGATCCATAGGTGACCCGAGCGAAGGCGTTCGACGCCCCGCGGGGTGATCGCCACAGATCCTTCTGTCACTGGTCTTGCGGTTGCCATGGGATGAATCTTGTTCCTTTATGCGCGGCGTACCACGGGCTGCAGCCCCGCCCTTGCAGCGCGAACCATGCCGGAGTCGCCGCTCAGCCGCCGGAAGAAGCCAGCTTCCGCTTCCGATGAAGCTTCATCGCGGTCGATCGCAGCGTCTCGGGAACATTCTTGTTGTTCGTGAGTTTCACCAGGTCGGTCGCCGTAAGCCGCGGGAACAGGTGCAGCGAGACGTCGAGCGGAGTCTTCGGGTTGTTGACGAGATTCCGCACCACGGAATAATTCTTCATGAAGAGGCGAGTCAGCGCGATCGCCCGGAGGATTTCCCCTGTCAGATTGGTCATCGAGGCGAAGGCCTCGACTTCGGTATCGGTCAGCCGCGGCGACTGCAGCACGCACCTTTGCACGAGCTTATTCGGATCTTTGATCAACAGCATCCGTTCCGTGCGGCCGCCCTTGAGGGCCAGCGTGAGGCGCTGGACCACGTTCATGTGCGTGACCTTCTGCATAAGAGTTTCGCGCTTTACAGGGTCCGGCTCGACCTCCGCCGCAGCCTCCGCGATTTCCGCGGACGCGACGGCGCCCTTTTGCATGTCCGCGAGCGACTCGCGTTGTTCCGGACTCGCCCCCGGACAAGCCCCCACCGCGATGATCAATTGCGGATCGGACGCAAATCGCTCCAGATTATCAAGCAGCGACTGGATTCCCGCCGGGGTTAGATAATTCGCCAGGCGCGCGACGTGCGCCGTGGGGCAAGCGGTGCTCTTCGCAAGCGCGTCAGCCACGCCGGGCTTTTCGCCCAGGTTATCGGTGCAGTAGACGAAGAAACGCGCGTCCGCATCGGCGCGCGCGGACGCGGCAAGAAAGGACTCCAGGGGCTGCGTCAGCAGCGCATTCTGCGCGCGGTCGGCAATCGTGGGATCGGCGTCGGACGCCAGCACCGCAAGCAATTCCACACGGTCCTCCGGAGCAAGCTGCACTCCTCCGGAGCAAATAGCCATCTTCTGTTCGGGACGCGCGTGGCCGGAACAAATTTGCGTGCGCAGTTCGGCGCTAATGGGATCCTCCTGTAGCGGGCTTCAGATCGTTCCGCGTCAAGGTGACGCTCCCGGCCTGCCCTGATGTTCCCATCGGCGGCATGGTCTGGCCATTGAGTTCGAGCGACACGGCGCCGGACTCGCTCGAGGTGATTTCGAAGTTGTACTGCGCGTCGAACTGCTTCACGTCATCCGGCTGAACCGCGGCATCGAAGACGACCTTACCGTCCGCGATCACCTTCACGTTGGCCGGCTTGCCCGCCTGCAACTTGAGAGAGAGGCCGGCGAGCGCTGGATTGCTTGCCGGCGGCGGGGCAGATTGGCTACTTGTAGCTCCGCTATTGGCGCCGGCACGGGCCGCCAGGTAACGCGCGTGAATCCGCGCAGCGATTCCGGAGCCATAGCGATGGTATCCAGCGACTCCACCAACAACGATGAAAGCGATCGCGACCACCGCTGCCGCAGCCGGACGCCAATTCCGCGGCATCTGGCGATAGCGCTGGGTGGCGACGTGGACGTGCGCATCGCTCGCGGTCCCCAGTGCGTACTCGGCGACGAGGCTATCCTCATCGAGCCCCAGAAACCGCGCGATCGAGCGAATGAAGCCGCGATTGAAAACTCCTCCGGGCAGCTGATCCCATTGATCCTTTTCGATGGCTTCGAGAAAACGCGTGCTAATGCGCGTGGCGGCGGAAATCTCGTCAAGAGAAACGCCGCGCATTTCACGTTCGCGCCGAAGGTGTTCGCCGAAAGGTGTCGAAGACATCCGCAGGGACCAACAAAAATATAGGCGTCGGTTGGTGGGGTGTCAATGCTACCCGGGAACTAATGCTGAAAGGACAGGCCATTGGCCTTTCGGCAATCCAAACGGAATGCCCGTTGCGGCAGGTGAAAATGGTTCACTATAATGCAAATGTTGCTCTCTGAACCCCAAGACGCCAAGCCGCACAGCCCCGCCGACCGATTGCGGCGAGCCGCCGACTCCAAGCCATTTGACGGCGTGGAACGGCGCCACAATCCGGACGTCGAGCCGTCGATCCCTGAAACCACGGAAGTCAATGTTTTCCACGAACTCGGCAAGGCGCTCACCTCTTCTTTGCAGCTGGATCAGGTCCTGCGCACGATCATGGAAAAAATCAACGAGGTCCTGCGCCCCGATACATGGTCGCTGCTGCTGATGGACCTCGATAAGCGCGAGCTTTACTTTCAAATCGCAACCGGCGCTGGCGCAGAAGCGCTCAAGGACGTCCGCATCAAGGTCGGGCAGGGACTCGCAGGCTGGGTGGCGGAGTCCGGTGAAGCGGTGGTAGTCGCTGACACGAGCAAGGATTCGCGATTTTTCGGACAGGTGGACGAAAAGACGAAAGTGGCGACGCGTTCGATCGTTGCCGTGCCGGTGCGCTTCCGCGACCAGTGCCTCGGCGTGATCGAGCTGATTAACTGCATCGGCCCCGAGGGATTCAGCGCGCGAGACCTCGCTCTGCTCGAGGCGCTCGCCGACTACGCCGCGATCGCCATCGAAAACGCGCGACACGTCCAGCGCATTCACGAACTCACGATCACCGACGATTGCACGAGCCTCTACAACGCCCGGCACTTGAATTTCATGCTCGATACCGAAATCTACCGCTCGCACCGCTACGCGTTTGAGTTTTCGCTGATTTTCATAGACCTCGACCGCTTCAAGATGGTGAACGACACGCACGGGCACCTGGTCGGATCGAAGCTGCTCGCCGAAATCGGAGAAGCAGTCAAAGAGAAGTGCCGCCTGATTGACCTGGCGTTCCGCTACGGCGGCGACGAATTTGTGGTCCTGCTGCCGCAAACATCCAAGGAAAACGCGCTCGGCGTGGCCCACCGCCTTCACAAGCTGATCCGCGAGACGGTATGGCTCAAGGAAACCGGCCTCAACGTGCATGTCACCGCCAGCGTGGGCGTGGCTGCGTATCCCACCGACTCGCGCACCAAAGCGGAGCTTCTGCATCTCGCCGACGAAGCGATGTACCTCGTCAAGAACACGTCGCGCGACAGCGTCGCCGCTGCCGGCATCGGCATGCTCCCCACGCGCTGATGATTCGACGGTCGCCACTCCCGGACTCGAGTTCACCCTCTACAGTTGTTGTCGCGCGAAAACCAACCGCCTATACTCGGCTTCTAACCTAAACAGGGAGATCCTTCATTGCGCAATCGGGAAGCCGCGCGCTACGCGCGCTGGGCGGCAATTACCGCAGGCCTGATCGCATTGGCTGTTGGCGGCGTATACGCCAATCGCGCCATCCGGCGGGCCCGAGCGGGCCGCGGCGGGCCGGTGGCCGTTCCGGTCACGGTGCAGCAGCAATCGGCGCAGTTCTCATTTTCGAAAGTCGAGCAGCAGCGAACGATTTTTACCGTTCGCGCGTCTCACGCCACGCAGTACAAGGATCAAAACCGCGCTGTGCTTGAAGACGTGTGGATCACCGTCTACGGCCGCGATGGCAGCCGCAATGACAACATCCATACGCGCGAATGTAGCTATGAGGGATCGGAAGACGTCCGCTGCGAGGGCGATGTCCAGATCGACCTCGCAAATGCGAACCCGACAGCCGGACAGACGGGCGGGCTTTCCACAGGCACCCTCGAAGTAAAAACCAGCAATCTCTCGTTCAACCGCAGCACGGGTGAAGCCTCGACTCCCGCTCCAGTGGAATTCCGATTCCCTTCGGGGCAGGGGCGCGGCGTGGGAGTGTCCTACAGTACGAGCGATTCGATCGTGCGCGTCGAGCAAGGGGTTGAATTCGAGCTGAACGCTTCGGATCAGACCGGCGGCATGCCCGTAACCGCGACCGGGAGCAGCCTCGAAATCCGGCGCGCCGACCGCACTGTCGTACTCAAGGGCCCGGCGATGGTGAAAGAGGGCGTGCGCGAATTGTCCGCGGACACTTTCTCGGTGGAGCTCGACGCGGATTATCACGCGCGCCGCGCTGTCGCCGAGGGCCATCCGCAGATACGCACCGCGGAGGGCGGCGGAAACATCTCCGTGGCGGCTACACGATTTGAGGCGGTCCTGAATCCGGCTGGCTGGGTCGAGCACGTCGTCGCCGATGGCAACATAACGGGCACGCGCCGGACTGCTGCCGGCACAGACCGATTTTCCGCAGCGCACGTGGAATTCACCATGGTGCCGCAGAAAAATCTCATTCAGGACATGACCGCAACCGGTGGCGTGACGGCGGAGTCGCATCAAGGTAACGATTCGCATGTTTTGAGGACGGACGCGTTGCGCGTGACGTTTTCCACCGGCCCCAGCGGCACGCTGGGCAAGAGCAAGGCAGATCAACAAAGAATTGAAAGCGCCGAAACGTTGGCGCCAGCCACCATTGAATCCACAAGCAGCAGCGACGTGACAACGCTGCACGCGAAGAAATTTGTGGCGCAATTGGGTCCCACCGGGCGCATCGACAAATTGCTCGGACACGGGGGCGTCGAAGTCCACAGGCAGATCGGCAAAGCCGCTCCTCAGGTGCTTTCAGCCGCGGAGTTGATCGCCACGTTTGGTGCCCACGGTGATTGGGACACGCTCGATCAACGAGGAAATGTCCGCTTTCAACAGGCCGATCGGCAGGCGACCGCCGACCATGCCAACATCGTTCGCGCGACGGACACGATCACGATGGACGGGTCGCCGGTAATTTTCGATGCGATGAGCCGCACCACGGCCGCGAATGTAGTCGTCAATCAGAAATCGGGCGAGCTGCACGCCACCGGCGGCGTGGTATCCACATATCTGCCGACCGCTCAAGGAGACGCTCTAAGCCTCGGCTCCGGCACGGCGCATATTTCGGCGGACGCGCTCTCCGGCACGGTCGGCTCGAACCACGTGATCGTCACTTACGCGGGGCACGCGCGGCTATGGCAGGGAGAGTCGGTGCTCGATAGCGATCAGATCGAGGTATGGCAGGATGATAAGAAGTTGCAGGCCACCGGACATGTGGTCGCAGTCTTCTCGCAGATTTCGGGCCCGTTCGCATCCATGCCCGCAGCCATGACCGCGGTACGTACCGGCTCCAAGCCCGCCTCACGCTCTAGCTCCGGCACAAGCTCAGGCCCAACGCTCTGGAAAGTCCTGGCGCCGACCCTGAGCTACTGGAGCGACCAGGGCAAGGCGCATCTCGAAGGCGGTGTAATCGCCAGTTCCGATCAGGGCTACCTGGAATCCCGCACCCTGGACCTATTCCTCAGCCCGGCGACGCCCGTGGCAGGGTCTGCCGGCCCGCCAGCCGTGCCATCAAAGACCCCAGGCAGCGCACCGGGAGGTCGGCAGCTTGAAAGGGCGCTGGCTCAGGGGGCGGTGGTGGTCCGACAGGGAGACCGCCGGGCCATGGCCGACCAGGCGGAATACACCGCCGCGGACGGGAAATTCGTGCTTTCCGGCGGCGATCCCACGATTGCTGATGCTTCCAGCGACACAACCAAGGGCCATTCGTTGACCTTCTTTGTAGCGAATGATACGATTTTGATTGATTCGCAGGAAGGTTTGCGCACACTCACCAAGCACCGGGTTGAGAAATGAACCGGAATGTTGAAACTCCAAGCCGCCGATCTGAGGAAGTCTTACCGAGGTCGAACGGTCGTTAACGACATTAATTTGGAGATTCAGCAGGGCGAAGTGGTTGGGCTGCTCGGTCCGAACGGCGCAGGGAAGACCACGACCTTCTACATTCTGGTCGGACTAGCGCGTCCGGACTACGGGCGTGTGATGCTGGACGGCGAGGACATAACCGACCTCCCCATGTATCTGCGGGCCCGCAGCGGCATCAGCTACCTTCCCCAGGAACCTTCGGTCTTTCGCAAACTGACTGTCGAAGAGAACCTGCTGGCTGTTTTGGAAACGCTTTCGGTCACTCCCGAACAGAGGCGCGACCGGGTCGAGGAGCTTTTGGCGCAAATGGGACTTGAGGGAATACGGTACAGCCAGGCCCATGTGCTATCCGGCGGCGAAAGGCGGCGCTTGGAAATCGCGCGCTCGCTGGTACTTTCGCCCTCGTTCGTACTTCTCGATGAGCCGTTTGCCGGAATCGATCCCCTCACTGTGGTGGACATACAAAAGATTATCAGCGATCTCAGCCACGCGGGAATTGGTGTGCTGATGACCGATCACAACGTGCGCGATACTCTTGCCGTCACAAACCGCGCGTACATCATCAGCGACGGGAAAATTCTGGCAGCGGGAACTCCCGCGGAACTTTCCGCCGATCCCGATGTTCGCCGCATCTATCTGGGAGAGGGCTTCAAGCTGAACTGACACCATGAACTGGCTCGCACCCAAATTACATCTCCGGCTGGCGCAGAAGCAGATTCTGACGCCGGGCCTCGTCCAGATGGTCAGCGTGCTGGCCCTGAACCGTCTCGAACTGCGGGAGATGATCAATCAGGAGATCATGGAGAATCCGGTTCTGGAAGAGCTGGGCGAGGATGGCGTCACCGCCGACAACTACACCGACGAAGCCTTCCTGAAAAAAGAAACGGAAAAAGTTCCGGAAACTCCGG
>Ga0209415_10007558_pt1 | contig 18957 bp, 14 predicted proteins | sample PeaSoiSIISIP2007_FD_187696 | JGI IMG/M metagenome (GOLD analysis project Ga0209415, IMG submission 187696) | Peat soil microbial communities from Weissenstadt, Germany - SII-SIP-2007 (SPAdes) (version 2) | ecosystem: Environmental > Terrestrial > Soil > Wetlands > Peat | place: Germany...
GCCGCCCGGCGCGACCTGCCCGTCATGCTGTCCGTCGGCTACGCCGCCTGCCACTGGTGCCACGTGATGGCGCACGAGTCGTTCGAGGACCCGGCCACGGCGGCGCTGCTCAACGAGCACATGGTCGCGATCAAGGTGGACCGGGAGGAACGGCCCGACGTCGATTCGGTCTACATGACCGCGACCCAGGCCCTGACCGGCCAGGGCGGCTGGCCGATGACCGTGTTCATGACCCCGGACAAGGAACCGTTCTTCTGCGGCACCTACTTCCCCACGGACCGCTTCCAGCAGCTGATCCTCGGCGTCGCCCAGGCCTGGCGTGACCAGCGCGACGGCGTCGCAGGCCAGGCCCGGCACGTCGCGACCGCGCTGGCCGAGAACGCGGCGGCGGTCGCCCGCGCGCTGCGCGGTACCGAGGGCGAGGCGCGGTTCGGCGAGGTCACGGCGGCCTCGGTGAGCGCGCTCGAGCGCGACTACGACGCGGCCGACGGCGGGTTCGGCCGTGCGCCCAAGTTCCCGCCGTCGATGGTCTTGGAGTTCCTGCTGCGTCACCACCGGCGGACCGGGGCGCCCGCCGCGCTGCGGATGGCCGAGGGCACCTGCGAGGCCATGGCCCGCGGCGGCATGTACGACCAGCTCGGCGGGGGCTTCGCCCGGTACTCGACGGACAACGCCTGGGTGGTACCGCATTTCGAGAAGATGCTCTACGACAATGCGCTGCTCGCCCGGGTCTACCTCAACCTGTGGCGCGCCACCGGCTCCGAGCTGGGCCGGCGGGTGGCGCTTGAGACGTGCACGTGGATGGCGCACGAGATGCGCACCGCCGACGGCGGCCTCGCGGCCTCGCTGGACGCCGACAGCGAGGGCGAAGAGGGACGGTACTACGTCTGGCGGCCCGCCGGGCTGACCGCGGTCCTCGGGCCCGAAGACGGCGCGTTCGCCGCGCGGGCCTTCGGCGTCACCGAAGCCGGCACCTTCGAGCATGGCGCCTCGGTACTGCAGCGACGCGCCGAGCCCGCCGACGCCGACCGGTTCGCCCGCGTCCGCCGGGCGCTGCTGGCCGCGCGCGGGGAGAGGGTCCGTCCCGGTCAGGACGACAAGATGGTGGCCGCGTGGAACGGCCTGGCCATCTCCGCGCTGGCCGAGTGCGCGCTGGCGCTCGGGCAGCCGGACCTGCTCGAGACCGCCCGCGCCGCCGCCACCTTGCTGGCCGGGGAGCACATGAAGGGCGACCGGCTCATGCGCACCTCGCGCGGCGGCCGCGCCGGGGACACCGAGGGCGTCCTGGAGGACTACGCCTGCGTCGCGGAGGGTTTCGGGGTGCTGTCCGGGGTGACCGGCGAGGGACGCTGGCTGACCCTGGCCGGCCGGCTGCTCGAGGCCGCGCTCGACGCCTTCGGGGACGGGGCGGGCGGCTTCTTCGATACGGCGGCGGACGGCGAGCCGCTGATCTTCCGCCCGGCCGACGCGGCCGACAACGCCACGCCGTCCGGCACCTTCGCCATGGCCGGCGCGCTGCTCAGCTACGCCGCGCTGACCGGCTCCGCCCGGCACCGGGAGGCCGCCGAGGCGGCTCTCGGGGTGCTGCCGGCCATCGCGGCCCGGTACCCGCGCGCGGCGGGCGCGGGCCTGGCGGTGGCCGAGGCCGCTCTGGCCGGGCCGGCCGAGATCGCGGTCGTCGGCGACGAAGATGACGAACGGACCGGGGTGCTGCACCGGACGGCGCTGCTCGCCGCCCCGCCGGGCGCGGTCCTGGCTCTCGGCGACGGGGAGCCGGAGACCGGGGAGACCGTGCCGCTCCTGATCGGCCGCCGGCCGGTCGACGGGGCCCCGGCCGCGTACGTCTGCCGGGGGTTCACCTGCCAGGCGCCGGTCACCACCCCGGAAGAGCTCAGGGCGGTGCTCGCCGCGCCGCTCTGACCTGTGCCGACCGGGCGGCCACCCGCACCCAGCCGCTGACCGACCGGCCGTGGGCGGTCGTCCCCGGCAGGACCACCCGGTACTCCGCCTGGCCCGACAGGGGGACGAGCACGGTGAAGACCGCCCGGTGATCCTGGCCGAGCACGCGCTCGCCGATGCGGTACCAGGTGCCTCCCGACCGTTCCTGCAGGACGACCACGTCGCCGGCCTGCGCGAACGGCGTGAGTTGGACGGCGGAGCCGCGCATCGGGCATCGTAGAGGCGATGCACCTGACAACCGACGTCGCGCGGCGGCTCCTGGTCCCCATCGGAGTCGGTCTCCTCGCGGTGAGCGGCGCGGTGGGTGTGGTGCTGGCCACGGCGGGCGGCAAGCCAGCCGGGACGACGGCCTCGCACCCGCCGGCCCCGGCCGCCCGGGGGGTGGTGCCGCTGCTCGGCGCGAACACCGACGCCGACCGGGCCGTGCCGGCCGTGTCCGCGACGCCCACGCCAGGCCCCGGGTCGGCCAGGGTCGCGCCGCTGCACGGGCTGCGGCAGGCCGACCTCCTGGTGGTCGCGCCGTTCTCGCTGCCCGGCCACGTCCTGGCCGCGGTGGCCCGGCAGCCCGGCGTGACCAGCGCCGATCCGATCGAGGCGGCCAGGGTCACGATCAACGGCGCGCCGGAGGCCGTGCTGGGGGTCGATCCCTCGGCGTTCCGCGGCTACGCGGCCGGCCCCACGGCGGCGTCCGACGCGCTGTGGCAGGGAGTGGCCGACGGCGGGGTCGCCGTGTCCTACACCATGGGCACCCTGGACAAGCTGGCGCTGGGCGGCCCGGTCACCGTGACCGGGCGCCAGGCCGAACGGCTGCGGGTGATCGCCTTCGGCACGGTGGGCATCGGCGGGGTCGACGCCGTGGTCTCCGATTCGGTCGCCCGGTCGCTCGGCATGCCGGCCTCCAACGCCATCGTCATCAGCGCGCCGCCCGCCAGCGTGACCGCGCTGGCCGCCCGGATCAGGGGACTCCTGCCGCGGGGGGCGGCCGTCGAGCCGCTGGTGACCCTGACGACCGCGCCGTCACAAGCCGGAGTGCCCGCGTCCGAGGCGGCCGGCGGCGGTGGCCTGACCGCGGCGCAGCTGACCGCGGTGCTGCGGGCCGCGGAGAGCAGGCAGGGCCTGCCGTACGGGTGGGGCGCCGCCGGGCCGGCCTCCTTCGACTGCTCCGGCCTGGTCCAGTGGTCGTTCGCCCAGGCCGGGGTGGCCCTGCCCCGGACCGCCGCCGACCAGGCCAGGACCGGGCCGACGGTCCCGGTCAGCCAGCTGGAACCGGGCGATCTGCTCTTCTACCACACCGACCCCACCGCTCCCGGGTACATCTCGCACGTGGCCATCTACCTCGGCAACGGCTGGATGATCCAGGCGCCCCAGCCGGGTCTGCGCGTCCAGGTGGTGCCGGCCGACTTCGGCTCTCAGTTCGCGGGCGCCATCAGGGTGTCCCCGCGGATCGCCGCCGCGGTGTCCGGCGGGCTGGCCTGAGCGCTGGCTCGTGCCCGGCGATGCTGCTGCTGCGCAGATGGACCTCGGCCGCGCCTGGTTGACGGGGGTGACGCTGGTCGTAATCATCATTACATGAGTACGCGGCAGGAGGAACCCGGCACCGCCGAGGGGGAGCCCGGCGAGGACGCCGGCGGCGACGCGGCGCCGGGCCGCGGTGCGGGCGCCGCGGCCAAGGTGCGCGCCTGGTTCGCCGGCCGGCTCCCGGCCGGCTGGTTCACCGCCCCGCCGGACATCCAGGTTGACCGCGAGGAAATCACCATCGTAGGGACGCTGGCCGACCCGGCCGCGGCCGGGGCCTCCGAGGCCGAGCGCGCCGCCGCGGCCGAGGGCCTGATCCGCCGGTTCCGCGAGGAAACCCGGAGCCGGCGCATCGAGATCGCCCGGGAGGCCGAGCACCGGTTCCGGCGCAAGGTGTCGTGGGGAGTCACCTGCGGCACCGTGAGTGAGATGTTCACCACACTTTCGGTTCCGGTCATGACCAGGCTGCGGCAGTCCGAGCGCCGGGTACTCGACACGCTGGTCGACGCCGGCGTGGCCCGCAGCCGCAGCGACGCGCTGGCCTGGTGCGTCCGGCTGACCGGAGAGAATACGGATGCGTGGCTGTCCCGGCTGCGTGCGGCGCTGCGGGCCGTGGAGGAAGTGCGGGACGAGGGCCCCAGCGCCCACTGACCCCGCTCGGAACCACAGTCACGGCCCGGAGCGTTCCATCCGTTGGATACCTTCAGTGCTAGATCATCACGGTGACGAGGAAGGCCGCAGCATGGGATTTCGTGATCTGGCCTACCGGATGTACGAGCGCAGGCTCGCCGCCTCCCTGTCGCCCGAAGCGATCCCGCGCCACGTCGGGGTGATGTGCGACGGGAACCGGCGGTGGGCCAGGTCGGCCGGCTTCCAGGACGTCAGCAACGGCCATCGCAAGGGCGCGGACAAGATCTTCGAGCTGCTCGACTGGTGCCGCGAGACCGGGGTCGAAGTGGTGACCCTGTGGCTGCTGTCCACCGACAACCTGACCCGGCCGGCCAGCGAACTGGTGCCGCTGCTGAAGATCATCGAGGGCACCGTGCAGGGCCTGGTCGCCGAGCAGTGGCACGTCAACCCGGTCGGCGCGCTCGACCTGCTCCCGGGGGAGACCGTCCGGATCCTCAAGGACGCGGCCGAGGCCACCGCCCACAATCCCGGCCTGCTGGTCAACGTGGCCGTGGGCTACGGCGGCCGGCGCGAGATCGCCGACGCGGTGCGCTCGCTGCTGCAGGACCACGCGACCCGGGGCACCACGATCGAGGAACTGGCCGAGGTGCTCGACGTCGAGCACATCGCCGAGCATCTCTACACGGCCGGCCAGCCCGATCCCGATCTGGTCATCCGGACCTCCGGTGAGCAGCGGCTGGGTGGCTTCCTGCTCTGGCAGAGCACCCACTCGGAGTTCTACTTCTGCGACGCCTACTGGCCCGCGTTCCGCAAGGTCGACTTCCTGCGGGCGCTGCGGTCCTACGCGGCGCGGAACCGCAGGTTCGGCACGTAAGGGTTTTGTCCGCGGGGGGTTCGGGGGGTCGTCCCCCCGGGCTGGCAGAGCCTGCGGGCGCTGCGGTCCTACGCTGCGCGCAACCGAAGGTTCGGCACGTAGGGGTTCTGTCCGCGGGGGGTCCGGGGGGCTTTACGGGTTCGTCCCCCCGGGCTGGCAGAGCCTGCGGGCGCTGCGGTCCTACGCGGCGCGGAACCGGCGGTTTGGCGCGTTATCGCAGCTTAGGTCCTGGAAACGCGTTAGTAACCTAACGGTGCTTTTGCCGGAACACGATGACGGGTACCTTCAGAAGTGGTGGACGGCGCGGCGCCGTCCGCCGGGAGGGCCCTCGAATCTCCAGGCTTCGCGCTTTGCGTGCAGGCGAGATGGGAAGGGCCGGCGCGGCCCTTCGAGGGCCAGTCCCGGCCCGTCCGACACGTCTGTGTCCTGTCCGGCGCCGGGTTCGCCCCTGGCGTCCAGGGAGTCTGCGTGGTCAAATCCCAAGGTCGCCGTACTTACGTACTCGACACCAGCGTCCTGCTCGCCGACCCGGCCGCTATCGCTCGCTTCGATGAGCACAAGGTAGTCCTGCCGGTCGTGGTCATCACCGAGCTGGAAGCCAAGCGGCATCACCCCGAACTGGGCTATTTCGCTCGCCAGGCCCTGCGTCACCTCGACGACCTGCGCGTTGAGCACGGCAGGCTGGACGAGGAGCTGCCGGTCGGCCCGTTCGGCGGCACGGTTCAGGTCGAGCTCAACCACTCCGACGCCTCGGTGCTCCCGGCCGGGTTCCGGCTCGGGGACAACGACTCGCGGATCCTGTCGGTGGCGTGCAGTCTGGCCGCCGAGGGAGAGGACGTCGTGCTGGTGAGCAAGGACCTGCCGCTGCGGGTCAAGGCCGCCTCGGTCGGGCTGGCCGCCCAGGAGTACCGGGCCGAACTGCCGGTGGACTCGGGCTGGACCGGGATGACGGAGCTGGAGGTCGCCAGCGGTGACATCGAGCACCTGTACGAATCAGGCACCTTGGATTGCGGGCCCGCCCGCGAGCTGCCCTGCCACACCGGGCTCGTCCTGACCTCATCCAACGGCAGCGCGCTGGGCCGGGTCAGGCCGGACAAGACTGTGCAGCTGGTGCGCGGCGACCGGGAGGCGTTCGGGCTGCGGGGCCGCAGCGCCGAGCAGCGCGTGGCGCTCGACCTGCTGCTCGACCCGGAGATCGGCATCGTCTCGCTCGGCGGCCGGGCCGGCACCGGCAAGTCCGCGCTGGCGCTGTGCGCCGGCCTGGAGGCCGTGATGGAACGCCGGCAGCACCGCAAGGTCATCGTGTTCCGGCCGCTGTACGCGGTCGGCGGCCAGGAGCTCGGCTACCTGCCGGGCTCCGAAGCGGACAAGATGAGCCCGTGGGCCCAGGCCGTCTACGACACGCTCACCGCGGTCACCAGCCAGGATGTCATCGACGAGGTGCTGGCCCGGGACATGTTCGAGGTGCTCCCGCTCACCCACATCCGGGGCCGGTCGCTGCACGACGCGTTCGTGATCGTGGACGAGGCGCAGTCCCTGGAGCGCGGGGTCCTGCTCACCGTGCTGTCCCGGATCGGCTCGGGGTCCCGGGTGGTCCTCACTCACGACATCGCCCAGCGCGACAACCTGCGGGTCGGCCGGCACGACGGCGTGATCGCGGTGATCGAGAAGCTCAAGGGCCATCCCCTGTTCGCCCACGTCACCCTGGTCCGCTCCGAGCGGTCCCAGATCGCCGCCCTGGTCACCGAGATGCTGGAGGACTCCGGCCTGTAACAGCTTCCCGGCCGACAGACACGGCGGGCTGCGGTACCTTCAACAGCGTCATGGAATACCCACCTGTGTCCGTCGTGATGCCGGTCAGGAACGAAGAACGGCACCTGGCCGAGTCGGTCCGGCACATCCTGGCCCAGGACTACCCGGGCCCGATCGAGCTGCTGCTCGCCGTCGGGCCCTCGGCCGACCGGACGGCGCAGATCGCCCGGGACCTGGCCGCCGCCGACCCGCGGATCACGGTCGCGGCCAACCCGGGCGGGCAGATCCCGGCCGCCCTCAACGCCGCCCTCCGCGCGGCGCGGCACGAGATCATCGCGCGGGTGGACGGGCACGCGCTGCTGCCGCCCGGCTACCTGAGGACCGCGGTGGCGACGCTGGCCGAGACCGGCGCCGCCGACGTCGGCGGGGTCATGGCGGCCGAAGGCGTGACCCCGTTCCAGCAGGCCGTGGCGTGGGGGATGACCTCCAAGGCGGGGGTCGGCTCGGCCGCGTTCCACACCGGCGGCGGAGCCGGGCCGACGCTCAGCGTCTACCTCGGCGTGTACCGCCGGGAGGCCATCGAGCAGGCCGGCGGGTGGGACGAGGAGATGCTCCGCGCGGAGGACTGGGAGCTGAACTACCGCATCCGGGCCCGCGGCGGCGTGATCTGGTTCATCCCCGAGCTGCGCGTCACCTACCGGCCGCGGGACAGCCTGCGCGCCCTCGGCGCCCAGTACTTCCACTACGGCCGCTGGCGGCGGGTCATTGTCCGCGAGCACCCGGAGACGGCCAGCTTCCGTTACCTGGCCCCGCCGGGCGCGGCCGCGCTGGCCGGGGTGGGCCTGCTGGCCGGGCTGGCCGGGCTGGGCGGCATCGCGGCCGGGGCGCCGGCCGCGGTGGGTGCACTGACGGCAGGCCTGGTCGTCCCGCTGGTCTACCTGGCCGGCGTCACCGCGGTCAGCGCGCTGCTGTCCCGTGGGGTCCCGGCCCGGGTGCGCGCCCGGCTGCCGCTGGTCCTCGCCGTTATGCACCTGGCCTGGGGCGCCGGGTTCCTGACCAGCCCCCGGAAGCTGCACCGGGGCCGGGAAGCTGACACGCGTGTCCGTTCGGCCCAAAAGAAGGCCGAAGGAGCAGCCGCCGCCGGGAGAGAATGAGACATGAGCCTGGACTTCGACCTGCCCGCCCTGCTCGCGGCCCACCGTGACGACGGATACGAGCTGTACGGCCGGTACCTGAACCCGCAGCAGCCGCGGGTGCTGCACGCGATCGGCTTCGACAAGATCTACCGGCGGGCCGAGGGGGCGTACCTGTACGACTCCGAGGGTCACCAGTACGCCGACTTCCTGGCCGGCTTCGGCGTGTTCGCGGCCGGGCGCAACCACCCGGTGATCCGCCAGGCGCTGCACGACGCGCTCGACGCCCAGCTCGCCGACTGGACCCAGTTTGACTGCGGGCCGCTGCCCGGGCTGCTGGCCGAACGGCTGCTGGCCAAGGCGCCCGGGCTGGAGCGGGTGTTCTTCTGCAACAGCGGCACCGAGGCGGTGGAGTCCGCGCTGAAGTTCGCCCGGTACGCCACCGGCCGCGGCCGCATCGTCTACTGCGACCACGCTTTTCATGGACTTACTACTGGTTCGCTATCCGTTAACGGCTCTGCCGAGTTCCGCCGCGGGTTCGACCCGCTGCTGCCGGACTCCCCGATCCCGCTCGGCGACCTGGACGCGCTGGCGGCCGAGCTGCGCAAGGGCGACGTCGCCGCGCTCATCGTCGAGCCCATCCAGGGCAAGGGCGTGCACATGCCGCCCGGCGGATTCCTGACCGCGGCGGCCACTCTGCTGCACGAGCACGGCGCGCTGCTCATCTGCGACGAGGTGCAGAGCGGCTTCGGGCGCAGCGGCAAGTTCTTCGCGTACCAGCACGAGGAGGTCGTGCCGGACATCGTCACCGTGGCCAAGGCGCTGTCGGGCGGGTTCGTCCCGGTCGGCGCGATGCTGGCCAAGGGCTGGATCTTCGAGAAGGTCTACTCCTCGATGGACCGGGTGATGGTCCACAGCGCCACGTTCAAGGGCGGCGTGCTGGCCATGACGGCCGGGCTGGCCTCGCTGGCCGTGCTGGACGACGAGGGGCTGACCGAGAACGCGGCCCGGACCGGGGAGGCGCTGAAAACCTCGCTGACCAGCATGATGCAGCGGTATGACGTCCTGGCCGACGTGCGCGGCCGCGGGCTGATGATCGGGCTGGAGTTCGGCAAGCCGTCCTCGCTGCGCGCCCGGACCAGCTGGAACATGCTGCAGAAGGCCCGGGTCGGGCTGTTCGCGCAGATGGTCGTCGTCGCGCTGTTCCAGCGGCACCGCATCCTGACCCAGGTGTCGGGCGATCACATGGAGGTCATCAAGCTGATCCCGCCGCTGATGATCGGCGAGGGCGAGGTCAAGCTGTTCACCGAGGCGCTCGGCGAGGTGCTGGAGGACGCAGGCAAGGGCAGCGGGCTCATCTGGGAGTTCGGCCGCACCCTGGTCAAGCAGGCCGCCCGCCGCAGCTGACCCCGCCCCCCGCGCCTAACCCCCGCCCCGCGCCGCGCCGCGCCGCGCCCCGTTCGCCCCTGCTCCTGCTCCTGCCCTCGCTGGCCCGCCCCATCAGCCTCTCCAGTCACACACGTGCGCCAACCCAACCAGTGAGTGTGGCGCTCTACCAGATCTATCCGTTAGAGGGTCACACTCACTGAGTGGCGGCGGCTGCCGCCGGCCCCTAACCCGCTCGCCGGCGCGCCCTCGGCGAGGAGGGCCTCGGCCACGGCGAGGTCGTGAGGGTAGGTGATCTTGAGGTTGCGCTCGCTGCCCGGGACGATGTGCACGTCGACGTCCGGGAGGTAGCGGAGCACCACACCGCAGTCGTCGGTGGGGGCGAAGTCCGGGTCGGCGGCGGCCAGCTCGTGGGCCCGGGCGATCACCGGGAGCCGGAAACACTGCGGGGTCTGGCAGCGCCACAGCGTTTCCCGGCGCGGCATCGAGTGCATCACGCCGTTGTCCGTGATGACGATCGTGTCGGAGGCCGGCACGGCCACGCCGGCCGCCTCGTGGACGCTCAGCGAGGCGACGCAGTCGGCGATGATCCGCTGGTCCACCAGCGGGCGCGCCGCGTCGTGCAGCAGCACGCCGCAGTCGGCCCGATCGCCGCCGGCCCCGGAGGCGGCCCCCGAGGCGATGGCGGTCAGCGCCACCCGGGTCGAGTCCGGGCGGGCCACGCCGCCCGCGATGACGCCGGTGACCTTGCCGTAGCCGCCGTCGGCGAGCATGGCCCGGGCCTGCTCGACGTACCCGCCGGCCATGACCACGAGGATCTCGTCGACGCCCGGTGCCTGCTCGAACGCGGCCACGCAGTGCTCCAGCAGTGTCCGGCCGCCCAGCCGCAGCAGCTGCTTGGGCAGCGGCGCGCCGATCCGCTGACCCGTGCCGCCGCCCAGCACCACCGCGACCATCCGCATGAGCCGGACTCTAACCGATAAGCGGCGCATGGCCAGCAGGGGCAGTGCGCCCTCCGCGAAGGCCGGATCCTCCCCGCCGCTGGGACGCTGGCGTTCTAGTGGTACTGCGGGCACGCACTCCTCATTCCGGCCGGCGAGACATTGATCTCTTCGTTTCCGTGATCGATGCTTTGTTGGGGTGCCGGCCGTTTCCGCCCGGGACGGGACGGGTATTGCGCTGGACAGCCCGGGTGTGTTCCTCCGGGGCGCCGGGCGGACCTCCGGGTAAATTCAGTAATGCTGTGCTCAGTTCGAGGGCACAAGTCACGGCGGCACGGCGTATGTCGCTGGGAGGACCCGCATGACGGTGGCCCTGGTGCTGGCGGCCCAGCCGGACGCCGGGCTGCGCGGTCAGCTAGCTGCCCTGGGCGTACGCCGGGTCGACGCGGCCGAACGAGCCGGTCCCGGACTCCTGACCGTCGCGGCGGCGGCGCGGGAGGCGGGGGAACGGGTGCTCATTTGCGTCGGGGACGACTCGGTGCCCGAGGACATCCTGGCCCGGCTGCTCGGCGCGGGCGGCACCGCGGCGTTCACCGGCCCGCCGTCCCCGGCCGCGGACGGTGGCGGCGCGCTGGTCGTGGACCCCGCCGACCTGGACGGGCTCGCCGGTGCCGCCGAATCGCTCGCGGCGCGGCGCGCGGTCCCGGCCGAGCTGGGCGCGCTGCTCGCCGAGCTCACCCGGCGCGGGGTCGGCATCCGCGTCCTCGACGCCGGGCCGGACAGCGACGGCGCGGTCGCGCGGGTGATCGCCGGCCCCGTCGCGCGGGACGTGGCCTGCTGGGCGGCCGGGCGCCAGCTCGCCCCGGCCCCGCTCTACGGCATCTCGCTCGGCCTGGGGCTGCTGGCGGCGGTGTGGTTCTCCGAGCCGACCGTCCGGGCACAGGTCCTGGCCATCGTGGTGCTGCTCGTCTCGTTCGCGGCCGGCCGGTCCGCCGCCCAGCTGGCGGCCATCGAAGGGACCAGGCCGGCCGTCGACTGGCTCGGCGCGGCGGCCGGCCTGCTCACCGAGTTCGCGATCTACGCAGCGCTGGCCGTCAGCTCCGGCCTCGCGGCCCAGAACACCGCCGGGACCGCCGGGCTGAACGGGATCTTCGGCGGCTCGCTGCAGGACTCCCGGGTCGTCGGCTGGGGCGGCGCCGACCAGGTCGGCGTGTGGCGGCTGGCCGTCGCGGCGATGCTCCTGCTGGGAGCCCGGCGGCTGGCCGAGGTGTGCTACGAGGGCCTGGCCCGGGCGTCGGGGAACATCTCCGCCCGGCCGGCCCGGCGCCTGGTCGGGCAGGTCATCACCCTGCCCGCGGGCGAGCGGATCGCGGTGATCGCGGTGACCGCCGTCTTCTTCGGTCCGCGCCTGACCTTCGATGTCCTCCTGGCCTGGGGCGTGGTGGCGGCGGGCTACGTGCTGGCCGCGCAGCTGGCCGGCGCGGCCAAGCTGACCCGGGCCCGCGGCGTGCTGGCCGCCTACCGCGGAGACGGCGTCCTGGCGCACCGGCTGGGCGGCGTGGTGCGGGGCCAGCTGCCGCCGCTGCCGCCGCTGCTGGTGGGCCTGCTGGTGACCTGTGACCTGGCCGTCCTCGGGATGGCGAACCTGCCCGGCGTCCTGGTTTTCGCCCCGGTGGCGGCGATGCTGCTCGCCGCGCTGGGCGCCCGCCACCCGCACGACGGGCGGCTGGACTGGCTGGTGCCGTCGCTGCTGCTGGCCGGGGAGGGCGTCTTCCTCGCCGCTCTCGGGTTCGCCCGCCACGTCTGGCTGCCGGTGATCTTCGCCCTGCTGGCCGCGGTGGTGACGCGCCACGCCGACCTCGCCTACCGGGCCAGATCCGGGCGGGGCGTCCCGGACGATGCGTTCGGCCTGGGCTGGGACGGGCGGATGCTGCTGGCCGGGCTGGCCGCCGTGCTCGGCTTCGTGCCGTTCGCCTACGCCGCGCTGGCCGCCTGGCTCTGGCTGCTGGCCGGCTGGGACTTCCTGGGAGCGTGGCTGAAGGCCGGGAACTTAGATGGACATGCCGCCGTCGACGCTCAGCGTGGCGCCGGTGACGAACGAGCTTTCGTCGCTGGCCAGGAACAGCATGGCGCGGGCCACCTCCTCCGGTGCCGCGTGCCGGGCCAGCGGGATGAGCTGCTCGAACATCGCGGCGGCCTGCGCGGGCGGTGCGCCGGTGGCGGCGACCTCGATGCGGTGCTGGAACTCGTTGTCGACCGGGCCGGGGTGGATGGTGTTCACCCGGATGCCGCGCGGCGCGGTCTCCTTGGCCAGCGTGCGCATCAGCCCGACCAGCGCGTGCTTGGCGGTGGCGTAGGCGCAGATCCCGGCGGCGGAGGTCAGGCCGACCACGCTCGAGGTGATCACGATGCTCCCGCCGGCGCCCAGGTGGGGCAGGGAATGCTTGCAGACCAGGAACGAGCCCCGGACATGCACCGCCATGACCTGGTCGAAGACATCCTCCGGGTAGTCGGCCACCGGGGCGATGACCCCGGCGATCCCCGCGTTCGAAACCACCACGTCAAGCCGGCCGAACGTCTCGGCTGCGGCCGCCACCGCGGTCTTGACCTGGGCCGAATCGGTCACGTCCGCCACCGCCCAGGTGGCCGCGCCGCCCAGCGCCTGCGCGCCGGACCGCAGCTCGTCGGCGAGCAGGCCGATCAGGCAGACCCGGGCGCCCTCGGCCACGAAGGCCCGGGCCGTCGCCATGCCGATGCTGCCCTCGCCGCCGGTGATGATGGCGGCCTTCCCGCGCAGCAGGCCCCTGAGCTCCGTGCCGCCCACGCTTAACCTCCTTCGGTAGTCGTCCTAGCTTGCCAGAAGAGGCCTGGGCCGCTGCGGCCCGGCTGGTCGCTGCGCCCGGCCGGCTACCGGGTCCGGGCGGGCCGCGCGGATGCAGGCCGGGGGCAGCCCGGGCGTAAGATATATCGAGTGTGGAGTCGCGGTACTCGCGAACTCGCGCCATCGACGGGGGCCGCGGGCGGCGCGGCCGTGACCGTGCCCGCCGGATGGCAATCGGTCGTGACCATGCCCCGGGTCTGGCTGGCCGCCGGGCTGGCCGGGTGCGCCCTGTTCGGGGGCGGGGTCGCCCTGTTCAGCGGGGATCCGCTGCACCGGCTGTGGGGCACCTGCGCCGCCATCGCCTACGCGCTGGCCGCGCTGGCGGTCGTGGCCTGGCGGTCCCGCGAGACCACCGGGGTGGACCTCGCGCTCGGCATCCTGGTCTGCGGGGCCATCCTGGTCCCGCTGGTGTGGATGGTGTGGACCGGTCACGGCGAGCCCGAGGTCGGGGTCGTGGCGAGCTCGGCCAAGACGCTGATCAAGCACGGAACCCCGTACAAGAGCACCAAGGTCCTGGCCAGCACCACCGATCCCAACCTGTACAACCCCTACCTGCCACTGATGGCCCTATTCGGCGTGCCGCAGGCGCTGCTCGGCCACGGCCCTCTGACCGATCCCCGGGTGGGGTTCGGGGTGGTATTCCTGGTGGTATTCGCCTTCGCGCTGCGGGTCGCCGGGGCACGGGACTGCGTGCGCTGGGCCCTGCTGCTCACCGTGTCGCCGATCATCGCGTTCGAGCTCTGCGTGGGCGGCACGGACGTGCCCATGGTCGCGTTCATGTGCCTCGGCTTCGCCCTGCTGTGGCGGGCCGAACGGTCCAACGCGGTCGCGGCCGGGCTGGCCCTCGGCATCGCCTCGTCGATGAAGGCCACCGCCTGGCCCGCCCTGGCCGTGGCCTTCGCGCTGCTGTACGTCCGGGACGGCAAGCGCGAGGCCTGGCGGTTCACGGCGTGGGCGCTCGCCGTGGTGGCCGTCATCGTCGGCCCGTTCGCGGTGCTGCGGTTCGGGTCGCTGGTCAAGAACACGATCTTGTTCCCGCTCGGCCTGGCCAGCGTCAAGTCGCAGGCGGCCAGCCCGCTGCTCGGCCACGTGCTGGCCCAGACCGGCCCGCTGGGCCACACGATCGTCGTCATCCTGCTGATCGGCTCCGGGCTCGCCATCGCGGTCTCGCTGGTCGTCCGTCCGCCGCGGGACGTGCCCGCCGCCACCTGGCGGCTGGTCATCGGGCTCTCCGCCATGTTCGTGCTCGCGCCCTCGACCCGGTTCGGCTACTTCATCTACCCGGCCGCGCTGGTGCTGTGGCTGCTGGTCTCCCAGGCCGGGCGAAGGCCCGCCAAGCCCGTGCACGTGCAGCCGGTGGCTTAAAGTAGGTCCGTGCGGCGTGAACCGCCTGCCTCTGAGGTCGGTGGGGTTCCCGGGGCTGACGACCATGACGACGAGACGGTGCCGATCCGGACGGCCGGACCGGATGCCGGAACGGAGCCTGCACCCGCGGCCGGACGGCCGCCCGGCCGCCTGGCCGGCGGGCTGTTCGGCGCCGTCACGGTGGTGCCCGCGCTGCTGGCCGCGGCGTGGCTGCTGCCGGCTCTCCCGCTGCTGCTCGCGGGCCGGCTCTCGGCCCCGCCGCTGGTGTTCATGTTCTCCCCGCTGGCCGTGGGCCTGTGCTACTTCGCGCTGCGCCGGCAGCCCGCGAACTGGCCCGGCTTTCGCGGCGCCGCCAAGCCGGTGCCGTGGTGGGCGGTCGCGGCCACGGTCGCGGTGGCGGCGGGCTTCGCGGTCTGGCAGATCGCCGAGCGCACGCAGCAGGTCATCATCCTGCGCGACCCGGCCGCGTACCTCCAGACCGCGTACTGGATCGCGCACCACGGCTCGCTTCCCATCCCGCATGAGGCCGACGCGTTCGGCGGCGCGTATCCGGGCCTGACGTTCGCCAGCGCCGGCTACTCCACGGCCGGTTCTGGCCTCGTGCCGCAGTTCATGACCGGGCTGCCGCTCGTCCTGGCCGCGGGGATCTGGCTGGGCGGCGTCCCGGCCGCGCTGGTCGTCCCGCCGCTGATCGGCGCGTGCGCGGTGCTGTCGTTCGGCGGCCTGGCCGGCCGGCTGGCCGGGGCCCGCTGGGCGCCCGCCGCGGCCGCGGCCCTGGCGCTGAGCCTGCCCGAGCAGTACACCAGCCGCGGCACGTTCGGTGAGCCGCTGGTTCAGGTCCTGCTGTTCGGCGGCCTGTGCCTGCTGGCCGATTCGCTGGTGATCGCCCGCCAGCCGGGAGCCGCGGCCGCCATGCCCGGCCAGGACCGCGTGCTGGCCGCGCTGGCCGGCCTGGCGCTCGGCCTCACCAGCCTGGTCCGCATCGACGGGCTGAGCGGCATCCTCCCGGCCGTCCCGTTCCTCGGTCTGCTGCTCGGGGCCCGCCGCAGGCAGGCCATCCCGTTCGGCCTCGGCCTGCTGGCCGGCGTGGGTTACGGCCTGGCCGACGGCTACCTGAAGGCCCGCCCCTACCTGGACCTGCAGGCGTCATCCCTGCGCCCGCTGGGCCTGATCGCCGCTGCCCTCGCCGCGGCGACCCTGGCGGGCCTGGCCGTGGCCCGCAGCCGCGCCGCGTCGGCGCGGCTGCGCGGCTGGCTCACCGCGCCACGGGTGGTGTCCTGGCTGCCGGCCGCCGTCGCCGTCTGGACGGTCGCGATCTTCGCCGGCTTCGCGGTCCGGCCGCTGGCCCACCACCCGGCCGGGCAGTACTACCGGGACAGCCTGTACTGGGTCATCTGGTACATCGGGCTGCCCGCCGTGCTGCTCGGAGCCTTCGGCCTGGCCGCCCTGGCCAGCCGGGGCACACGAAGCCTGCTGACCTGGAGCGATCCGGAGGCGGAGGCCAGGACCTGGGCGCTGCCGCTGCTGATCGCCCTCTGGGTCATCGTGACCGTGCTCTGGCGGCCCGCGATCTCCGCCGACCAGCCGTGGGCGAGCCGGCGCCTGGTGCCGTTCGTGCTGCCCGGGCTGATCCTCGCCGCCATCTGGGCCTCGGCCTGGCTCCGGGAACTGGCCGGGCAGCACGGCCGGGCCGCCTTCACCGCGGGCGCGGTGGCCTCCTGCTGCGCGGCCTCGTTGCTCATCCCGGCCACACTGACCAACCTGGACCTCGGCTTCAGCCCCGGGCCCGGCCGGCACCTGAGCGCGCGCGGGATGGCGTTCCGGCGGATCGGCTCGGGCGAGCTCACCGCGGTTGACCGGCTGTGCGCGGCGATCGGCCCGGACGCGTCGGTGGTCATCGTCGACTCGCTGACCGCCGACCAGTTCGCCCAGGTGGCCCGGGGCATGTGCGACACGCCGGCGGCGGTCCTGGACCATCCCACGGCGGCGGCGGTCGACGCGGTGGTGTCCGGCATCCAGCGGGCCGGCCGGCGCCCGGTCCTGCTGGCCCGGGACTCGTCCGAGCTCACCCCGTACGGCGGCGGGCCGCGCCAGGTCGTCAACCTGGCGACCACGCAGGAGGCGCGCGACCTGACCGCGCCGCCGACGCTCACCTGGCCGGTCCAGTACACGGTGTGGATGTCCAACCCGACGTGAGGATCGCCCTGATCGGGCCGGCGCACCCCTGCCGGGGCGCCACCGTGGTGAGCCAGGCCGCCTCTGTGGTGCTCAGGCCGATCGTGGCAGGATTTCGCCGAAGGTTGGCGATCCTGCCACTCGTCATGTCTGGTGCCGCCTGGCAAGCTCGAGAGGGTGTCCCGCACAGACGCACCCCGGATCGTTCGGCCTCCAGAAGGGACCTCGCCGGTGCGGCGGGCGAGTCTCGCCGCCTGGATATGCCTGCTCATCATCTGGGTCGTGTGGGGGAGCACGTACCTGGCCATCCGGGTCGCCGTCGAGACCATGCCGCCGCTGCTGATGGCGGCGGGCAGGAACATGGTGGCGGGGGCCATCATGTTCCCGCTTGCCCTGCGGTCCCGCCGCGCGGCGGTGCGCGCGGGCCAGACGGCACGTTACTGGCCGAGCCGCGCCGAGTGGATCGGCTGCGCGATCGTGGGCGTGCTGCTGCTGGTGGCCAACGGCGCGGTCGGCATCGGCGAGCAGACCGTGCCGTCCGGACTGGCCGCACTGCTGGTCGCCACCGTGCCGCTGTGGCTGCTCGGCATCGACGCGGTGCTGAACCACGCCCGGCTGGGCCTGGCCCCGATGGCCGGGCTGGCCCTCGGCCTGGCCGGCGTCGGCCTGCTGTCCGGCCTCGGCGGCGGCGGCACGGCCCGGGTCTCCGCGGTCGGCGTGGTCATCATCCTGGGCGCCGCGGCCATGTGGGCGTTCGGTACGATCATGGCCCGCCGGGTCACGATCCCGTCCAGCCCGGCCCTGACCAGCGGGATGGAACTGCTCTGCGGCGGCGTGGCGCTGCTGGTCCTGGCCACGGCGGGCGGGGAGCTCGGCTCGCTGCACCTGGCCGAGGTGTCCTGGCGGTCCTGGCTCGCGTTCGGTTACCTGATCGTGGCCGGGTCCATCGTCGCGTTCTCCGCCTACGGCATCGCGGTCCGCGCGCTGCCCACCGCCACGGTGGCGACCTACGCGTACGTGAACCCGGTGATCGCGGTCCTGCTCGGCACGCTCATCCTGAACGAGCGGCTGACCCCGGCCATGTTCGCCGGCGGGGCGCTGATCGTCGGGGCGGTGGTGCTCGTCGTGCGCCGCAGCCCGCCAGCACACTGAATAACAGAGCGCACTGAGTAACCCAGCGCACTGAATAACGGGGCAAAGTCGAGTTATGCCGTGTTGACCGCCGGTCAGCGGCAGGCGAACAATGGTCGGATGCCATTGGAGATCCGGCGCCTGCACCTGGCCAGCCTGCAGGGCGCCGACGGCCGCCGCTGGCCGGTGCACGGGTTCGTGGTCACCCACGACGGCGGCGCGGTGCTGGTGGACACCGGCGTCGGCGGCCCTCAGCACGTCCTGGACGACTGGCGCGTGGTCAACCGCTCGGTCGCCGACGCCCTCGCCGAGCTGGACATGAGCCCGGCCGACATCGGGCTGGTGATCAATACCCACCTGCACTTCGACCACTGCGGCCAGAACTCCGTGTTCAGGCACGCTCCGGTTTACGTCCAGCGGGCCGAGCTGAGCCGGGCCCAGCGCGAGTCGCGCGAGCTGTACGACTGGTTCGGCTTCATGAACGCGCGGTTCGAACTGCTGGACGGGGACGCCGAGGTGCTGCCCGGCCTGGAGGTGATCACCACCCCCGGGCACACGTCGGGCCATCAGTGCGTGCTCGTCCGCGGCGGCGGCGGCGGGGCCTTCGACCTGCTGATCGGTGACGCGGCCTACACCCCGCGGGTGTACGCTGACCCAGACCCTGCAGCCAGCGACCGGCTCCCGCCCGGCCAGGCCAGCGACCTGCCGGCCTGGCGTGACTCGCTACGCCGGATCCAGTCCCTGAGCCCGGACCGGGTACATTTCTGCCACCACACCGACGTCGTCCACCGCTGACGGAGATCACCATGAGGGTCATCGCGGAAGCCGGCACCTACACACCGCCCGACGGTGCCGGGCCCAACCACTGGATCGTCCACGTGAGCAGCGACGACCTGAGCCTGGGCACGTACTCGATCCCCGGGGGCGGCCTGGATGACCAGACCCCGCACACCGAGGACGAGATCTACATGGTCCGGTCCGGCCGGGCCACGCTGGTGACGACCTCCGGCATCGTCGATGTGGGACCGGGCAGCGTGGTGTTCGTCCCGGCCGGGGAGCCGCACAAGTTCACCGAGATCAGCGAGGATCTGGCCCTGGTCGTCGTCTTCGCCCCGCCGTACGGATCGCGCGCGGCTCGCTAGCCCGAGTTTCCAATGATCATGGGTTTCTGAGGTCGGCCCGGTTGCCGGCTCGTTGAGTTCCTGCAGGTGACAC
>Ga0209415_10007559_pt1 | contig 18955 bp, 23 predicted proteins | sample PeaSoiSIISIP2007_FD_187696 | JGI IMG/M metagenome (GOLD analysis project Ga0209415, IMG submission 187696) | Peat soil microbial communities from Weissenstadt, Germany - SII-SIP-2007 (SPAdes) (version 2) | ecosystem: Environmental > Terrestrial > Soil > Wetlands > Peat | place: Germany...
CTGCCGGTCACCCGGATCGACGGCGTCGCCGTCGGCGATGGACGGGTCGGGCCGGTGACGCGCGAGCTGCGCCGGCGGATCATGGCCCATGTCGAGGGCCAGTCGGCATGACGCCGCGCCCCCGTGCCATCCTGTTCGACTGGGACAATACGTTGGTGGACAACTGGGGAGTGATCTCGGAGGCCATGAATGCGGTCTTCGCAGCCTTTGGGATGCCCCCATGGACCCTGGCGGAAACCAAGGCGCGGACGCGCGCGTCGTTGCGCGACGGTTTCCCGCGGCTGTTCGGGGAGCGCGCGCAGGAGGCCGGGCGCATCTTCACCGATTATTTCGCCGCGCGTCACCTGGAGAGCTTGATGGAAATGCCGGGGGCGGGTGCGCTCCTGGCGGACCTGGCACGCAGTGGCCTCCATCTCGCCGTGGTCAGCAACAAGCGCGGGCGGTTCTTGCGCCTGGAGGCGGCTCGGCTCGGCTGGACCGGCCATTTCGCGCAGCTGATCGGCGCCGCCGACGCGCCGGCCGACAAGCCCGATGTCGCCCCGGTGGATATGGCGCTTCGCGGCAGCGGCATCGTCCGGGGCCCGGATGTGTGGTTCGTGGGCGATGCCGACATCGACATGGCCTGCGCCATCAATGCCGGCTGCCATCCGGTACTGCTCCGACGTGAGCTCCAGGCGCCCGGCGAGTTCGCTCACTCTCCGCCGGCACTCCATCTGCCCGACTGCGCCGCTCTCGCCGCCCATCTCGGCGAAGTCGGGGTTTTGCCCGCCGCAATTCTATGATAGGCAAGCGCCGCGCCGGCAAGGAGCCGGCCGCGTTTGTTCAACGGGCCCCACAATAAGGCCAAGAAAGGAGGGATCCGATGACCGCTGCTAAGACTCAGAACGTGCAGGATGTTTTCCTCAACAATGTGCGAAAGAACAAGACGCCGGTGACGGTCTATCTGATCAGCGGCGTCAAGCTGCAGGGCATCATCACCTGGTTCGACAATTTCTCGGTGCTGCTGCGCCGCGACGCCCATTCGCAGCTGGTGTACAAGCACGCCATATCGACGGTGATGCCGGCGACGCCGATCCAGCTCTTCGAGGGCGTCAAGGAAGAGGAAGCGGAATGAGGAAGTTCCCTCGGGCAATGATGCACCCTCGGCCATGACGAACGACAGGCGTCGATGACCGACGCCGGGGCCGCGTCCGCGCCGGCCACGCGCACTCTCGTTCTGAGCCCGAGCCTTCGCGGCAAACCCGGCGGCCAGCGTGCACCCGAGGCGCGGCTTGGCGAAGCCGTCGGCCTTGCCCAGGCGATCGAACTCGACGTCGTCCACGGCGAGGCCATTCGCATTGCCGAGCCTCGGCCGGCGACGCTGCTCGGCAGCGGCACGGTGGAGACCTTCAAGCGCCTGATCGCGGCCGAGGAGGTCGGGCTCGCCGTGGTCGACTGGCCGCTCTCGCCCGTGCAACAGCGCAATCTCGAAAAGGCTTGGAACTGCAAGGTCATCGACCGGACGGGCCTGATCCTCGAGATCTTCGGCGCCCGCGCCCGCACGGCGGAAGGCAAGCTCCAGGTCGAACTCGCCGCCCTCAGCTACCAGCGAAGCCGGCTGGTGCGCTCCTGGACCCATCTCGAGCGCCAGCGCGGCGGCTTCGGCTTCCTGGGCGGCCCGGGCGAAAGCCAGCTCGAAATCGACCGGCGACTGATCGGGCAGCGTATTGCCAAGCTGAAGAATGAGCTCGAGGACGTGAAGCGCACCCGCGGCCTGCATCGCAAGGCGCGCAAGAGAGTGCCGCTCCCGGTGGTGGCGATCGTCGGCTACACCAATGCCGGCAAATCGACGCTGTTCAATACGCTCACCCGTTCGGCCGTCGTCGCCAGGGACCAGCTTTTCGCCACTCTCGATCCGACCATCCGGACGATGAAGCTGCCCTCCGGGCGCAATATCGCGCTATCGGACACGGTCGGCTTCATCTCCGACCTGCCGACCGACCTGGTTGCGGCCTTCCGGGCGACGCTGGAAGAAGTCGTGGAATCCGATCTCATCCTCCATGTCCGCGACGCCGCCCATCCGGACAGCGCAGCCCAGGCCGCAGACGTGGCGAGGGTGTTGGCGGATCTCGAAATTGCCGAGGACGGCAGCCAGGGCCCGATCGAGCTCCTGAACAAGATCGATCTCCTGGTGCCGGACGCACGCGCGGCGCTCTTCGCTCAAGCGCGGGACGGCGACCGGCTGCCGATTTCGGCCCGGACCGGGGAGGGGATCGAGGCGCTGCTGGCCGAGATCGACCGCCGGCTGGCGAGTGCGCAGGACGTCGCCCGTTACCGCATGCGCCATGGCGAGGGCGGGGCGATCGCCTGGCTTTACAGCCACGGCACTGTGCTGGAGCGCCGCGACGACGAGAAATTCGCCTATCTCACCGTCAGCCTGACGCCGGAGGAACGGGCGCGCTTCGAGCGCATGCAGCGACAGGCATGAGCACGCGTGTCGATATCGATCGGGTGTCCCGGCTCATCGTCGAGGCCGCTGCCGAAGAGATCATGCCGCGCTACACCAAGCTCGCCGCCGGCGACGTGCGCGAGAAGGGGCCGGGCGACCTCGTCACCGTGGCCGACGAAGCCATGGAACATCGCTTGACGGCCTTGCTGCAGGACCTGCTGCCTGGCTCTGCCGTCGTCGGCGAGGAAGCTGCGGCGCGGGACGGCGCGGTCCTGCGGAGGCTGGCGACGGACGAACCCGTCTGGATCATCGATCCGGTGGACGGGACTTCGAATTTCGCCCAAGCGAAGGGCGACTTCGGCGTGATGGTGGCGCTCGTCGTCGGTGGGCGCGGCGTTGCGGGCTGGATCTACGATCCGGTCGGCGGCCGCATGGCGACGGCGGAGCTCGGCGCCGGTGCCTGGCTGAACGGCAAACGTCTCAGCGTGGCTGCCGCGCTGGGCGATCCGGCGGAGCTCAGCGGAACCCTGCTGGCCGGGTTCTATGGCGACCAGGAACTGGGGCGTCGGGTGCAGCAGCGCCGCGAGCGGGTCCGCGCACTCAAGAGCCGTCGCTGTGCCGCCTCGGAATACCTGCGCATCGCCAGCGGCGAGATGCATTTCGCGCTATTCACGAAGCTGATGCCTTGGGACCACGTGCCGGGAGTCTTGATCCACGGCGAGGCGGGCGGATACAACGCCTATGTGGACGGCGGCACCTACCGGCCGGATCGCATCACGGCGCCGGGGTTGCTGCTGGCGCCCGATCCATCGAGCTGGCAGGCGCTGCACGACCGCTTGATCAAACCGTGAAGCAGGGGAGGTGCCCGACATGGCGAAGACCGCCTTCATAGGCCTCGGCGTGATGGGATTTCCCATGGCCGGGCATCTCAGGGCCAAGGGCCACGATGTCGTCGTGTTCAACCGGACGCGGGCGCGGGCCGATGCTTGGGTCGCCAAGCACGGCGGCCGAGCCGCGGCGAGCCCCGCCGAGGCGGCCCATGGCGCCGAGTTCGTCTTCGTTTGCGTCGGCAATGACGACGACGTGCGCAGCGTGGTCCACGGCAAGTCCGGCGCCCTGGCCGGCATGGGCAAGGGCGCGGTGCTGGTCGATCACACCACGGCTTCCGCCGAGCTTGCGCGCGAACTCGCCCGGGAGGCGACCAGTGCGGGCGTGGCCTTCCTCGATGCGCCTGTCTCCGGCGGCCAGGCAGGAGCCGAGAACGGCAAGCTCACGGTGATGACGGGCGGCGCGCCCGAGGTCTTCGACCGGGCGAAGCCGGTGATCGATTCCTACGCCAGGGCCTGCGTGTTGTTGGGGCCGAACGGCGCAGGGCAACTTGCGAAGATGGTCAACCAGATCTGCATCGCCGGGATCCTGCAGGGTCTCGCCGAGGGTATGAACTTCGCCCAGCGCGCCGGGCTCGACGGCCAAAAGCTGATCGAGACCATCTCCAAGGGCGCGGCGCAGAGCTGGCAGATGGACAATCGCGCCCTCACCATGCTGGCCGGCAAGTTCGAATTCGGTTTCGCCGTGGACTGGATGCGCAAGGATCTCGCGATCTGTCTCGCCGAGGCCAAGCGCAATGGGGCGCGCTTGCCGGCTACCGCCCTCATCGACCAGTTCTATGCCCAGGTTCAGGCCCGCGGCGGCAGGCGTTGGGACACCTCGAGCCTGATGCATCTGCTGGCCAACGATTGAACGCGGCCGACGAACGTGCAGCACGGTGGCTTCAGGGCCTCGCTGCCCAAGGCTCCACGACGCCCACGAATGATACCGGCCCGCCTGTCGTCAGGGCCCGGGCGACGCCCCGGCAGATTTCCTCGTCGGTCAGCCAGCGAGACGAACCTGCCGGGCCATCGCGCATGAATCCCAGCACGGCGATGCGGTAGTCCAGGTTCGGGAGCTTGGAGAACTGCTCGTGCCAGCTGGCGAGAATTTGGGGAGCGGCAGGGTTGGCGGCGGCGCTGCCCAGTACGTGGCAATAGACCTTCTCGACATGAGCGGCGATGGCCAGCGGCGCCTGGGGCGCCGTCTCGTGGACCCAGCAGACGGAGCGTTCGATGGGGCCCGCGACGCTGACCGCGGATCGCAGGGCCCCCGCAAGCGCCTCGGCATCGGTGTAGTCGGCGGAAATGGGCCGGATGCCGGGCGCCAGGTCGCTCAGCCTTCGAAGGCGGCCGATATCTCGGGCAAGAACGGAGACCTGCCGGCCGGAGCGGGCGAGCTCGACGCATAGCGCCGCGAGCATGCCGCTGCCCCCGACGACGAGGTCATGGCCGCCGAACGGAGCCATCCTTATCGACGCTCGTCCGCCTTGACCGCCTGCCAGGCGGCTTCGAGCCGGTCGAGGCCGGCAGTTGCAAGGTCCGCCACGCCTTCGGCGGCCATGGTCGCTTCCACGGCGCGAAAGCGCCTTTCGAACTTGGCGTTGCTGCTTCTAAGGGCGGATTCCGGGTCGACGTCCAGATGGCGCAGCAGGTTCACGCAAACGAACAGAAGATCGCCGCATTCGTCTTCCACGGCCTGGCGGCTGCCGGTGAGGCGCGCAGATTCGATTTCGGCCATTTCCTCGGCAAGCTTGTCCTTGATCTGCGGGAGAGCGGATTCGGCCGGCCAGTCGAAACCGGCCCGCGCGGCACGTTTCTGCAGCTTGAGGGCGCGGGTGAGGGCGGGCAGGCCTATTGGCACGCCATCCAGCGCGCCGGCCAGCCGGCCCGCCGCCGCGGCCTTCGTCTCGCGCTCAGCCGCCTTCTGGGCCTCCCAGGCCCTGGACTGGGCCGCTGCGTCGGCGATGCTGGCTTGGGCAAAGACATGGGGATGGCGGCTGATCATCTTCTCGCCGATGGCTCTCGCCACGTCTTCGATGTTGAAAGCGCCGACTTCCTCGGCCATGCGGGCATGAAACACGACCTGCAGCAGGAGGTCGCCCAATTCCTCCCGCAAGGAAACAAGGTCGGCTTGCTGGATGGCATCGGCCACCTCATAGGCTTCTTCGATGGTGTAGGGCGCGATGGTGGCGAAGGTCTGCTCGACGTCCCAGGGGCAGCCCCGCTCAGGATCGCGCAAGCGGGCCATGATCGCGACGAGGCGCTCAAAGGGCCGGCTGGAATCGGCAAGGACATCGGTCTCGGACGGAGTCTCGGGATGTTGCATGGCGGGGCTCGGACGAGGTCAGGAGGAGAGGCTGAAGGAAGATATCGCCTGACTTGATCGCTGTCTGTCGTCTGTCCGTATATCGCATAATGTATATTATGGAAAATACAAACGTTCCCCCTAAGGCGCTGATGCAGCGTTGAAATTGGCGATCCTCCGGGAAAGCGCTTGTGCACCTTGAGCCCTGGCGCTGCCGATTCTGTAAAATCATGCGGGCATGCCAGTTCGTATGGGGACAGATCCCCAAATATCGTTGAGATTTAGCCTTCTCGGAGCGATTCCTTTCATTTACTATCACTTTTATGGGGAATGGGCTGCCTGCCAGAAGCCAGACGCGGCGCGATCAAGCGCCCGCCGCGGACCAGCATTCGTCCCCTTCCCCGACACAGCTCAAATGGCTTCGCCGCGGCCTCAGCCAGCCGGGCGGCAAACTTCCCCTGTTCGACAGCTGGGGCCAGCGAGTGAACGACCAGACTGTGCGCAGCTGCATCGCCCAGGGCTGGGCCGAACCCTGGTTCGCCAATCCCCTGAAACCCGACTGGCTGGTCTGCAAGCTCACGCCGGTTGGCCGCTCCATCGCAGCCATAGATTAGGCTTCGGTTCGCTGCCTGACCGCAAAGGGCACGCCAGGGAGGCATCGTGGTCGATCGAAGGTCTGTGCTTGGCGGGGTTGGATTTCTCGTCTTGAGCCTATTGACGGCATCGGCCGAGCCGGCCCGCGCCGACGAACGCGGCACGCCCGAACAAGCCCAAGCGATGGTCGCCAAGGCGGTCGCGCTTTTCGCGACCAAGGGCGAAGCGGCCTTCCCGGTCATGCAGCAGGGCGCTGCCACCGGCTTTCTGAAGGGCGACCTCTACATCTTCGTCTTCAGCACCGGCCCCGCGGCTAAGATCGTCGTCCAGGCCGCCGATCAGAAGCGCGTCGGGATTCCGGTCGCGACCCTGGTGGACAGCGAGGGCAAGGCCTATGGCAAGGAGATGTTGGATCGAGCCACAGCCGAGGGCGCCTGGGTGGACTACAAGCGCACCAATCCCGCGACCAACAAGGAAGAGCAGAAATCGAGCTGGGTCGTGCTCTACGCCGGCTACCTCTTCGGCTGCGGTATCTACAAGCCGAACTAGGCGGCTCTCAGCTCGAAATAGACGCTGTCCACCCATTCTTCGCCGATGAGCAGCGTGCGCTCGGCCGAGCCGGTTTCGACAAATCCGAGCTTCCGCAGCAGGCGCAGGGACTTGGCATTGCGGGGATCGACATCGGCCTTGATCGAGCCCAGGCCGCGCGCGAACGCGCGCGCAATCACGGCACTCACCGCCTCGCTGGCATAGCCACGGCCCCAGACGCCGGAAGCGAAAATCATTCCCAGCTCGTTGCCAGACCATAGCCCCGCCTTGCCGACGACCTCACCGGCGTGGGTGACGACGAAGTCATCGGCCTTGCCGGACCCGACTGCCTCGATGGTGCGGGCGATCCAACGCTCGGTTTCCGCCAGGCTCAGATGCGGCGGCGTCGACCAATAGCGCATCGCTTCGGCGTCGCTCAGTATCGCATGGAACGCCGCAGCATCTTCGGCACGAAACCGACGCAATGTCAGGCGCTGGGTCGTGATGATTTCCCGATCGGGCAAGCCGGCCTCCCTCCGTGCCGGCCGCGAGGAAACACCCGCCATCCGGCGTCTTCTCCTTGCGGCAACGGGGAGGATGAAATGGTCGGAGCGGCGGGATTTGAACCCACGACCCCCAGCGCCCCATGCTGGTGCGCTACCAGGCTGCGCCACGCTCCGACCGGTTCTCTCACAGACGCGCCGGCGTGCTTGGGGCTGGGGCTCTTCCGTCGGCGGTGTCCGTATATACCCGCCAGCGAGACTGCAGGCAATCGCCGCGTTGCTCGGCTCAGGGCTCCAACAGGGCGAGCAGCCTGTCGCGCAAGGACGTCAGCTGGGCGATCGCCTGGGTGATTTCCCGGCGCCTCTTGTCCGCTTCGCTCAGCTGGCTGATATCGATGGTGTCGCCCTCGAGGGATTCGACGCGTTCCTTCAGCGACCCTTCGCGCATCAGGCGCTGCACGCCCTTGATGGTATAGCCCTCGTGGTAAAGCAGGCTTCGGATCTGGCGCAGAAGCTCCACGTCCTCAGGCCGGTAGTAACGCCGGCCGCCGCCCCGCTTCAGGGGCCGAACCTGGGGGAATTTCGTCTCCCAGAAACGCAGCACATGCTGCGGGACTTCAAGTTCGTCGGCTACCTCGCTGATGGTGCGAAAGGCGCTTGCGGATTTTTCGAGCTTGCGGGCCCCTGGGGCCGGCCGCGGCTCCGCCGACTGATCCTGCTTCGGGCGTTTGGCGGGAGCCGAGGTGTTCACGATGCGGCACCGTTCACGCGGCTCTTCAGCACATGGGAGGCGCGGAACACAAGCACCCGCCGGGGCTTGATCGGCACTTCCTGACCGGTCTTGGGATTGCGGCCGATGCGCTGGCCTTTGAGGCGGACGAAGAAGCTGCCGAAGGAGGATATCTTAACCGTCTCGCCCCGCTTCAGCGCTTCGGACATTTCATTCAGGACAGCCTCCACCAGCTCGGCCGATTCATTGCGCGAGAGGCCTACTTCCTGGTAGACGGCCTCGGCGAGATGGGCACGCGTGATCGTACTGTCGGGCATGAGGGATCGGTCCCGGGAGTTCACAAACGACTCTAATTGCGAGTCGCAAAACAGTCAAATACAGAGGGATGCGGGGTGGTTTCCTCCCCGTTTCAGAGGCCGGGCCGGCTTACCAGCGGATCAGGGCCGACCCCCAGGTAAATCCGCCTCCCATGGCTTCCAGCAGCACCAGCTGGCCGGGGCGGATGCGGCCGTCGCCGGCAGCCTCAGCCAGCGCCAAGGGGATCGAGGCGGCCGAGGTGTTGGCATGCCGGTCCACGGTGACGATCACCTTCTCCGGCGGCAGATGAAGCCGATGCCCCATGCTGTCGATGATCCGACGATTGGCCTGGTGAGGCACCAGCCAGTCGAGCTCGCGCCCGGTGATGCCCATGGCGGCCATGGCCGCGTCCACCGCCTCGCCCATCCGCACGACGGCATGGCGGAAGACTTCACGGCCCTCCATGCGGACATGGCCGGTGGTCTGGGTCGCGGAAGGCCCGCCGTCGACATAGAGCTGCTTGTAGTGGCGTCCGTCGGAATAGACATGGGTCGTGAGGACGCCGCGGTCGGCAAGCACGCCCTCGCCGCTCCCGGCCTTCAGCACCAGGGCGCCGGCTCCATCACCGAAGAGGACGCAGGTGCCGCGGTCGTTCCAGTCGAGGATCCGCGAAAAGGTCTCGGCCCCGATCACCAGCGCCGTGCGGCACTGGCCCGCCTTGATGAAATTGTCGGCCGTCGCCAGCGCGTAAATGAAGCCGCTGCAAACCGCCTGGATGTCGAAGGCCGCACCCTTGGTCATGCCGATACGGGCCTGGACCTGGGTCGCTGTCGCCGGGAAGGTATGGTCGGGCGTCGTCGTTCCCAACACCAGAAGATCCACATCCGCGCCGTCGAGCCCGGCACGCCGAAGCGCCTCGCCCGCCGCCGCCGTCGCCAGGTCGGATGTCGTCTCGCCCTCGGCGGCGATGTGGCGCTGACGGATGCCTGTGCGCTGGGTGATCCAGGCGTCGGAGGTTTCCAGCCGCTCGGCCAGCTCGGCGTTGGTTACGATCCGGCGCGGCAGATAGGCGCCGCACCCGACGACCAGGGAACGGGGGACCATCTCAGAGCCCGACGACCTGGGGGCTGGTGGGATTGCCGGCGAGGAATCGGGCGAAGTCGTCGCGGATCTTGTCGAGGGAATTCTGGCTGATCATGTCGACCGCCACGCCGATGGCGTTGGCAAATCCCAGCGCGTCGGTGCCGCCATGGCTCTTCACCGCCACGCTGTTGAGGCCGAGGAAAATGGCGCCGTTGTAGCGCCTGGGATCGGTGCGCACGCGCAGTGCATTCAAGGCTGGGCGCGCCAACAGATAACCGATGCGCGCCACCAGAGAGCTCTTGAAGCTGCGGCGCAAGAACTCGGCATAAAGCTTGGTTGTGCCCTCCAGCGTCTTCAAGGCCACATTGCCGGTGAAACCGTCGGTCACGATCACGTCCACGGTGCCGCGCGCGATGTCGTCGCCTTCGACGAAGCCGTGGAATTCGCCTGGCATGCTGGTGGCGCGCAATACCGCCGCGGCGTCGCGGACCGCCTCGTGTCCCTTCACTTCTTCCGAGCCGACGTTGAGCAGGCCGACCGTCGGGCGATGGATGCCAAGCACGGTCCGGGCGAAGACGTTGCCCATGATCGCGAACTGCACGAGGTTGTCGGCATCGCAGACGAGATTGGCCCCGAGATCGAGCATGACGCTCTCGCCGCGTAGCGTCGGATAGAAGGACGCGATCGCCGGCCGATCGATTCCGGGCAGCGTCTTGAACACGAACTTCGACATCGCCATCAGCGCGCCGGTGTTGCCCGCGGAAACCACGCCGGCCGCCTCCTTCGCCTGAACCGCGTCGATCGCCAGCCGCATGCTGGAATTGCGGCCGGCGCGCAGCGCCGTCGACGGCCTCTCGTCCGCCGCCACCAGCTTGTCGGTATGCTGCAGCGAGCTCGCCTTGGCCAAGGCCTTGTGGCGGGCGATCAGGGGCTTGACCCGCCCTTCGTCGCCGAAGAAGAGGAACCGGACGTTGGGAAAGCGCTGGCGGGCGATATTGGCGCCCCTGACCACCACCTCGGGCGCATTGTCGCCGCCCATCGCGTCGAGAGCGATGTTGAGGCTGCCCGTCACGGAATTTGGCCTAGGCGGAGTGCGGGCCGGGACGCAGCGCTCAGGCTGCGTCCGGCGCCACGACCTCCCGGCCGTCGTAGTGGCCGCAGGCCGGGCACATGTGATGCGGGCGCTTCAGCTCCCCGCAGTTCGGGCATTCGATGGACTTGGTCGCTTTGAGCGCGTGGTGCGAGCGCCGCATGTCGCGACGGGACTTCGTCACTTTCTTCTTCGGAACAGCCATGATTTGTACTTCCTCGACAGATGCCCGTCCGGGCACGGCAGCAAGCGGCGCATTCCGGCTTTCCGGGCACCGACAGGCGCCCGATGTGTAGCCGAGAACGCTTCCCCGGGCAACCATATCCTCGGGCCGCCCTGGCGGACTGCGGGTTAGCGCTTCTTCAGCTTTTCGAGCCCGGCGAAGGGCTTCCGGCGGCCATCCGGCTCGACAGCGGAGTCCTGCGGTTGTTCGTGAGGCCAGGCGGCGCCCGGCGCCCGGGGATAGGGATCGAGGGCGACGGCCAGCTGCTGGGCCACCGTTTCGCCGATGTCGATCTGCGCGCCAGTCACGGCCTCGATCTCGTCTTCGGCCAGGGGGTCGAGGTCCACTTCGGCCTCCGGCCGGGCGCCGCCGGCGTAGCGGCAGGCGAAGTCGGCCTCGACATGTGCCGGCACCGGCTCGAGCGTCACCACGCAGCTCTGCACCACGTCGGCCACCAGGTGCCCCTTGGCCAGAACCATGTCGCCGCCTGGGCGCGAAAGCTCAATGGAGGCTGAGAGCCTCTCGATGGCTGGCAACCCGAATCTCTCGGCCAGAGCCCGGCGCTCGCCCACCCCGGCCTCGATCCTTCGAACCTGCGCCTTGGGGCCGATGCTCTCGATGGCCACAGGCCGGCTGAATTCATTGGTCCGCGATCGGGGCCCGCTCATCTACGCAGCTCCCGAACGGCTTCGGCAGCGGGCGGATCCGGAAATCGCGGCCGGCCGGCGGCGATTTCGGCCAGCGGCAGCGTTGCGATCAACGCCTGGGCCCGGCCAACGTAGGCCGCCATGGCCGCGATCTGTTCGGCGGTTGCTTCAACGGTTCCGTAGAGATTGCGTTTCAGGGCCGAGGCGATCCCGTTGGCGGATACTGCCTCGTCATAGGCGGCCACGCGCCCGTAAAATCCGGCGGCCATGTTCTGCACACGCTTGCCCACGCCCAGGTCGCCCGCGCCCATTTCGCGCAGGCTCGCGTCCATATCGGCGAAGAACAAATCGACCAACTCCTGGGCCAGGGCCTGGGCCGGCAGGTCCCCGCCCTTCAGCCTGCGCAGCACCAGATAGACGTGGAGGGCTATGAGCTCGAAACGACCGTCGAGGCTGTCGGGCACGCCGGCGGCGGCATAGAAGGCGGGCCGTCGCGCCTGGGCAACGATGGCGGCATAGAGTTGTCCAGCGCTAGCTTCGCCCGGGTCGCGGCGAAAGGGGTTCCAGCGGCTCAACTCCCAACGGCTCAACGCCAAGCTCCGGATTCCTTGACAGGCCTGTGACGCCGGTGCCATTAGGATGGCCGTAGCGGTCGGTCTTGGCAACACGAGACGCTTGCGAGCGGGAGGCGATGAGAACGGCCCTTTTTCTGGCCCTCGGCGTGAGCTTTGCGACGCTTGCGGCTTGCGAAGCGCAGCTCGATACCCGCGGCAATTTGCCCGACCCCGAGGTGGTTCTCCAGGTTCAGCCGGGCATCGACAACCGCGACCGGGTGGCCGAGCTTCTGGGATCGCCTTCCACCGTGGGCACTTTCGACGACAAGACCTGGTACTACATCAGCAAGAAGACGAGCCGCGTCGCCTTCTTCGATCCCGAAGTGCTCGACCAGGAAGTGCTGATCGTCAAGTTCGACGACGCCGGGACGGTCAGCGACATGAAGCTGCTCGGTATCGAGGACGCCCATCAGGTCGTACCCAACCCGAACGTGACGCCGACCTCCGGACGCGAACTCACCATCCTCCAGCAGCTCATGGGCAACATCGGACGGTTCGGCAACTCCAGCGGCAACGGCAGCATCTTCGGTAGTCCCGGCCATCCCTGAAGGGCTAGGCCTCCGGCGCCAGTGGCGGCTCGCCAGCTTCAGTGGGCGAGGATGGCCAGCAGAAGCAGCGCGACGATGTTGATGATCTTGATCATCGGGTTCACCGCCGGCCCCGCCGTATCCTTGTAAGGGTCGCCAACCGTATCGCCCGTCACCGCCGCCTTGTGGGCATCGGAGCCCTTGCCGCCAAAATGCCCGTCTTCGATGTACTTCTTGGCATTGTCCCAGGCACCGCCACCGGACGTCATCTGGATGGCGACGAAGAGCCCGGTGACGATGGTGCCCAGCAGCATGGCACCCAGCGAGGTGAAGGCCTTGGCCTGGCCGGCGATGAGGTCGATGACGAAGTAGACCACGATCGGGGCCAACACCGGCAGCAGCGAAGGCAGGATCATCTCCTTGATCGCGGCCTTGGTCAGCATGTCGACGGCTCGGCTGTAGTCGGGCTTTGCCTTGCCTTCCATGATCCCGGCGATCTCCTTGAATTGCCGGCGGACCTCGACCACCACCGCGCCCGCCGCCCGCCCAACCGCCATCATGCCGAGCGCGCCGAACAGGAAGGGCAGAGACCCGCCGACGAACAGGCCGATCACCACGTATGGATCCTGCAGCCGGAACTCGACCGCCAGGCTGGGGAAATAGTGCTGGAGATCCTGGGTATAGGCGGCGAAAAGCACGAGCGCCGCCAGACCGGCCGAGCCGATGGCGTAGCCCTTGGTCACGGCCTTGGTAGTGTTGCCCACGGCGTCCAGCGCATCGGTCGTCTTGCGCACGTCCTTGGGCAGGTCCGCCATTTCGGCGATCCCGCCGGCGTTGTCGGTCACCGGGCCATAGGCATCGAGGGCGACGACCATGCCGGCGAGGGCCAGCATGGTGGTGGCAGCGATAGCGATGCCGAACAGACCGGCCAGCATGGAGGCGGCGATGATGCCGGCGCAGATGACGAGCACCGGCAGGAAGCAGGCTTCCATGGCCACCGCCAGACCCTGGATGATGTTGGTGGCATGGCCCGTCGTCGATGCCTTGGCCACGCTGCGCACCGGCCGATAGGCGGTTGAGGTGTAGTATTCGGTGATCCAGACCAGCAGCCCGGTGACGGCAAGCCCCACCAGGGCGCAGAGGAAGAGATGGGCGCCCGAGACGCTCGCCTCGCCGATCTGCACCGGGGTGCCGTAGCCGATCATGACTCCGATGACGCCAGCGATCAGCACGGCGGAGACCGCGGCGGTCGCGAACAGGCCCTTGTAGAGCGCGCCCATGATGTTGCCCGAGGCGCCGAGCCGCACGAAGTAGGTGCCGGCGACCGAGCCGACGATGCATACCCCGGCGATCGCAAGCGGCAGCATCATCATGGTCGCCTGGGCTTCGCCGACGACGAAGATCTGGGCCAGAAGCATGGTCGCGACGATGGTGACGGCGTAGGTCTCGAACAGGTCGGCGGCCATGCCGGCGCAATCGCCCACATTGTCTCCGACGTTGTCGGCGATCACGGCCGGATTGCGCGGATCGTCCTCGGGGATGCCGGCCTCGATCTTGCCGACGAGATCGGCGCCGACGTCCGCTCCCTTGGTGAAGATGCCGCCGCCCAACCGGGCGAAGATGGAGATGAGCGAGGCGCCGAAGCTGAGGGCCACCAGCGCCTCGATGGTCGTGCGCGAGTCGAGCCCCTGATGCTGCAGGATCATGTAGTAGATGGTGACGCCGAGCAGGCCGAGGCCGACGACGAGAAGCCCGGTCACGGCCCCTGCCTTGAAGGCGATGGCGAGCGCCGGCGACAGGCCGTGGCGGGCGGCCTCCGCCGTGCGCAGGTTGGCGCGCACCGACACGTTCATGCCGAGATAGCCCGCACTCCCGCTCAGCACCGCGCCGATGAGGAAGCCGACGGCGACGTAGGCGCCGAGCGTGAAGGCCAGGATGACCCCGATGATCACGCCGACGATGGCGATGGTCGAGTACTGGCGGTTCAGATAGGCCTTCGCCCCTTCCTGGATGGCGGCCGCGATCTCGCGCATCCGGTCGGTCCCGGTCGGCGCCGCCAGCACCGCCCGCGCCGAAACCGCGCCGTAGACGAGGGCAAGGACGCCACACGCCAGCACGAGCCAACTGATCGTCGTAAGAAGGGTCATTCCGTCCATCCATCCCAGGGAAAAGCGGGCCGCACCGCCTGGCGGGGGCCCTCGAAAAGCGGCCGGAACATAGGAGATTCGAGGGGGCGGTGCAACCGGTTGGTGGGGCCGGCCCGGCGCGGCCCGCGGCCCTCAGGCGGGCACTGGCCGCCGGCGCTGAAGCAGCCAGAAAATGGTGCCCGCCGCCAGCAGGACCGGCAGGATGACCCCGAGGTTGACCGCGCTCCAGCCGAAGTGGTGGTTGAGGCCGCCCGAGGCGAAGGAAGCCGTGGTCACCAGACTGAAGACCAGGAAATCATTGAGAGCCTGGGTCTTTGCCCGCTCCTCCGGCCGGTAGGCCTCGGTCAGCAGGCTGCTGGCGCCGATATAGAGGAAGTTCCAGCCCATCCCCAGCAGCACCAGCGCAGCCCAGAAATTCCACAGCGCGATGCCCGAGAGATTTATGGCGGCGCAGGCCATCAGGCCTGCGGTCCCCGTCAGCATGACCCTGAGGGCTCCGAAGCGCGAAATGAGATGGCCGGTGAAGAAGGACGGCACGAACATCCCCAGGACATGCCATTGGATGATGGTGGCAGCGGTGCCAAAGGCGAAGCCGCATCCGATCATGGCGAGCGGCGTCGCCGTCATCACCAGGGACATGCTGCCATAGCCGATCATTCCGCCGAGCGCGGCCACGATAAAGACCGGCTGGCGCATGATGGTGCCGAGCGGCCGGCCCGGCAGTCGGCGCTCCGCCGGCGTCGGCCGAGGGATGCGCACGAACTGGACCAAGAGCCCGTTGAGAGCCTGGAGCAGTGCGATGGCCACGAAGGCGCCGGCGAATTGCACTGGCTGGAACCAGTCATGCGACCACTTGGCAAGCTCCGGTCCGGCGAAGGCGGCGATCACGCCGCCCGCCATAACAAGGGAGATGGCCTTGCTCTTGAAGCCCAGATCCGCGGTGTCGGTGGCGGCGAAACGGAAGAAAAGCGCGAAGCCGTTGGCCACGCCGACCAGCGCGTTGCCGAGGCAGAACAGCGCGAAATCGGATCGGAAGACGGCGTAGCATTGCAGCGCGCCGCCGAGCATGCCGACCAGCGCGCCGACGCTGAAGCCGGCGCGCCGGCCGAAGTGGCGCATGATGTAGGAGGCCGGGAAGGTCGTCAGCATGACGGTCAGCTGCTGCAAGGCAATGGGCAGCGTGGCGAGGGCCTTGTCCGAAGCGAGCATCTGGCCGGCGAGCGCCGAGACGGTCGCCATCATCGAGATGCTGGTCATGGCGACCGCCTGGCAGAAGGCGAGAACCATGACGTTGCGGCGGGCCGGCGTCAAAAGCATGGCCGCAACTTGGAGCCTCCTTGACGGGCTGGCAAGGGCCGCCCCCTGCCGTGATCAGAAATGCTGGAAGCCGCTCCGCTTCATGGCCATGGGCTCGCCGGCCGCGTCAAACACCCTCACGCCCCTGCCCTCCACCATTCGGCCGATGACCGCGACCGGCAGGTCCGCCAGCTCGCCCTCCCGGCCGGCGGGCAAGGTGAACAGCAACTCGTAGTCGTCGCCGCCGGTGAGCATCGCTTCCAGGAGCTTTGGTTCCCTCTCCACCGCCTTGCGCGCCGGGGGCGACAGGGGAACCCGGACGGCATCGACCCGTGCCGCGAGGCCGGAAGCCTCGCAGATATGGCCGAGGTCGGCGACCAGGCCATCGGAAACGTCGAGGCCCGCGCTCGCCAAGCCCGCGAGGCGCTGGGCAAGCGCAAGGCGGGGCTGTGGCAGGCGATAGCGCTCGACCAGGTAGTCGTCGCCCGGGACGGGTGCCAGGCGGCCTTGCAGACGGGCGAGGCCCAGAGCCGCGTCGCCAATGGTGCCGCTGACGGTCACAAGGTCGCCGGCTTTGGCAGTGGACCGGCGCAGGCCCCGGCCGGGGACTACGGTCCCGGGCGCGGTGATCGAAAGGGTAAGCGGTCCTGAGGTCGCCGTCGTATCGCCACCCATGAGGGCGACTTCGAATTCCGCCTGGTCCCGGCCGAGACCGGCAGCGAAGCTTGCGATCCAGCCCTCCTCGATGGTCTCGGGAAAGGCGCAAGTGAGGAAATAGGCGAAAGGCTTGGCGGCCATCGCGGCGAGGTCCGAGAGATTGACCCTGAGGGCCTTGCGGGCGATGAGGTCGGGCGGATCGTCGGGAAGGAAATGCACGCCTGCGGTAAGCAGGTCTGCGGTCACGACGAGCTGCCGGCCTTCCGGAACGTCGATCAGCGCCGCATCGTCGGCAAGACCCAAGGCGCCCGGCCGGCCGCCTGCCAGGGGCCGGAAATAGCCGGCGATCAGCTCGAATTCACCCGGCCGCTTTACCTGGCCCATGCTTTGTCCCCAGCTCCAGCGGCCGGAGCTCGCGCGCCAGGCGATCGAGCACGCCGTTCACCAGGCCGGTCTCTTTTTCGCCGTAGAAGGCGTCGGCCAGGTCGACATATTCGCTGATCACCACCCGCGCCGGCACGTCCGCCCGGTCAGCGAGTTCATGGGCACCGGCCCTGAGGATGCAGGCGAGCAGGGTTTCGAGCCTTTCGATCGTCCAGTCCTCCACCAGCACCGCGGCGATCATGTCGTCGAGATCGGCGCGGCTGCGCACTACCCCGCGCACGATGTCGGCGAACAGGGACGGGTCGGCCTTCAGCAGCCTGACCCCGTCGATGCCTTCGCCCAGGCGGTGGGCGGTGAACTCGGCGATCACCTGCTCCGGGTCCGCGTTGGAGAACGCGATCTGATAGAGCGCCTGGATCGCGGCGAGCCTTGCCGTGCTCCGCGACGTGGCGGGCCTGGCGCGCTTGCTCATCAGCGCGCCGGGAGCGCGAAGCGGCGCTTGAGGGCGATCATGGCGAGACAGGCGCGAGCCGCATCGCCACCCTTGTTCTTGTCCGCAACCCCTGCCCTCGCCCAGGCCTGCTTGCCGTTTTCCACGGTCAAGATGCCGTAGCCGAGAGCGATCTTCTCCCGGCAGGCAAGATCCATGAGGGCACGGGCGCTCTCCCCGCAGACGTAGTCGTAGTGGGTCGTCTCGCCGCGGATCACGCAGCCGAGCGCGACAAAGCCGTCGAAGGCCGGGCGGGCGGGCTGGATCCGCTGGCACTCGAGCGCGATCGCGATCGCGGCCGGAATCTCGAAAGCGCCGGGCACCGAAATCCGCTCGTGGGTGGCCGCGGCGGCATCGAGCGCCTGGACGGCGCCCTTCAGAAGTTCGTCGGCGATGTCCGGATAGAAACGGGCTTCCACGATGAGCACATGAGGCGGTTGGCTCAAGCCTCGTCCTCCGGATGGGGGATCGGGCGCTGCCCGGCCAGCACGAGGCCATAGCCTTCCAGGCCGACGATGGTGCGCCTCGTGTTGGAGAGCAGCGTCATCTCGCGAACCCCGAGGTCGAGGAGGATCTGGGCGCCGACGCCGTAGTCGCGCAGCTGGTCAGAGGCATGGGGTCCGCCCGCGACGCGGGCGCGCACCCGGTCCGAAAGGCTGGTGCGCAGCGCCTCGCGCAGCAGCACGACCACCCCCCTGCCCTCCGCCGCGATCATGCGCATGGCGGCGGCGAGTTCCCCGCCCCGCCCGCTGCTGCCGTCGGCGAGCACGTCGTCCAGCACGTTGAGGGCATGCATGCGCACGAGCACCGGGCCCGGCGTCGTCACGTCGCCTTTGACCAACGCGATATGCTCGGCATAGGCGACGCGGTTGACATACACATGCATCCGGAAGCGCCCGCCCCAGCGGCTTTCGAAATCCGCTTCCAGCGCCCGCTCCACGATCCGGTCATGCCGGCGCCGATAGGCGATGAGGTCGGCAATGGTGCCGATCTTGAGGGCGTGGCGCTGGGCGAAGGCGATCAGGTCGTCGCGCCTGGCCATGGTGCCGTCGTCGTTCATGATCTCGCAGATCACGCCCGACGGATTGAGGCCGGCGAGGCGGGCGAGGTCGACGGCGGCCTCGGTGTGGCCGGTGCGGACCAGCACGCCGCCTTCGCGGGCGACCAGGGGGAACACATGGCCGGGGCTTACGATGTCGTTGCGACCCTTGCTGGGATCGATGGCGACCGCGATGGTCCGCGCCCGATCAGGCGCCGAGATGCCGGTGGTGACGCCTTCGCGCGCTTCGATGGAGACGGTAAAGGCAGTGCGCAGCCGGGATTCGTTGCTCGGCGACATCAAGGGCAGGCCAAGCTCCCGCACCCGCTCGTCGGTCATGGCAAGGCAGATGAGGCCGCGGCCATATTTGGCCATGAAGTTGATCGCCTCCGGCGTCGCCATCTGGGCCGGGATCACGAGATCGCCTTCGTTCTCCCGATCCTCGTCGTCGACGAGGATGAACATGCGCCCGTTGCGCGCCTCTTCGATGATCGTCTCGCTGGG
>Ga0209415_10007561_pt1 | contig 18947 bp, 15 predicted proteins | sample PeaSoiSIISIP2007_FD_187696 | JGI IMG/M metagenome (GOLD analysis project Ga0209415, IMG submission 187696) | Peat soil microbial communities from Weissenstadt, Germany - SII-SIP-2007 (SPAdes) (version 2) | ecosystem: Environmental > Terrestrial > Soil > Wetlands > Peat | place: Germany...
CCGACGAACGACCGGCAGTAGCCAGGTTGGTAAGAAGAGCAAGTAGCCTACCCATACTATCAGCAGGAGGAGTTGCGTTTTGATGCCGAAAGGTGTCTGCGTAAGCTCCGCCGGATGGGTCAAGAAGCGGTAAATGGCTCCCAACGCAACGAGAAACCTCCCGAGTCCAAGGCCGATGTACACCCCGACATGTGGGTCCACAAAATCCTTCCACTCTCCGGACCGGATCGAGTAGGTAGCTTTATCGAAGAATCTAGTCATAGTGCCTCCGCGTTATGTCAGCTCTCATTCCTGCCAGAAGGACCGCGCGACGAATCCAGCGTCCCGGACTCGTGCCAAGGGAAAAGCTGGTCCGTCAGTGACCCGAAGATGGGCGTAAGGCGTTGGCAGGCAACGGTGCGGTTTTCATCCCTTGTGGAGGCCCCCGGTGGCATGAAGTCTGATGAGAACGTGGTTTTTTGCCGCGGCGGCGGCTTTGACGCTGCGCGGGCGAGGGAGAATTGGTTTTGCGTCTCGCTCATTGCATTGCGAGGTTGGCAGGCGGAAACGGGGGTGTCAAGGCCCAATGTTTGCCGGTTTCTGTCGGTTTCGGCGCAGGAGGGGGGCGCTGGAGCGTTGGCCGTGCCTGGGGACCAGCTCGGCAGTTGAAAATTGCGCGGCGAGCAGGCCGCCCCTGTGCCGACCTCGCCGGGAAGATGCCGCCGCCGGGTAGAGGCCCGGCTCTGAACCGGCCTTCCAGATGGCGGTTCTCAATCCTCGAGCACGCCTTCGTAATCGGGCATCGGGTCCACGCCCTCGCCAGGTCCGCAGCTATAAGGCCCGAGCCCGCCGGGAGGGCAGGGCGGCGGTGGGGTCGTTCCAGGCGCCGCGATGATTGATCGCTGCGTGAATCCGCGCAGTGGGTGCGGTGAGAGGACGGCGAGGAGTCAAACCAGGGGTAGGCGAGGGGCTGACCGTAGCTTCTCCCTTGACCCCTTGCAGCTGAGGGAGCAGTCGACCGAGAGCCTGAGGACCTGCCGGAACGGCCGCAAACGCCGACATTCGCCCGCAAATGACCGTCTTGAGGAGCCCCGGGCTGCAGGCCTGGCCAGTCGGCCTTACTGCGTTCCCACCTTCTTGACGGTATTAACGGGGCGCGTTACCATAGCCACGTGATTTTCAGCTTCGCGTGCGCGGAGACGGAGCGGGTTTTCCGGGCGGAATTGTCCCGTCGGTTATGAAAAGCAAGCTGTTGAAGGACATTACGCCTGGCGAGATTCTGAACGAGGAGTTTCTGAAGCCGATGGGCATTAGCCAATACCGGCTGGCCAAAGACATCGGCGTGCCCGCGCGCCGGATCAACGAGATTGTCAACGGACAGCGCGCGATTACGGGGGACACGGCCCTGCGGTTGGGGCGTTACTTCCGCATGGCGGCGGAATTCTGGGTCAACCTGCAAGGGCATTACGACGAGAGCCTGAGGACTTGCCAGAACGCCGGCAAACGCCGATATTCGGCAGCATGAGCATTGCTGCTGAGAAAGTGGCCGAGGTTCTGGCCCTGCCGGAACAAGACCGGGCGTTCCTCGCCCGCCGACTCATTGCCAGCCTCGACGACACCGTGGATGCTGACGCCGAAACACAGTGGCAGCAAGTCATTGATCGGCGCTCCCGCGAGATTGAGGAAGGCAAAGTCAGTTGCCGCCAGGTGGAGCTAGTTGTCCAGGACATCCGCAGCAAGCTCCATGCGCGTCGTCAGCCATCCTGAAGCCGACGAAGAACTGGAAGCGGCGGCGCTCTGGTATGAGGAACGGCAGCCCGGCTTGGGCGGGGACTTCCTCGACGAGTTTGGACGCACCCTGTGCCGCATTCTGGCCGAACCGGAGCGTTGGCGGAGGATCCGGGGCGACAACCGCAAGCTCAATTTCCACCGCTTTCCCTACGCTATCGTTTACAGCGTCCGCGCCGACGCTCTTTACATTAAGGCGGTAATGAACCTGCATCGCCGCCCGTTTTACTGGTTGCGGCGGGAGCCTCCGGCCTGACCTTCGGCGTCCGAAATCTGCCTGAACCGTGCCCGGATCCTCAGAAACATTCCGCTTGCGCCCGTTCCGCGGGGCCGCGCAGAATGGCGTTCGATATGACCACCCGCACACTTTCTGTTCTGGCGTTGCTGGCAGCCGCTTTAGCCGGGCAGGCGGCCGAGTCGGCCGAACCTCTTTGGCGGGTTGGCCAGGCCGGCCACCGGGCCCCTGAGTTTGCCTTGGCGCCCACAAACTACACGGCCTTCCTCCAACGATTCGGCAGTCCGGACCAGGCCTATTACGTCGGCCTCTCGCGGCCGGAGCACGACTGGCCTTACATTCTGCCCGGACCATTGGATGACTGGGGCGGCAGCAGCGGCAACGGGCGGTGGGACCAAATGAACACCTTGCCGATCGGGTTCGTGCTCGGGCAAACCGCGGCGACAGGCCAATGCGCCCTCACGATCGACGTCGCCGAAACGCCGCCCCAACACCCGCCCCGGTTGCGAGTGACGATCAATGGCGCGGTGTTCGAGCGGGACCTGCGCCCGGGCGGCAGCGATGACTCGCTGGGCGGCAATCTGATCTCGGCCAAACCGCAGGTGGTTCGGGTCGAGTTTCCGGCGTCGTTGCTGCGGCTGGGGTACAACGAAATCGCGCTCCGCAGCACGGCCGGCAGTTGGCTGATGTTTGACGCGCTGCGTTTCGAGGCCCCGGCGGAGTGCCGGCTGGCCCCGGCAACGAGCACCATCATCCGCTCCGTCTCGACGGCCCCCTATGCGGTGTCAGACCGTCCACAGTCGCCGGCCACTCTCCGGGTAGAACTGTTCCGCGGGGGCGCGCGCGGAAAGCTCGAGGTGGAAATGGAGCCCGGCCAAACTCAGGAGCGGGAGATCGAACCTGGCTTGCAGGTGCTTGAAGTTCCGGCCCCTGCCTCGCCCCCCGGCGAAATGACGCGGGTCCGCTTGAGCGCCGACGGCCGGTTGCTCGAGGAAACCCGCCTGGCCCTGCGGGCCTCGGCGCCGGCGACGCCGGCCGATTATGTGGACCTCTTCAAGGGGACGGCGCACTCGCGGTGGATGATCGACCCGGGACCGTGGATGCCCTTCAGCATGGTGAAAATCTCTCCGGACAACCAGACCCAGGGCTGGTGCGCCGGCTATGAGTATTCGATCGAAGCGATCGATTGTTTCAGTCACATTCACGAGTGGCTGATGGTGGGGCTGGGCATGATGCCGACGGTCGGCCCGCTTCGGACCGAACCGGGCCTCGACGGGACCGGCTACAGTTCCCGCTTCGACAAGGCCAGCGAGCGGGGCGGCATCGGCTTCTATGAAGTGTTGCTCAAGGACAGCGGCATCCGCGTGGAATTGAGCGCGACGACCCGGGCCAGTTTGCAGCGCTACACGTTTCCGGCGAGCGACCAGGCGCGGGTGCTCTTCGATTTCCTGATTCCGGCGGAATACCAGATGTACGTGCTCGGCGCCGAAGTGCATCGAACCGGCCCCGCGGAGATCTCCGGGACCATCAAGACCGACGTGCCCGAGGTCCATTACAACGGCGACCAGCGCTACGATCTGCATTTCGTAGCCCAATTCAACCGCCCGTTTGACCGCTTGGGCGGCTGGGAAGCCGAACAGGTCGTCACCAACGTCAACGACCTGAGAGAAGCGGGCGACTGCGGCGCTTTCGTGGAATTCAAGACTCGCGACGGCGAGGAGGTGCTGGTCCGCACCGGCATTTCCCTGGTGAGCGTGGCCAACGCGCGCCTGAACCTCGAACAGGAACTGGCCCGGCCCTTCGGCTGGGACTTCGCCGCCGTCGTGTCCAACCAGCGCCGCGTCTGGAACCGGTTGTTCGAGCGCGTCGAGATTGTCACCCCCGACGCCCGGGAGAAAAGCCGGTTCTATTCCAACTTTTACCGCGCCCTGAGCGGCCGCAACACCTGGAGCGACGTCAACGGCGAGTGGATCGATCCCGATATGCGCCGCCAGAAGCTCGATGACCCGGACGCCGTGATGCTCGGTTGCGACGCCTTGTGGACCACCTTTTGGAACCTGAACCAGGTGATGAACCTGTTGGCCCCCGAGTGGTCGGCGCGGTGGGTGAAATCGGAACTCCAACTTTATGACAAATGCGGCTGGCTCTCCAAAGGCCCGGGCGGCTTGAAGTATATCAGCGTTATGGTGGCTGAGCATGAGATTCCCCTCATGGTCGCCGCCTGCCAGCATGGGGTGAGCGGCGCGGACCCCGCGAAGGTGCTCGAGGCGGCCCTCAAGATGCAAACGACGCTGCCGCAGTTGTATCCCGGCGGCGGCGCGGTCGGCAACGAGAACCTCGAGAATTACCTCAAGTACGGCTACGTCGCCGACGACGGGCCGGTGGCGCCAGGCCCGGTCAAGGGCGAATGGCGCCGAGCCTGGTGTTCCAACACCTACGAATACGCCTACGACGACTGGTGCGTCGCGCAGCTCGCCCTCGCGCTCGGACGCCGGGACGTCGCGGAACAGTTCTTGAAACGTTCGCGGAGTTGGCGAAACGTCTTCGATCCGGAGACCGGCTTTGCCCGGCCGCGCAAGGCCAACGGCCAATGGGTCACTCCGTTCGATCCGTATCGGACGCCGGGCTTTGTGGAAGGCAATGCCTGGCAATACACCTGGTTTGTCCCGCAGGACGTGCCGGGCCTGGTCGAACTCATGGGGCGCGACCGGTTCATCAGCCGGCTAACCGAGGCCTTCGAGAAGTCTGCCCCCACTCGCTTCAACGCCGCCGGCGAACGCTTTGCCGATTACCCTATCAACCAGGGCAACCAACCGACCATGCACGCGGCGTGGCTGTTCAACTGGGCCGGAAAACCTTGGATGACGCAGAAGTGGGTGCGGGCAATACTGGGGGCCTACTACGGCCATAATCCAGCCGATGCTTACCTGGGCGATGAAGACCAGGGCCAGATGAGCGCCTGGTTCGTCATGTCTGCGCTCGGCTTGTTTCAAACCGATGGCGGCTGCCGGGTAAATCCGATCTATGAAATCGGCAGCCCGCTCTACCCTCAAATCGTCCTCCATCTCTCAAAGGAGCACTACGGCGGCAAGACCTTCACTCTCCTGGCCCGAAACGCTTCCCGGCAAAACCGCTTCATCCAATCCGCCCGGCTCAACGGCCAACCCCTCGACCGCTGGTGGATTCGCCAGAAGGAACTCCTGCAAGGCGGACAATTGGAACTCGAACTGGGCCCCACCCCGAATACGGAATGGGCCGCGGCCTGCCCCGCGCCGGAATAGGGGGCGGGGAGCGTCCGGAGCGGCGTGGAGCGTCCTTGAGCGTGGAGTGTGGTGAGCGTGGAGCGTGGAGCGTGAGAGCGTGGAGCGTGAGAGCGTAGGGAGTGCTGCGATGCCCTCACGCTCTACGCTCTACGCTCCACGCTCCACGCTCCACGCTCCACCCAGACACTCAGACCTCCAAATTTGTTTTGCACGAATTTTGGCTTGAACCACCCGGGCTTTGCCCTTATCCCTGAGGCTCGTATGGCAAAACCACTGTCGAAATCCCGCCTCCCCTCGTCATCCCTCGAGAACATGAGCAGCACCAACCTGATGCCGCGCCGCTCCTTCCTGGCCAGCGCCGGGGCAGCCACCACGATTACCGTGCTCAAGCCTTCGCTTGTCTTCGGCACGGAGGCCAATTCCTTGCTCGAAGTCGGCCTCATCGGCTGCGGGGGACGGGGCAGTTGGATTGCGGCGCTCTTCGCTGACTCCGGCAAGTACCGATGGGTCGCCTGCGCCGATTATTTCCAGGACAAAGCGGATGCGGTCGGGCAGAAGTTCCAAATCGAGGCCTCCCGCCGGCACACCGGTCTGTCGGGCTATAAACGGCTGCTCGAGAGCAAGCTCGACGCCGTGGTCATCGAAACCCCGCCCTACTTCCACCCCCAACATGCCGCCGACGCGGTTGACGCGGGCAAACACGTTTACCTGGCCAAACCCATCGCGGTCGATGCGCCGGGCTGCCGGGTCATTTTGGACGCCGGCAAGCGCGCCACGGCCCGGAAGCAAGTGTTTCTCGTGGATTTCCAAACCCGCGCCAATGAGCATTTCCGCAGCGCCGTCGGCCACGTCCACAAAGGCGCCATCGGCCAGCTCGTGCTCGCCGAGGCCTTCTACCCCTGGTCCAGCGGTGGCCGGGGCCAACCGCCGGCGACGCCCGAAGAGCAGTTGCGCAGTTGGTATTATGTGCTGCCGCTCTCGGGCGACTTCATCGTGGAACAAAGCATTCATGCGCTGGACATCGCCACGTGGATCATCGATGCCGATCCGATTCGCGCCCGCGGCAGCGGCGGCCACAAGGTGCGCCCGTCCAACAGCATCTACGACCACTTCGCGGTCACCTATTGGTTCCCGGATGACCTGGTGCTCTCGTTCACCTGCATCCAGAGCGTTCCGCTCATCAAGGATGAAATCCGCGCGCGGGCTTATGGCGCCGACGGTTTCATCGACGTGGACTATTTCGGGAGTGTGGTGCTGCGCGGCCGCGAGGCCGCGGTGCGGGCGGAGGTCGGCGACCTCTACACCAGCGGCGTGCGCGTGAACATCAACGAGTTCCATGCGGCCGTGCTCCAGGGTGATTGCGCCAACGCGACCGTGGCGCCCTCGGTGCGTTCAACCCTCACGGCCGTCCTCGGCCGCGAAGCCGCCTATCGCAAAGACGAACTCACCCTCGCCTCCCTCGTCAAAGAGGGAATGAAGCTCGAACCGAACTTAACTGGACTGCGGGATTAGTGATTAGTTATGAAAGATCAGCCTGAGCGGACCGATCCGACCGATCCCCGAAACACCGCCGCGCTGACGCGCCGCCGATTCCTGGGCGGCACGCTGGCCGCCGCGACCGTTTCCTTCGGGCCCTGGGGCAGCCTCGCCGCGGAGGCGCCCGCCAAGTTCGACCGGAAAATCAAGCTGGGCGTCGTGGGCAACGGCGGGCGGGGCGCGTGGATTGCCGGGCTTTTCAAGCAGCACGGCGGTTACGAGATGCATGCGGTGGCAGACTATTTTCAGGACGTGGCCGACCGTTGCGGCGACGCCCTGGGCGTGGACAAGGCGCGCCGTTTCTCGACCCTGTCCGGCTACAAGCGTCTGCTCGAGAGCGGGGTGGAAGCCGTGGCGCTGGAAGTGCCGCCCTTCTTCTTCCAGGAGCAGGCCAGCGCCGCGGTCGAGGCCGGCCTGCATGTTTATATGGCAAAACCGGTCGCGTCGGATGTGCCCGGCAGTCTCCGAATCCTCGAAGCCGGCAAAAAGGCCGCGCAACGGCAGAAGTGCTTTTTCGTGGACTACCAAATGCCCACCGACCCGGTCAACCTCGAGGTGCTCAAGCGCCTTCGCGCCGACAGCTTTGGTCCGATCTCACAGGTGGCCACGGTCGGCGTCAGCAACGGCTTCTCCGACCCGCCGCGGACGGCGACCCTCGAGAGCCGGTTGCAGGGCCTGATCTGGGTCAACGACGTCGCCCTGGGCGGCGATAATATCGGGAACTACGACATCCACGCCATCGATGCGGCGCTTTGGGTCCTGGGCCGGCGGCCGGTGGCCGCGACGGGCGGTTCCCGCATCTGCCGTCCCAACCCGCACGGTGACGCCCGCGATGTCTGCTCGGTGGTCTTCGAGTATGCCGATGGGTTGGTCCACAATCATTTCGGCCAGGCGCTGGCCAACTTCACCACCGGCGAACTGAGTTGCCGCCTGTTCAGCAACCGGGGCAATGCGATGGTCAATTACTGGGGCAAGGCCCACGTCCGCGCCGGCGAGGAGGCCTGGTCCGGCTCAGTGGACAACCTCTACGAGGCGGGTGCCATCCGCAACATCGCCACCTTTTACAACCACGTCGTCGCCGGCCATACCGGGAACGAAACCGTCCCGCGCGCGGTCGATGGCATCTTGACGTGCATCCTCGGCCGCGAAGCCGCCGCGCGCCGCACCCGTTTGACCATGGACGAACTCCTCGCCGAAAACCAACGGCTCGAGGTGGACTTGAGCGGGCTTAAAGCGTAGTGTGATTACGCCGCCTGCAACTCACGCGTGTGGGCCAGGTCGCGACGATTGAGCGGACGCACCTGATCCGCGAGCAGAGTGACGATGGCCACAGTCTCGCCGGTCAGGGTTGCGAATTCCACTTCGTATCCCGCGCCGCCCTTGTGGATATGCACCACGGTGCCGACGTCGCCCGCCACAAGCGACTCTTCCGGCAGATTCTTCGTCAGCACTACGCAATCGTGTTCCTTAATCATAACTTTACCTCCAGAGGATATGCGCTAATCAGCCGCGGCGCAACCGCGCCTTCGTCCAGTTGCCAGACGGTGCGCACGCGCGGGCGGCGGCCGCTGGGCGTGTTCAACTCCCCTTCCACCGCGTAGCGCGGGCCGAAGCCGGTCTCGCGTGTGTTCGCCACGCCGTGTGCGCGACCGTGCTCCCGCAACGCGTCGGCCAGTTGCTCCCATTCTTCCAGGCGAAAACCAAACCCGGCGAAGAACCGCGCCTTGCTCGCGCCGTAGCGATGCGCCGGATTGAGCAGGTAATCAAAAATCTTCTCGCGTTCGACCACCAACTCGCCCGGGTTTGGCAATTTCATTTCGTGCTGCGCCCGCGCGCGGTCGATGGCATCTTGACGTGCATCCTCGGCCGCGAAGCCGCCGCCCGCCGCGCCCGTTTGACGATGGACGAACTCCTCGCCAAAAACCAACGGCTCGAGGTGGACTTGAGCGGGCTCAAAGCGTAGTCCGGATTAAGCGCCGGACCGGGCTCCCGAGGCTGCCTCGCGCACGCGGCGCTGCCATTGTCATCCATGCCAAACACTGAACCCCGAACCGTCGAACCCTGAACCCTGAGCGCCAGCCTCCGGAGCGTTCAAAGTTCAAGGTTCGAGGTTCGAGGTTCGGATATGGGGCACCGGGCCGCCCGGCCTGTCGTCTTGCCATCTATTTCTTGTTTGTTTCGAACGTGATTTCGGGATATTCGGGCGAGGGACCAGTCAGCAAGGGCGATTTCTTGCTTTCCAGGTATTCCCCAAAGAAAGCTTCGACATAGGCTTTTGTGATGGTCAGGGCGCGTGCTGGATCGATCGTTCCTAAAGCAGCTTTCTTTGCACTCGTTGGGATAAAGGGCAGCAACCCCCAATCCTGCGAAAAACCATGCTCCGAGCCCGCAAGCGTCAGCCGAAAGGCGGGCTTAGCATCGCGAAATACAACGGCATCTCGATGATAATTACTTTCGCCAGGATGAGGATGATCAAACATAAGAAAAGGCTTCAAGAGGCCGCTCTCGACAACGTCGCCAACCAACGTGCCGTCAAAATCGAGGGCAGCTCGCACACGAGGGTCGTCCTTGGCCACCTGAACGCTTGCGGCTCCTCCAAAGGAATGTCCAAACGCGCCTACTCGCATGAAGTCCAGCCGCTCATGAAATTGGCTCTCGGTATCTGAGTTTAACTTCTCCAACTGATTCAGCGTGAGGATCATGTCGCCGGTCCAGAATGGGAGGGATGCGTTGGCATGGGTTGATTTAAAAGTGTCTGCTACGCGGCCGTTGGAGAATACGTTGTAATGGGTGTAATAGGTAGGAATGGTTCCCGCCACGATGTAGCCGTGACTCGCCAAGTCTTCGATCAGCGTTGTATAAAAAAAGGGAAGCATGCCAAAACCGGGTTCAAATAGCAGCACAGGGAATTTCTTCTTACCGTGGAGAATGGGAGCACCCGAATAAGCATGCGTCCGAATCGTACTGATGGGATATTCCTTGAGCCCTGCCTCAACTTCGGAAAGCATGGTTTCTGACCTTCTCTGTTTGGCGAGATAATCGGGCAGGAGAAGCTCACCCCATTTTCCCGGCATCCATTCGGCCGCTTCGGCTCCATGTTTGGGTGAAGCGGGATACCAAAGCCAAACAACGATCTCGCGATGCCCGCCGGGGCTATCGGGGTCCGGCCGCGAGGTATCCACCCAGTCAAATTCCGTTCGCCCAACTTCATAGGGGCCGGCAGGCGCGGGCAGCGGGCTTTGCGTGGTTGCGCGAGCGAGGACGTGGGTGCCCAAAGATTGGCCTTCAATTACCTGCGCCGCGCACGGCAATGCCATTGCGCGCATCAGCAATAGCGCCACGCAAACGGGCGGCAGGATCCAGCGTGTGTTGCGAAAGATCAGTTTCATCGAGGGTGAGCGGCGGCGTCAGATATTCTCGGCGATAACCGGGGGCGCCGGGTAGGACGCTTCGCGTTCCGGAGGCAGGGGGGCGCTTTCCTTGGACAGCACGCGGTATTGGCGGATCTGGAAGGAGACTTCCCGGCCGTCTTCGAGGGCCTGGTGGGCGTATTCTTCCTTGGTCATGCGGGCCCGGATGGTCAGGCCGCTGGGCAGTTCCAGCTCGACCCGCAGGAGGACTCCCAGGAAAAAGGTGTGGCGCAAGAGGGCATGGTAGCGGTACTGGGAAAGGTCGGAGGAGATTTGCACGGCGTAGGGCCGGAAACCGATGCGGAGCTTTTGTCCCTCCGACATGCCGTTTGAGGGAAATTCCAGTTCGCCGGCGCGGGCGGCGCCGTTGTGGACCTCGAGTTCGAGGACGTTCATGGCTCCGATGAAGCGCGCCACGAATTCATTGGCCGGCTGCTCATAGACCTCGCGGGGAGTGCCGACCTGCTCCAGGATCCCGCCCGAGAAGATCACGATGCGATTGGAGACTTCGAGCGCTTCCTCCTGGTCGTGGGTCACGAAGAGGGTGGTGACGTTGAGATCGTGGTGCAGGGTGACGAGCCATTCCCGGAGTTCCTCGCGTATCTTGGCGTCCACGGCGCCGAAGGGCTCGTCGAGCAGGAGGACGCTGGGCTTGGAGGCCAGGGCGCGGGCGATGGCGACGCGCTGGCGCTGGCCGCCGGAGAGCTGGTGGGGATAGCGGCGATCCAGGCCCTCGAGGCCGAAGAGCCGCAGCAGTTCGGCCACGCGCGCCTGGATGTCCGCCCGTCTCCATTTCTTGATCTTGAGGCCGAACGCGACGTTGTTGGACACGTTCATGTTCTTGAACAGCGCATAGTTTTGGAACACAAAGCCGATGTTGCGGCGCTGCACCGAGACGTCGTTGACGCGGTGGCCCCCGATGAACAGGTCGCCGCTGGTGGGCAGCTCGAGACCGGCGATCATGCGCAAGACGGTCGTCTTGCCGCCCCCGCTCGGGCCCAGCAACGCCATCAACTCTCCTTCTTTGACCGAGAAGGAGACGCCCTTGACGGCGAGGACGTCGCCGAATCGCTTGGTGACGTTTCTGAGTTCGATGCTCATCGGATCAGCCGGCGGCCCTGCCTCCATTCCATCCAAATCTTGATGGCGAGCGTGAAGAGCGCCAGCAGGACCAGCAGGCTCGACAGGGCGAAGGCGGCCGGGGCGTCGTATTCGTTGTAGAGCTTCTCGACGCGCAGGGGCATGGTGTCGGTCTGGCCCGCGATATGGCCGGAGAGGACCGAGACGGCGCCGAACTCGCCCATGGCGCGGGCGTTGCACAGGATGATGCCGTAGAGCAGGCCCCATTTGACCGAGGGCAGCGTGACGTGCCAAAAGGTCTGCCAGCCGTTGGCGCCCAGCGTGAGGGCGGCTTGTTCCTGCTCGGAGCCGGTGGCCTGCATGACGGGGATAAGTTCGCGCGCGACAAAGGGGAAGGTGACGAACACGGTAGCCAGGACCAGGCCCGGGACGGCAAAAATGATCTTGAGGTCGTGGGCTTCGAGCCAGGGGCCCAGGTAGCCTTGCAGTCCGAAGAGGATCACGAAGATGAGTCCGGCCACCACCGGCGAGATGGAGAAGGGAAGGTCAATGAGGGTAATCAGCAACGATTTGGCGGGGAACTCGAATTTGGCGATCGCCCACGCCGCGGCCAGGCCAAACAGGACGTTGAGCGGCACGCTGATCGCCGCCACGAGCACGGTCAGGCGAATCGCGGCCAGCGAATCGGGCGCCGCCAGGGCGTTGGCGCAATAGACCCACCCTTTCGCCAGCGCCTGGGCAAACACGTTAGCCAGCGGCAGCAGCAGGAATACGAAGCAGAAGCCCAGGGCGATCGCGATGAGCAACCACTTGACGAAAGGCGGCTCTTCCGTGCCGCGCAGGGACGGTTGTCTTGCCGAGCCAGGTGTTGTCACGATTTTCGAGTCCACAGTCCACAGTCCACAGTCCACAGTCCACAGTCCACAGTCCAGCGTCAAAAGCCCAGGCTGCAGGTCAAAAGCGCCCAGCCGCGAGGGCGAGGGGCGAGTGTCGAGGGAGGGAAGCGCCGCCCTCGACCCTCGACCCTCGGCCCTTTACTCCTGGAATCGGCTGGCCCATTGTTCGAGCAGGTTGATGCCGGCCAGCAGCAGGAACGAGAATATCAGCAGCACGACGGCCAAAGCCACGGCCCCGGCATAATCAAATTCCTCGAGGCGCATGACGATGAGATAGGGGGCGATTTCCGTCTTGAACGGCAGGTTGCCGGAGATGAAGACGATGGAGCCATATTCGCCGATGGCCCGGGCAAAGGCGAGGGCGAACCCGGTGAGCACGGCCGGCAGGAGCGCCGGGGCAATGACGCTCACGAAGGTCCGCAGCCGCCCGGCGCCGAGCGTGGCGGCCACTTCTTCGACCTCGCGTTCGAGGTTTTGGAGGACCGGTTCGAGCGTGCGCACGGCGAAGGGCAGCCCCACAAAGGTCAGCGCGATGACCACGCCCAGCGGCGTGAAGGCCCCCTGGATGCCCAATGGCACCAGGTAACGCCCCAGCCAGCCGTTGGCCGCGAAGAGGCTCGCCAGCGTCAGCCCGGCCACCGCCGTCGGCAAGGCGAACGGGAAGTCCACGACGGCATCGATGAGCCGCCGGCCGGGAAACCGGTAGCGAACCAGCACCCAGGCCAGGAGCGAACCAAAGACGGCGTTGGCGACCGCGGCCAACAGCGACGTCTCGAAGGTCAGGCGGTAGGCGGCGAGCGCGCGGGCGGTGGTTGCCAGCCGCCAGAAGTCCGCCCAGGAAAGGCCGAAGGCGCGAACCACCAGCGCGGCCAGCGGGAGGAGCACGATGGCGCTCAAATAAAAGAGCGTGAAGCCCATCGTCAGGCCAAAGCCGGGCAGTGCGTTGAACTTCTTGTCCGCCATGCGGGGCGCCCTGCTTACTTGGAAGCGGGAATCCATTCTCCGAGCGGGTCGGATTCGATGCCGACGTCGGCGAAGAGCCAGGAAGAGAGGTAGCGCTCGCAGCAGGAGGGCATGATGACCACGATGAGCTTGCCGCGGTATTCGGGACGTTTGGCCACCTGGATCGCCGCCCACGCCGCGGCGCCGCTCGAGATGCCGACCGGGATGCCGTCCAGTTGGTTGATTTCCTTGGCAATCGGGCCCGCGTCTTCCTCGGTGACGGCGATGACCTCGTCCACGATTGCCCGATTCAGATTCTCCGGGATGAAGCCGGCGCCCAGACCCTGCAGTTTATGAGGACCGGGTTTGCCGCCCGCGATCACCGGCGACTTCGCCGGCTCGACTGCAATGGCCTTGAATTCCGGTTTGCGCGACTTGATGACTTCGGCGACCCCGGTAATGGTGCCGCCCGTGCCGACCCCCGCCACGAGCGCGTCCACTTTGCCGTCGGTGTCGCGCCAGATTTCCTCGGCGGTGGTGCGGCGATGCACCGCGGGGTTTGACGGATTGGAGAACTGCTGGAGGATCACGCTGTTGGGGATCTGGCGATTGAGCTCTTCGGCCCGGGCGATGGCCCCTTTCATCCCTTTGGCCCCTTCGGTCAGGACCAGTTTTGCGCCGAGGATCTTCAGGAGCTTGCGCCGCTCGATGCTCATCGTCTCCGGCATCGTCAGGATGAGCTTCAAGCCGCGGGCCGCCGCCACGAAGGCCAGCGCGATGCCCGTGTTGCCGCTGGTGGGCTCGATCAGCACGGTGTTCGCGTCGATTCGGCCCGCCTTGTGGGCGTCTTCGATCATCGCGGCCCCGATCCGATCTTTCACGCTCGAGAGCGGGTTGAAAAACTCCAGCTTCAGGAGCACGTCGGCGATGGCCCCGTGCTTTTGCGCGGTCCGGTTCAACCGCACCAGGGGAGTGTTGCCGATGGTTTCAGTGATGTCTTTGTAGATACGCATAATTTTTTTGTGGTTACGGCGTCTTTATTCCAATGAGGCGTCTTTAGGATTCGGGCCTTCCGCATCATCGGCGGGTGTTCACTATTTGGTCGAACACGCCGCCCTCATCGAAATGGGTTCTTTGGGCATTCTGCCAGCCGCCGAAGACCTCATCAATAGTGAAGAGGTTGATTTTGGGGAAAGTCGCGGCGTGCGTTCGGGCGACGGAATCAAGGCGCGGGCGAAAAAAATGTCGGGCGGCGATCTCCTGGCCTTCAGGGGTGTAGAGGTATTCCAGGTAGGCCTGGGCGACGGCCCGGGTGCCGCGTTTGTTGACGGTTTTGTCCACCCAGGCCACCGGCGGCTCCGCCAGGATGCTCAAGGAGGGGAGCACGATCTCGAACTGGCCCTTGCCGGACTCTCCGAGCGCAAGCATGGCTTCGTTTTCCCACGTAACCAGCACATCACCGATGGCCCGCTGGGTGAACGTGGTGGCGGCGCTGCGAGCCCCTGATTCCAGGATGGGCACGTTCCGAAAGAGGCGGCCCACAAATTCGCGCGCCTTGGCCTCGTCCTGGCCGTAGTGCCTCAAGGCGTAACCCCAGGCGGCCAGGTAATTCCACCGCGCCCCGCCGGACGCCTTCGGGTTGGGAGTGATGACCGAGACCCCGGCCTTTACGAGGTCGTCCCAATCTTTGATCCCTTTCGGGTTGCCCTGGCGAACGAGGAACACCACGGTTGACGTGTAGGGGGAGCTGTTGTCGGGCAGCCGCTTTTGCCAATCCAAGGCCAGCAGCTTGCTTCTCCGGGCAATCGCATCGATGTCATAAGCCAGCGCCAGCGTCACCACGTCCGCATCCAGGCCCGCCATCACTGCCTGCGCCTGTCTCGCCGACCCGCCGTGTGACTGGTGAACGATCACCCGGTCGCCCGTCTTGGCCTGCCAGACTTTGGCAAAGGCGGCGTTGAAGTCCTGGTAAAACTCGCGGGTCGGGTCGTACGAGGCGTTGAGCAACGTGATCTCCTTGGCCAAGCCCCCCAGCGGCCAAAGCAGCGCCACGAGAATCAGGCAACTCGCGGGTTTCATCTTGGTTCCATTTAGAACGTCAGTTGGCTGCGTGTAAAGACCACGTTTTGTTCGTGAACGATACCACTAATCTACAGTATGTCAATAGAGATATTTTTATCCCGTGATTTGCCAGCACAAAACAGCGGACCACGGACCACGGACCACGGACCACGGACCACGGTCCAGGGCCCGTGGCCAAGAGTCCGTCGGCGGCGGCGCGAGAGGTTATATTTGCTCATAATTGCTGATAATTGATCATAATCGGCCACGGTGGCTGCGCGGGTTCTTTTTGTTTGGTGGTTGGGGCGAGGCGGAATGTTTTTTTATTTTTTTGCGGGATTTTCCGGGATTTTCCGGGATTCTCCGCACTTTTCCGCTCGCAGGGCCATCTTCGGCGGTGGAAAGAAATAAGGGTGGCAGCCTGCCTGGTTCTTTTGCCGCCCAGCTTGCGCCTTCGCCAAGGCTTCCGCCTTCGCCAAGGCTACGGCGGACAAGTCGGCGGACAAGTCGGCGGACAGGTCGGCGGAGAAGTCGTTGCTGACCTGTTACAGATCCAGGATATGCGCCTCGTTCACGCCTCGCTGGGCGCCAAGATCCCTGCGGCATCTTGCCGCCTTTATTTATCTCCACCGCGTTGCCGGGCGATCGTGAATTGGCGGAGGCCGGGCGGTCCCGGCTGGGCCGGGCGAAGCGGGCAGAGCGTTGTCCTTTCATCATGGCGACAACTATATACCAATGCTACACATATTGTCAAGGGAAAAAATGAGGATGGGGGCAGGGGGGGCCGCACAAACCCGAAACCCGAAGGCCGAACTCCGACCCGTCCTCCGTAGCAGAGCTACTGCGGAGGGTGGAAGGAAATCCGAAACCCGAAATCCGAAATCGGAAGGCGGGCGCCGCTCGCAGCGCGGGCTGGCGTCCTCGGGCTCTGGAGCTCCTGGGCAGCGATGGGTTCCGGGACGATGACCTTGGCGAACAACTTCGGCAGGACGTGAACCGCGCCGACCGGGACGAGGTAATGGATTGGCGTTAGCGTTACGCATCGTCAGAGCCAATCTGCAACCCGCGGGGTTCGCCTGCAAGCCTGGTGGTTGGTTGGCCGGGAAGGGGCCGGACAAGTCGACGAGCGAATGAAGTTTGCAGTCAAACCCATAGCTCCTCCTTTCCGAGGTTTTCGACCCTTTTCTCAAGCGTCGGCCCGTCACTTGGTTGGTTGCGCGGCATGGCGTGAGTCTGCCCGTTCCTGGGTTAACCTGTCAAGAGGAATGAACCACGTAATGGGCCTTTCATGCGCTTTTGTGGCCCGGGGGGTTCTGCGGACCCTCACCCCTGCCCCTCAATTTTGATATTGAAAAAACACTTGCCTACCAACGACTTGCGGAAGTTTGGGAAAAAAGTTGAAAACATTCTATCGGGCATCCCCAATTCTGAGCGGTTTTCGGCGTCCATCCCCCCGGTGAGCCCTTGACCCAAGGTGACCGACGTGGCCCGAGCCCACTGGCGCGACGACGGGCACACTTCCCGATGGCCCTTTCCGTCGTTCATTCTCCCCGATAGGGCGGAAAGGCCGGCGCGGCTTCCGAGCTTCAAGTTGGACTCGGGTTTTGGATCTTGACCCGATGGCCGCGTAGTGCTCGAATCCCGATGTGGGCGCAACAGAAGCAGACCTTCGGGCAACCTTATGAACGAAGCGCAGAAACGCGAGTATATTTACACGTGCCCGAACTGCTCTCGCGAGACTACCCTACCTGAGGCCATTACGGGCCAAAACATGACCTGCCCGCATTGCTCCTCCGAGTTTTTTGCCACTCCCCCTGAGCGGCAGGAGACAGTTACCGCGCGTGTGCCCGCACACTCCTCAGGCGATAGCCCCGATGAGCTAATTCAATATTGTGACGCCAATAACCTTAACGGTCTGCCTCTGCTTGCGCTCATAGGGGATGTAAGCTTGAAGCTCACCATTAGCACAACCCGAGGTGGCCGCATACAGGACGCGGTGGCGAAGCATTATTTTAGTTATTTGTTGGCCTATGCCATCTGGGTCGGTGAGAATTGCGGCAAGCTTCAGTTCTGTGACCTTCATCGAAGCCGGAGAATATTGAGCAAGCTACCGCTGAACGTGTTTGGAACGGGCACCCAATCTCAATCAGTAGCGGAGATGATCCATGGTTTTTATCAGGACGAAGCGAACCTTGCCCTCGCCGACAGCTACTATGGCCCCTTCTTCGAGACCGAATTGCCATTCGAGGTCCTGAGCAAGAGGTGCGAAAGCAATCTGGTTGTCCTTTACACACTTTTGGATGAATGGGGATGGGATGAGAATACGTTTCAAACAGCTTTGCGGGATGTCTATGCTCCGCGCGTTGCGCCGACATCTTTCTACGCCGAGGAACCCCCAGCTATGAGGGAATTCTGGAACTTTCTTTTAGTAACGGTTATCAGCGAAAAGTACTGCAACTGGCCGTTCGAGGAGGAAATGACGAAGTGGACGTTGAACACGGCATTGCTGACCGCGGCGACGCAGCAGATACGAATGCTAGTGCAGGCTTCGGACATTCATAGCTTCTGACTTTCGTTAGGCAGGTGGCAAACCACCAGCCCAATGTGGGTTAAGCCATCCCCCTAACGGTTATTTCTGGAACACCGAGGTATTCAACCATCCGCTTGACGGCCTCGTCATGACTCAAAACGCGAGCGTTTAGCCAAAGAGTGTTTTGGATTAGCCAAGTATCCCCAAACACGTTTCGCCTTGTCTGGTCGAAAAATTCGGCTCTCGTCTTTTTTCCAATTCCGTCCGGCTCGAGCAGAAGGGCCGCGTAACAAAAGCACGCAACCTTTACCGCATTCCAGTGATGATTGAAGCAGCTTGCAGCTTCCGAGCGGATAGCCTCGACCAGATCGTGCCTCTTACGCCCCATTCCCAAAGCATCGAGCGTTAGTTGCTTTTCTAATATGAACTTCATGAACTCAACATATTGGGCCGGCCGCTGGGGACCAAGACCGGGCAAACCAAGCACGTTGAGGATACGTTGCTTGCAGATGAAGACGTTTGCCATGCGTTGCGCCATGCGCTCAAGAAAGGCGCTGTCGGTTCGCTTGCTTTGGGGGCGGGACTCCTCCCGCAGGCGCCCTTTGTCGAAGATGAGCGGATAGTGCTTGTCGTGTCGGTCAATAACCACGTAGCGAGCGGGAATGCCCGCCTCGTCCCAGCCATCGAGGCCGAAGTCAAAGAGATTATCGTTAGAATTGCCTGCGTTCCATTGGAAGAGAAGCTCTTCCAGATTCTCTACCTCCTCAAGCACGGTATGCCCGAGAATGAAAGCCTTATGGCGATTGTCGGGCTTTTTCGCTTCGGCCAATGAATGCAGGGAGTTGGTATCCAGAATGAGACGCTCCATCCCCATTATGACGGCAAGCAAGTCTTCCTTATCCGTGTCCTTTGACCATCGTTCCCCAGTGAGACTGTAACGACTGGCAGAATGCTCAGCCTGCATACGCAACGACCGGCGGGTTTCCTCTGGGAGTCCTTCCGCGTCCATATAACTTTCAAGCGTTAAGTTCACAAGATCGTAAGCGTCGGCGCTTCTTGGGCCGCTGTCAAGCTCGACGGGGGGTAGTTGTTGAGCGTAATTATACGTCGGTTTAGTCTGGACCGGGTTGACACAATCGCTGGCCTTGTTTTGAGCGCGGGTGAGAAAGCTGAGGGGCAGGCGGCGGGGATTTCGCACGGAAGGCGATGGAAAGGGCCTGGGCCCCC
>Ga0209415_10007563_pt1 | contig 18944 bp, 17 predicted proteins | sample PeaSoiSIISIP2007_FD_187696 | JGI IMG/M metagenome (GOLD analysis project Ga0209415, IMG submission 187696) | Peat soil microbial communities from Weissenstadt, Germany - SII-SIP-2007 (SPAdes) (version 2) | ecosystem: Environmental > Terrestrial > Soil > Wetlands > Peat | place: Germany...
CCCCGACGAACAAACCTGACGGAGGACGGTTCGATGGCTGCTGTGTGGAAGCATTTCAAGGATGGCGGTTGGGGCATGTACGTGATCCTCTTCTGGTCCATTCTGACCGTGGGAGTGATCGTCGAGAGAGCGCTCTATCTATACGGCGCCTCGATGAACAAGGATGTGTTCCTCGCGACCATGCAGAAGTGCATCCTCGCCGGGGACATCGCCAAGGCGGTCAAGATGTGCTCGGCGGCGAACGCGCCGCTCGCGCGCATCGTCCAAGCCGGCCTGGTCAAGGTGAACCGCCCCGACGAGGAGGTTCAGGCAGCCATGGACGAGTCGGCCTTGAGAGAGATCCCGCGCATCGCCAAGCGCACCGGCTACCTCGCGCTCCTGGCCAACCTGGCAATGTTGAGCGGGTTGCTCGGTACGGTGTCGGGGCTCATCACGAGCTTCGGGGCCGTGTCGGGAGAAAGCGTCGACCCGAGCCAGAAGGCCCGCATCCTCGCGGAGGGAATCTCCGAGGCGATGAACTGCACGGCGTTCGGGCTCATGGTGGCCATCATGGCGCTCGTGGCGTTCGCCGTCTTGAACGGCAAGACGCAGGGGCTCGAGGACGACATCAACGAGGCCAGCGTCCAGGTCTTGAACCTCGTCGTCACGAACCGGCAGAAGGTCAACATGGCCGGGCTCCCGACTGGCTGAGAGGTAGAAACCAATGGGTGGCGTAGACGTCGGAGGCGGTGGCGGCGGCAAGCGCAAGTCGCTCGACTCGGAGATCAACATGATCCCGATGATCGACTTGCTCATGGTCACGATCTCCTTCCTCCTCATCACGGCCGTGTGGACCCACATGGCGCGCATCAATTCGGACGCGCAGGTGCCGGGCCCACCGCGTCCGGACGTCGAGCAGGAGAAGGTCGAGCCCGAGAAGCAGCTCAACGTCGAGATGCGCTCGGAGGACAAATTCGTCCTGGTGTGGAAGCAGGGGGCGACGACGGTCGACTCCATCGACGTGCCTCGCAAGGACGTCGTGCTGCAGGAGGGACCCGTCGAGGTCGTGCGGTTCCCTGACCTCGCCGCGAAGATCGAGAGCGAGTGGAAGGCCAAGGGGCAGCACTCGAACCCGACCGACAGGAAGCTCGATCAGGCGATCCTGCACACCGACAACAAGACCGAGTTCAAGTACATCGTCGGCGTCATCGACGCGATCTACCAGACGCACCGGGACCTGACGCTCGCAGGGAAGACCGAGAAGGTCCCTTCGTTCAACATCACCTTCGCGGTGAACTAGCCATGCCGCTGACAGCACCGACCCGCCGCCTCATGCACCACGTGGGGCTCGAGTTCGTCCAGAAGAAGGTGGAAGGCGGCGGGCACCGCTCCACCAACGCGAGCCTGTCGCTGACGAGCATGATCGACTTCCTCGTCGTGACGGTCGTCTTCCTCCTGATGACGTTCAGCGCGAGCGGCGAGACTCCGATCGCGAAGGGCCTCAACTTGCCCAAGGCCGAGAACACGCTCGACATGATCGACGCACCCGTGGCGGCGGTCGTCGGGAGCCAAATCTTGGTCGACGGGTCGCCCGCCGGGAACACGCGCGCCGTCGAGGAGTCAGACCGCATGCAGCGGATCGATGAGCTCTTCAACATCCTCAAGGCCAAGCGTGAGCTCTGGAAGCAGACGCACCCCAACAAGGACTTCCCCGGCGTGGTCGTCCTCGAGATCGACCAGAACATCAAGGCCGTGGTCGTCAAGAGCGTCTTCCAGACCGCGGCGTTCGCGGGCTTCCCCAACGTCAGCTTCATGGTCAACAGCATCCCGAAGACCGGCGGCGGCGGTTGACGACGCGCAGGCTGGCAGCCTGCGCGATGCCGGGACGACGCCATGCCCGAGCTGAAGAGGAGGCGTCCTCGCGGGCTGGCCGCGGTGACGCAGGCTCGCGAGGACCGTGCGGGTGGCCGATCGAGGTGGACGATGCAAGCCGGCGTCGCGGCCGGCGTCGCGGTGCTCGCGGGCCTGGTCGCGCACAAGGTCGTGACGGAGCACGAGCTCCACGCCGACAAGCAGGCGCTCCTCGCGAAGCAACGCGCGGTGGTCGCCACGCTCGGCGTCGAGTGGTACCCGGTGCGGGACAGGCTCGAGGGGGAGGTCCTCGGGGCGGCGGGCGAATACAAGGGCGATCACGTCGAGCCCGAGGCGCGCACCGGAGCCTTCCGGAGCCAGCCGGGCCTTTACCTGCGTCTCCGGATGGCGGAGGCCAGTGGTCCGGCCGCCGTTCGCAAGGTGGCCGCGGACGCGAAGAAGGACGGCTTCGTCGGCTGCCTGATGCGCGAGCCCAACGAAAGAGGCGCGCGCGGCGAGATCGACGGCGGAGCCTTCGCCGACCAGCCGTGGAACCTCGGCCAGGCGTACTCGGCGACGCGCATCCTCACCGACGAATGGGTGCAGGCCGTCAAGGACACCGACGAAGACCTCCGGATGCGCGCGTTCACCGAGCAGTACGCGAAGGCGGTCAGCCAGGAGATCCCGTTCGCGATCGAGATCCTGAAGCGCGCCCAGTTCTTCGTGCTGCTCCTGGACGAGGACGTCCCCGAGGCCCGCGCGTTCGCCGACGGCGGGCCGATGACCGAAGAGGCGCTCCAGCTGGTCGCCCATCCGACGAGGGTTCATGTCTTCGAGCTGGGGAGCGGCAAGGAGATCCTGCGGCTGCGCCGCTCGGCCGAGGCGCGTGTCATCCCGGCGGGGGAGCGCGTCGTGACAGACCAGGAGATGCGCGACGCGATGCAGAGGCAGGCGAACAACTGCACGCTGGCCCGCCGCGTGGAGACGGCCCTGAACGGACCGTCCGCGTCTCAGTAGGCGGCCCGATCGCCCACGTCGACGACGTGCACCGTGAAGACCTGGTGCCACGCCAGCGTGACGACGAGGTACGCCGAGCGATCGACCGGGCCATGCACTTCCCCCGAGCCCAGCGCGTCGTCGCTCCAGCGCACGCCCCCGTGCAGCTCGATCCACGGGCCGGTCGCGCTGGGGAGCATCGGCAGCTCGACGCCCGCGCCCGCCTGTAGCCCCGCGACGGACGCGAACGCGGCGCCGGCGGGCTGAGAGAAGACCGCGCCGAGCTCGAGCCCCATCGAGTCGACCGCCAGGTCGAAGCGAGCCCGCGACGTCTCGAACCCCTTCAGCCAGCGGAACAGAAAGAGAGGACGCACCTCGAGCCCTGCAGCGACGACGCGGACAGGGTCGACCTTCGCCCCGATGACCGCGCCGTCCTCGTACGTCGCGAAGACGCCGGCGGTCTCGAGGTAGCGCGCCCGGAGGTCCGCGCCTGCCCGGGCGCCGCTCGAGGCTACGGCGATCCCGGCGCCCACCGCCACGCTCACGTCGCCGTCGACCCGTCCGCGGCTCGGGTCCTCGTCGGCCGCGCTGGCTTCCGTCACGCGCAGCGCGGCCGCCGTGAAGGCGACCACGGCGACGCGTCCCTCAGAGGCCCAGCGCATGCGTGACCGGCTCCCGGAGCTCGGGGGCGAGCACGAGCCGCAGGCGCGACAACACCTGTCCGGCCAGTCGCCCGAGAAGGAACGAGACCTCTCGGAGCGGACGCGCGGGCCCCTTCGCGTACACCACCATGAGCGGATCGTCCTGCCCGCCGAAAGGCTCGTCGCTCGCGACGTCGAGTCCGACGTAGGCGGTAGGGTCGTATCCGCGCCTCGACGCGACGTCGCGCGCCACGTCCAGAGCGCGTACCCGCCCTTCCGGCGTGGCATGCTCGCCGAAGAGCTCGATCGTCTTGAAGAGCGACCGCGCGCGGATTCGCCGCGCCAGATCTCCGAGCGCGCGGTCCTGCGCGCCCTCCCATGCGTGGATCGCCCCCCAGAGGACCCCGTCGTCCAGCTCGAGATAGTCGCCCGTGGGGATCGTCTCGCCGCGCGCCACCGCATTGACGGCCGCCGGGACGCCCTCCAGCGAGCCGCCACCGCGCACGACGGCGACGGCGCGAGACAGGATCGTGCTGATCATCCACTCCGCCGAGCGCGTCGCCTTGTGCAGGTAGACCTGCTGGAACATGAAGAGGCGCGCCGTGATGAACGCCTCGATGGCGGGAAGGCCCTTGGCCCCGTCGATCGCGAGCGCGGGCGCCTCGTCGCGGCCCGGAGTGGGCGCCGTGGGCGCGAACCGCAGGCTCCTCAGGAGCCAGTCGAGATCGTACACGCCGTAGCGGACGCCGGTCGCGTGCGCGTCGCGCAGGAGGTAGTCGCAGCGGTCGACGTCGAACTCCCCGCTCACCGCCTTTGCGAGGTACGGCAGCTCGTGGCGACCGTGAACGAGGTCGACTACCCGGCCCGGAAGAGCGGGGTCGACCGACGTCAGGACGCGGTTCACGCTGCTCGACGTGTCGAGCACCACGCGCTCGGTCCACGTCTCGTGAGGCGGCGCGCCGGGGATGGCGTCCTCGAACAGGTGCGACAGCGGGCCGTGCCCCAGGTCGTGCAGGAGCGCGGCCGCGAGGACTTCGCGCGCCCGGCCCGGCGTCACGCGCTGCGCCGGAGGAAGGGTGCCGTCGATCGCGCGCAGACGCGCCAGCAGGAGCTTCATGACGAACGCCGCGCCCACGGCGTGCGCGAATCGCGAATGCTCGGCACCTGGAAACGCGAGCGACGTCACCCCGAGCTGCCTGACGCGGCGCAGTCGCTGGACCTCCGGCGTGTCCACCAGCTCTTCCACGATCCGCTCCTCGTCGCCCTCGAACGCGACAAGGCCGTGCACGGGGTCGCGGAGGATCACGGCTGCTCCACGATCCGCGTCGCAACGCCGCCGTCGTCGTACCAGACCCGGACGGCCAGCGACCGCGCCTCGCACGAAGAAGGGTCCACGAGCGCCTCGCGCTCCGCAGGCCGGACCCGGGCGCCAGGCACGCGCTCCGAGTGCCAGGCGGCCCGGAAGGGGCGCGACGGGTCGTACGACGTGTCGACGGCCCAGGCGAGAGGATCGACCGGCGCGCGTAGCTCGAGGCGAACGCGCCCGCCGTCTCGCGCTGCCGACACGTGGAGATCGGCCGCCCCGGCGGAGCGCCCCGTTCGCGAGCCCCCGCACGCCTGCACGACGAGAGGCGCCCCGGCTCGCAGCAGTCGCGCGCGCGCCGTCGCGAGCGCGAGGGCCGAGGCGTCGCCCAGCACGAAGCGACGCCCGAGCGCCCAGGCGCTCTCGCCCGCGGTCCCGCTGCCCGCGAACAGGTCGACGACCAGCCCACCCGGCGGCGACGCACAGGCGACGATGCGATCGAGGAGCGCGCGCGGCTTCTGCGTGGGAAAGCCGGTGCGCTCTCCGGGCGACGCGTGCCGCAGCGGCGGGACGTCGGTCCAGAGCGCGTCGACACGACGTTCGCGACACCACGCGTCCTCGGCGTCCTTCACCAGGAAGTACTTCACGTACGCCTTCCCCGTCGCGGTGCGGTGGACGCGCCCTTCCTTCTCCAGGCGGGCGATCGACTCGTCCGTGTAGTCGCCGCGAGGCGCCGAGGTGAAAGGCCGCCCATCCTCGTCCCAGCGGATGGCGCTCGACTCGATGCGCTCGAGGCGCGTGGGCGGCGCGATCCGCGCGTCGTCTTTTCCGTACACGACGATCGTGTCCACGGTGCGACCGAACTGGCGACTCGCCGCCTGGCGCCCGAGGTTCGGGGCGCGCCTCCAGACGATCTCGTTCACGAAGCCGTCCCGCCCGAGGATCTCGTCCAGGATGAGGCGGACGAGATACGACGCGCGCCAGTCGACGTGCACCCAGATGGTCCCCGTGGGCGCGAGGAGGCTGACGAGCGCCTCGAGACGAGGGGCGAGCATGTCCAGGTAGCTGCCGAGACCGTCCCGGTCCCAGCGGTCGTCGTACGCGGCGGCCCGGACGACCCGCCCGTCCGCGGGCCCGTCGAGGCGCGCTTCGTGGACGTAGGCCGTCTGCGACGCGAACGGAGGATCGATCGTGACGAGATCGACCTTCCCCGCCAGCCCCTCGCCGATGAGCGCTCGCGCCACGTCGAGCGCGTCGCCCTCCACCAGTCGCGCCGTGCCGCCGGAGCCATCGTGCGAGCACGACGTGCTCGCGGGCGCCTCCACGGTTGTCGCCCACGGCGGTCGGCCAACGGGCCCGTCGGTCCCTGGCTGCCATGTCCTTCCCGGCCACTGGAGACGCGCCATGTTCCCGCCCGTCTCCCCGGGCTCGCGCCGACCGCGGATTTGTCGAGCTGCCATCGCGACCTCGCGCGACATTACCCGCGGAGGGGGCGCGCTGGCGAGAGGCGAACGCGGTGCGAACAGGGTCGAGGCCATGCCGGGAGGGTGCCGGGAGAGGTCGAGGCCCTTTGGATCTTGGCCCTTCTGGCGCTAGTCTCGTTTTTTGGTCCTTCCCGTGCAGTCGTCACACCGGCCCGAAACCACCCACCGCCTGACGGATATCCTTCGCGCCTTCCCGCAGCGCGAGCTGGACGCTCTCGTCGATCGCCTCGGGATCCGGATCGACGCGGCGAAGCGGATCGACGCTCCGTCCCAGGTGGCGCGAGCGCTGGTGTCTCTGCCGGAGCTGCGCGATCCGAGCCGCCTGAACCCGGCGTGCGTCGAGCTCCTGCACCGGGTGGCAGAGGCACGCGGGTCGCTCGTCGTCGCCTCGGTGCCGCCCGCGCTCGAGCCGCTCGTCGGGCGGGGCCTGATGTTCGCCCGGGGGGCGGGCGGCGGGGTGGAGCTCATCCTGCCGGGCGCCTACCTCGTGCAGCTCAAGTCGTGGGAGGGGGAAGACCCCCGCGGGCTACGCGCCCTGCTGTCCCAGGCGCCGTTCGAGACGATGAGCGCGATCGCCTCGCACTACCTGGGCCGCCCCGCGACGCCGCCGATCGCCCTGTCCCTCGAGGCCGCGTGGGACGTCCTCGGCGATCCGGAGCAGCTGGCGGCGGAGATCGCGAAGCTCTCCCCGACGGAGCGGCGCGTGCTTGAAGGCGTCGAGGAAGATGGCGGCGAGGTCGACACCGAGGAGCTCCTCGAGCTCGAGCGCGAGCCGCTGCGGCTTCGGACGGCGACGGGCGCCACGCCATCGCGGCGCGGTGTCGGCTTCTCGCTCGAGCGGCGCGCGCTCCTCATTCCGGTGCACCCCAACCGGCACGTCGTACCCACCGAGGTGAGCGCGATCATCGGCGCCGCGCACCACAACGAGCGCGAGGTGCGGCGCGAGGAGGTCAAAGCGTTCGTCGCATCCGGGGACCACGCGCCACGCCGCGCTCGCTTCTCGCTCGATCCGTCGCCGCTCGCGATCGGCCTCGCCGTCGTGGCGCGCGAGTCGTCCGTCCGCAACCCCGAGGTGCGGTCGCCCTCCGGCACGTTCGCCGACGTCCGCGCCGGCGTGGGAACGCCCAAATCGCTCGTGCAGAAGCTCGCCGCCCGGCTCGGCCGCGAGCCGTCGCACGTCGCGCTCATCGTCGCGCTCTCCCGGGCGATCGGCCTGTGGGATGTCTCGGCGACGAACGCGTCGTCGCCCCCGGGCAGCTTCACGCTGCAAGACCTGACGCGCCATCTGTTCGTGACCTGGGAGCGCGGCGGCGCCTGGGACGAGGCGCGCTCGGAGCCCGAGGTGCTGCGCCTCGCGCCGGAGTCGCGCGACTCGAGCCCGGCCGGCGTCGTGCGCGAGATGGTGCTCGAGGCGCTGCGCGAGCTCGGCGAGGGCCGCTGGGTCCCGTGGTCTTCGCTCGCCGGATGGCTCAAGAGCGACCACCGCGTCCCGGGGCTCGCCCGCCTGTTGCGCCGGTGGGCGGAGCGCGTCGGCGCCGACCCCGTCGAGCCGGTCGAGGTCGCCCGCCGCATCGTGCACGAGAGCCTCCCTGCGCTCGGGATCGTCGACCTCGGGGAGGACGAGGACCTCCCGCACGACGCCGAGTCGGACGGCGCGGGGGCGCCCGTGGCTCTGCGCCTGACGACGCGCGGCCGCGCGCTCCTCGCGGGGAAGATTCCCGTCGCCGAGGGGACCCCGTCGAAGTTCCTCGATACCCACGTCCTCCGGCTGGGCGTGCAGGCGCGCGTGGGCGCAATCCTCGCGATCGCGCCGTTCGTCGAGCTCGGGCGCGCCGCGGAGACGCTCGACCTCATCGTCGCCCCGCAGACGCTCGCCCGGGCGCTGTCCGCGGGGCTGGAGGCCGACGTCCTGCGGACGCGCATCGAGGCGCTCGCGCAGCTACCGGAGACGCTATCGCGCATGCTCGCGCAGGCGAGCGTGGTCGTGGGGCGCGCGACGTGGACGCCGGCCGCGGGCTTCCTGTGGGTGGAGGACGGGAACATCCGCGAGCTCTTGCGGACGCGTCGCGCGACGCAGGAGCTCTTCGTCGATCCATCGCCGCCCGGCGGGCTCCTCGTCGCCGCCGGGGTCGACGTGGATCGCCTCGCCCGGCGTTGCCGGACGGTGGGAATCGAGATCCTCGCCGACGGTCAGGTGCTCCGCGCCCGGACGCTCCCCCCGCCGTCGTCCGGCAGGTCCACCCCGCCGCCGAGGGCCACGCCCGCGCGCGGCACCGCCAAGGCCGGCAAGTAGTCAGCGGCCCGCGTTCGCGCGCTCGTCGGCCCAGTCTGCCGGCGTCGCACGCCGCGTTCGAGCGACGACACGCCCTCCGCGCACGAACGCCTCGACAGGCAGCTGCCGGCCGTTGTACCGGCTGGCCATCGAGTAGCCGTAGGCGCCCGCGTCGAGGATGGCGACCGCCGCGGGTGGCTCGCGCGGGAGCATGTGCTCGCCGAAGTCGTCGCTGCTCTCGCAGACGGGACCGACGACGCGCCACGGGATCGCCGTGGCGGGGTCGACGTCGCCCTGGAGCGGGACGATGCGGTGGCGCGCCCCGTAGAGGGCCGGGCGGATGAGATCGTTCATTCCGGCGTCGATCATCACCCAGCGGGCCGTGGCCGCCACCTTCGTCTGGATGACACGCGCGAGGAGGACACCGTGAGGCGCGACGAGCGACCGGCCTGGCTCGACGAACAGCGCCAGATCGTCGAGGCGCGCCCCCCGCTGCTCGGCGCGTGCCGCCCGCACGAAGTCCCCCGGCCGCGGGACCGGCGGACGGTCCGCCCGCCCTTCGTAGTCCACGCCGAAGCCGCCCCCCGTATCCACGAAGCGCAGCGACCGCGCCCGCCCCTCGTCGCGCAGCCCACGGACCCGCCGGAACAGAACGCGCGCGGCCTCGATGTAGGGCCCGACCTCGGTCAGGTGCGACCCCACGTGGGTCGTCATCCCGACGAGCTCGAGCTCTGGCGCCGCCTCGACGAGATCGACCGCACGCGCGACGTCCGCCCCCGGGACGCCGAACTTGGCTCCATCGTGGCCGGTCGCGATGTGCGCGTGCGTCGCCCCCTCGACGTCGACGCCCGGGTTGACGCGCACGCTGACGTGCGCCGTGCGGCGAGCGGCGCGGGCCCGCGACTGGACCCGGGCGATCTCCTCGATGCTCTCGACCTGTACGGCGGCGATCCCGCGGCCGATCGCCAGATCGAGCTCGTCGTCGGTCTTCGCGACGCCGCTGAAGACGACGCGGTCCGGCTCGATACCGCAGGCGAGCGCGAGGAGGAGCTCCGCCCCGCTCACGACGTCGGCGCCGCATCCGGCCGCGCCGAAGGTCCGGACGACGGCGCCGGCGGCGTTCGCCTTCACGGCGTAGGCGATCCGGTGCCGAGCCCCATCGAACGCCTCCGCGAGGCGCTGCGCCTCGCCTGCCATCGCGTCGAGGTCGTACGCGTAGGTGGGCGTGCCCGAATCTTGAGCCAGCACGGCCAGCGGCACGCCACCAAGAAGAAGGTCATGAGAAGAGTCGCGTGAGAGACCCATCGGGTACTATCCTGCCACCGACATGGCGTCACTGCGATGCGCAAAACTAGTCTGCACGCTCGGTCCGGCGTGCGACTCCCTCGACGGCCTGCGCGGCCTCATCACCGCCGGCATGGACGTCGCTCGCCTGAACTTCTCGCACGGCACTCACGAAGAGCACGGAAACAGGCTCGCCAGGCTGCGTCAGGCGTCGGAGCTCGAGCACAAGTCGGTGGCCGCCCTGCAGGACCTCTGCGGCCCGAAGGTGCGCACGGGGAAGTTCGCCCGGCCGTTCGACCTGCCCACGGGCTCGGACGTCATCCTGCGCGAGGGGAACACCTCGGACGACGAGCGCCTGATCCCCGTCCAGTACGAGGGGCTCGCCGGCGACGTTCGCGTGGGCGATCGCGTCCTGTTCGACGACGGGCGGCTCGTGCTCACCGTCATGGGCGTCGAGGGCGATCGGGTCAAAGCCCACGTCGTCCAGGGCGGCGGGATGCGTGACCACGTCGGCGTCTATCTCCCGAGCAAGACGATGCGCATCTCGGCCCTCACCGAGAAGGACAAACAGGACCTCGCATTCGGGCTGTCGAGCGGCGTCGACTACATCGCGATGAGCTTCGTGCGGCGGCCCGAAGACATCCTGCAGCTCCGCGAGATCTGTCACGCCTGGGGCGCGCCGACGCCCGTCGTGGCGAAGATCGAGACGCTCGACGCGGTCGAGAACCTCGAGAGCATCGTCGCCGCGAGCGACGGGGTCATGGTGGCCAGGGGAGATCTCGGAGTCGAGTTCCAGCCCGAGCGCGTGCCGGTCATCCAGCGGCAGATCCTGGGCGTGGCGCGGCGGGTGAGGCGCCCGGTGATCGTGGCGACGGAGATGCTTCAGTCGATGACGAAGTCGACGCGACCCACGCGCGCCGAGGCGAGCGACGTGGCGAACGCCGTGTACGCGGGGACGGACTGTCTGATGCTGTCGGGGGAGACGGCGACGGGCGACTACCCGGCGCTCGCGTGCTCGATGATGAGCCGCATCGCGATGGAGGCGGAGACGAGCCCGTTCTTCGAGCAGGCGCCCTACGCGTCGCGCGCGACGACGGTGGCCGAGGCGATCGCGCGGGGCGCCTGCAACACGGCGCGGGACATCGGGGCGAAATTCCTCGTGGCGTTCACGGAGAGCGGGTCGAGCGCGATGACGGTGAGCCTCGCGCGGCCGCCGGTGCCGATCATCGCGTACTCGCCGAACTCGAAGACGCGCCGGCGGATGTCGCTCTATTGGGGTGTCGTCCCCCGCGAGATGCCCGCGATGCACGACACCGACCAGCTCGTCGACTGGTGCACGGGGGACTTACTGGCCGGGGGGTATGCGTCACCCGGAGAGCGCATCGTCATCGTCTTCGGCGCGCCGATCGGCGTGAGCGGGAGCACGAACTCGATCCGCGTGCACGTGCTGGGGTGACCCGCGGCCAGCGTGGCGGCGGTGGCGGCTCACTCATGCACCCGCAGCTCGCGCTTCAGCACCTTGCCGGTCGGATTCCTCGGCAGGCTGTCGAGAAACACGAACTCCCGCGGTACCTTCGGGCCCGCCAGCCGCTCGCGGCACCATAGCTTCAGGGCGCCGTCGTCGACCGTCGTGCCCTGGCGGCGCACGACGAACGCGCGCACGCGCTCGCCCCACTCCGCGTCGTCTACGCCCACGACCGCGACCTCGGCGACCTCCGGGTGGTCCTCGAGCGCCGCCTCCACCTCCGCCGGGTACACGTTGACGCCCCCGGAGATGATCATGTCCCGCTTGCGGCCCTCGATGAAGAAGCGCCCCGCGGCGTCCCGGCGCGCGAGGTCGCCCACGCTGAAGAACCCGTTCCGCATGCTCGATCGCGTCGCCTCCGCGTCGTTGTGGTATCCCGCGACGAGCATCTTGTTCTTCGCATAGAGCTCGCCCACTTCCCCGACGGGCACCTCGCGCCCGTTGTCGTCGAGCAACCTCACCTCGTTGCCCGGCAGCGCCTTGCCGATCGTCCCCGGAGCGGCCCGCAGGTCCTCCGGCTTCGCCATCGTCACGAGCGCCAGCTCCGTCGCGCCGTAGCAGTTGTAGAGGACGTCCCCGAAGTGATCCATGACCGCGGTCCCGAGCGGCGCCGGAAGCTGCGCGCCCACCGTGAAGATCGCGCGCATCGACCGCACGTCGTACTTCTCGAGCACCGACGGGCCAAGCGCCATCACGCGGTGGAGGATCGTCGGCACCACGGCCGTCGTCGTCACGCCGTGGCGCGCGACGAGCTCGAGGAAGCTCTCGGGCTTGAAGTCGTCCATCAGCACCGCCGTCGCGCCCAGGATGGCGTTGAAGACGAGGAATCCGAACGCCGTCGAGTGGTAGAGCGGACACGTCACGAGGTGCACGTCGTCCGAGCGCATCGGTGTCTCGCCGATGAACTGCATCGCGGCGTACGTCGCGTCCTTCGGGAACTTCCGCACGGCGCCCTTCGGCTTCCCCGTCGTCCCGGACGTGTAGATGACGACGGCCGCGTCCTCCTCCGACCCCTTCTCCGTCGTGACCGTGGCTCCCGGAGGCGAGAGGAAGTCGTCCTCGTAGCTCGCGCACCCGGGAACGACTGCCCCGACGGCGATGAAGTCGCGGTCCGAGAGGGCCGGGAGGCTCCTCTTCGCCTGCTCGACCGTGTGCCACAGGTCGGCCTCGAAGACGATCGCCTTCGCGCCGCAGTGCTGCGCGAGGTACACGAGCTCCGCCGGAGTCGACCTCCACGAGACGCTCACCGCGGCGGCGCCGAACCGCCCCGCGCCACCCTGCACCTCGAGGAACTCGGGGCGGTTGCGCATCATGATGACGACGCTCGATCCGCGTCCGAAGCCGCGCCGCTTGAGCCCCGCCGCCGCGCGGTTCATCCGCGCGTTGAGCTCCGCGAAGCTGAGGCGCCTGTCGCGCCAGAGGACCGCCGTCTTGTCCGGCGTGTTCGCCGCGTGCAGGCTGAAAATGAGCGACGGGTTGCGCGAGCCGCCGATCGCGGCGACCGCCGCCGCCCGGAGACCCGAGAGGTGGAACTCGAAGAGGAGGCCGCTCTGCGCCATCACGCGCGCGCTCGTCCGGAGGCGATCGGGGAGCTCGGTGATCGTGTCGCGCAGCGTCTGGATCTTCTCGGTCAGCATTCCTTCGAGCTTATCCTACCGCGCCGCCCCCCGTGGTAAGTTGGTGGAGGATGACGCCACCCGAGGAGGACGAGAAGGACGCCATCTCCACGCTGGGGGGCATCGCCGAGGCCGCCGGAGAGCCGGGGGACGACCGCAGGGCCGCGCCCCGGCACGCGATCTCGCTGCGCGTCGACTACAAGCGGATGAACACGTTCTTCGCCGACTACGCGAAGAATATCTCGAAGGGCGGGACTTTCATCCGGACGAGCAAGCCGCTCGACGTCGGCACCGGATTCGTCTTCGTCCTGTCCATCCCCGGCCAGCCCGACCAGCTGCAACTCCACGGCGAGGTGATGTGGACCGTGGACGAGAGCCGCGCCACGCAGGCGCAGCCCGCGGGGATGGGGATCCGGTTCAAGTTCGTCGACGACGCCGAGCGCCAGCAGCTCGAGAGCTTCGTCGCAGGGCTGATGAGTGACCGGCTCGGGAGCCACGTGACCGACAGGATCCTCAAGAAGTGACCCCGCACCTCGCCGAGGGCAGCCTTTACCGGCGCGCGCCGCGGCCCTAGGTTCCCTCCCATGGCTGCCGCCGCCATCCCTCCGTCCCTCCACCTCGAGGAGGAAATCGGACGCCTCAAGCGCGAACGCCGCGCGGTCGTTCTCGCGCACTACTACCAGGAGAGCGAGATCCAGGACGTCGCGGACTTCATCGGCGACTCGCTCCAGCTCGCCCAGGCCGCCGCCAGGACCCAGGCCGACGTCATCTGCTTCGCCGGCGTGCACTTCATGGCCGAGACCGCGAAGATCCTCAACCCCGAGCGCATCGTCGTCCTGCCGGACCTCGAGGCCGGCTGCTCGCTCGCCGCCGGCTGCCCGGCCGACCGGTTCGGGGCGTGGATCGCGAAGCACCGGGAGAAGGACCCGCGCGCCGTCGTCGTCAGCTACATCAACTGCTCGGCGGAGGTGAAGGCGCTCTCGGACATCATCGTGACCTCGTCGAACGCCGAGGCCATCGTCCGGAGCATCCCGGAGGGGACGACCGTCCTCTTCGCCCCGGACCGGAACCTCGGCCGGTACGTCGAGAAGAAGCTCGGGCGCCCGATGGTCCTCTGGCAGGGCACGTGCATCGTGCACGAGACATTCAGCCTCCGGAAGCTCGTGGGGCTCAAGGAGCGCCACCCGGAGGCGCTCGTCATCGCCCACCCGGAGTGCGAGGAGCCGGTGCTCGCCCTGGCCGACTACATCGGCTCGACGACCGCGCTGCTCAAGTACGCAATCGCCAGCCCGGCGCGCGAGTTCATCGTCGTGACCGAGCCGGGGATCCTGCACGCGATGCAGAAGGAGGCGAAGAACAAGACGTTCATCCCCGCGCCCCCGGACGCCAACTGCGCCTGCAACGAGTGCCCCTTCATGAAGAAGAACACGCTCGAGAAGGTCTACCTCGCGCTGCGGGATCTGACCCCCCGGATCGAGATGGCGCCGGAGCTCATCGCCGGCGCGCGCAAGCCAATCGAGCGTATGCTGGCGCTGAGCTAGGAGGCTCGGTCGACGACGGCGATGCTACTTGCGCCGCTGCCGCGGGGGCATCTCCGACGTGCTCTTGATCTGCGTCGGATCGCCGTCGTCGTCCGAGGCCCCGGGGGCGATGAGGAGCTCGTCCTCGAGCACGACGTTGATCGCCTCCTCCGACGGCGGCGGCTCCGGCGTGCCGGCCTTCGCCTCTTCGCGCGCGGCCGCGTCAGGCGGCGGCAGCTTCGACCATCCCTTGTCCTCGGAGGTGCCGTCGCCCGACGACTGCGGCGCCGCCGCGATCGGCGAGTCGTGCTGCTTCGGCGCCGCGGCGGCGAGGCCCACCTTGGTGACGATGGCATCGAGCACGGCGACGAGCACGTCGTTCGCCGTCTTCGCGACGATCTTGTCCCAGCCGAGCGCGGCCACGACGCCCTTCGGCGACCCGTCCCCCGTCTCCGCGACGCGGCGGATCCAGGCGCTCAGGTCCTCCTTCGTCAGCCCCTCGGCGAGGACGTCGGTGCCCTTCAGCGCGCCGCCCTTCGACTGGATCGTGTCGAGGAACCAGCGGCCGTCGAACAGGTAAAGGTCGTGCGCCGTCGCGAGGGCCTTCTGGATTGCGGGCTTGGTGAGCTTGCCGCCGCGCCAGAAGGCCCAGATATCGCCCAGCGCGAGCCATCGCACCAGCGTCTCCGGATGCAGGGCCTCCTCGAACGCCGCGTGGTCGATGTCGCCGGCGACGAGCGCGTCGTGCACGACGCTCTGCACCTTGTCGTCCGTGTCGCGCAGGGCCGCCTTCAGCCCGCGGATGCCCCACGCCGCGACGATGGGCCCGCGCACGTCGCTCGGCAGGTACCGGAAGACCTTGTCGGTCGACGTTTTGTCGTCGTACGGAAAGAACGCCGCGAGCATCTCCTGCGACGTCCGCACCCGGCCCTCCGGTGTCCGGCGGTGCTCCTCCAGGGCCAGGCAGAACTTGGGGACCGCTGCGCTGAGGTCGTTGCGTGCCTTCTCCACGGCCTATCCTCTCGTCGGTAAGAGGCGCCCAGACTACATGAAGCCGTCCGCCGCTCACAGCTCGGTCATGAACGTCGTCAAGACGTAGTCGAGGGCGAACGTGGCGACCACGCTGGCGACGACGGCCTTCGCGGTCCCCTCGCCGACGCCCCGGGCGCCGCCGGACGCGTAAAACCCCTTCTTGCAGCTGATGAGGCTCAGTACGAAGCCGAAGACGGTGCTCTTCGTGACCATCATGTTCAGGTCGTGGGGTGTCAGGAAACTCTGGATCCTGTCGAAGAAGATGCCCGGATCGATCCCTTGCCAGAGGACCGCGACCACGTAGGCGCCCGTCTGCCCGGCCACGGCGAACCACGTGGCGAGGAGCGGCAGGAGGACCGTGGTCGCGACGACGCGCGGGACCACCAGGTACTGGATGGGGCTCACGCCCATCGTCGTGATCGCGTCGATCTGCTCGGTGACGCGCATGTTCCCCAGCTCGCTGGCCATCGTGCTCCCGGCGCGCGCCGTGACGACGACCGCGGCGAGCACCGGGGCGAGCTCGCGTGCGAGCGCCAGCGCCACGACGCCGCCGACCATGCTCTCGGCGGAGAACTGGCGAAAACCCACGATCGTGCTCACCGTGAACGCCATGCCGGTGAACAGGCCGACCAGCCCGACGATGAACGTCGACCCTGCGCCGACGAACTCGAACGCCAGGAGGAACTGCGAGACACGGAACGGCCGGCGAAAGACCCATGCGATCGTCGCCGCGCCGAGCATGACCGTGGCCCCGAGGTCGTCGAAGAAGGCGAGGACCGGCGCCCATACGATGTCGACCGCACCCGCCAGCCGCCCGAGGATGGTCGAGTCGGGCGCGTCGCCTGTCACTTCGCTCACGGCGCGCCGAGTCTAGCGCACCTGGTGGCGAGGGCGGGCGAGGGCGGGCGAGAGCGGGCGAAGGCCTCCGGGAGAAGCCTCGGCTACACTCCGGTACAGGTCACCCGATGGTCGACGCCACACGCGCCGCTCTCGTCGTTCTTCCGCTCGCGCCGGCCGATCTCGTCGGCCTCGCGCGGTGCTTCGCGCTCGACGCGGACGTGTTCCCGTACGCGAGCATCCCGCTCGGCTTGATGTCGGGCGTGCGCACGTGGGTCGCCCGCGAGGACGACGACTCGAAACGCGTCGTCGGCTTCGTCGCGGCGGGAGTGCGCGCCCGTTCGCTCTACGTCCACGGGCTCGCCGTCGCCCCGGCCGACCGGCGGCGAGGGGTGGGACGCGCGCTCCTCGCCGCGTGCGTGGCCGGGGCGCGGGGCGGCGGGCTCGGACGCGTCGTCCTGCACGTCGGGACGAGCAACGGCGCCGCGGTGGCGCTGTACACCTCCGCCGGATTCGCGGTCCGGCGCAGGCTGCGGGACTTCTACCGCGAGGGCGTCTACGAGGAGCGGGGGGCGTACGAGATGGTGCTCGGGCTGGGAGCCCCGTAGCGACCTAGCACCCCGGCGCGCGCGATACTCCGAGCTTCATCCGGGCGATCTCTTGCAGCTCCTCGGCGAGGTCGAGCGTCCGCTTCGCGGCGCGCCGGGCGGCGTCTTGCGCGTCGCTGGTCGCGGCCAAACGCAGGAGGAGGGTGCGGCCGAGATCGTGGTGGTGGCGCTCGTCGGGCTGGATGACGTCGCGGTAGAGGGCCGCCGTCTGGGCGTCGCCGCGGCTCTCGCAGAAGCGGATGAACTCGTCGTTCCGTACGACCGCGAGCGCCTCGCGCGTGAACTGGCCCGCGGCGACCCGCTCGACCGTCGTCCCGAGCGACAAGAGGTAGTCGAGCATCGGCGATCGCGGGCCGGGATCGAACGCGCTCGCGTCGAAGCCGAGCTCGGAGAGGCGCTTCTCGATGAGCCGGAAGTGCTTCGCCTCGTCGCCGGCCTGCCGGGCGAGCGCGAGCTTCACGTCGATCTCGCGCGTCGACGGGATGAAGCTCGCCGCGCACTCGGTGGCTTCGATCTCGTTCTTCAGCGCGAGCAAGAGCAGCCGCTGGACCGTGACTTCGGCGCCCGGCTCGCACGCCGCCGCGGCGCCGATGCGATCGAGCGCCGCGCGGTTCTGCGCGTCGAGCTCGGCGATGAATGACTCCGCGGACTGCACGCGCGCCCTCCCCTCACGGCTCCCTGTAGAACCTCGGGACCCTGCGCGAGACGCTCGTCAGCACCTCCCACGGGATGGTCCCGGCGTGCTCGGCGATCTCGTCCGCCCCGATCGTGTCCTTGCCGTGGGGTCCCTCCTGCGCGCCCAGGACGACCACCTCGTCGCGCCGGGCCGCGCCGCCGACGTCGGTCACGTCGACCATCGTCATGTCCATCGACACCGCCCCGACGATCGGAGCGCGCTTGCCGCGCACGAGGACGTGTCCCCGGTTGCCGAGCTGGCGCGAGAGGCCGTCGGCGTACCCCATCGGGATCGTCGCGATCCGCGACCTGCGCGGCGCTTTCCAGCTCGCGCCGTACCCGACGGGCGCCCCCGCGTCGACGTCGCGCACCGCGACGATCTCGGTGCGTACGCCCATCACGGCCTTGAGCTCGCTGGTGAGCGGCCTGCCCTCGACGCGCGGCGCGACGCCGAAGAGCGCGATCCCGGGGCGGACTGCGTCGAACGTGGCGACCTTGCGGAGGAGCGCCGCGCTGTTCGCCGCGTGCCGCACGTCGGGCACGACGCCGTGCCTGCGCAGGAGGGCCGTGGCCTCGTCGAACTGCGCGATCTGGTCCGTCGTGTCTTCTGGATCGGCCGCGTCTGCGCACGCGAGGTGGGTCATCAGTCCGCGGACGCGAAGCTCGGGCCAGTCGGCGAGCGCCGCCGCCAGCTGGGGAACCGCGCGCATCGTGACGCCGAGGCGCGCCATCCCGGTGTCGATCTTGACGTGCACGTCGATCGGCCCTGCCGCCGCGCCGCTGCGGACGAACCGCCCGAACGGCGCGATCTGCGCGACGTCGTGGATGACGGGTATGAGCCCTCGCAGGACGACCTCTTCGTGCGCGTTCCCGTAGTCGCCGCCCATGACGAGGATGGGCGCGACGATCCCGGCCTCGCGCAGCTCGACCGCCTCTTCGAGGAGCGCGACGCAGAAGCCATCGACGCGCGCGCGCTCGAGGGTGCGTGCGACGGCGGGCGCGCCGTGTCCGTACCCATCGGCCTTGAGGACCGCCCAGACGCGCGCCCCGGCCGCGTGGCGTGTGACGACGCGGAGGTTGTGGCGAAGGGCCTCGAGGTTGACCTCGGCGCGCGTGGGGCGGACGGCGTCCGCGGGGGCCGCACGGCGCGGGCGGAGGACGCGGTGGACGAAGGGGCGGGGCATCGGGTGGGAGAACGCCGGCGCGGGGAGCGGGTATTCCGTGAGTACCATTGGGGGGCGGGGGCGGCCAAGTCGGGGGGCGGGCGCGGGCGCGGGCGCGGGCGCGGGCGCGGGCGCGGGCGCGGGCGCGGGCGCGGGCG
>Ga0209415_10007564_pt1 | contig 18944 bp, 19 predicted proteins | sample PeaSoiSIISIP2007_FD_187696 | JGI IMG/M metagenome (GOLD analysis project Ga0209415, IMG submission 187696) | Peat soil microbial communities from Weissenstadt, Germany - SII-SIP-2007 (SPAdes) (version 2) | ecosystem: Environmental > Terrestrial > Soil > Wetlands > Peat | place: Germany...
GCGTCAGCTCGGAAAGCCCTCCAGCACGCCGGCCCGGCGCAGCGCGCGGACGAGCAGCCACCCACCGTACCCGGCGATCACGACGCCGGAAACGATCTCCAGGAAGGCGACCGACGCCTGGAACGGGATCCCGTTGGCCGGGTAGTAGACGGGCAGGTCGTGCAACGCCTCGCCCGCGCCCGCGAGGCCGCCCGCGATGAGCGCCACCGGCAACCCGAACGAGCGGTACAGCGTGAAGGCGAACACCAGCTCGGCACCCGTCCCCTGGACGAAGCCGGAGAGCACCACGTCCAGGCCCCAGACGTTGCCCAGGAGCGCGGAGACGATGGCCGCGACGAGCTCTGCGAACAGGGCCGCCCCGGGCTTCCGCACGATCAGCGCCGCGATCACGGCGGGCATGAGCCAGACGCCGCTGATCACGTACTCCAGGGGTTTGGCCGCCGTGAACAGCGGCGCCGCGACGTTCCACACCGTGTCCCAGGCCCAGAACACGACACCGAAGGCGACGGCGATCACCGCGGTTACCACGATGTCCCGTGTGCGCCAGCGGGTGTCCGGCGGCGTCAGCCCAATCCCTCGCGACGCGGTTCGGTCGGTCATCGGATGCTCTCCTCACTGCCCTGTTCGCGGGCCGGCTCGGTGGCCGACCGGCGCGTGTGGACGATCAGCAGGCGGCCCTCGCGGCACGACACCATGGCGGCCGGGTCCAGCAGCTCGTTGGACAGGCCCCGTGACGGGCCGACGCGAAGGGGCTCGTCGTGCAACGGGTAGCGCAGTCCAACGGTGGAGACGCCCTCCGCGTCGCCGCCGAAGGGAAACAGCGAGACGAAGTCCCCCGGCGTCCCCGTGATCTCGACGCGTGAAGGCGCGCCGGCAGCCGATCCGCCCACGAGCACCCACAGCGCGGACCGGTCGTCAACGATGGACAGGTCGACCCCCATGCCGGCGCCCAGCGCCAGCAGCCAGATGGCGGCGAGGGCATGTTCGACCCGGGGACCGCCGAGCGCCCCGAGTGCGATCACCCGGCGGGCGCCGCGCTCGATGGCCGCGCGCAGGGCCAGCTCGAGATCGCTTTCGTCCTTCTCGGCCGGCACCCGGCGGATCTCGACGCCGGCCCGTTCGAGCACCTGGATGTCGGCCGGGTCAGCCGAGTCGAGATCGCCCACCACCAGGTCCGGGCGCAGGCCGAGCTCGAGGCATCGCGACGCTCCGGCGTCGGCCGCGACGATCAGCCCGACGTCGTCGAAGACGTGCGCCGCCAGGCGCGACCGCGGAGGCACGCGCCCGTTGCCGACGAGAAGCGCCTTGAGCGACCCCTGGTGCACCACGACCTCCGTCCGTTCGGACAGAGGTCGCGCTCCTGGACTCCCTTCGCTGGTACGACCCAGATCAGGTTCCGAGGGTCTGCGGCACCGGCCGCACTCTCAGCGCCACCGCATGGCGCTCCCCTGTCCGCTCTTCGGTTGTGGCGGAATGCTACTACTCGCCGCCTACCGGGCGCAGTCGCGCAGGGCCGCGATCGCCGCCGTGACGTCCTTCGCGACCCACCGCGCCCCGCCCGCCCTGAGGCCGCGCGACCGGGCGGCCCCGGTCAGGACCCCCACGGGCAGAGCCCCCGCCCGTCGTGCCATGAGCATGTCGTCGCTCGCGTCGGCGACGAGGATCATGTCGGCCGGCGCCACCTTGAGATAGCGCGAGGCCATCAGCAGGGGCGCCGGGTCTGGCTTCTGGTGTGGAACCTCGTTGCCAAACACCTCGGTGTCAAAGAGCGTCGCGAGCCCGGTCGCCTTCAGCTCCAGCTCGAGCCGCTCCCTGTGTCCCGCCGTCACGAGCGCCAGGCGGCGGCCCTGTTCGCGAAGCCAGGCGAGCGCCTCGACCGCGCCCGGCACAAGCGCCGACACCTCGGTCTCGAAGAGCTCGACCCAGCGCCGGTCGATGCGGGGCCAGAGCTCGGCGGGTATCCCCAGGCTCTGGTACATGCGGCGCCAGTCGGGCGCGTAATGCTTACGGAACAGCGCGTCGTCGAACGGGAGGTCGAGCTCCCTGAAGATCTGCCGGTAGGTGGCCCTCGTCCGGGCGATCGAATCGATGAGCGTGCCGTCCCAGTCGAACGCCCAGACCGGGCGCTCGTCCATCGCGCGCAGCACCTCGCGTGGTGGGCCTCCCCACCGCGGGAATCGCATGCCCCCATTCTCGCAGCGCGAACGACCGCGTGGGCCGGAGGCCCACGGGCGACTGCAGGCGGGCGGGTCGAGGAGGCGGGCCGGTCGAGAAGGCGGGCCGGAGGCGTCCAGGTGCCGTGATAGACTCGCCGCCGTGCCCGATCCGCTCTCTCCGCCGTCACGTCGCGTCCTCGAGACCGCGGCCCGCAAGGGCGTGACCATCGAGATCGTGACCTTCCCGGAGAGCACGCACACCGCCGACGAAGCAGCTCGCGCGGTCGGGGCCGAGCTAGGGCAGATCGTCAAGAGTCTCGTGTTCGTTGCGCCGCGGGACGAGGGCCGGCTGGAGCCCTTTGTCGTGCTGGTCGCCGGCCCGGACCGGGTCAACGTCGCGCAACTCGCCGCGGTCCTGGGCGAGCCGGGGGTGCGCCGGGCGACGGCGAAGGAGGCAAGCGCCCTGACGGGGTTCGTGATCGGCGGCATCCCGCCCTTCGGGCACGAGCGCCCGATCCGGGTCGTGATGGATCCGGGGCTGGGCAGGCACGAAACGGTCTGGGCCGCCGCCGGCACGCAGAACGCCGTCTTTCCGGTCTCTCCCGGCACGCTGAGAATGCTGGCCAACGCGACCGTCGCCCCGATCGCGGACGTGAGCGCGCCCGCGGAGGGTGGTGCGCCCGCGGAGGGGAATGCGCCCGCGGGACAGCCCGTCCGGATCGGTGAACGCGTGCGGGCAACCGGCTCCCTCGGCGGCGCGTGACCGGCGCCGACGTCCATCGCTCCACGGTTCGCTACCCGGGAGGCCTGACGATCCGGTTCCGCTGGGCCGGAACGGGGCATGCAGCCGACGTGTTCGCGCTGTCCGAGAGCGGCGGCCGGCTGGACGACCACGGTTCGCTCGTGTCGCCGGACCCCGACCGCCTCTGCCGCGCCGAGATGCGTGTCGAGGCCCCAACGGGGAGCTGGACCGCCCGCTTTGCGTCACCGATCTTCGACGGGCCGACCGCCTTCTTCTGGGACGTGCCGTCGCTCCTGGTGGCGAAGTTCGGCTTCCGGTGCTACGGGCTCCTCGCCCGGACCGGGGAGCTCCGCTGGTCGCGGGAGGCCGGTGCGCCGATCATCGACGTTCTCGGGAGCTCGCGGGTCGACCACGTGCTCGTCCAGTCGGAGATCGACACGGTCGCCGTGCAAGCGGACGGCTCGGTGGCGTGGCGCCTCGCCCACTCCGATGTGGTGACCGGGGCCCAGCTGGCCGGCGGCCGGCTGGTCCTGACGAGCTACGGTGGGCAGGTCTCCGTGTTCGACCCAACCACCGGTCACGCGCTGTGATGTCGCCACGCCGGGCCGGGCGGGCGCAGCTCGCAGCGACGCCTGCCTGCTGACGCGGCCCCGCACTTCGTCGACGCGTCGGGGGGCCGGTGGACCGGCGGTGGATAAGTCGGGGGAGACGTCGGCCTGGCTGTGGACAACGCGATTGACTCGGGTGCCGGGCGTGCGTAGCGTAAGCCCGGCCCGAAGGGGTCAGGAGCGATCACTAACGGCGGCGATGACATCAACGCCCACGTGAGTTCGCGGAGGTTCCTTCGGGCGCTTCCATGCCCGACGTTACGGGCAGCACAGGTGGCCGGTGCTAGCATCGCCCGACGTGATCGCCGCCGTCCTTGCCGCCTCCGGCATCGTCGCGCTGGTCCTCGGCGCACTCGTCCTGCGCGGATTCGGCCGAGGGTACCGGATCGGCCGCACACTGCGAGCCGCCCCTGAGGCGACCCTCGCGGAGGTCGAGGAGGCGGCCAGAGCGGGCCGGCGGACGTACATGCGCGCTCATGGTCGCGTCTCGAGCGACGACGACTTTCCCGACGAGCACGACCGCCCGCTCGTCTACCGGAGACGACGTGTGCAGCTCGCCGCCGGGGCCGACTGGGAGTCCATCGAGGACCGGCGCGAAGCCGTTCCGTTCGGGATCGCGGCGCGCGGAGTCGCGATCGGTGTCGACATGGACGCGCTGGACGACGGGCTGGTGGTCCTGCCGCGCGAGTCGCGGGGCACGGCCGGAGAGGTCCCGCAGGTCGCTCCAGCCGGCACGCCGCCCGAGCGCCCGATGCGGCTGCTGGTCGAGCAGGTGTCGGCGGTCGAGCACGCCTACGTGGCTGGCGTCCCCGCGCTCGACTCGAGCGGACGACCCATGCTGACGGCCGGCGCGGGCCGCCCGCTCATCGTGTGCACGCTCGAACTGCCCGAGGCGATGCGCGTGCTCGGGGAGGGCAACCGAGCTCGCGCAGCCGGAGCGGCCGCGCTGCTGGCCGCCGGATGCCTCCTGCTCGTCGCCGCCCTGGCCGTCGCGCTCGTCGGAACGGTGCAGGCCGCTGGCGGTTCGCCGGTGCAGGCCGCTGGCGGTTCGCCGGCGTCAGCGCCGTCGTTCGTGGCCAGCGGGGTCTCGCCGTCGTCAGCGGCGTCGTTCGCGGCCGGCGGGGCTTCGCCCTCTCCCCTGGCCATCGCCGGAGGCGACACGCGGTCGAGCGAAACCCCGCCCAGCTTCGTCGGGCAGCCGATTCTCGCCGCGCTTGCCGTGGTCGCGCTCGGCGCCCTAACGGCCGGGGCCTCGGTCCTGTACGTCCGCCTGGCGCAGCGGCGCTGACCGCCGGTCGCGACCCGGCCCCGGCGGGTGGGAGCATGCCGCCGGAGCCGCCGCCCGAGCGTTCGGCCGCGTTCGGCCACCGCCGGCGCCCGCGCGTTCGGCCGCGTTCGGCCGGGGTTCGGCCGCGTGCGGCACGTCCTGCATCCGCCCGAACGTGCTACAGCCGCCCGGCCTCGACGATCCGCTGGAGGAACTGCTGCGTACGAGCTTCCCGCGGGTGGCTGAACATCTCGCCGGGCAGTCCCTGCTCGAGGATGACGCCCGCGTCCAGAAAGCACACGCGGCTCGCGATGTCGCGGGCGAACCCCATCTCGTGCGTAGCGATGAGCATCGTCATCCCTGCGCGTGCCAGCTCGCGTATCACGTTCAGCACCTCGGCCACGAGCTCGGGGTCCAGGGCGCTCGTGATCTCGTCGAGCAGGAGCAGGTCCGGCTCCATCGCGAGCGCCCGAACGATGGCGACGCGCTGCTGCTGGCCGCCCGAGAGTCGGTCCGGATAATCGTCGCGCTTGTCGCCCAGGCCGAAGCGGTCGAGCAGGGCCACCGCGCGCTCGCGGGCCTCTCGCTCCGACAGGCCCAACGCCTTGCGAGGCGCCAGGGTCACGTTCGCCAGGACCGTCATGTGGGGGAACAGGTTGAAAGCCTGGAACACGATGCCGATCCGGCGTCGCACCCTGTTCACGTCGATGCCGGGAGCCGTGAGCTCCTCGCGCTGCAGGTAGATGCGGCCGGCGTCGACCGGCTCCAGTAGGTTGATGCAGCGCAGCAAGGTCGACTTGCCCGACCCGGAGGCCCCGATCAGGCAGACCACCTCGTGCTGCGCGAGTTCGAGGTCGATCCCACGCAGCACCGGGTTAGGCCCGAACGACTTCCAGGCCCCCTCGACGCGCAGCGCAGGAACGGCCGAATCGGACTGGACGGACGCCGCGCTCATCGCGCCCCGGCAAGGAAACGACGGCGGTCGCGTGCGATCAGCACGTCGACGAACCGGGCGAGCGGGACGGTGATGACGAGGAAGACCAGCGCCGTGACGATGTACGGGGTGAAGTTGAAGGTGGCCGCCTCATCGATCTGCGACTGGCGGAAGATCTCGACGACGCCGATGTAGGACACGAGCACGGTGTCCTTCTGGAGGCCGATGAAGTCGTTGAGGAGCGGCGGGATCACGCGCCGCACGGCCTGCGGGAGCACGACGTAGCGGAGCGCCTGGAACTGCGTGAGCCCGAGGGACCGGGCCGCCGCATCCTGGCTCGGGTGGACCGACTGGATGCCCGCCCGGTACACCTCCGACACGTACGCGGAGTAGACGAGCGTGAGGGAGACGACCGCGTAGAAGAACGGGCTGTTGGGCACGCCGTTGATCTGGAGGCCGGGGATCCCGAAGCCGAGCAGGTAGATGATGAGCACGCCGGGGACGGCTCGGAAGAAGTCGGCGTAGATCGTTGCGAGCAGACGGAGCGGGAACAGGACCGGGCCGGGCAGGCTCCGCAGCACCGCCAGGATCAGCGCCAGAACCAGGATGAAGACTTCGGCGATGCAGAAGAGCTCGACGTTCACCGAGAACGCCGGGACGATGTCGGGCGCGGATTGCGCCCAGACCGTCCCGTTCAGGAACGAGCGCTGGACCGCCGGCCAGCCCGGTGCGTGGACGACGATCCACCCGACGACGCCGAAGAAGACGACGGTGCTGAGCAGCGCGACCAGCGTGGACCGCAGCGCCGTCCGATCCCGCCGGCGGCCCGCGGGGGGCAGCCCGGCCTGCCTGAGAGCGACCAGCTCCCCCTGATCGAGCCGGCCACCCCGAAAGGCGCTCACCCCTCGAGCAGCCCAACCGGCGCTAGGGCTGGAGGACTGGTGCGCTCGCCTTGTCCGAGAGCCACTCCTTGGTGACCTGATCGAGCGTCCCGTCGGCCTTGAGGGCCGAGATGGCCTGGTTCACGCAGGACGTCAGCGGACTGCCCTTCGCCAGCACCAGGCTGAAATGCTCGGCATTCGGGCCGGGCGTGACCGGGAATTGTCCGACGATGACGCTGTTGTCCAGCTGCGCCGCCGTGATGTAAAACGCCGTGGGAAGGTCCGTCACGATCCCGTCGATCTGCTTGGCCTTGAGCGCCTGGATCGCCGCATCGTTCGTCGAGTAGACCGAGATCGGCGCCGTCGGCGCGACGACGGTCTTGATCGCCGTGTACGCGGTCGTTCCCTGGGCCGCGCCGAGCTTGAACGGCTTAAGGTCGGAGATCGACTTGGCCGCCGTGATCGGGTCGCCCTTGAGCGCGACGACCGACTGGGCGACGAAGTAGTAGCCGTCGGACATGTCGACGGCCTGCGCCCGCTCCGACGTGTACGACACCTGCGCCAGGTAGAAGTCGAACGGCTTCTGGCCGGGCGCGTACGAATTGTCGAACGGAACCACGGTCCACACGACGTCGCTCGCGCCGAAGCCGAGCTTGCCCGCGACGGCGTAGGCGACGGCGCTCTCGAAGCCCTGCCCGTTCGTGGGGTCTCCCAACTTCCAGGGCTTGGGCGGCGTGCCGCTGTCCGTCGCGAAGTACGGCGGGTAGGCGGGGTTGTCGGTGCCGATCGTGAGCTTGCCGCTTGAGAGCGTCTGGGCCTGCCCCATCATGCAGCTCGCCGATATCGCCGCCGCCGACGGAGCCGCGCTCGCAGCCTGGCCCGGGCTGGCGACGGCGGACGCCGCGGCCGACGGCGCCGGCACGACGCTTGCGGCCGGCGTGACGGCCGGCGCGACGGTCGGAGCGGCGGGGGATGCTGTCGCCCCCGCGCCGCATCCGGCCAGCAATGCCGCCGTCAGTGGGACGGCGAGCAGCCTGATCCTGGTGTGCATCCGTGGCCTCCTCTGGATCCGGCACGCCATCCGGCGGGCCGCATCGCGCCCCACGCCCTCGCGGTGCGCTCCCCTTCCCTCAGTGTAGCCGCCGGACCTGAGCCGCCGGCGTTCATCTTTCTCGGTCGCGCCCTTCGCCGCTTCACGGAGCCCGGCCGGGCGGCGCTCGCCGGATCGCCAGCCAGTCGCCCGTCCGGAGCTCAAGGCGCCTCGCGGCGTCTCCCTGGGCGACGGCGAGGCAAAGGCGGCCGTGCGAATCCTCGTACAGGAGCGGGTCGCCCGGCGGCACGGCCCCGAAGGTCGGCTGCCAGGTCAGCGTGGCGCGAGTCGGGCCGTGCGGGCCGGAGCGGCCGCGGCCGAGGGACGGCTCCCGGGGTGACTGCCCCTGCGGCGGCTCCTGCGGCGACGGCTCCTGGGGCGACCGCTCCCGCGGCGACGGCCCGACCTGCAGCGGATCGCCGTAGGTCAGCCGGCCCAGCGCAGCTTCCAGATCCGGCCGCTCCCCGGCCAGCTTGACGTTGCCGAACGAGTCCACATAGATCACGGCGGTCACGAGCGCCCCCGGCATCACGTTCGGTTCCGGAAGTCGGAGCCGAACGAGCCCGGACGGATCGAGCGGCCGCCCGAACGCCTCGAGCGGCACCCCGAGAGCCAGATGGGCGCCGGCCGGCGCGAAGACGTCCCGGCCGTGAAACGAGGCGCTCACCTCGGGCAGCCGGAACTCGGCGGCCTCCAGGACGTGTGCAGCGACCACCCCGCCCAGGCGGTCCGCGGCCGGCAAGAGAAGGCCGTTGTCCGGCCCCACCAGCACGTCGCCCCGCGCGACGCGCACGCCGATCGGCAGGCGCGTGGTCCCCACGCCCGGGTCGACGACGGCGACGTGAACGCCGACGGGCAGGTACGGCAGCGCGGCCCACAGAAGCAGGGCTCCGTCGAGAACCGCGAACTTCGCCACCTCGTGGCTGACGTCGAGCAGCCGCACGTCGGGGGCGATACCGAGGATCACACCCCTGCAGATCGCGGGCGAAGCGTCGCGCTCGCCGAAGTCAGTCGTGAGACTCACCAGCGCCCGCGGGTCACGAACCGTGCCGGCCTCGATCCGGGCGCGGTCGGCGGCGGGGGTCACGACGGGGCGCGCGAACCTCTCAGGCATCGCCCGATGGTAGCCGACCGTACACTGCGGAACGTGCGCGTCCGCGCGATCCGGCTTCGGCTGCTGGCGCTGGTCGCGACCCTCCTGTGGGGGGTCGCGACGCTGGCCGTGCTCGTGGCGTACCCCCCCGGGTATCTGCCGGTCGCCGCACTCGTATCGGCGACGCTCGTGGTTGGCACAGCGGCGTCGCTGTGCGCACTCGCGTGGCCGCCGCTCACCCGCGGCAGCCGGGCGGCCGCCGGGGTCGCGTGGCTCGGCATCCTCGAGCTCCTCCTCCTCACGCCGTCGGTGGCCGGGCTCGTGTCCGAGTTGCGGCAGCCCGGCGCGTTGCTGTTCCTCCCGTCCGGGGAGGAGGCCTACGGCTGGTTCGTGGCCCTCGCGGCCGCATCCCTGTTCGCCGGCATCGGCCTGTCACGGCGCCTGCTGGGCGGGATGGCGCTGCGCCGCTCGCGCCTGGCGCTCGCGGGCGTGATCTCGGTGACGATGCTCGCCGTCGGGGCGGGGGTGTCCGGCAGCGCCGCGCTCGGCATCCAGCTGGGCGTCCCGGGCGCAGCCGCGGCGCCGGACGGCCCGGCGGCGGAGGCGCCGCTGCCCCCCACGTGCTCGTCGTCGCTTGAGGCGGCGCCCAACGCGGATGTCACCATCGACGCGACCGCGCAGATCGACGGACGGAAGATCGGCACGGTTGCGCTGACGGGCGTGCGCGCCGGCCGACTCGAGCGCTGGGACGCGACGGTGGGCGGGTGGCCGGTCGAACAGCGAGATGAGCCGGCGACGCTCGCGTATGCGCGTACGTCGTCGGCGACGTGGCTGCGTGCCGGGAGCGGACCGTGGACGGCCGTCCCGCTCGAGGAACAGATCGCGCCGTACGTCGCGGTCGGCGCCACGCCGGCCCCGGTGATCGTGCAGGACCGCGAGACGCTCGACTCGGAGGTGATCCGTGTGGCGCTGTCCGGCACGACCCGCCTCGCGGCCGAGGACGCCGGGATCGAGCTCGTGAGCGGGGTACGAGCACGGCACTGCCGGCTCCTGGCCGGAGGCTCCATCGCGCTACAGGCGTTCCGCCCGCTCCGCTGGCTGCTCGGTCAGCCAGCGCTCTCCGACGCGACCGCGCTCGCCGACTGGCGGGGCAGCCTCGACTGGTGGGTGTCGAATGGCGGGACGCTGACGATGGCGGCCGTCTCGGTCGAGGGGCTGGCCCCACAAGGCTGGCCCCCCGGCCTGCAGGCCACGCTGCGGGCGTCCCTGACGGCACGGGCGCTGGCTGTGCCACCGGCGATCACGGTCCCCTTCCCGTGACGGACGCCGGCTCTGGTCCGCGTGACGACCGCGCGGGGATCAAGTGGGACCGCGCCGCCCGGTACCTGAAGATCGCCCGGATCCTGCACCAGCACCGTGCCGGGATCGGGGCCGCGGCAATCGCGGACCTCGTGGGCGTCTCGAAACGAACGGTCTACCGCGACCTGGGCGCGATGGAGCGGGACGCCGGGCTGCCCATCTGGCAGGACGGGGGCAGGTACGGGCTGGAGGAGGGAGCATTCCTGCCGCCCCTCGACCTGACGCTCCACGAAGCCATGACGCTGTTCCTCGCCGCGCGTGCCCTGGCAAAGGCCAGCGACGAATACGACAGCGAGCTGATCGGCGCGTTCGTCAAGCTCGCGGCCGTGCTGCCGCCGGTGCTGGCCGACCACGTGCAGGCGACCGCCGACATCGTCGCCGCGCGACCGCCGGACCAGCGGTTCACGCGGGTCTTCCGGACGCTCACCGAGGCGTGGGCTCGCGGCCGCGTGGTGGCGATCACGTACGACGCCGCCGCGTACGACCCGTCACGTGGCGTTCGCCGCGCGCGCGTGCGCCCCTACGCCATCGAGCCGTCCGCCCTCACGCACGCCCTGTACCTGATCGGCTTCGACGAGGAGCGCGACGGCCAGCGCACCTTCAAGGTCGAACGGATCCGCGACGCGTCGCTGACGGCCGACTCGTTCGACCCCACGGAGGGAGCCGGCACCGCCGCGCGCCTGGCGCGGGGCTGGGACGTCATCGCCGACCAGCCGCTCGAGGCCGTCGCGATCCGTTTCTCGGCCGACGTGGCGCGCCGCGTGGCCGAAACGCGCTGGCACGCCAGCCAGGTGCTGGAGCCACAGGCGGACGGCTCACTCGTGTGGCGGGGAAGGATCGCCGGCCTGCACGAGATCCAGGTATGGGTCCTTGGCTGGGGCCCGGACGCGGAGGTCCTCGAGCCACCCGAGCTCCGCGCTAGCGTGGCCGATCAGCTGCGCTCGGCAGTCTCCCGATACCCGGCCCCGGGCTGACCCCCGGGCTGACCCGCCGCCCGGACCAGGCGCTCGAACCAGTACCGCCACAGCGCCTCGTGGAGGTTGCGCTGGCGTCCGCCGGGGAGGCCCACGTGTCGCAGGGTCAGGTGCGTCGAGTCGCCGTGGTCGATCGCGTCGAGGGCGACCACCGTCGGCTGTCCGATTGGTTCGGCGTCCCAGTCGAACGTGAACGACACGTGCTGCGGCGGGTCGAAGGCAAGGAGCGTGCCGACCGCGAGGGCGTCGCGCATGCGCAGCCGGATCGGCCCGCCGACGTCCGCCCGGAACTCCGCCCCGTCCAGCCAGCGGGTCAGGCCGCCGACCGTGGACAGGAGGGGCCACACGTCGGCGCGGATGGCACGCACTTCCGCCTGGAGTTCGACGCTGTGCCGTTCGTCCACAGCGGCAGGATACCGAGCCCGGCCAGGCGCCCTGGCGCCTCGGTGCCTACAGCGCCTTGACCGCGCTGATGAGGTGCGTCAGGACGTCCTTGGCGTCGCCGAACAGCATCCCGGTCTTGGGGTCCGAGTAGAGCTGGTTGTCGATGCCGGCGTAGCCCGGCCGCATGGACCGCTTGACCACGATGATGCTGGCCGCCTTGTCGACGTCGAGGATGGGCATCCCGTGGATCGGGCTGGAGGGATCCGAGCGCGCCGCCGGGTTCGTCACGTCGTTGGCCCCCAGCACGAGCGCAACGTCCGCCCGCTGGAACTCCGGGTTGATGTCGTCCATCTCCACCAGCTGCGGGTACGGGACGTTCGCCTCGGCGAGCAGCACGTTCATGTGCCCCGGCATGCGGCCCGCGACGGGGTGGATGGCGTACTTCACGTCCACGCCGCGCTCCTCGAGCAGGCCCGCGAGCTCCGCGGTCACGTGCTGCGCCTGCGCCACGGCGAGGCCGTAGCCCGGCACGACGATCACGTGCTGGGCATAGGCCAGCTGGATCGCCGCATCGTCGATGGTCAGCTCGCGAACCGAGCCACCGGCAGCGGTCGTCGCGGTCGTCGCCACCGTCGAATCTCCGGTGCCGAAACCGCCCACCACGATGTTGAGGATCGAGCGGTTCATCGCGTCGGCCATGAGCTTGGTGAGGATGCCGCCGGACGCCCCGACGAGCGCGCCGGCGATGATCAGCACCGGGTTGTCGATCACGAACCCGGCCATGGCGACCGCGGTTCCCGTGAAGGCGTTGAGGAGCGAGATCACGACCGGCATGTCCGCGCCGCCGATGGGCAGCACCATGGTCACGCCGAACACCAGCGCCGCCAGCAGGAGCAGGGCAAGCACCGCCAGGACCTGGCCCACCACGACCAGGTAGAGCGCGGTCGCCAGCGCGACCACCGCGAGGACGACGTTGAACGCCTGGCCGAACGGCAGCTTGACCGGCGTGCCGGTCACGATCCCCTGGAGCTTGCCCGCGGCGAGCAGCGAGCCGGTGAACGTGACCGAGCCGATCACGACGTCGAGCACCGTGGCGACCACCTCGGTCGTGCCGAGCGTGTGGGGGCCCACGCCCGCGGCGCGCACGAACTCGTCGATCGCGACGAGCGCGGCGGCCCCGCCGCCCATCGCGTTGAAGATGCTCACGAGCTGCGGCATCGCGGTCATCTTCACGGTGCGCGCGCTGTAGGCGCCCGCCCCGCCTCCGATCACGATGCCAACCACGATGATCGGCCAGATCAGCGTGCCGGTGGCGCTCACGTCGCCCGCCGCGATCAGCAGCAGGGTTCCGAGGACGGCGCCCGCCATCCCGACGGCGGAGAGCTGGTTGCCCCGCCGCGCCGTGGCCGGCGAGTTCATCAGGTGCAGTCCCAGCACGAAGCACGCCGCCGCGACGACGTAGACGAGTCGGATGAGCGTGTCGAGCGACATCGCGTCAGGCCTCGGCCTTCGTGCCGCCCTTCGGCGGAGCCGGGCGCTTCTTGAACATCTCGAGCATGCGGTCCGTCACGAGGTAGCCGCCGACGACGTTCATAGTGGCGAAGGCGACGGCGATGACGCTCAGGACGATGCTGAGCGGGTTGTCCGCGATAGCGGCGATCAGCATGGCGCCGACGAGAACGATCCCGTGGATGGAGTTGGCTCCGGACATCAGCGGCGTGTGCAGCGTCGCGGGGACCTTGCTGATGACCTCGAAGCCGACCAGGATGGCCAGCACGAAGATGGTGAGGGACGAGAGCAGCTGGTCGACACTCACGCGGCGGAACCTCCGGTGCCCGTGCCGGAGCCGGCGGCGGGCTCGAGCAGCTTCTTCGTCGCTTCCTGGACCACGCGGCCGTCGTTGGTGATCACGGTCGCCGCGTGCACCTCGTCCGTCGGGTCGATGGTGAATCGTCCGTCCTTGATGAAGGTGAGGAGCAGCGCGGCCAGGTTGCGCGAGTAGAACAGGCTCGCACTCCCCGGCATCGACGCCGGCAGGTTCGTGGGGGCGAGGATGGTCACGCCGTTGTCCGTCTCGACCGTCTCGCCCGCCCTGGAGAGCTCGCAGTTGCCGCCGAGGTCGCTGGCCGCCATGTCCACGATGATGGAGCCCGGCTTCATGCCGGCCACCGCAGCCGCGGTGACCAGGACCGGGGGGCGCCGGCCGGGGACCTGCGCGGTCGTGATCACGATGTCCTGCGCTGCGATGTGCCCGTTGAGCTCGTCCTGCTGCGCCTTCTGTTCCTCGGGGGTGAGCGCGCGGGCGTAGCCGCCTTCGCCGGTCGCGTCGGCCACCGACTTCAGCTCGATGAAGGTCGCGCCCACGCTTTGGGCCTGCTCCTTCGTCTCGCGCCGCACGTCGTACGCCCTGACGACGGCTCCGAGCCGTCGCGCCGTGGCGATGGCCTGGAGGCCGGCCACGCCGATGCCGAGGACCAGCACGTTCGCCGGCTTCGCGGTCCCGGCCGCAGTGGTCAGCATGGGCAGGTAGCGGCCATAGGCCTCGGCGGCCATGATCACGGCCTTGTAGCCGCCGACGTTGGCCTGCGAGGAGAGCGCGTCCATCGTCTGGGCCCGACTGAGGGTGCGGGGAATCGCGTCCAGGCTGATCTCGATCACGCCCCTCGCGGCGAGGTCAGCCGCCAGCCTCGGGTCGAGCAGGGGCTGCATGAACCCGACCACGGCCTGACCGTGCCGCAGCTTCGCAGCTTCGGACGGCGAGGGCTTGTGCACGCGCGCGACCAGGTCCGCCTGGGCGTACAGCTCGTCGGTGGAAACGATCGACGCGCCGGCGGCCTCGTATGCGCTGTCGAGGAAGTGGGAACCGAGACCTGCGTCGTGCTCCACGAGGACCTCGGCGCCCGCCTTCTGGATCCTGCCCAGCGTCTCGGGCACCAGCGCCACGCGGCGCTCGCCCGGCGCGGTCTCCCTGGCGACACCAACCTTCATGTACGGACACCCTTGTGCGGTGGCGGGATCGCCACGTCATGCCCCGAGAAATGGCCTGCGGCCCGACAAATCACGCGGATCGCGCGGCGTCTCCGCCCACGAGGCCAGCGCACATGGTACGGGAACGGCGGCCGGACGCGCCAAGGGGGGACGCCCGAGTGCGCTGCGGGGACCGGCCGAGCGCGCCGCGGGCCGCGCCCGAACGCGCCGCGGGATGGGCTGAGCGCGTCGCGGGCCAGGCTACACTTCGGCCATGCCGCACCTGCAGTTCGAGGCGGTCAACCTCATCAGCGACCCCATCTACGGGTACATCGAGCTGACGAAGCGGCTGACGCCCGACCAGTCGGCGCGGGCCGGCCTCCCGGCCGAGGACGTGGCCGAGGAGGACCTCCTCGACACGCAGTGGCTCCAGCGCATGCGGCGGATCAGCCAGCTGCAGAGCGCGCGCTGGGTCTTCCCGAGCGCCGAGCATTCCCGCTTCGTCCACGCGCTCGGGGTGATGCACGAGGCCGGCCTGTGGGGCGCCACGTTGTACCCGACGCTGCGCGACGTCCTCCACGAGGGCACGCGATCCGAGGGCGAGGCGTCCGAGCACCCCATCCCGTCGGAGGCGCTGGTCGTGGAGACGCTGCGGATGGCAGGCCTGCTGCACGACGTCGGTCACGGTCCATTCGCCCACTTCTTCGACGAGCATGTCCTGTCGCGCTGGCCTGCGCCGCCGCATCCAAGCCGGGATCCAGGCAAGCGCCTCTCGCACGAGGACCTGAGCCAGGCCATCGTCGAGCGCGAACTGGCTCCCCTGATCGACGGGCTGCGGCGCGCCCCAGCGGTCGATCCTGAGCGGGCGGCCTTCGCCGACGGCGAGCGCATCGACCCTCGATGGATCGGCTTTCTGGTGTCGAAGCCACCCCTGTCCGATCCGACGATGCCGCTGTGGGTTCGGCGCCTCCAGCCGCTGTTCTCCGGCATCTTCACGGTCGACAACCTCGACTACGTCCGGCGCGACGCGCTGATCACGGGCGTGGCATGCGGACCCGTCGACGCCGACCGGCTCCGCCGCTATGCGTTCATGTCCGACCGGGGGCTCGCCCTGTACGAGCCGGGGCTGGGCGCGCTCGAGATGTTCCTCACGGCGCGCCTGTTCATGTACAACACCGTGTATTTCCATCGCACCGTGCGCGCCATCGACCTGGACCTCTCGGAGGCGTTCGGCCCGGCGTTCGAGGCGGTCTTCGGCGACCGCAACCCACTCGAGGCGCTGGGCGATTACGCCACGCTCGACGAGTACGCGCTGCTGCACCAGGCCGCCCTGTGGGCGCGGGGCGAGCACGTCGACCCCGCTCCCGTCCCCGGCAGCGGGAGCGTCACGCCACGGGTGGCCGGGCTGTGGCGCGGGATCCTGCTGCGGCGTCCCACGTGGCGGGCGGTGCTCGAGGTGCGCCACGACTCGCGGGCGGAGGCGGCGCGCGAGCGCGTCGAGCTCGAGCTGCGCACCGCCCTGAGACCGGCGCTCGAGGCCGACCCCGGCCGCTACCGGTTCGACCTGGCGGACGCCGACGCCCGGCCCCAGAACCCACTCCTCGCCGAGGGCAGCCTCGTGATCGCGCGACGGGACGGGTCGCTCGACGCGGCCCCGCTGGGCGAACTCCTGGAGCGGCTGCCGGCCGTCGTGACGGTCGGCCGCGCCTACGAGCGGACGGCCTGAGCCCGAAGCGTGGCGACGCCAGACATCGTGCGGCGGCGCGGTGCGACCAGCCGGCCGCCCTCCTCCACGAGCGTTGCCTGGGCCCACGCTCGGACCCGCTCAGCTGCCCCCGGCCGCTCGACGGCCAGCAGGGTCTCCGCGAGCGCCGTGACCGCCTCGTCGAGGTCGGCGTAGCTCCACGTTGTCTCGCTCTCGTACGTGGTGGTCTCGAAGGGCAAGCCCAGCTGTGCGAGCACCGCGCAGAGATCCCCGAACCCCGGCTGGGGCACTGGGTCCTCGCCGTGGAGCTCGCGGAACAGCGCGGCTGGAGCCTGTTCGATCCCCGCCAGCCGCAGCGTGACCAGGCACGCGCGCCGGGCGGCGGCAAGCAACGCCTCGACGAACGGCACGACGTCGTCGATCGGATAGAGCACGTGTGAACAGACCACGACATCGTGGCGTTCGCTTCCGGGAGCCGCCAGCGGCCATGGCGCCTGCACGACCCGGATGCGGTCGGACACTCTCACCTGCGCCGCCCATTCCCCGAGCAGCTCCAGCATCGACGGATGCGGTTCGACGACGGTGACGCGGCGGCCGGTGCGCGCGACCGGGATGGCGACGGCACCGAACCCGCCGCCGACGTCGAGTACCGTGGCGGGCACGGGTTCGGCCCCGGTGGCCCAGCGCGCATCGACCGACTCCGACTCGTCGCAGGCTGCGAGCACGGCGCGCACGAACGCGTCGAGGCCAGTGCGCGCCTTCGCTGCGGCGTAGTAGTTCGGCGCCCGACGCCGCCAGTACGCAGCGGGATCGGGGCCGTCCGTTCGCAGGCGCTCGAACTGCGCGCGCCGGGCCAGGACCAGCGCCCGCCAGCGAGCCGCGGCATCCCAGAGGAGTCCCGTTCCGGCGAAGGACGACCGGTCGTCGGCTGCCATGCGTGCATGATGCGCCTGCATGTCTTGCGCGAGCGTGTGCCCTGTCCGACCATGCCCCCATGCCCGAGCTGCCCGAGGTCCAGGCGCTGGCGGCGTTCGTCGAGTCGAAGGCGCGCGGTCGACGCATTGCGCGGGTCGACCTGTTCTCGTTCGCCGCGCTCAAGACGGTGGACCCGCCGGTGTCCGCGCTCGTCGGCCGGGCCGTCCGGACGTGCGGTCGGCGCGGCAAGTTCCTGCTGGTGGAAACCATCAGTGACGACGCCGCGGACGGCGGCGCCGCTCCGACCCCGCTCTGGCTCGTGATGCACTTCGCGCTTGCCGGCTGGCTCCGCTGGCACGACGCGACCGCGACCCGCGCCTCGCCAGACCTGCGGGCAGTCCCGCCCGGCGCTGCCGCCCGGCCCCGCCTCCGCGGCGGCCCCGTGGCGATGCGCGTGACGCTCGACGACGGATCCGGCTTCGACCTGACCGAGGCCGGGACGCAGAAGCGGCTCGCCGTCCACGTCGTGAGCGCGCCGGAGGCGGTCGAAGGGATCGCGCGACTGGGAATCGAACCCTTGGACCCGTCCTTCGACGCCGCGGCGCTCGGCCGCCTGCTCGCGGGCCGGACCGCGCAGCTCAAGCACCTCATCGCCGACCAGTCGGTGATCGCCGGCGTGGGGAACGCCTATTCGGACGAGGCGCTGCACGCCGCCCGACTGTCGCCGTTCCGGCCCGCCGGGAACCTGTCGGCCGAGGAGGTGACGCGCCTGCACCGGGCGCTGCGCGACGTGCTCGAGGAGGCGCTGGCGCGCAACGACGGCGTGCCGGCATCCGCCCTGAAGGACGAGAAGCGTTCGGCCATGCGGGTGCATGGCCGAACCGGCCTGGCGTGCCCCGCCTGCGGGGACACGGTGCGCGAGGTGGCGTTCGCGAATCGGGCGCTGCAGTACTGCCCGACGTGCCAGACGGGCGGCCGCCCTCTGGCCGATCGGCGTCTCTCGCGGCTCCTTCGGTAGCCGGCGGTCCGGCATCGCCTCGCGCCGGCATCGCCCGCCGTTCGGCGTCCTCGCGGTCCGCCGTCGCCCGCGGTCCGCCGTCGCCGCGGTCCGCTCAGGGTCGATAGGCGGCCCCGTCGGAATCCTCGCCTGCCGGCAGCAGCACGAATGCTCCCTCGACCCTCCCCTTCTTGAGCCGCTCGAGCGCGTCCCCGCCGTCGGAGAGCGGGAGTGGCTCGGCAGCGGTTCGGATGGGGATCTCGGCGGCGAGTGCGAGGAACTCACGCGCGTCCTGGCGGGTGAAGTTCGCGACGCTGCGCAACGAGCGCTCCGGCCACAGCAGGTCGTACGAGAACTCCGGGACCCGGTCGAGGTGGATCGCGTTGATCGCGACGGTGCCGCCCCGTTCCAAGGCCCGCAGCGCCGTGACCACGACCTCGCCGGCGGGGGCGAACGTCACGGCCGCCTGCAGCGGAACCGGCGGGACGTCTTCGTAACCGCCCGCCCATGTCGCTCCCAGGTCGAGCGCACGGCGCCGCTCCGGCTCGGACCGGGTGCACACGTAGACCTCGCAGTCCCAGTGCACGGCCACCTGGATGGCAAGCGACGCGGACGCCCCGAAACCATACAGGCCGAGGCGACCGCCGGGCCGGATGCCGGCGACCTTGAGCGCGCGGTAGCCGATGACGCCGCCGCACAGCAGCGGAGCCGCGTCGACATCCAAGAAGGTGTCCGGCAACCGGAGCGCGAAGTCCGCGCGCGCGGTCATCCGCTCCGCGAAGCCGCCGTCGCGGTCCCACCCGGTGAACACCGCGTCCGGGCACAGGTTCTCCCGGCCCGCCAGGCAGAACTCGCACTGCCCGCACGCGCCA